>Ga0163155_10002496_pt1 | contig 20474 bp, 13 predicted proteins | sample OliLakLV19SP4G1_FD_148611 | JGI IMG/M metagenome (GOLD analysis project Ga0163155, IMG submission 148611) | Freshwater microbial mat bacterial communities from Lake Vanda, McMurdo Dry Valleys, Antarctica - Oligotrophic Lake LV.19.SP4.G1 | ecosystem: Environmental > Aquatic > Freshwater > Lake >... | reverse complement strand
TTTGGTAATTATGACAAGAAAATTTATGCAAGCATTTTAATTCGTGGCATCCGCAATATGCAGACAAATCAATACATCAGCGGAGCATCAAATGTTACGAGAGAAATTTTTGACAAGTTTGGCAACATCATGGCAGGTGATAAAGGGCTTTGCCTTCGTGAGATAAATCAAGGAGTAATTAAAGATGAAGAACCAACGCAGTCGACAAGAATTGGTTTGATAAAAAAAGTAGAGGACACACAAAATTTTATAGGCAAACCTTATCGCTATATAGTTGAACTTAATCTTGCTCACAAATTCAAAGACAAAGAAAAGGTTGTGAAACAACTTTTAAGCGAAAACAAAATTTCAAATGAGGAAGCAAAAAACATCATGGGCTATAGTGTAAAATTGTAAATGCTAACGGACAGCCAAACAAACAAACTTTTCTTTGCGGACTGCTTACAAAGCAAGCAGCCGAAAGTTTTTCAGCGATTTGAAAAGGTATTGAATGACTGTAACATCAATTTTCATTTTCTTCCAGGCACAAAAGACATTTGGGCTGTTGACTTTATGCCAGTTCAAATCAGCACGGACAAGTTTGTGCAATTCACTTACAACCCCGACTACTTGCAGCCGAAAGAATATCAGAAAACTATTTCAAATGTTGACAGCATTTGCAAAGCAATCAACTTGACTACTACAAAATCAAAACTGATTGTTGACGGTGGCAATGTTTCAAGGGCAACGGACAAAGTAATTATGTGCGACAAAGTTTTCCATGAGAACAAACATATTTCAGAAAGAGAATTAATCAAGCAACTCAAAGACCTTTTCGAAGTTGACAAACTTTTTTTCGTACCTTGGGACATCAATGATTTTACAGGGCATGCAGACGGCATGGTTCGTTTCATTGACAGCAACACAGTTTTAATCAATGACTATTCAAAACAGAACGCAGAATTTCAAAGGTGTTTTAGAATGTCATTGCACAACGCAGGACTTGATTGGATAGAACTTCCTTACAATCCACCGAACGACCCGACATTAATAAGTGCAAAAGGACTTTACTTAAACTATCTGCAAATGAAACAAGCAGTAATCGTTCCGACATTCAAAAGCAAGTATGACGAACAAGCAGTAAAAGTTTTAGAGAAAGTTTTCAAGGGACAAACCATTGCGACAGTTGACAGCAACGAATTAGCATACGAAGGAGGAATATTAAATTGCATCACATGGAACATTACAGTATGACGGAAGGAAAACGACATGCAGCTAACAGCACCTACAAGGCTAAATAGACACCAAACAATGACACAAGAAGAACAAATCCAACTGACATTTAACATTATCAATTCAATTGGAGGATTAGCAACTTTTGGAGCATTTCTTTTATTATTCCGCAAGGACAAAGACAGGCAAAAACAAATTAACAAACTAACATCTATTGCTACAATTTTGGATGCACAGAACGACAGTTTGAAAAAACAAAACGAACTTATAGCTCAACAGGTTCACATTTTCAGAAACACCTCTATTCTAAAACAGCAAGACAACGCGTCTATGGTTAAACTTCAAGAAATTGAAGAAAAGAAATTGAAATTAAGTGTTGCTCCCGTTTTGTGGCTTAATGGTGCAGGAACAAGGCATACGGGTGAATTAAAAATAGATTTAAACAATAAAGGCGAAAGAGCAATTCTATATGACCTTATCTTACAATCGGGCGAAATAGAACTTCATAGTAAATCCGTTCCATACGACCTTGAAAAGGGAGAACGAAGATATATTTTTGGAAGAGCGATCGGTAACAAACCAATAAGTGAATGTGAATATGAAATTGAAGTCCTTTACCACGACAGTCTAAAAAATAAATTTAGTTTGATATTGTCAGGAAAGGGAGTACACGTAAAAATAAAATCAAATAATGAAATCAATGAATAAACTATTTTACAGCATTACCCTATTTGTGGGTATTTTAAATTTCGAAAATTCTTTTGGGCAGACAACTCGAAACCCTTATGTTACTCAAACAAATATTGCTAATTGCAAAGTTATAGAAGTTAAAATCGAAAATAACAAAACTTCAATTTTGATGGAATATGAAAAGACGAAATCGGACTTGACCCAAGATTGGGTGTCTTTCAGTTCCTTTACATATTTGAGTAATTTTTATAATGAAAATAACATTTATAGAATATTAAGTTTGGGTCAAGACCAGTTGGACACCAAATATTCAACTACAGGAAAAAAAGGACAGAAATATTTTTTTACTCTTGTGTTTCCTAAGCTTCCTCCTGGCATAGATAAAATAAATATCAAAGAAATTTCCCTTGGAGGCGGGGGATTTGAATGGAGAGGAATCTCAATTACAAATCCTGATTATAGCCCAAAATCAGATTGGACAGAATCATCTTTAAAAACTTTTTGGCAAACCAATCGAAATGACAACTTAGAGGGTATCTATGAGAATGCAATCCCAACACCTAATTCACCTAAATATAAGTTAGCATTAAAAAAATCTAATATAGGTTATGACTTAATTTATATTAGTGGTGATGCTAACCAATCAACAAAATTTAAAGAAGGAGACATAAAGGCTTACCTAACTAAAACGGCAAAAGATAATCTACTAAAAGCAAAGTGGATAATGGGTGATAAATCAATAAATGAAAATCTCTATATAACATTTGAAGATGCATTAATGAAAATAATTTGGACAGATGACAATTCCGAACAACTCTATATCAAACTTTTTCCAACTTCATCATCCTCCAAAAACTCAAACGTTGTTGCATCTTCTGGGACGGGTTTTGCATTAACCTCTGATGGATATATTGTAACTAACTATCACGTTATTGACGGAGCATCAACTATAACAGTTAAGGGAATTAATGGTAATTTTTCAGTCTCATATAAAGCAAAGGTTATTGTTTCCGACAAAAATAATGACTTAGCAATTATTCAAATTGAAGACAATACCTTCTCTAATATCTCTAAAATACCCTACACCATCAAATCAACATCGTCAGACGTTGGGGAAAATGTATTTGTTCTTGGTTATCCTTTGAGGGCTACAATGGGTGACGAAATAAAATTAACCAATGGCATTATTAGTTCAAAGACAGCCTTTCAAGGTGACATTACTTCGTATCAAATTTCTGCACCTGTTCAACCCGGAAATAGTGGTGGACCATTATTTGACAAATCAGGTAATTTAATTGGTGTAATTAACGCAAAACACTCAGGGGCTGAAAATGTATCCTATGCAATTAAAATTAGTTATTTAAAAAACATAATTGATTTACTCCCAACAACACCAGCATTAAGTAATACAAATACAATGACAAATCTCTCTTTGTCTGACCAAGTTAAACTGTTGAATAAATTTGTATATATTATCGAAATAAAATGATGACACAGAAAAGCCCAGCAGGTAATCGAGTAGACGGCCTCACCGGGTTTTTCACCGATGAGGTGCGCCTCTCACACCACGTAGCGTACGGGTCTCGCCTGCCTGCCGGCAAAGGCAGGTACTACGCGGTTCGCTGAGCATAATGCTACCGCTCTTTACACCAATTGCATTTCTGTTCTACTTTGACGTAAGGCTAGTAAACTATAACGTTTAACCCTCCTTACAGCATTTGGAACAACTCAACGTTCAGTCCTTCATTGGATCGTGAGACCTCCGCAGTGCTTACGGCTCGTTGCTTCCAACTACTATGACCTCTGCTGACTTCTCTTATGCCACGCGTGGCACAGAGATCTCCCCAGTGCTTACAGTCCCGCCCTTCAGCGGGATAAGGGCCTATTCCCTGGCTGCCGATAGGCATGCCTTCGTCCGATCCCTGCGGTATCTACTCCATGAAGTTTATTGGCCAAGGGCTTTGCAAAGATGTGCTTGCTTACCCACTTCATGTAGCCTATGTATACCGTTTCTGTTCGTCAGTACCGGACTTTGTAGTCTCGCTTCACTGCCCGACTTCGTCATTCAGGCGGGCTTCAGTGCTTGCTTCACAGCAAACCACCTTGCGACTTACTAACAGGCTTCGCCAACTTGCCCGTAAGGGATTTACACCCTCTGGAATAATTCGGTATCTTTCGATATCTACGGCCATGCTGCGCGCACACAAAATGTTTATGCCAGCTTGGGGCTCAGCGTAACGTTATAGTTTAGTTTTCTTAATTTCATTCAGCCACGTGGCACGGATACGCGCTTCGAAAATCCAAGCCGTCACAAACATAAACGTTACCCACCAAGCAGAAAAAAAAAGACAGTGCGGAGATTAATACCATTATTCTAAGCATATTTTGCGGAGAATATTTAGTTTGCGGAGAATAAGAAGTATATTTGTCGCATAATTTGCGGAGAATGAAAATCTACACATACGAAAAAGAAAACTGGACTGACTTCACTTGGGACAATAAGAAAGTGATGGTAAAACTTGGTGAAGCTAGAAATCAACAGGGCAGACTTCTTGGGAAAATGGGATCATTGGGCTTTGATTTGCAAAATGAAGCGGTTTTGAACACTCTTACTTTAGATGTTATAAAATCATCCGAAATCGAGGGCGAGTTTTTGGAAATAGAACAAGTACGTTCTTCAATTGCTCGAAGACTAGGAATTGATATAGCTGGAGCAGTAGAATCGGAACGTCATGTTGACGGAATTGTTGAAATGATGCTTGATGCAACACAAAGATATGACCTGCCTTTAACTAAGGACAGATTGTTTGGATGGCATGCAGCTTTGTTCCCTTCAGGTTGGAGTAATCTTTATAAAATCACAGTAGCAGACTGGAGAAAAGACACGACTGGGCCCATGCAAGTTGTGTCAGGGCCTATGGGAAAGGAAAAAGTTCACTATCAAGCTCCAAGTTCTGACAGGATAGAACCAGAAATGATAAGATTCTTAAATTGGTTTGAAAACGAGAATGAAATAGACTTGGTTCTTAAAGCAGCTATTGTTCATTTATGGTTCGTAACAATTCATCCATTCGATGATGGAAACGGACGGATTACAAGAGCAATTACAGATATGACATTGGCACGTTCTGACAAAAGTATCAGGCGGTTCTACAGTATGTCTGCGCAAATTAGAATTGAAAGAAAACAGTATTATGAAAAACTTGAAAAAACGCAAAAAGGAAATTCAGATATAACAGAGTGGATTTTGTGGTTTTTGCAATGTTTAATAGATGCTATTGACGCCACACATGAGACTTTATCGAAAATACTTAATAAAGCAGAATTTTGGAAAATACATTCTACCACAATTCTTAATGATAGGCAACAAAAAATAATAAACCGACTACTTGATGGATTTGACGGAAAATTAACAACCTCGAAATGGGGAAAAATTAATGACTGCTCACAAGATACCGCTCTTCGAGATATTCAAGATTTGATAAAGAAGGATATCTTACAAAAAGAAGCAAGCGGTGGACGAAGCACAAATTATGAACTAGAAGAAATGCTAGGCGGTAACAATGGATAAAAATAATAGCCGAAATATGAAATAGGAGTAAACGCGATTTTTTTTGCTGTTTGATAAAGGACATTTAGAAAAATGGAAATCAAAATTGTTTGGAATTTCCGCAGACAATTTTGGCAACGTGGGATAGAATTTCACCCGCAGACAGTAACGTGGACTTTTTGACATCGAGTTTTCTGCCAACATAAAACCGTTCTTCGACAGAGTAGAGAAAGGTGAGATAAAAATTGTTTACTCAGAAATTACGACTGACGAGATAGCGGACGCTCCGGAAAAAGTTAAAAACTACTTTTGAGGACTGAGTTCAAAACAAAAAAAATTTGTTGAGATTTCACAAGAAGCAGTTAATCTTGCAGACACTTATATTCGATAGAAAGTTGTTGGTAAAACAAGTAGAGCCGATTGCATTCACATTGCCCTAGCCACAATTCATAAGGTAGACATTGTAGTAAGCTGGAACTTTAAGCACATTGTAAACATTAACAGAATTAGAGGCTGTAATTCTGTAAATTTAAGACTCGGACATCAAACTTTAGAAATTCGGACTGCAAAAAAAAGTTAGTATGGCGACAAAGACCATAAAAGTTGAGAAAGATTTTGACGCTGTTGCGTTTATGAGAAAGCAACGTGACAAAATAAGCAAGGACATTGCAAACATGGACTTCGAGGAAATCAAGGAATACTTTTCAAAGAAGAAGAAGGTGGCGCCCAGCCGCTAATCGAGTAGACGGCCTCACCAGATTTCCACCGGTGAGGCTCGCCTCTCACATTTACCTGCCGAAGCTTCGCGTAGGCATGACCACGTAGTCCTTCGATTCCTCAGGGTAGGCCAAGCGGGTCTCGTATACAGCGGTTACATTACTTCCAACTTACGATCCAGCTTTTTAGCGGGACTAACAGGCATCGCCAACTTGCCTGCAAGGGATTTACACCCTCTGGAATAATTCGGTATCTTTCGCTACCTTCGGCCATGCTGGGCGAACACACTGGCTTACTTCAAGCGGGCGGTTTGTGTTGTAGGAAAGTTTGGGTCTTTTTACTTATTTTTCCACGTGGGAAAGGGCGTAGGTTTTAATCTTCCGCCTGCAGCAAGCCTCGGCCTTTGGCGGTCATGACCGGTAACGCATGGACAACTAAAATTAAAAAACAAAAGACTAAAACAATGAAAAAGTCTACTGAAAATTTTTCTCCTTGGCATGTTGGAGTAGCTGCCGAAGCTATAGCTGCGGGACAATTTGCAAGACTTGGTTATGATGTTTCTGTGCAATATGGAGCTAACCAACCTGAGTACGACTTAATTATTTCCAAGGGAAAAGATAGCCAGCCAATAAAAATATCCGTCAAAGGAAGTAAAGAAGGAGCTTGGGGTCTGACTCAAGGTTTTTTAGAAAAAACAAAAGACACAACAAAGAAGAGGACAAGTGAGGACTATCAACAAGCAATAACTAATTGGTTAGATAGACATGGAAGTAAGACGATTATTTGCTTCGTTCAATTCAAGAGTGTAGATATTCATGAGTTACCAAGAATTTATTTAGCGTCACCAACACAGGTAGCTGAACAACTTAAAAAAGTTGCCAAAGGAAAAGGTGGGACAATTTTATACGAAAAACACGCGTGGTCAAAAAAGAATTCAGTTGGGTTAGGTACAGAGGAAAAAATCCCAGACGGGTGGAAATTTTCGGACAGTAGACTAAAGGAAGTTGTTTCTAACATAGGATTTTGGGCATCTGTCCAGCCACCCATTCTGGTTCAACTCCAAGCATAGGCCTTACCGTTGTGAATCCCTAAACGAATTAGATTCTTTCTTTTCCGCTCGGGTTTCTTCCACTCTTCCCAAAAGCAATACCGTAATCTGTTACGCAGCCAACTGTCGAGTTCGTTGAGCTTAGATTGCATACTTGCAATACGGAAGTAGTTGATCCATCCTCTATAAATTTCTTTTAGCTTGCCAATGTGGAGATTTCACCACCCTTGGTCAATTCATTTCGTGAGGGTGTGATTACTGATAGACGAAATAAAGTGGTCAACCACCACGGCATCTCCACAATACAGCCCAACCTTGCGTAACACGATTGTTCAAGTTGACCAAAACCGTGTTTCCACCCACCGGCCAGGGGTTGATAGACAAAGCTATTTTGATAGCTAACGGGAATAGTTTTAGAACGAATTGATGGACTTCTCATGATTCCAATACACTTGACCACTTCTGCTAGCTTAAGTATAATGGTTCATTAGATTGGCAAAGTTTTAAACTTGTGCGGCTGAAGCGATAAAAATACTTTTAAGATATCACTTTCACCAAAAGGAGTAGCCATAGGTAGAGAATGAGCTGATTAAATCATGGTGCAAAAAAAATAAGGAGTCGTTTAGTGCGTCACATCCTGTCGTAACCTCTCAACTATATTTGCCTACGTCATAAAAACTGCGTATGGTACCAACCAAATCGGCAAAATCACTCTTCAGCACAGATTAAAATAAAAACTAATTTCCTTAAAATACTCTCCAATAATCCACACAACCTTGCTATTTTAGCTTTATAAACTCGAATAGTTATGGCAACCTACTCCGCCTTGAGACGCTTCTACTTGATCATCGAAAAAATTAAACAACGGGGCGACTCGTCTTTCAAAGCTATTGCTGACCATTTAAAGGACAACGATGTACAGATATCGAAGCGCACGATGCAGCGCGATATCAATCAGATTCGCAATGACTTCGGTGTGGAGATAGCCTATGATCGCGACAGCGACCAATATTTCATTAATGAAGACATGAGTGCCAATCTTTCTGGATTCTATCAGTTTCTCGAGCTCTCTCTTACGGCCGAGATCTTACGCGAAGAACTAAAGGACAAGCGTGAGCTTATCAAGTACGTTCATTTTGACGGCATTGACTTATTGGCAGGCCAATCCAATCTCAAACTTGTATTGCAGGCCATTTCGCTCAAGCGATGGATTTCATTCTCTTACGAAAAGTACACGGAAGAAGGAATAAAAGAACACTCCATTATACCCTGCCTACTGAAGCGATACCAGAACCGTTGGTATGTTTTCGGCAGATCAAAAAATGGGTTCACCGCAACATTTGGTCTTGACCGGGTAAAAGAATTGGAAATTCTTACTGAAAACTTTACAGAAGATGAAGTTGAGATACCAGAAGGCTTTAACTCGATCGTAGGGTTAAATTATAGTGGCCAGCCAATACATGTTCTCCTTGAAGCAGACTCTTTACAAGCCAAATATTTGAAATCATTACCGCTCCATCATTCTCAACAAACCAAATCAGAAGCGAAAGACTCCACCGTTTTTGAATACCATCTGATTGCCAACTTTGAGTTGACTCAAGCTATTCTTCGCCTGGGTGATCAGGTGAAGGTGCTAGGGCCTCAATCTCTTCAAACCGAAATTAAAGACGCCTTGCAGCGGGCCATCGACCGATATAAATGAACTAGTTTTCCATGAAACATGCCTCGATGAAAAATAAGCCACGCTATTTATCAAAATCCCGGTTTCGTACTTCGCTTGAATGCGCCACAAAGCTTTATTACTCTGGCAAAAAGGAATACTCAGATCAAAAAAATGCAAATGATTTTCTTCGGGAACTTGCCAAAGGGGGAATTCAGATTGGCGAGTATGCCAAATACTTTTTTTCGGATGATCCACAAGGTATTACTGTCAACACAAAGCCGTATGAATATGAGGAATCCATCAAACAAACCAAAGAAAGACTTGCAAAGCCCGGTGATGTGGTAATTGCAGAAGCCGCCTTTCTACATAACAACTGTTATGTGAGAGCGGATATTCTACAACGAAAAAATGGAGTGCTCTACCTCTATGAAGTTAAAGCCAAGTCCTGGAGCAGTGATACCGAATTCACCAAAAAAAACGGAAGTCCCTCCCTTAGTTGGGCCGCCTATCTGTATGATGTAGCCTTCCAGAAATGGGTAATTCGAAATTCTACTGACCAACATGTGAAGGCACACCTGATGCTGGTAAATAAAGATGCCGTTTGTGATACCCCGGATTGGCCAAACACTTCAAAATCGTAAGTGATGAAGCGGGACAAGTGGCCGTGGTGCTAACACCTGGTTTGACACGCAAACAGCTAGGCAACAAACTGCTGGTTGAGATCAATGTAGATGATCAGTGTGATTGGATATACACCAATCCCATTGAGACAGATTTAGCAACCCCTTACTCGTTTGAAGACTATATTCAATTTGTATCAGAACAATATGCTAACGACAAAAAAATAGTTACACCCATTGGTACAAAGTGTAAAGGATGTGAATTTTATACCAAAGTGCAAGATGAAGCGCTAGAAAAACGGTCGGGTAGAAAGGAATGTTGGGTAGGAGGTGGCGCAGTGACAGACGCGCAATTTAATGAGAGTTTAGTAATTGAACTATGGGGTGGAAAATCCGGAAACAATAGTCCAATTGAAAACCTGCTTCAGGCAAACAAGTTTCTATTAAAAGATGCAGAGCGTAGCGATTTTGACAACAAGCTTATTAGTGAGGTTGATGAGCTCAAGCCACACCACCGAAGAGAAATCCAGATCACCAAGATAAAAACTAACGACACTACACCGCACATTGAAGTTGATGGATTGAAAAGTGTACTGGATAGTTTTACTTATCCGTTGCATTTTATTGATTTCGAAACGAGTGCCATGCCGCTGCCTTGGTATGAAGGACTAAAACCCTACGAAGGTGTCGCCTTTCAGTTTAGTCACCACATGATGCACGAAGATGGCAGCATTGAACATAAGAGTCAATACCTCAACTTCGAGCCTGGTGAATTTCCAAATTTTGAATTTGTCCGCGAACTTAAAAAAGCCTTGAGAGAAAAAGGAACTATATTCCGCTATCATTATCATGAAAATACCTACCTGCGGTTTATTCAGAAACAACTCATGAATGATGCTAAGGTAGCCGATCGTGATGAGCTCATCGGCTTTATTGATACGATCACGCAATGGAAAATGAATGATGGTGGTAAAGAGTATACAGCAATGGGTGAAAGAAACATGGTGGACCTGTATGACATTGTTCTTAAATACTATTACTCACCTCATGCAAAAGGTTCGAATTCACTCAAACATATCTTACCTGCAGCAATCCATGATTTCCCTATTCTGAAAGAAAAGTATTCACAAGCGATCTACGGAAAGAATCTAAACGTAAAGTCTTTAAACTATGAAAGTAAAATCTGGATTTCTGAAACGCATCAATACGATCCGTATAAAACGCTAGAACCTGTCTTTGAAAACTATGATGCAGAAACAATCGATAAATTGGTAGAAGACTTAGAAGGCCTGGCAGATGGAGGATCTGCAATGATGGCTTACAACATGCTTCAGTTCTCTGAAATACCTGCTGACCAACGGCATCGCATCAAAGATGCCATGCTTCGCTATTGCGAGTTGGATACTATGGCCATGGTCATGCTATTGGAGGGGCTTCAGTTTGCTGCTACCAAAAAATGACAAAGAGAGCTGATTGGTTATAAAACGTCATATGACAGATAAGAAAGTATTCACATCTAGTATTTTTAAGCGTAACTAATTCACACTATGATTATCCCTTTCGAATTCCCCTCCCACCGCAAAAACGAATTTGGAGAAAAAGATGTGTTTGATGCTTTAAAAAAACTTCCAGACGATTTCGTTGTATTTTATCATGTGCCCATTAACCTTCGCGGTAAAGATGGTAGCTGCAAAGAAAAAGAATTCGATTTTTTAGTAGCTGATTTAAGAAATGGGAGATTCAATGCGCTTTTAATCATTGAGGCAAAGGCTGGTAGTTTTACTTATAATGCAAATACACAAGATTGGCTTCAGGGCAAAGTAAAACAGAACGACCTCATAACTGAACTCACTTCGAAAGCCCACGGATTGATGCACCACTTCAGTAATGTGTTGGCTTCAGTGCCCGTTGGGTGGTGTCTCTGGTTTTCCACTGCACAAGATGTGAATAAGAACTGGTATCCTCCTTCTCTTCAACCGCACCAAGTAATTGACTACACGGGCGGACTCGCAACGAAACACCATATCCCTAATGCACTAGATGGCTTGCGTAAAACATTACCTAACCGCAAAGGCGCTGATATTGAAATATTCAATAATCTAAAGAAAACACTACTTCGGGGGTTAGCCTTTTTTGAAACACTCCGCTCACGCTTTGATTTGGACGAGCAGAAATACCTGGCGCTTACCGAAGAACAGATTAGTAACTACAAGGGCTTACTAGAAAACAAACGCATCCTCACCAGAGGTTGCGCTGGCTCAGGGAAAACGTTAATTGTACAAAAGCTGGCACAAGAACTTGCTGAAAAGCACGAACGCGTACTTGTGTTGTGCTTTAACCGGATGTTAGCCAATGCGCTGCAAGAAAAATTAAAGGAGCATTCCGATACCCTTACTATAGACACCTTTCACTCCTTTGCCGAAAAGCAAATCACAAAAATGGACAGTGGCTGGTGGAATACTGAAATGAAACTACTTGGTGAAAAAGGTAATATGGGTCAATTCTTTGAAGATGCTGTTGGCCTTAAGTTTTCGCAATCCATTGAGCTTTTAAAAGGAACCTTCGATACCCTAATCGTTGACGAGGCTCAGGATATGAAAGAAGACTGGCTCATGGCCTTGTACTCGTTAGTAAAACCAGATGGGCGTATCTGTATATTTCTAGATGAGCAGCAGGATATTTTTGAACGCTATAATGGCATCCCCGAAGAATCAACCTTTACAAAACAACGCCTTTCCAAGAATTGCAGGAACACTAAAAAGATCAATGATTTCATTGTGGCCAAAACCGGATTGGCTATTGAAAGTAAAGAAGGCACACCCGATGGCATCAGAGTGCAAGAACAATCTTATACCTCATTTGAAAATCTCAGGAAAGTACTCCACCAATCTATTACAGACTTGCTAGAAAAAGGAAAACTACAACCCAAAGAGATTACCATTCTCATAAATGGGAAAAACCCTGAACTCTATAAACTCTCTGAACTGAGCAGCCAGACAATACAACTGGTAGAACTACAGCCTAACACATCTGTTCTAGAATCAAACATCTACTACACCACAGTAAGCCGCTTTAAAGGAATGGAAGCACCAGCGCTTATTTTGATTGATGCTGAAGAACCTGTTGATGCCAAATCGAAAGCGAGGTTTTATGCACAAGCTAGTAGGGCGAAGAATTATTTAGTTTATCTTTATTAAACGTTTTTATGAATATGATTAAAGATATCGATAAAGAAATCAGCGGGCTAACCAGCCAATTAGAACGGGCATTCAAAGAAGAAAAATTCGAAGAGCTAATAGACTTTACATTAGACGATGACCTTCTGAAAGGTAATTTTGAATCGCGATTAAAAAACATTAAAGATTCTGGCTTATACTTATTTGAAATAGCAAAGGACAAGGATGTTTCATTTGAGTCATGGGTTAAAGAATTTGAACCCCTTTGGGGAGGTGAAGAATACAAAAAATATTTTGTTCCAAACATAAAAAAAAAAGAACAAAAGAACATCGCAATACAACATCAGAGTGGATCCCATTATATATAGGAAAACACAAGTGTGTTGGCAAGCGGATACTTGATCATATAAAGATAGAATTAAAAAAAAATCAAACAGCTCTAAAACTTCTTGAAAGAAAGAATCTTTACAACAGGAAATTTAGAGTAAGCATAATCAAGATTGATGTACAAAATTATGATATAATTGTTCCTATAGCAGAAAAGATACAGAGAGAAAAAATTCACCCGATAGTCGGTCGTCAATAGCTTAAGGAAGTAAACAATTAAACCTTTATCCCTTTTTTCTGATTCGAAACAGCTTCTGATAGATTCCGAAATTCATCGCCTGTAAGATACTCATGAACAAGTTCAATGTCCCAGGCCTTAATTGCTTTTGAAAGCGAAGAGTTTGATTTCTCAAGTTCAGTGAATGCATCGATATCTACGCTTTTATCACCATGAATTCCACAACCAATAATTACTATTAACCGAACCTCAGGGTTTTCTTTTCTATAACTTATAAGCTTTAAAACGTCATTTGCAATCTTGTGCTTCTGCCCAGATAAAAATTTTCCTTGCCTCACAAAAATTTCACCTAAAACAGTTTTGCCAGCTCCGTCTACTCCAATAAAATCTACTTTAATCTTAGCACTTTCCATCAACTTTAACTCATTATTTTGATCTCGATTTATCGTTATCCTAAAACCCCCGCTAGGCCTACGAGATATCCTATCAATAATATTACTTTCAATCTTTTGCTGCACATCTGATCTGGAAAGATGCTTAGATTCTTTCGATTGTTCCATGATAAACTATGTTTACTTACTTTACTTATATGAAATTTAAAAAAATATCAATACCCCCACTCCCTATGACTCACCGGCAATTTATTCAACTCATTTTTCAAGTTTTCCTATTTCGAAAAAAACTGTTTCATATATTGATAAATTTTTCCTTGGTTACTCACCTTGCAGGCCTTTACAAAACAAGATAATTAAGCGTGCCGTACAAAAAAATATTGTAATTTCATTCTTACAAACAACGAATACCCTTTAAGTAACAAGTTTTCTATCCTAATACTGCCCATAAATACTCACGCCACCTCCAAAATATTGACTTTTTAAGTGATCGTAAACTAAATGTGTTTTTAAGTCAATGTCGTCTGTCTGGTAGGTCGGATAGGGCAGGGCTTCAAACAATGTCTTGCTTACCGTATTGTAAACCGCAGCGGCCGTCACGGATTTATCTGCCCACTGCTCTACTTTCAGTTTATCCTTCTTCAAATCGCCCAATAACTCAACAGCAATTTTCTTGATCTCATTTTTTTCTGCCTCCTCAAGTTTTTTTCCCTGACGCAAAATATCAAAGATGGCCTTTTGCTCATCAGTCAGTCCTTCCCGTTTGGTATCTGCCTCTTCCTCAGAGTAAGAATTAACAAGCTCAATTAGCTTCCTAAATGTATCCCTGATTACCGATTCGTCTTTGCCTAGGTTGTACTCTTCAATAATTTGCTGATAGCGTTTGTAATAGTCAACTGTTAGCGGGTTTCGTTCGACCATTTGCTTTAATTGTTGTTCAATTTTGTTTTTCAATGATTGAACGACTGAATTCTTGTTTTTTGTCTTTAAGAAATACTTTTCCAGTAACTCAAAGTTAAGGCTACTCAAATCAATAATTTTCTCATGAACAAGAGCAGGTTCATGAACCATATTCTCAATTGACTCATCCACTACGTGCTGTATCTTTTGCATTATATCGGCAACATCCGCACTTTCAATATTATTCTCAATAGCTGCATAGATTACATCGATGGCATTTTTTCTTGGGGCGTAATTGTACAATACCTTATCGGGTTGTAAGGCTTTGTATTTCTTGAAGACTTCTCTCGCTAAAATCTGAAACTTTCTTTTAGTTTCGTCATTGGTGTATACCGCATTAACTGCCTTTTCCATTGCGGCTATCTTGTCAAGCCCATTCGAGTTGATGAGTTCCTTTATATCGAACTTAACCTCGTCTATTAAAAATAGATCAGTGGCCATTAAAGCTTCCTCTAAGTGGCCGATCAGTTCTTCTTTTGGCTTTACCGGTGATTCTGGTTTTTCATTGTCTCCGTCTTTGCCCCCTGCACCATAGATCGTCAGTGCATCCAGTAGAGCTGTGTATGTTTCAATGTAGTCAACGATTAGGCCGTTATTCTTTCCTTCGCTTATGCGGTTGGCTCGTGCAATAGCCTGCATGAGAGTATGAGATTTTAGCGGCTTATCTATATAAAGAGTAGAGAGTGTTGGCACATCAAAGCCGGTAATCCACATGGCACACACGATAACGAAACGGAATGGGTCTTCTTCTTCCTTAAACCTTGTTTCCAAGTCCTGAGTATTCATTTTCTCACGGTGGGGCTCAATATCCAAATCCCATTTTTGAAATTTCTTAATTTCATTTTGCTCGGAGCTTACCACCACACAAACTTCTGTCTCTTTTATCCAATTTAATTCCCGACTCTTCTCAAGCAATTCTTGGTCTCCATATTTCCCCTTCGCAATATTTTTCTCCATCTGCTCAACATAGAGTTTCCAATGATGAGTAATTAGATCATACATTTTTACAGCAGTCAGTTTATCTAATGCGATAAACATTCCCTTTCCTTTGTAGCCACGATTGCAGAAATGCCATACCGCATCTTTGGCAATGGCATCTAATCTTTTCTTTGCAGTGAGTATAGGATATTCCCTAGCTATTAATTGTTCTACACGACTGCGTTGGTCGCCTTCCAAATCTTCATTTTCTAACAGCGTTCGTATTTGTTCGTTAATATCCGGATTTTTTAATCCCAAATATTCACCTCTGTTTTCGTAGTAAAGGGGCACTGTGGCGCCATCATCTACACTACGCTTGAAGTCATACCGCGAAACATAGTCTCCGAAAATACGCTTTGTGATTTCATCGTCCTTAAATAGAGGCGTACCAGTAAACCCAATAAAGGAGGCTTTCGGTAATGCATTACGCAAATTCATGGCTAGGTTTCCACCTTGCGTGCGATGCGCTTCGTCTGAAATAACGATGATGTTATCTCGCTTGGTGATCTCTTCTTCAAAGTTGAACTTATGTATGAGGGTAAACAGATAGCGATGTTCTGAACTTAGCAATTCTTTCAGGTTCTTACCACTTCCTGCTTTGAGAGATGCTTTTGTTCCGGCTTTTATTTGTGGAACGGCACCAATACCACTAAAGGTGCCATAGATCTGCGTATCCAATTCATTACGGTCTGTAACTACCAGAAAGGTGTAACTGCCTATAAACTTGCGGTGAATTTTCTGACAGAAGAAAACCATGGAGTATGATTTTCCACTCCCTTGGGTATGCCAGAACACGCCCAGTTTTTGCTTTTCTTCAAAACTTATTTTACCCAGCTTATAAAGCTGCTCTTTATGCTTGATATTTTCTATGGCTTTGTTTACACCAATGAACTGGTGATTGCGGGCGATCAGTTTTACCGCTTTACCCAGGGAGTTATCAAATAAAATAAAGTTCTCAAAAAGATCCATAAACCGATTCTTTTCACAAACCCCTATAATAATTCTATCTAAGGCTACAATGCCATCCTCTTCTTCGGTAATGCGTTTCCATTCATGAAAGTGCTGATACTTGCCGGTAATACTTCCAATCCGACTTTCAATTCCGTTGCTTAATAAAACGAAAGCGTTGTAATGAAAAAGTTTTGGAATTACATCTTTGTAATCGGTGAAGTTATCGTTGTAGGCATTTTCCAATTTACGATGCGCGGCTTTTAGCTCAATGAATAATAATGGGATGCCATTTACAAAACCGATAATGTCTGGTCTGCGTTCTCGATTGCTCTTTCCTTGCAGCCACAATTGCCGAACAGCTAAGAAGTTGTTGTTCTCCACCTTCTCAAAGTCAACTACTTTTAATGTCTTATTTTTTACCGGCTCGCCTTTCTCATTAATATAGTCAACCTGTATTCCTTCTCGCAATAGTTGATATTTCTCGAAATTGATTTCAGCAAGAGATTTGGTGCTACTCTCTTCAATTAATTTTTGAAATGCCTCTTCATAGGCTTTTGCAGGAAGCCCGGGATTAAATTGTATTAGTTTCTCAAGTAATATTTTCTTCAACACCACTTCCTTTTTGTTGAGCCTGCCCAAAGTGCTGCCTTCGCCAAAGCCTTCTTTATTGTATGCCAATAGCGTATCCCAGCCTAATTGATGGAAGAACAGATCGATGGCGGTTTGTTCTATAAGAGTATCTTCTGAGTATTCGTAGGGCATACTAGTTTAGTTGAAGTAACTCAGCCGCTTTCGACCAGTAAAATAATGAACCATTTTTAAATTTCCGCAAACGGTTCAAGGTATTATAGGGCATTGATTCAAATTGAAATACTGTTTCAGCCTTACCATACTTTTGCAATGGCGTGTTATCGCTCAGCTTAATTTTAGCAGATAGGTAGGCAACTTTCGCTGCACATTCAATTGCATGATCGATGTAAAAATTACCTGTCATCAAAAAATTACCGAATTGTTCAAGCCCTGTCTTGATCTCATCATATTTTAACTTCTCTGGCTCCGTATGATGTTTTTCTGTTTTCCCAACTAGAAGCGCTGTTTCAATACTATCGTCCAGCACCTGATCAGAGGTGATCGCCAGTTTTCTGTATTTTATTTCCTGTGCCACAATTCCAATAAACGAATTTGCTACCATCCTAAAATCCTTGACGTAATCAAACAGATGCCCTACATCGTACAATTGCTTTACAATTTCTAATGATTTGTTTTTTCCATAGGGAACGCCTGTTGTATTAGGGGCAAAGGCAGTTAACTTATCTCCCAAGATGGATTCTATGCTTGGCACCTGAGTATAAATTGGTTCACCTTCTGATTTTATCCAACTTGAATGAATGGGTACAGAATTGATTACCGGATATTGGTGCTTCTCAAATAAAATATCCAAAAGGATAAAGCCAGCTTGTCTATTTAATTGAGAATTATAGTAAAAAATATAGTGCGCTTTTGGCACACCTGGTTTATAGCTACGTGATTCATCTAACTCCCATCTGCTAAATGTATCATCCCGAGTTATTTTTGTAAACGCTTTTTCTAAGTCTGCCTGAGAATGCTCAGTGAGAATATCAATATCTACTGAGAACCGTCTCGGTTCGGGTACTAGCAAAATCAATGACGTACCTCCTTTGAAAGTAAAATTCAACTTATAAATAACCAACGCTTCCAGCAGTGCTAAGGCGTGAATCATTTTCTCCAAAATAGGCGGATTGATCTTAGCAAAAGCCTTTTCTTTTTTGTGTTGACTTACCCATTCTTTGGTAAATGATATGGGCGCGATCATTTCGTTATCGCTTTATACATGGTGCCAACATTTTTCTTCAGGAAATCAAGCAGCGGCTTTGCCCGTTTGCGCCTTTTGGCATAGTTCATCAGTGAGCTCAGGTTGAGCGGGTAATTTTTCCAAGCATTGGAGAAGATATTTTTCAGTTCACCTCCCTGATAGGCGATGAAAAGGTCTTTGTCGCAAAAAACATCTACCAATATTTTTTCCAACGAGGCAATAGGTAGTTCATCTTTTGTTTGCTGTAGCGGAGCGCGGCTAACGAGTGGCCTTACTACAACCGGACTTTTCTTGCCCAGCAGGTAATTGCTCACCATGGCGCGATCGGGGTTTAGGTAAACATCCTTTTGCTCTTCCTTTAATAGTTGAAACAGCGGAACGGCCAATTCTTTCTCAACTTCAACCAATATAAAGGAGCGGGTAGGTTGCAATTCCATGAATTGGGCAAGCCATTCTGTGGACCATAGGGCGCAGGGTGCCATCTTATTAAAACCGGAAAAAAAGATGGCATACAGATCACCCATTTTTCTGGAGGCCGTAGGGTTAAATAATGGTTTTCTGGGTAACGTATTCAATTCATAAACCCCGTTTTTGACCGACAAAAGCAATCCTGTCTTTTTAAGGTGGTATATCCGCCAGCGTAGTGTACTGTCCTTCAACTCGGGTTCTTGCTCTGTAAAGTAGCGATATAGATCAGCCTTTGTTATATAGTCATAGTCTATAAACCGCTCTTTTACACCATATGTATCTGTAGGTACCACTTTAATAACCCTATTATTTGTAGCACCAATATATCAAACGCTAGCCACAAAAACTACATAAGTGGCAAATGTTTGAAAGTATCATTAACATCAAAAGCTGCATTTTTAGTAAAGGCAGATCTTAAACTACTGCTATCAATAAAGCTTTTTTAATAGCTTATTTCAAAAGTGTATCGAACCCAATTGATTAGAAAATAAATCAATGGCGGTTTGTTCTATAAGGTTGTCTTTTGTGGATTAGTAAGGCGTGATTTTAAAATATCGGTTATAAAATCAACTGCAATTTCAATTCGGTCTTTTTTATCATTGTCTTTTAATAGATAATTATCATTAATTAACATCAAAGAATACTTTGAAACGATATCGGGAGTTTTAATTGAATTAACTGGTATCAACCATCCTTTTATTGTGCAAGTCATAGTAACTCCATTTTCTAAAATCAAAGGGGAATTACCTGAATATTGAAGATAACATTTGTTTTCATCGCATACATTCTTATCATTAACTTTTCTACAAACAGACAACACGAAAGCGTTTATATGATAAGCCACTAAAGGATTTGAACCATCTGTGCCTAACACCCTAATTTCATAATCGTTTGGCCAAACAAAATAATTTAGCTTTGATGTAAACTCTGGATATTTTAAAAAATAATATTTATACGACCTATCATTCTTATTAGTAGCTAACCAGTTATCAATAATATCTTGTAATTTTTTATTCGTTTCAAGTACTTGAATATTTATGTAGGTATCAAGTAATGATAAAATACTTTTTGAAAGTTCGGCTTCATCATTCGTCAATATGACTGACCAGTTTTCTTTTTTTCCAAAATAGTAAGTTTCACCCATCTTGGTGTTTTTAATATAAAGACCATCGAAGCCACAAGCAATTAATGCCTGTATCCTTAATGTATCAGAAATAGAGTTACTCCATATTGCTTTGATTGCTTGTAAATAATTGTGAAGTTTAAATTGAGTTAATTCGGGTTTGAGTTGATGAATTAAACTACCAAAATCATCAAATTCCTCTAATCCAATCAATGCTGAGCAAACACTCGGGTTATTTGACTGCAATATTTTTGCTTTTTCAATTTCATTATTTAGGCTGGCATCACTAATTCGCGTGCTTTTATTGTTTAAAACTGGCTCTTGTATTGCTTTGTAAACATCAATTGATAATAATTGCTCAAAAAGTATCCAATAGCTACCGAAGAAATTAATACGAATATTGGTATTGTATTTTGTTTCATTTCTTTGTCTAGTTGCCTGCATTAAATTTCTGATTATTCTAACATAATTTACAAGCTGATCATTTGAAGTTGAAAGATTATGCTTAACCAAATAATGTATTATAC
>Ga0163155_10002495_pt1 | contig 20474 bp, 12 predicted proteins | sample OliLakLV19SP4G1_FD_148611 | JGI IMG/M metagenome (GOLD analysis project Ga0163155, IMG submission 148611) | Freshwater microbial mat bacterial communities from Lake Vanda, McMurdo Dry Valleys, Antarctica - Oligotrophic Lake LV.19.SP4.G1 | ecosystem: Environmental > Aquatic > Freshwater > Lake >... | reverse complement strand
GGGGGCGTCGGGCTTGGGCTTGCGCGGGTCGTTCTGGACGTGCGTGGTGCTCCCGCCCGACGCGTCGGTCTTGCCGTCCACCTTGGACGGAGCGTTGAGGTCGAGCGGCGGGGCGTTGGGGTCCTTGAGCGAATCGAGCCGGTCGATCGCCCGGGTGCCCGAGCCGTCCCGGAGCGTCAGGTTCTTGAGATCCTCCTTGGTTCCCCTGATGGAAACGGCCTGGACCGCGCCGCGTCCGAGGATCTGCAGGAGCCGCTGGATGCGCTCGCTGGGATCCGTGTTCGGGTCGGACATGATCTTGTCAAAGTCCCTGATGATCTCGGCGCTCATGGCGACGGCATTGATCGAGTCGGCGGTGATCTGGCCGATGAGGGCGTAGCGAGCGACCTTTCCGGCGCGGTCGCGGACTTCGATGGTGCGGCCGCGGGCCCAGAGGCGAGCGCCGGCGCCGACGGCGGTGAAGAGATTGCCGACGATGGTCAGGCCGTCGAGGGCGCCCTCCTTCCAACTTCGGTCTTGGGTGGTGATGTTGATGATGGCGGCGGCGGAGGAGGCGAACACGGAGGTCCAAAGGGCGGCGGAGACCAACTGCGAGCCGGGCACCGGGACCATGAACGAGACGACGGCGCCCACGACGGCCGCGGCGGTGCTCAGGGCTCCGAGGGCGTCCGAGACCCGTTCCCAGGTGCCCTTGTCGCCGACCTCGAACCCGTCGAGGCGCTCGTCGATGCCCTTGCTGATCTCCTGCGGGAGGAGGTAGCGGATGTGGCCCGGCGGGTACTTGCTCTCGGCGTTCCAATCGTCGATGGCGCGCTGGATCGCTACGGCGTCGCTCGGCCCTGAGGAAACGTGCTTGCTGCTCAGGCGTGAGTCGTTCGGGTCGGTCCAGTCGATCAAGGTCCATGTGGAGGTTCCGCCCTTGTCGCCTGTCTTGACCAGCGACACCCGCAGGCGCCTCTTCTCCTGCGATTCCTTCTCGATGTACACCGCGTTGAGCTTGTGGATCTGAAGGAAGAAGTAGCCCGAGAACAGGTCACCCAACTTGTTCGCGAGAATGTCGAGCCGCCTGAGCTTCCGGTGGTGCGCCTCGAACGCCTCGACGGTGGGCGGCGGGGCATGCTGGGCCACCAGGCGCAGGACCTTCGCGTACTTCCAGGCCGCAGCCCGGACCAGCATGGGGTCGGGCAGGCCCTCCTTGGCCGCCGCCGTGATCTCGTGGTCGAGGGCGATCTCGATTTGGTCCACCCGTTGCCGAACCGGCTCGACCGCCGTGACCTGAGTGCCGTTGCGCACCGCGGCCCACACCACCCAATCCGTGTCTGCGTAGTCTTTGAAATAGTCAATCTCGAGGACGTTGTGGTTCCCGAGGGTTTGCGTGCTTCGCATCTTGTGCGCATTGAGGCGGACGTGGTTGTCAAAGTCCCGCTCGGCCTGCCAGAACCAGAAGATCTCGTCATAGGGGGCCGCCTGGCCATGCTTGCGCGTGCCGCCGACAAGCGTGTACCGGACCCTGGTCCCCACCGTGATGCTGCGTAGACCCGGCGAGGCCGAGATCCTGTAGGGCTTGGCGGACTTCGGCTCGCTCATCGTGTCTGAACTCCGCGGGACAGCCCCGCTGGTCCGCTGCGTTCCGTCTCGCCCGGCCGCTGCGCCGATCTCACGCGACGCCCTCCGCCGAGCCCGACTCCGTGTCCGTAGCCGGCTCCGAATCGGCCTCCGAGCCCGCGGGCTCATCCGCCGGCGGCACCTCCACCGAGGCGATCCCGCCCTCCACCGCGCCGACCTTCCCGAACTCCTCATCCACGTTGTCCGGGTGCGGCTCGTCCGACGCCGGCGCAAGGGTCATCCCGCTCTTGGCCGCGATGCCCATCCGCAGCAGCGCGAACTCGAACATGGTCCGCTCTTCCTCGTCTGGGAACTTGGCGTACGCGTCCTCGATGAAGCCGCGGCCGGAGTAGTCATTGAAGTGCGCGTCGTACGCGGCGATCATCAGTTCCGTGGTCTCGGGGTCGTACTTGAGCACCTCGATCAGCGTCCGCTGCTCTCCCGAGTCCATCGCGTGGCGGGCATGGGCCGCCAGCGCTCCCGCCAAGACCCGCGGGTGTTCATTCCATTCGATCTGGAACGCCCCGGGGGGCGGGTCCTCGACCAGGTCGATCCCGGACTTGCCAACCTTGCCCTCCTGCTCCTGCTTGTTGGCCCAGGTGACCTTGTAGCCCGCGTCGGGGATGCGGTGGTCTCCCTCCTGGGTGCGGAGGCGCAGGTACAGAGGCGCCACGAGGCGGACCTTGAAGATGTGCTCACGCCCGGTTGCCAGGCCAAATTCTTCCCACTTGCTCGGGACGTACACGATGCCGGGATGGTCCTGCGAGGTGAACTTCCAGTTCTTGCCGTCCGGGGTGCGCTTCGTGACGCCGACGTCCTCAACCAGGCGCCGGTTGATCTCGTCCGGGACGTCTGTGCCCCAGTTGAATCTCGCGAGGACCTTCCAATCCAGGCCCACCGCCTTGGCGATCGACAGAATGGAGTCGCCATCCTTGACCTTGTGCCGTTCTACCAGGGCGATGCGCTTCAGGTTGGACTGGCTGATCCGGGCGCTGGACCAGGCATCTTTCTGGGGTGTCGGGGCGCCATCCCCCTTAAACTCATAGGTATCGCCAAGGCTTGCTCCCGTTAGGTCGCACGCGACGTCGCAGAAACCCTCGCGAACCTCGTTGATCCGGACGGCGCCGGAACCGCTGGTGGTGTGGTAGTCCTCCGTACCGTCGGGAAGCGTTACCCGCAACCGAACTGAGGACACCGGCTCGCCCGTCCGCTCATCAACAACTTTGAACGCGACCCAGGTCTTGGCCGGCGGCTTAGCGGGCGCCGACGGCGGCGCCGACATCATGGCCGGGCCGTCCACGACGCTCGCTAGCAACTTCGGCCGCATCCGCCATTCCACCGGCGCGAGGGCGATGCGCCCGTCGCTCAGCGCTTGCATCACCCGAGTAACGACGTCTCCCCCGTCCGTTTCGCCGCCGCGAGCGCCGGCGCTTGCATCTGCGAGCAACTCGGCGAGGCGTTTGATGCCCCCGTCCTGATCCGCGAACCGTCGAAGTTCGGCTTCGAGCACTCCGGCGTCGCGCAACCGCAGTGTGTTGCCGGCCCGTGGGGGCCGGGCAACCAGTCGCGCGTTGTACCCGCCGATCCGCAACCGCATGCGAACTCCGTGCACGATGCACCCAGGATGCATCCCGCCACAGCGTACCAACCGCGAGCGACGTTGCCAAGGCTTAGACCGCCTCTGGAGAGGCACGCAAATGGGGAGCACGCCTTGTGCGGGGTGCGGTGCGGCGTCCCCGCGAACCGGTAGGTGAGCGAACCGCTAGCCGCTGGGGCGCTGTGGCGGAATCCGAGCGGGATCGGGCAGGGTTTTGGTGGTCGGCGGCTTCGCTTGACAGCGTTGCGCGTCGCGTGCACGCGGACACTCCTCGACCGGCCAGGTCTCCCCCTGCCGGCTCGCTACGGTTTGCTTCAAGGGCGTAGTTCGCAGCCGCCCTGTGGCGTCCCCAGTTCCCGTTGGGTTCGCCTCACTGCGCTAGCGCGGCGCGGCATGCCGCGAGCGTGTCCCGGTACTCTTTGAGGCGGGGATGCCCCGGCGGCTCGACCTCCTCCGCAGCGGTGAGGCACGCCTCGAGCAGCGGAAGCGCTGCCCGCCCGTCGCCCGCGGCAACCCGCGCACCGCCAGCGCTTCGACGGCGTTGTTCATGCCCGTGCCCAAGGGCGACCAGGCGGTCCCGTTCCAGCGGGCGATCCTGCTTGCGCTCACGCCCCCGGCGGTGGTGAAGTCGCCCCCGGCGACCAGCACCGCGGGCTGAGGGCCAGCGCCGTCGGGATCCCACATCGTCGTGGCCCTGACGGTCCCGTTCATATCCGAGGCGCCGTCCCCCGGCAGCCACTGGCCGCCGCAGGGCTGGGCCTGGGCTGGCGTGACAACACAGGCGAGCATGAGCACCGAACACAGAACGTGCCTCAGCACCCGCGAGAGTGTGGAATACGATGAGTTGAGTTGCAGAAAGAGAGCGGTTCCGACCGGTTGGGCTGACATGCGTCCAGTGTAACCAGATTGCACCCGAAACATCAAGTCGCTTTCTGCGCGTGGAAGCGGCTTCACGCGATCTGAGCGACCGACCGTTCGCCGCACGCTGACTGAAGTTATACGAATCACCGTCGGCAGGCCGCAGCCTATCGATCGTTCGTGTCCACCGGAGATGGGCAGGTTCAGTAGCATGGTTTGGGGTTCTGAGACATGGATGAGATGGGATTCATCGAGAGGGCTAAGGTGGTGCCAGACGGTGCGGGTGTGGCGGGCAGGACCAGCATCCCCATGCCCGCAAACCCGGGACTTCGGCGCAGCGGGTCCCCAGCCCCGGGGTCCATCAAGTCATGGGTGTCACAGCAACGGCCCCACCACCTGGCACAGGTTCTCCACGAACCGCCGATACACCGGCCGCTCGCACCATCCCTCCAGCGCGACCGGGACTGAGTCGAGCAGGTACCGGTCCTGCATGAGGCGTATGTCTTTGGCGACCTTCTCGTCGTAGACGAACATGGTGAGCTCGAAGTTCACGAAGAACGAGCGCATGTCCATGTTGGCCGAGGACACCACCGCCATTTTGCGGTCGACGCAGAAGGTCTTGGTGTGCAGCAGGCCCTTTCGGTAGTGCGCGATCTGGATCCCGGCCTCCATCAGTTCCAGGTAGTAGGACCGGGCGGCGGCCTGCACCAGGCGGTGGTCGTTGCGCTCGGGCAGGATGAGCGTCACCTTCACCCCGCAACCGGCGGCGATCTTCAGGGCGGTGCGTGTCGCCTCGTCGGGGACGAAGTAGGGCGTGGTGATGACCAGTTCCTCGGTGGCATCATGGATCATCGCCAGGATCGCGTGGTGGATGGCGGTGGGCTGATGCCCCGGGCCGCTGGGCACGATGTGCATCGCGCTGCCGTGGTCCGACGCCTCGACGGGCGGCAGGTAAGGCGAGTAGTCGTCGATCACCTCGGTGCTGTCGGCGGCCCAGTCGCAGAGGAAGACCCCCTGGAGCACGTGGACAACGGGGCCCTCGACCCTCAGCGTCGAGTCCACCCACTTGCCGACCTTGGGCATCAGCTTCATTTTGAAGTCGGGGTCGGCGATGTTGTGGCTGCCGGCGAAGGCCACCTTACCGTCGATGACGGCGATCTTGCGGTGGTTGCGGATGTCGATGCGGGCCAGCAGCAGGCGGGCCGCGTTGACCGGCAGGGCGTGGACGACCTGGACCCCGGCCTCGCGCATGTCGCGCTCCAGCCCGCTGCCGGTGAACTCCTTGCTGCCCACGTCGTCGACCAGCACGCGGCACTGGATGCCGCGCTTGGCGGCCCGCGCCAGCGCTTCGCCGACGTTTCGGGCCTGTCCACTCGTGGTCCAGATGAACGTGATGACGTGGACGTGGTGAGTCGCGCCGTCGATCTCGCCGATCAGTTCGCGGAAGAACTCGTCGGTGCGCTCGATGTTGCGCACGAGGTTGCCGCGGAGCGGGGGCACGCCCGACGACTGCGTGAGCAGCTTGGCGAGCGTTTCCCACCCGACGGCCCGGGCGTTCCAGTTCTGGTTGCGCTCGCGGACCAGCGAGAGGATCTTCTCCTCCACCTTCTGGGTGATCTCGACATAGCGCCTGGCGCGCCGGGCGCCCAGGCGGTTCTCGCCGATCAACAGGTACAGGAATGGGGAGCCGAACGGCACGAACGCCAGCAGCAGCGACCATCCCATCGTCTGGGCGGTGGTGCACCGGCGCAAAATCACGCGCAGGATCAACAACACGCGGATCGCGGCGTCGGCGAGCAGGAGAAGGGTGAAAACATATCCAAGCATCACCGGCATGGTAGTGGGCGCTTCAAGGTCGCACGCCCTGCGTGCCATCAGGCGGGGCTTCGCGCGCCTGATGCGATCGAACCTGCGGAGCGATCTCGCACCGGACGCTCCGAGCCGCGGCTGGTGGCACGACCCGCCTCACACTGAGGCCCGCCGCAAGCGCAGAACACGGGCCGGGCGATTGCCGCCCGGCCCGTGCCACACCCTCTCCGCACGACTGCGCGAGAGCACCGCTCCTGACCGGATCATCGTGCCCCGGTCGCGGGGCGTGGGCCCCGAGACTCGGAGCCGCCGCGTGGTCACGCACGCGGCTTTGTTTCACAATCCATCAATCTTCGCCGTCTCGACCTGCACGACGGGTTGGATCTGCTCCACCGGCCTGACGACCTGGAAGCGGGGCCGCTCGCGCCGGAGGTTCGCCGGCACGCGGATGGTTGCCCGCGGGTGGAAGTCGATCCCGGGGCGCAGTTGGTTCATATCGACGGGCACGCTGGTCTGCTGGTCGGCGCTGGCCGGCGCGCGGTGGTTGCGAAAGGTTCGCACGCCGCCGACGTAACCCCACTCGCGGAGCCACTGCACGCGGGCGTGGTCGGCGTTCTTGAGCCCGTTGGTGCTGAGCGACACCCAGGGCGAGACGACGATCATCGCGGAGCCCTGGCTGATGTAGACGCGGCTGAAGTCGTGCTCGCCCGCGCCGTAATGTGCGGGTCCTGGCGCGCCCCAGTGCCAGGCGGGGTCGAAGTCGCGGGTGATGCCTCGGGAGATCCACTCGCGGTTGTTGTACCCGTACCCGCGGACGCTGTAGACGCCGTTGACGGGGATGGGCGAGGGGGTGGCTAGCAGACGGCCATCATCGAAGGAACGTCCCAGGTGCAGGGTGTCGCAGCCGGCATTGGGGTGGGCGACGGCCATGAGAGCCATCGCGCCAAGGGTCGCGGTCAACATCGTCAGCCTCTCTTTCAAACGCCGCGCGGGATCGTCGGGCGGGGGGTGTGGTTCCCCAACTCCATGATGCGCAATCACTTGAGGGAATCCAGCAAAACCGGAGCGGGGCTGACACCTGGCGCGAGTTTTCCTGGATTACGCGGACGAGCGGCGGCGTTCTCGGACACTGCACAGCCGTGGGCGTGAGCACGCGAGCATGGGGGTGCGCCAATGGGCGTGCCGCCAATCTTCGCGTCACCGACGCCGCCGGGTTCCCACCAGTCCGGCCGTCGCCAGCATCACAACCCCCGTGCCGGGCGCGGGGACCAGGGTCAGTTTGAAGAGGCGTCCGTCACCCTGGTTCGGATTGCCCGAGTCGACGAAGTAGATCGAGCCATCCGAGTGGACCGCGATGCCGGTGGCGGCGGTGATGCCCGTGACCAGCGGCGTCTTGGCACCGGTGAGGGGGTCGACGATCGTGACCGCCGAGATGCCGTTGGTGGAGCCGTACTCCGCCACGAGCAGGCGGCCGTCGGGCAGGATGTCGAGTCCCGTGGCGGCGTCGAGGCCGGTCGTGACAACGGCGTTGATGAGCGCGCCGGTGGCGGCGTCGTAGGAGGCGATCGATCCCACTCCGCTGAAGGTGCCGAAAACCGCGGCGTAGATCGTGGTGGTGGTCGCCACGATCCCGACCGGCGAGATCGACCCGTGCCCGCTGGTGCTGATGAGCTGGGTGAGCGGGCCGAAGGTTGTCCCCGAAGGCGCGGCCTGGAAGATGCGATCGCCGTTGGCGCTGGTCGCGAGCAGGCGGCCGGTGGCGGGGTTCACCGCCAGGCCCGACCAGTTGCCCCCGAACTGGACCGGGGCGAGCGAGTCGAGGAACGTGCCGGAGGTGGCGTGATGGTGGATCTGCTCGACGCCGGTGGCGCGTCCGCCCTCGCCGTAATAGACGCTCTGGTCAGGAGCGACCAGCACGCAGAGCGGGCCGATGTCAAGGCCCAGAAACGGGGAGACGGCGATCCCGGTGATGATGGGAGCGTACAAGCCGGCCTGTCCGCGGAGGACTCGCCCGTTGCCCGAGTCGGTGACGTAGACGAAGCCCGCGGCGTCGGTGTCGATGCCCTGGGGGTTGTTGAGGCCCGAGGTTTCGAGCGACAGGGTGTAGTTGGGGTCGTGGACGACCTGGGCCGACGCGGCGCCCGCGAGGGACGCGATGGCGAGAATCGGCAGCAGCCGCACGCGGTCACGACGACCCGAGGCGGATTGCGCGGGCACACCAGCCACCACCCGCCGCTGGCGCGGGCCCGCCGAACGCACACTCAACATGCTGGCTCTCTCCGCTGTCTCTGGCCCCACCAGAGGCCGGGGCTGACCCGGCCAAGTCGAGTGTACCCCACGGGCGAGGCAAGGCCCGCGAGCTTTGAGAATGAACGCGGACTTCTCGGACGCTCGCGGGCGGTGGCCGCGGTCATCGCGCGGCGCCGTCGCCCGTCGGGTCGCTCCCAACCGCTGCTCGCCGGCGGCGGGCGGGTTTGGGCGTGTCAGGGCGTGCTTCAGGCAGGGCGTCAGGCTGGGGGGTACTCGTGCGCGCGGGCGGCGTGAGTTGGGGGGCCGCCAGCGATTCATCAAGCGCGATCCCCGCGCCCGCGGCGCGATCAATCAGCGCGGTCAGCCACTCGGCGGCACGGGCCGCCTCCTCGGTCTGCGTCCGCAGCGACTCGAACCGCTGCTCGGCCTCCGCGAGCGCGGCCTGGGCGTGCTCGCTGGGTTCGGTGGCGTCGATGTCCATAGGCTCGGCGGCGCGCGACGCGCCAGGGCGCGCTTCAGACGGCTGCTGAGCGGCCCGATCCGCCGCGGCGGCACGGAGAGTTTCGAGTTCGCGCCCGTAGTCATCGAGCGCGCGGGCCGCCGACGCGAGCAGTTCCTCCTGGCGCGCGTCGAGCAAGTCGACCCGCTGGACCCCTTCAAGGACGGATCGTGCCAGGAGGTCGCGCATCAACCCGACCTGCTTGGCCAGTTCTTCGACCTGCGCGAGGTTGACGGCCACGTCCTGGCGCAGCACCTCGGCCCGGGTGATCGACGAAGCCAGCGTTCCGTTCGCCTCTGGGTTGGCCTGCTCCAGGGCCTGGTGCAGGAGCGCTCGCACTTCATCGACACGCGGACCCGCCAGGTCTGAGATCGCGGCCTTGATCCACGCGGCCCGCTCGTGCGACTGGGCGGTGAACTCGGCCAAGGCCTCGTCGAAGCGAGCGCGGGCGGCTTCAAGGCGGGGCGGAATCTGGGTCTCGAGCGACTCGAGAACTCGGTCGGCGTCCTGCTGGGCCTTGCGCACGCGGAGGCTCGCGCCCGTCGTGATCTGACGCACCGCCGCCTCGCACTCCTCGCGGGCCTGGTCGATCGCCTCGCGCGCCTGCTGACGCACCCGGGCGGCCTGCTCCGCGGTCTGGGCGCTGAAGCGGCGGGCGGCGGCGTCGAGCGAGCGTTCGATGTCAGCGGCCCGCTCGGCCTGGCCCGAGACGTCGATGGCTGGCGGGCGCCGCGCCTCGATCTGGGCCGCCGACACGGCGGACTCGACCGCGGCTCGCGTCTCAATGCGCACGGCGTCTCGCGCCCGCTCCTCGATCTGCTCGCCCATCTCCTCGACGCGGGTGATGGCGGTGGCCAGCGCGGTCTCGACCGCCGCGAATCGCTCGGTGCCGACGCGCTCGATCTCGTCGCGCATGGCGCGATCGGCCTGGTCGCGCACGCCCGAGAGCATCGCGGCGATCGCGCCGGGCATCTGGGCGTTGACCATCGCGCCCAGGCGGGCCTGCACGCCGGCCTCGACCAGCGCCTCGACCCGCGAGGCGACGGCGGCGGCAAACCGGGCCTCGATGCGCGTCTCGATCTGGGCTTCGAGCCGCGCGAGGATCGAGCTTTCGAGAGCCCGGATGGCCTCCGGCGCAGGCCCGACCGGCGCGGGGTCCGCGTCGACCGCCGCTCGCGTTCGCGGGCCCGGCTTGCCATTCAGTCCCACGGCCCTGAGCACGGCCTCACTGGCCCGCCCCTCGGCTCGCCCGTCCAACCGCTGGGCCACCATCGGCTCGAGTTTCTGCTCGACCGACGCGAGCAGGCGAGTGGCGGCCTCGAGCCGCTTCTGGGCGTCGTGGGCGGCCGACGCCAGCTGATCCCGCAGCGCCCGCACGTCGGAGGCCGTACGAGACAGCGTCTGGCCCTCGCCCGAGGCATCCTTGATGAGCCGCTTGAGCGACTCGCTGTAGTCCTCAAAGGCCCGCCGATCGAGCACGCGCGGCGTCAGAAAGATCTCCTCGGCGGCGGCCGATCGCGGGGCGTGTTCGACGGACGATCCGATGGACATAGGGCAACCTCCGAGCCGACGGGTTGCCGGTTTGATCGGGCGGGGGGGCGCAAGTTCTGCACAATCCGAGCCGCGGGCGTAAGCGGAGATGTCGGGACGAATCCCAAGACTCGCGTGAGTCTTCCCCGGCGCGTCCGTTGCCTGGGTGAGAGCAACCCCTCGCCGACGGATCGCCCCGCGTCCGTCGGCCCGCGTTATCGCATGGCGTGAGCGTCCGCCCTTGCGCATCGCTGTGGTAGGAGCCGGCCCGAGTGGGCCGGGACCGCGAACCACAACGATCCGCAAGGGAGTTCGCCATGTTCTCCGCCAAGACCTCCTCGTCCGTCGCCCGTCTGCTCAAGTCCGCCGCCCTGCTCGCCGCGCTCGCCGGGCTGTGCGCCCCAGCGCTCGCCCAGCCGCTGGTCAACAACATCCGCACGGCGAATCGAGTGCTGGACTTCGATGGCGTGGGCAACTTCACCCTCGGCACCGTCGAGGTCGAGCAGATCGACTGGGTCGGGCCGTTCGCCCCTACCCCTGACAGCAACTGGGGTCGCTTCACACTCAACTTCCGGGGCCAGGAAGACCTCTTTTACATCAACGTGATGATCGGCAATCAGTGGGTCATCCGCAACATGGGCGTCGAGAGCCTGCTGGGCGCGGGGACGAACCACACCGTCACCACCTTCTTTCCGATCGCCCCCCAGCACGGCGTGCCCATCGCGCTGGTCCAGATGGACCTGATCGCCACCCACGTTCCCGTTCTCTCGCCCAACCCCATCTTCATCCCGCCCTCCAACGTGATCGACTCGTTCTTCGACGTGTTCTACACCGTCCAGAGCGAGGACCTGCTCCTTGGCGCCGAGCACGGCATGTTCGGCTGGATCCCCCCCATCATCTTCCCCCCGATCGTCCTGCCCGAGCTCCCCACCTCCGGCGCCCAACTGCCCGACCAGGACAAGGTTGAGAACAAGCCCCAGCCGCCCAATGGCTGCGCCCCCGGCGCCGTCTCGAACAGCCTCCGCTACCTCCACGCCACCGGCCAGGGCAACCTGGGCACGGCCCCAATCAGCCCGGCGGGCGTCGGGGGCATCCTGGGCACCGACGCCAACGGAACTCCGCAGACCTGGCCCCAGATCAAGCAGGCGTACTTCAACGCCAACCCGCAGTTCGGCATCCGCACCAGCATTCTGCCCGGGGCGTCCGCGGCGACCATCGACCAGGTCGTGCAGGCGATCAAGGACGGCAAGGACGTCGAACTCGACCTCGTTGGGCACGTCGTGTTCGTGGTCGGCATCCGCGTCTACGCCGACCGCGTCGAGCTCGACATCTATGACGACGACCAGACCGACGACAAGGCCGACCCCAAGCGGACCGTCGTGCTCAAATCCGATGGCGCCGGTGGTTGGACGTGCGACGGCATGAAGGTCGATGGGTTCGTGATCGAATCTCCCTGCCCCTGCCCCGCCGACTGGAACCACGACGGAATGGTCAACGGCGCCGACTTCGCCCTCTTCATGGCCCTGTTCCAGTTGGGCCTGCCCCAGGCAGACTTCAACGGCGACGGCGTGACGAACCAGCAGGACGTGCAGGCGTTCCTCCAGGCCTTCAACCTGCCCTGCCCGTAACCCGGGGGGCAGTCAGTCTCGCACTCGCCCTGCACCGCAGGCGCGATGGGTCCGGCGGCTCTCAACAGGGAGCCGCCGGGCTTTTCTTCTCCGGCAACGAAGCGGGCGACACCCGCTCCGCGAGGTCTCGCCCATCATGCCCTTCCGGCGCCGACTTCTCCTCCACCGCCCATGCAGAACGCGGAGGGCGCGGAGACCGACGCGGCGGGACGCGCACAAAGGCCGTGGATCGAAGGCGACGGTGGGTTCGAGCGCTGAGAAAGTCTGAAGCCCGGCCAGCGACTGCTCTCCCCTCCACCCCCAACTTCGCGTACCCTGCCCCTCGCGTGACCCCCCGCCGACCACATGCTGCGTTGGTGCTGAGTGGCATGGCGCTGGCGCTGGCCGCGGCGTCGCTGAACGCCTCCTCGCAGCCCGCCGGGCCGCTGGGGTTGCGGCAAGCGGCCGGTCAGCCCGCGTCGACCCCGGCCGAGCCCGCATTCCGGCCCATCACGGCGGAGCAGGTCCAGGCGCTTCGTGACCGATTGGGCGAACTCGAAGGCGCCGCTCGCGACCAGGCGACGGCCGCCCTGGACGCCGCGGGCACGTCCTTGCAGCGGAACGTCGATTGGCAGGCCGCGGTCGGGCGATTTCAACAGGACATCGACCGGGCCCCGGCGGCGCTCGAATCCAGCCGGGCCGCCCTGGCGGCGCCCGCGGCCGACCCTGCGGCCCAGATTCAATCAGGCCTGACGCTTGCCGACCTCGAACAGTTGCTGACGCAGGCGCGAGCACAGTTGGAGGCCTCGCGCGGTCAGTTGGCCGCGACTGAGGCCGAGCCAGGCGTTCGTCAACGTCGGCGGGATGCGATCCCGGGCGAACTGGCCGAGGCCCAGGCGGCGCTGGAAGAGACACTGGCCGCACTGGCGGCGGCACCCGACCCTGAAGCACCGGCGTTGGTCACGGAGTCGCGCCTGCTCGCCGACCGGGCGGCGGCCCAAGCCGCTTCGAGCCGCGTCCAGTCCTTGCAGCGCGACCTGGCGAGCCTGGAAGCCCGGCGTGACAACCTCCAGGCGCGGCTCGACCTGGCGCGCCGTCAGGTTGCCGAGAGTGAAGCGCTGTTCGCCGAACTCGACCGACGAGCCAGCGAGTCCCGCCGCGCCGCCGCACAGGCCGCCGAACAGTCGGCCCGGGCCGCCCTGCTCTGGGCGGCCGACGCTCACCCGCGGGTGCAGGAGGTCTTGCAGTTCAGCCAGCGCCTGGCGGCCCGCCTGGCGACCGATCGCCAGACCGGTGCCCGCGGGGCCCAGGACCTTGCGCAGTCGGCGACGCACGACGCCGACGCCGCCCGCGCCGGCCTCGACTCGCTCCGCGCCGACTACCGGTCCACGCTGGAGCGGTTGGAAGCCGTGGGCCTGACGGACACGATGGGGCGACTGCTCCGCGAGAATCGTCGCCGGCTTGAGAGCCCACTGGACCTGCGGGACCAGATCAGCGCCGACCGCGTGACGCGATCGGCGATCCTGCTCGAACTCTTCGAACTCCGCCCGCTTGAGGCCGAGTGGGGCCAGCCGGAGCAGGTCGCCCGGGCCGTCGCCGATCGGGAGACCATCCTCTCGCCGGAGCAACGCTCCGCGCTCCAGACGCAGTTGCAGGCGGCCCTCATCGAGCGCCTCCGCATCTATCGCTCGCTGGTGGCGGAACTTGAGACGTACCAGGCCGCACTCGGGCGCCTCGACGAGTCGAACCGCGCCCGCCTGGCGCTGCTCACCGTCTACATCGACGAGATCGACCGCACGATCCTCTGGGTCCCCAGCCATCACGCGGTCAACGCCTCGGACCCCGCCGAGATCGCCACCGGGCTGGGCTGGCTGAACGACCCCGCCGCCTGGACCCGCGCCGTGCGCGGGCCCGGTGGACTGCTCGACGACGTGTCGGATCGGCCGATCGCCACGCTGGGCCCGGTGCTGCTCGTGCTGCTGCTCGCGCTGGTGGCCCGCCCCGCGCTGTCGCGCACGACCGATGCGATCCACGAGCGGGCCAGGCGCGTCGGCACCGACTCCTTCGCCCTCACGCTCCGCGCCCTGCTGCTGGGCACCATCATCGCGGGCGTGCCTCCCGCGCTGCTGCTGACCATCTACCTCGTTCTCTCGGGCGCGGGCGACGCCGCCGACCAGGCCCGAGCCGTCGGCATGGGCTGCCTCACCGCGGCCGGCGTCTTGTTCGCCATGACGCTCCTGGGCCGCGTCGTCCGGCGCAACGGGCTGGCAGAGGTCCACTTCCGCTGGCCCGAACCCGTCACCGCCGCGATCCGCTCCAAGATTCGCTGGCTCCTCCCGCTCGCGCTTGCAACCCACCCGATCATCTCCGCGATGATGCTGGACCCCGACACCCCCGGCGGCCCGGCCCTTGCTCGCCTGGCCCTGGTCATCTGGCTCATCGCCCTGGCCCTGGGCCTGTATCGCCTGCTGCGCCCGAACGGCCCGCCGATGCGGCACTTCCTGAATGTCAGCCCCGGCGGATGGCTCGATCGCCTCCGCTGGATCTGGTACCCCGCCGCGTTCCTGTCCCCGCTCGCGCTGGCCTTCATCACGCTGCTGGGCTACATCGAGACCGCGCGCGAACTCGAGGCCAGGTACCTGGACACCATCGGCCTGGCGCTGCTGCTCATCCTGGTGTCGGCGGTGGTGACGCGGTGGATCACGCTGGCCCGCCGACGCGTCGCCATGGAGCAGGCCCGCCGCCGCCGCGAGGCCCTCGACGCCGAGCACGCCAAGGAACTGGGCGTCGACACCACCGCGCGGGCCGTCCCGCCCGCCGAGCCAGAACCCGCCAACCTGAAGGAGATCGACTCGCAGACCCGGCAGTTGCTCCGCTTCGGCGTGGGGCTGACCGCCATCTTCGGCATCTGGGGGCTCTGGGTGGGTGTCCTGCCCGCACTGGGCATGCTCGAGCGGGTCGAGCTGTGGCCTCAGCTGCGCCTCGCCCCGCAGACGCGGCGCTTCGTCCCGGCCATGGACCGCCCGCTCCTCACGGCGGCGCCGTCCCAGTCCGCCACCAACGGACCCTCCGCCCCCGCGAGCGCCGCGACGACCGCCCCGGACACAACCGGCACGACCTCCCAGGCCGTGAGCCCCTCACCCGCCACGCCCCTTCCAACCGCAGAATCCTCCGCATCATCCCGGGATGCAACCACGTCCGACGGCCCGTTCACCCTGGCCGACCTCCTCACCGTGTTCGTGCTCGCGCTGGCGACCCTCGTCGCCTCCCGCAATCTGCCGGGCGTCGTTGAGATCCTGCTCCTCCAGCACCTGCCCCTGGATCGCGGCTCGCGCTACGCCGTCACCACCATCTTCCGCTACACCATCCTCATCATCGGCGTGTCGGCCACGCTGAACGCGGTGGGGATCGGCTGGGGCAAGGTCCAGTGGCTCGCGGCCGCCCTCACGTTCGGCCTGGGCTTCGGCCTCCAGGAGATCTTCGCCAACTTCGTCTCGGGCCTCATCATCCTGGCCGAACGCCCGGTCCGCATCGGCGACACCGTCACCGTCAACGGCGTCACGGGCAACGTCACCCGCATCCGCATGCGCGCCACGACCATCGCCGACTACGACAAGCGCGAGCTCATCGTGCCCAACCGCCTCTTCATCACCGACTCGGTTATCAACTGGTCCCTGTCCGACCCCACGACGCGCGTGGTGGTCCCCGTGGGCGTCGCGTACGGCTCGGACATCAACCTGGTGCGCGACACGCTGCTCAAGGCCGGTCGCGCCTCGAGCTACCTGCTCGAGGGCAAGGAGCCCGCGGCCCTGTTCCGCGCGTTCGGCCCCAGCGCGCTCGAGTTCGAGCTCCGCATCTGGACCCGCAACATCGAAGAGTCTCACCTGGCCCGCGACGACGTTCTCCGCCTGCTCGACCGCGCCCTGCGCGAGGCCAAGATCGAGGTCGCCTTCCCGCAACAGGACGTCCACATCCGCACCATCAACATGCCCCCGCCCGCGGCGGTGCCTCCCGCCCCGTCCCAGGGCGGCCCCGCGTCGCGCACCGTGTGAACCGCACGCGGAGTCCGAGGTCGCAAGGGCTTGCCTAGCCTTCTCCCGATCCCCCAACCCCCGGAGATTCCCGTGCTCCAGCGCTCGCCCCTGCACAAGTTCCACCTCGAACACGGCGGCCAGATGGTCGACTTCGCGGGCTGGGAGATGCCCATCCGCTATGGCGGGATCATCGAGGAGCACAACCAGGTCCGCACCGCCGGCGGGGTCTTCGACGTCTCGCACATGGGGCGCGTCGAGTTCAAGGGCCGCCACGCCCGCCGGATCCTCGAGCGCCTCTGCACACGGCGCATCAGCGACATGCAGGCCGGCCAGTGCCGGTACTCGCTCTGCTGCAACGAGCGGGGCGGCGTCCACGATGACGTGATCGTGTATCGCATGGACGACGACGAGTTCATGATGGTCGTCAACGGCGCCAATCGCGAGAAGATGGTCGCCCACTTCGAGGCCGTCAAGAAGGCCGGCGAGTTCAACTGCTCCATCGAGGACAAAACCCTCAACACCGCGATGGTCGCGCTGCAGGGTCCCAAGGTCATGGGCCTGGTCTCCGGATTCTCCAAGGAGATTCCGGCCCTCAAGCGCTACCGCTTCGCCGTCAAGAACCTGCTGATTGTGAAGCTGCTGGTCAGCCGCACGGGCTACACCGGCGAGGACGGCATCGAGGTCATCCTGCCCGCCAACATGATCGACATGGTCCTCAAACTGATCCTCAAGGACGTGGACATGAAGGGCGCCGAGGCGATCCTGAAGCCCGCCGGCCTGGGTGCCCGCGACTCGCTGCGTACCGAGGCCGGCATGCCCCTCTACGGGCACGAGCTCGGCGAGGACATCAACGCCCTCGAGTGCGGCGTCGACTTCGCCATCAGCCTTGACAAGGACCAGGACGAGCGCGGCGAGAAGTTCATTGGCATGGACGCCCTCAAGGCCACCGCCGCCAGCGGCGGGCCTAAGCGCCGGCTCGTGGGAATGACCTTCACGGGCAAGCGCACGGTGCGCCAGGGCAACCCCATCTCGATCGGCGGCGAGCCGGTGGGCGTCGTCACCAGCGGCTGCCTCAGTCCCACGCTCGACAAGCCCATCGCGATGGGATTCGTCGCCGCCAGCAAGGCCGGGCCGGGCACCGCGGTGCATGTCGACACGGGTCGCGGCGTGCTCGAGGGCACGATCGTGGCGTTGCCGTTCTATAAGGCGGCGAAGTAGGAAGGAAGTTCATGGCCCGTACCCGGATCAAGATCTGCGGGATTCGTGACGAGGACGCGGTGTACGCCGCGATCGAGGCGGGGGCGGACGCGGTGGGGTTCGTGTTCGTGGGGGGCAGTCCACGGTACATCAAGCCGGAACGGGCGTTCGAGCTGATGGGGTTGCTCACGCCCATGGTGGTGAGCGTCGGCGTGTTCCAAGACATGGAGGCGGACGAGTTCGGGGAGCTCGAGCAGGTCTGCCCCGTGCATCATGCGCAGCTGCACGGGCAGGAGACGCCCGAGACGGTGGAGGCGTGCGGGCCGGACGTGATCAAGGCGGTGAGGTTCGGGACGCCGACCTTCGAGGAGGATGTGGCGCGGTGGGATGTGGATGAGAGCGTGGCGGCGGTGCTGATCGACGGGCCCAGCGCCGGCAGCGGCGAGGCCTTGGACTGGGCGGCGGTCGCGCGCGTGACCGAGCACCTGAGCACGCCGGTGTTTCTCGCGGGCGGGCTGACGGCGGCAAACGTGGGCGAGGCGGTGCGGCTCGTGAGGCCTTACGCGGTGGATGTGTCGAGCGGGGTGGAAAGTTCGCGCGGCGTCAAGGACGCGGGGATGATCGCGGCGTTCTGCGAGGCGGTGCGGCGGGCCGATGGCGCGTGAGAACCCCGCGAGCGCGCGGATCTGGCGACGGGTCTAGGCCACGGCGATATCATCGGGTACGGCGACCCCCAGCGGCGACTCTCGGTACCTGACCAAACTGAACACGCTTCACGAGCACCCGCAGGTGATCGACGTCCCCGGGATCGTTGCCGCCACCACGCACCCCTGGTTCAATCAAACGCTCTGCCGCGTCAACGAGTCGGTCGTCCGCCTGGGCGTCGTCCACGCCGAGTACCACTGGCACAAGCACGACGATGAGGACGAGTTCTTCTACATGGTGAGCGGGCGGTGGATCATCGAGCTGGAGGGACGAACGGTGGACCTGGGGCCGGGGCAAGGGTTTGTCGTGCCCAAGGGCATCATGCACTGCCCGCGGGCGCCGGAGAACACGGTGATCCTGAGGGTGGAAGGGGCGGGGATCGTGCCGACGGGGGACTGAACGGCCCGTGCAGAGCGCGGGTTGCCGCGCCCTCAGGCTCGCGTGCGCGATGTCACCCCGGGGTTGCGTGTGCTTCGTGCCCGATCGCTTGCGCGAACGGCTCCGTGGGGCGTGCGGCCAAGGCGGGAGCGATCAATCCCAAGTATTGATCTTGGCGGGCGCGGGCACCGCCTCCGCCACCTTGGCGACCCCGTTGCGCTGCTCCAGCGGCGCATGGTGATCCCCGCGCCACGACTCGGGATACCCCGGATCATCCAGCCCCATCGCGGCCTTGGTCGGGAACAACGGCCTGAACGTGTCGCACATCACGGCCAGCTCATCCGTGTACTTCTTGCCCAGCGACAGCTCCACCGTGCCAGGATGCGGGCCGTGCGGGATGCCCTGCGGGTGCAGGCTGATCGACCCCGACTCGATGCCGCGCCGCGCCTTGTAGTTGCCCTCGACGTAGTACAGAACCTCATCAGAGTCGATGTTCGAGTGGTTATACGGGATCGGGATCGCCTCGGGATGGAAGTCCAGCATCCGCGGGCAGAACGAGCAGATCACGAAGTTGTGGGCCTCAAACGTCTGGTGGATCGGCGGGGGCATGTGCAGCTTGCCCACGATCGGCGCGAAGTCGTCGATGTTGAAGGCGTAGGGGTAGTAGCAGCCGTCCCAGCCCACAACGTCCAGCGGGTTGTACGAGTACATGTACGAGTGAACCGTGTCCCGCGCCTTGATCCGCACCTCGTGCTCGCCGCGAACGTCGTAGGTCAGCGGCAGTTCCGGCACCCGCAGGTCCCGCTCGCAGTACGGCGAGTGCTCCAGGAACTGGCTCGTCGTCTTCGAGACATACCGCCGCGGCGGCTCATAGTGCGATCCGTTGGCCGTCTCAAACGCGACAAACTTGCCATAGGGCATGTCGGCCTTCGAGTGCCCGCCATACGCCGCGTCGTCGTTCCCGTTGGTCCCGGGATCGGGCCGCTCGTCAAACTCCATCTGGTAGATCGTCCCCTTCGGAACAACGAGGTAGTCCTTCCGCTTGAACGGCAACGTGCCGAACATGGTCCGCAGCGTGCCCGAGCCCCAGTGGATGAACACGCACTCGTCGCCCTGCCCGTTCTTGAAGTGGTACGACATCTTCTCCGCGGGATTGCACACGCTCATCTCGACGTCGGAGTTCCCGAACAGCACGACCCGCCCAGTCACCGGATCGCCCTGGGGCTTCATCGGCGCGGTCTTCAGGTGCCGCATCCGCATCTCATCGGTCGCGACGTACTCCACCTTCGTCGAGTACACACGCTTCCACCCGGACACCTGCGTCGGCGGATGGATGTGGTACATCGTGCTGGTCGGCCCGACGAACCCCTCGGTGCCGAACAACTCCTCGGAGTAGAGCGCGCCATCTGGCCGCCGAAACTGCACATGCCTCTTGGCGGGCAGGTTGCCGAGCTTGAAGTAGTAGGCCATGGGTTCCTCCAGTCCGGGCGATCGTCGCGCCGGGATTGTACGCGCCGCGCGCAGCATGACGCTGCGCGTGATCGCTTCCCCCGGTGCGCAACCCCCGCAACCCCAGCCAGAGCGATACGCCCGCCCGCGGCCGCCCCCGGCCCTCAAGACTGCGGGCGCCTCCCACTTCTCACGCCTCTACTGACGCGACATGTGTATCGGCACGATGGACATACACTGCCCCGCGGTGCAGCCCGGAGTTCTCGGACTCTCCCGGCTTTCCGGCTCGAAATACTCGCTGCGCTTCGCGACCGGCTCGCGGACCAATGCCCACGCCGCCCACTCGCCACACGATTCAACCCGCCCAAAGGAGATGTCATGGCTCGTCGCTCAACGCCTCGCGGCTCAGAGACTCGCCCCTCGATCGCTCGCTCCACCCGCGGATTGCACACCCTCGCCGCCGCCCTCGCCCTGCTCGCGGGCACCGCCGCCGCACTCGCGGCGTTCGCGCCCGCAGAGGTTTCCACCCTCAACACCACGCCCACGACGGACGCCGCCGCCAACGAGCCCCGCGTCGAGCGCGGCAACCTGCGCCGTGGCGACCGCCGTCTCACCACCGGCGAGTATTGCGACAGTTACACCATCCGCCTGCAGCAAGGCCAGCGCGTCCGCGTCCGCCTCGAATCCTCTGCCTTCGACCCCTACCTCATCATGAAACACCCCGACGGCGAGGGCCAGGACGAGAACGACGACGCCGCGGACGGCGACCGCAACTCCCTGATCGACGCCCAGGCGCCCGAGGCTGGTCGCTACGAGATCCTCGTCACCTCCTTCGAGCCGCGAGAGACCGGCGAGTATGTCTTGACAATCGAAATCGGCGGCGAGGAGCAGGAGCCCGAGAACGAGCCCGAGCAGGATCCCGCCCCCGAGCCGCGACCCCGCGACCGCGGCGACCC
>Ga0163155_10002494_pt1 | contig 20477 bp, 18 predicted proteins | sample OliLakLV19SP4G1_FD_148611 | JGI IMG/M metagenome (GOLD analysis project Ga0163155, IMG submission 148611) | Freshwater microbial mat bacterial communities from Lake Vanda, McMurdo Dry Valleys, Antarctica - Oligotrophic Lake LV.19.SP4.G1 | ecosystem: Environmental > Aquatic > Freshwater > Lake >... | reverse complement strand
TTATTCTGTTTCTCTGCCAACTCAAACCAACACAGACGTCCTGTCGGCTGATTAAATTTGTCTTTGTGAAAGAACAGTGCCGCAGCCACGACCCCTTCATCCGTCCCTTCTGCTGTGCAACGACATCTTGCTGCTTCGAATGCCACTCCAAGTGGGTCATCCAATGGAACTCATCGAAGCAGAAGGGGGAGAGGTTGCGGACGCCGAGCCATCATCGTCTGACTGCAACTTCATAACTCCCCTTTACATACGAACATCAGAGGGCTCGCACATTCGCAGCGTCATCATCACGCTGTGTTCGACGGTTTATACTCGAGGGGGGACACAGACGCAAACAACGAGAATAACGCGCCTTCGCTGCCCCTTCCTCCTACGCAGCGGTACGTGATGATTCAATCGCTAACCGATGGCTGCACTCGACTGATTCAACACAGCGCTTCCAAACAGAACGGGTCACGACGAACGATCCACTATCACAAGAGGGCAAACCATTGAGCACAGACCCCGTTGAGCGATGCATCGTTGTTCCACGGTTTGCCTGAGTGTGGTTCTGGTCTGGACAGAGACGAGGAGCAGAGACGAGGAGCAGAGACGAGGAGCAGAGACGAGGAGCAGAGACGAGGAGCAGAGACGAGGAAAGGTCTTGTCTTTCTCAAGGTTGCTTCTGACAGCAGAATCAGCTGAAGAGGGCGAGGCTCAGGTCGCCAGGTTTGGTCAGCAAGACAAAAAAACACGATCCATCGTCTGACGTGGAAGAAACTCGCGACTGTGTGACCGTAGTGACATTGGTCTTCTGGCAAAACCACCCATGGAAGCGCTTGACTGCACTGCAAAAGTTGAAGTCCCTCGGACAATTTCGTGACGTGCAGGTGCTGACGAGGTGCTGACGACTGCGACAAGTGTAGAGTGGGGCGGGTTTTCGCCTGTGGCTTGTGCAACGGTGCTCTTTATCGGCATTGAGTCGAATGCGAAACCTTCCTTTTCTATCCCGAGAGATAGCAGTCGAACGCTCTTTGCCCCATATACAATCTTTGTTCCAAGGCTGCCACCCACAACCAACCCTGCGATATATGGCTTCGATCTTTTGTCGTTCAATGTGACATCGGGGGTTTTTAAGAATGTGTCAAAATACTTGTCAGTTCCTTCGGGTCTTGTGAGCCGGTCTCAGAACAATTATGGATTTGTCGCAGTGGCACGGAACAAAAACGGCAGGGGATATATGTTTGGGCGTATCGGAAGCCGGGAGTTGGTAGAATTCTCTCTGACAGTGCCGCGAGAGTTTGTTACGCTGGCAACTTTTGTCATTTCGTCTAATGCAACTAGGCAAGCTCTGTTTTATGATGACACGCTGTTACTAGGAAATGTAACAAACGTGGCAATTTTTAATAGTCTCCAGGCTCGTTCAGAGTTTTACACTGCAAACTTCTCTTCCTTTGGGGAAATCATTATGGTGGCGGTGCGGTATGACCAACAGTATACGGCACAGTTTGTTGGAAATACTTGGGTTATCCTTGCAGCTGTATTAGCACCAGTTTGCTTTCTGATTGACGTGATTTGGATTACTTTGGCTCTGTTGTGGCAACGAAAGCAGCATCTTCATCAGGTCGAGCAGAGGAAGCGCAAAGAAGCACAGGTGATGATATGTTATGTTAACCATGAAATACGAAACCCGCTTCAGACAATTCTAGGTCTCGCAGATATGCAGCTGGAGCGAGCTGAAAATGAAGAACAAGATCATCTGCTCACTTGTGAAGCAAGTGCGATTGCTCGTGCGGCCGAATTTATTGAGCACATTACAAGAGACATTCTGGATTTGCATAGAGTGGAAGATGGGAAACTGGACATTGAGATGTCTGACGTAGATGTTGGGTTGCTGGTGAATGATTTGAAAACAGCTGTAGTGCCTTTATTGATCAAAAAGCAAGGTGTCGATTTGGTTTGGTGTTTTGCTCCCGAAGTTTCCTCGATTCACACCGACCGTTATCGGTTGGAGCAGATCTTGCTGAATTTTCTGACGAATGCATTCAAGCATACAGAGCGTGGGGCAATTACATTGTCACTGTCCTTTGTCACACCTGCGTGGATTAGAATTTCGGTTGCCGACACTGGGACGGGTATTGCATCGGAGACGAGAGAAAAGCTGTTTGAGAGGTTTTCTCAATCTTCGACAAGAGATGCTTCAGAACATGGGGGATTTGGGTTGGGGTTGCATTTGACAAAGATGTTGGCGCAGTTGTTAGGGGGGAAAGTTGGGTTTGACAGCACCTTCGGAGTCGGCAGTGTGTTTTGGGTCGACTTGCCTGTAGCAAGAGATAATACCTGTCTGGATTTCCAGTTTGATGAGAGTGAAATTAGGTTTCAGTGAACTTGTTATTATTGTTGTGGTATGCGCGGTCCTTTTTCCGGGCGGTGGTTACAGAGAGGTGACGTTGTAGCCGATGTGAGTGCTCCTTGAAAGGTTGCTCTAAAAAAAACAACGATTTCTGCTTTCCGCTCATTCTTCTGCCTTATTACCCCTTTTCTGCTCACGTGACTCAGAAGGAGCGGAATTGCCAAACCCGTGGATGAACCAGCCAAATGTCGTCACTTTGACGTGCACATTTCGTACGGACGTACCGCACTAAAGAGTAAGGAATGAGCCACACTCTTGTTGTCGATGATGATGTCAGCAGTTTGGTGTGCTTGTCACTTTTGCATTGTACCTTCAATTCGATTCTGTAACGGAATCCTGCTCGCATTTCCTTAATTTTGATCCATTTGCTTCTGCCACAATTGAAGGGTTCGTCTTGCAAGCAGCGTAGCGTCTGTCACTTACTTCAATGGTTCTTTTGTGCATTCCTTCTGGGTATTTCACATAAACAGGTTCGAGAAGGAGTATTAACAACGGCAGGAAAATGGTACGGCCTTTTGTACGTGAAAAAACCTGACCATCTAAATTTTGTTCGTCCCCAACATTTTTTTTTTGAGTGCAACCAATTGAATTTCCAGCTCATTTTGTTGATTCGCGACAATCTGTTTGAGACTTGACAAGGTCCACTCATTCCTTATGATAAGCAGATCATTGAGCTGAGTTTAAAAAGCAGAAAAAAATGTGGGAGATGACGTAAGAGAAAGAGAGAAAAATCATTACACATTTTTACTTTGTATCATTCTTCAGCTCAAAAAACTTTTTGTATGCACTTTCAGAGTCAAGTCTCTCATGTTTACGGCATGATGAAAACTGATCATTTGTTTTTTGAACACAAATAGTCTGATGACTGCAAAAAGAAGTATTGACATTTGGAGGCAATGGAAGACTAAAAATCGAAACATCAAATGCATACTCAATGTGGTCCCATTTCCCGTTACAATCCTCTGAAAGTTGCCTGTTTTGTGCATCATCCATGGTGATTGCTTTCAGAAGTTTTGTGTTTAAGCATCGTCGACTAAGAAAGTTAGAGGTATTGTCTTGTAAGAAATTAGCAAACTACCTTGATATTAAAATCGTGTGTGATCTTTCTGATGTGTACTCTCGTGTTCCAAGGCAGAAAAAGTTCAAGTCAGAAACCTTCTTTCCGTGCTTTTGAGCATAAACCGATAAAGCATCAACAAAGCGAATACTATAAACCCGATTGCCATACCGACTAACACCATTTTCCAAATCCCGTGCCATTTTGTGCGTCTTGCCCAATCCAGTAGGGAGTACTGCCCCAAACCACACAACCTTTAATCCATAATCCCGACTATAGAACTCACTTTTTAACTCCCAGCAAGCATCAATTTTGATTGAAGTCTCTAAATGTGAGCAATGCATAATCTCAGTAACACGAATCTCTGTTATTCGACCAGATGCAGGATACAATTTCCCAAAATGGAAAATACAATTTGATTTTACCTCGCTTCTTCTATCAGGCATTTTAGGAACTACAAACCACTCAGAGCTATCCGAATTAAACTTTTGTGTGTGCTTCAAACATTTTTCCTTCCCAAGATATTCACAGTAACGATTTTCATCGTTGAGTACAATTTCTACCACCTTCAACATATCAGCATCAAAAACAAAAGTGTTAAGACCGCCAAAGCTCCAATAAGGCATTTCAAGGACCAACCCGTCTGGCATCAATCTCTTGCACCAAACAATTTTGTCACACCTGGTTTGCAAAGTCAAACTAAAAATACGTGTTCATATGAACTCTCACCACAATAAAAATTGTTCATCTTGCCTCGACGACGTAACTTCAACAAGGAGTCGTTTTGCATCTTCTCCATTTTCACAAACAACAATGCTTCGCAATAGACTCTTGTGCTCGTCGCGTAGCGAATCAAATGAACTCAACATACTCTTGAGATGTGACTTAGACGGTTTAGGGTTAGGTTTTAAGTGTTGAAAAACAACGAGATTCGGCCAACAGGGCCACGAACAACGACTGAATCGGTTTGTACACTGTTATGGATCGAAAAATACACCTGCACATGCGATATCGGGTCAGGATGACAACTACACTCAATCTTTGACGGAATCGGAAAATTTACATTACAACACCACCCCTTCACCTCCACAATCCCGCCATTCAGTATGAACAGTGTATGATTGCGAAGTTCCAGAGTCCCGTCTCTCCACCAACACAAGAAAAAGCAGGGGAAAAAAGGAAACAGCGAACGCAAGCGTTTCGCATTCTTCAGGACTACAGCTACCGCTGACAACTCCAAACAGCTCAAACCAGCGAAAGAACCAAACGAAACCAACCCTCACCTGTTTTGCTTCAGCTTCGGTTCCAATGTGCTCCTCAGTAGCGAGTCGCCTCCAAAGTCCAAACCACTTACCCCGCACACCTTGATGGCTGTTTTGGATTTTCAAGTTCTGCACGTGCGCTTGGGTCTACGCGGCACGATGCTGATGTTCTGTTTGTTACTCACTTGTGCTGCTGGACAGGTTGCTAACTTTGTGAGATGCGAATCGGGCGCGCCTGAGTTTTACTGGAGCATGACAGGAGCGAGTTGGTTTCCCAGCGTGTCTGTTGGTGTGCTGGTCGACGCGGGCCCCGATTCAGGCTGTCGTGACATCTGTTTCAGTCCTGACTTGAACTTGTGGGTGGCTACAGGTATACGGCACACTGACGTGACGAAAAGCATTGCTTCCAGTCCAGATGGCAAGCTTTGGAGTCTTGTCGCAGGTGCAAACAACGTTTTGGCTGGTCGGGAAGGTCGTGCATGTGGCTGGGGAGGGGACAAGTTTTTGGTGGCTGGTTTAGGGGGAAAATTTGCGTTCAGCTACGATGGTGTGAGTTGGACGCCGGGCACCACTGCCTCTGTTACTGCCTTTAATGGTATTGCTTATTCGAATCAACAAAGTATTTGGGTGGCAGCAGTGCTAAGCGACGGAAATGGGGCGCTTGCTGTTTCGTCGGATGGAATTTCCAATTGGGTGGTTGTGGTGACGCCACCCCAGGTTACTCCTGGATACATGGCCGACATTTTGTGGTCAGTCTTAAATAATGCGTGGGTAGCCATTGGGTCTCCAGGTGGTGCAGGTCCTGCCAGTTTGTTTCATTCGAGCTCTTCCCCAGCATTAATTGGGGTAGTGGAAACAATTCCTGGGGCGGCAGTATCCCGGTCACTTGTTGCGTTGGACAGTGGAGAAGTGTTGGCTTTGATCGGAAACACGAGTGAGACATGGAGTTCACCCACCGGCGCTTTATGGGGACAGAAATCGGTTTTCCCTCCACCTTCGACTGCTTCGCATGGAATCTGTGCACTTGGTACATCTGTTGTTGCTGTTGGTTTCACCGTTGGTGGTGTAAATCCGGTTGCGTATCTGGCACCAAATGCTGGAGCTGTTTGGCAAGTTACGGATTCGTCGTCGACTGCGAAGTACGATTCAATCATTGGTTCTGTGACGGCACGGACATTCAACGTTGTTGGAGCCACGTACCTTGGCAATGGAACCTTTGTAGTGGCAGCCGGATCGAACTCCGTGATTTCGAGTCCTTTTGCATTCGTGTCAGGTTCATTGACAATCCTTGGAAGCATCACTTTCAACCCGTCTGCATTTGTGGTCATCAACAAAACACTTGATTGTGGGCCGATGAGCGTACTCAACGTGGTTGTGACCGGACCGGGTAATCTCACACTTGCGTCTTTTGCTTCGCTGTCCCGCAGATTTGCGGCGGTGACAAGTACTGCACAATCGTCCTCGATCTGTTACAATTCCGAGCCAACGTATTCCTCGACAACGCTCTCAGTGACAGTGACTGAGGTGTCGTGTGGTCTTTCGACGGGTGCTTTAGTTGGCATTATTGTTGGGGCTGTAGTTGGGGGTGTCCTCATTGCAGCGCTCATTGTAGCGGTGACTTGCTGGCTGCAGAAGCGTTATGATAGGAATGCCAATATTGGCATCCGGATGAAGGCCAGTGAGGATCTCAAACGGGGATTCTAAGTGCGTCTACGATCGTAATGGGTCGGTACTCGGCGCGTAATAGGCCCAAGCCCCAGCGTTATGATCAAAGACTGTGTTTGTAGCGAAGTTTAACGGTTCACTGAAGCGAATCTTTCGGGTTGCGGCGCAAAAAATCTGGGGCTAAAATTGTTTAAAAGAAGAGAAGAGGGGTTCTGAGCAAACGCAGGATGTTCAGAACGCTTTCCGTCCGTTTGGAGCATTCCGATTTGCGTGTCTTTATTGGTGGCGATCCAGTTGACGGTTATATGTGGACCGCAGATCTTGCGGCGGCACTGGACATGCAAGCGCCAAGTATTCGATCTCAGATTTCAAAGCACGGCTTGGAGAAACTCATTGACATTCCGGAGCTGCGGGATTACTTGATTGCCGAGGAAGTTGTTTCTGGCGGCAAAGTGCGATTTGCTTCGTCCATGACTTGGGGGACACTTGTGAAATCTCGCGTGTCGGCAGATACATGGGTCTCAGTTGACACTACGCTTACGCAAGCTCTTCAGGCAGAGGTACATCAGGGAAGCGTTATTTCGGGAAACGATTCTGGAAACGATTCCGGCAAAGAAACCGATTCGGCCAGAGTTGTCACAGCTATCAGCGAGCCCGAGCTGATTCAGGACCAAGGAGACCAAGGAGACCAAGGAGACGAGGAAGACCAAGGCGACAATGAGGAAATGGTACTCTCTGATGGACTCGAGTTGTTCGAGGAAATTGTGCAAGGAGACTTTGATGAAAATTGTGGCAATAGCGACGGCGACATTCATATTGACAGCGACGATGTCAAGATTGGCAGTGACTATAGTCAACTGGATGATGAAATTTTCCTGAATGTCAAGGACAGCCATAGCAAGGCATATTTTGAGGACCGTCGAGACAAAGCTGAATCCCCAAACAATCAAGAGGACAAGGACGTTGGACCAGTGGAAAGCAGCGAGAACTCGGGTGACAGCAGCGAGAACTCTGATGCAAGCAGTGACAGTGACAGTGACAGTGATAGCAGTAGCAGCAGTGACAGCGGAGCTGAATTTGCGACTGTTTTGCCTTTGGGAGTGGCAGCGTGGGTGATGGACGAAGTGGACATTCCGTCTCAGTTTTCAGTTAAAGAATATTCGAAAGCATTTGCGCTCAAGTCGTACGACATGGAGCACAGTTTGAAAAAGGACCTCAAAAAGCTGGCAAAGTGGTGGATGAAACCTAATAATTCGGAGCGCAGTAGCAAAGTGATTCAACAAGTGACAGCCGACAAGCGAGAGGAGCGAGTCTTGTGTTATTTGGGCTTTGTGCAGACATACAAGTGCTTGCCTGAGGGGTATGTTTTGTGCTTGGGCTTGTGCCTCAACCACAAGCTGTTTGAGGCATATTTGGAATACCTGCAAAAGGTTCGCCAAAGTGCTCCTGGTACTATTGCCGAGGCAATTACGGCAGCTGTTTACATTTGCAAATGGCTCTATCGCAAGAATCCGTCTGGTTCTTCTCAGATTTTGCGACGTTACAAGGACTGGCGAAACTCGCAACAGAATCAAGCCATCAGAGTGAGAAAGCAAGAGGATAAGGACGACCTTCTCGACAAGAACAAGTGGATTGGTAAGAATCTCACCATTGCAGTTTTACTTTCGTTTAACCAAAGTGAAATCTCTTAGATTGGTCCGATTTCACTGCTCTTGTCTCCAAACTGCGGGGAGAGTGGAATACGATCTCTGCTTTGTCACCCATTGGCGGAGCCAAACTGAAAGCCGCGAGAACGCTGCATGATTTGTTGTTGATTGGTCTGTATTCTTGCGTTCCTGCAAGAGGAGCAGAGGTGCGTCTTTTGGAGTACATCCCCGAAGAAGAATTGCAGAAGCTTAAAGGCAAGCTGTCATTGAAGAAGTTTGTGGAGAAGCGCCAGATGAATCTGATTACCCGAGTGGATGGATCATGGAAAATTGTGGTGAGCCAGTACAAGAATTTTCGCGCGCTCGGAGTCGATTGCACTGATATCACTCAGTTTGGCTGGTGGACCAATTTGTTTGTCGATTACTTTGAGGATTATCGGCCAAAGATTACTGGCGAGAATGATCATCGCTTTGTGTTTGTCACAAGACACGGAGAACCGTTTACGCACAGCTACTTTAGCGAATTCATCAGTTCTTTGTTGTTTCGTCACACTGGCCAGAAGGTTGCCACGAATTTGTTGCGCTCATCTTTTGTCACGCATTTTTACAATACGTCCGAATCCAGCGATCCCGTAATGCGCGAGTCCATTGCCAGCCTTATGAGGCACAGTGTGGCAGAGGCTCGCAAGACGTATGACCGCAGAACATCAACGCAGAAAAAGCGCAAGGGGCTGGACTTGTTGGCAAAATTGTCTTCTGATGCACCCGACTCAGGTGGCGTAGGTGAAGCCAAAGGGAGTTACGGCGAAGTCGGTGGAGAAAAGAGACGAAACATTGCAGTTGAGCCTAAAGAAGATGGCCCAGTTGTAGTGTTGTTGAAGAGAGTTCCCCACAAGGTTATTCGCTCCGAAGGCGAGTCGTACATTGTAGCCAAGATGCAACGATCAATGGTTTCGAATGCGCCGACTTATTATGTGCCCGCCGAAGCCATTTTTGTTTCGAAGCCAAAGGCCGAATGCAACCAAGTTGTTGCGGGACATTGGATAGAGGACGAGTTCACCATTCAGTAGGTCGTTTGGAACGAGCTCCTTATTCAATTGGTAATTTGTGTTGGATACGTTGAGTTGACAACACGGACGAATGCCGCAAAAAAGAGAAAGAAAAGAAAGATTAATTTTTGGATTTGGTATTTCAATGCAGTAACCTGTGCGTTGCCAAAGCACTGTTTTGAATCCCGCCGTTAGTATTGGTTGCTACACTTTCATCGCCGGTCCAAATGCAACGAACGTTATTTTGCGCGTTGTCGTTCCAGTATCGTCTTTCGCCGATGACATGCCACACACAACGCACTTAAATTGGTTAGGTCTGGCCAGTCTCTGCCTCCGCGTTCAAGTGCTAAAATGTGGTCAATGTCCATATCTTTCAGATCATGGCAAAACTGGTCTCCACAAAGGAAACAGCTGTAATTTTGCAGCGAAGCAACGTAGTGACGCTGTTTTTGAGTGAATCGGTGTCGCTTTATGTGAGGTACCACATTTGGGATTGACCGAGGTACCGACGTCGGGTGGGAGTGTTGTGTCTTTGCTGACACTCCTGGTGGCGGCACTGTGTGATCGACCAGCATTGAGAGCATGATCCCTCCGAGTCTGGCACTGTCGCTGTAAGAGCCACGAGTCCAACGGGACAACCAAATGAGAAAGCAAGATCCAGTAACAAAAAGTGAGACAAGGACGAAATTCCATTTTGTGAAGAAGGTCATTTTTTCCTTTAACGTTGGCAAAGATTATTATTTGCTCATCTTTTGTTGTTGTATCCCATTCGAAATGGAGAAACCTTCAAATAGCGTATGAACACTTGTTTCCATAAATGCTAAATCCGTGGCGATGCATCCTCATCAATTGCGTATGACATCTATTGAGTGTTGCCAGTGTCTACAGTGTATTTAAAGAATAGTGTTCCTTGTGGTCGTACAATTTTGAAGTGTCTTGCTTTTATTTCGTGGACAAGGTCTTTTTGGAACACTGGCAAGAGATGGAACCCTTGTCTTATTGCGCGATTCTTTAGTATTTCTGTCAGTTCAGCGAATTTCATTCGAGATGCCGTCTTTTTATGTGCAGGTTTAATGTCGCGTTCCGTCAAAAATTCATCCAGCAGCGTTTTCAGTTGTGTGTTGTTGTCCGGAGCTGTAGGTAAACAATTATTGACAGAATACTTGCAGTGTCCCTCAATCAAGAAGTCGATTGTCGTTTTTGCGTTCGCGAGTGTGGCGCACTCGGTCTCGGGTTCCCAGTATCCGTCCACCCCTGACAATTGCGTTTTGTCATCTGGTGTAACAAAGACCAACAGCGGGTGCACTTTTCGTTGTCGGACTTGGCGCAGCAGCATAGGAACGTGTTTGGATAGTGAATCCAATTCGAAAAAGATCACTCGAATGGTTCTGTCTTTGGGAATGTCAAGCACCGACTGAATATGACAACCGTAATCACCAACTATGTTTTCCAAAACCCACTTGACAAACGCCATTGAATTCTTACCAGCAATTTGTAGCACCATTCGCTCTTTCTTGGTGTTTCTTGGACAGCAGCCCGACAGAATTGCGTATGATAGCGCAGCCGAAATTTGATCTGGCACGCTCCACGGCACAACACAGTGATTTGTGCTATGAATTCCAGAACATTTGCTGACACGTAGGTCCTGTGCAACAACTGGATCAGTGATGAACGTAGCTCCTGCCGAGCCAATTTTAATTAGTACATTGTCTTTTGTGCCTATCACACCATTTGGTTGGTCAAGTAATGCCCAGAAGACACCGCTGTCGAGGAAATCAAGGTCAGCCATGTACTGAAAGGTTTCGGTAACAAATGAGGACTGTGGATCTCCGACAGATTTTAACAAACCAGTCACAACAGCGATATAGGTCACGATGTTGTCTTGCTTTTTTTTCGCAAGCGCAGCTTTTAACTGACTCAGGATCTGCGACAAGTAGTTTTTCGTGAGTTTCTGAAACATTCTGATTGGAGGACTTTTGGTGATTTTCCAAATGCATCCCGTTGCCATAGTGTACCACGTATTGCACGAATGACGCACGTGCGTCACACTTGCGAAATGTTCCGTCAAGGCATTTTTTGGATTTTGTTTTAATTTTTCAAGGGCCAATTTCATTCGAGTTCTAAATGTAGATCAAGGAAAAAATCGACGAATTTGCACGGAAATGGAACGTTATTCGAAAAAGAGAGTGAATGACGTCACCGTTCACACTTTTTCACGCCTCTCACAAAATCTGTGAAATCCTTACATTTCGGATTTTCGCAACTAACGGACTATCATCCAAGTAACAGCACCGAGACTCTCAGACCCCCGGATTTGTCTTAAACCTCGTTCCCGAGTCTTCGACTTTCCTCGAATTTACAAGTTCTTAAAAAGAGTTTCAGGCTTCTACAAGCACGCTTTTGCACAATGTCTTACCAAAACAAGCCAAAACACAAACAGATCAAGCCAAAACGTTATGCACGCAACAGAGCGCTAAATTCGACTTTTTAAAAGTATCTCTCACAATAGGGGAATATGTAGGTACTTTTGAAAAATGATGTTTTTGCGTTCTGACCGTTCTGTCAAAAAGTGGAAACGTTGGTACGTCACTCATTTCCTCGTTTGACAATGGACAAACATTTTCAAGTCAGAACGCACCTCAAATTGTCGTATACTCGCTTCACTTCAACTGTTATGACAAAAAACGAGTTAGAAATGAGAATTAACATAGGACAAAGGTTATGCACGCAACAGAGCGCTAAATTCACTTTTTTAAAAGTATCTCTCACAAAGGGGGAGTATGTAGATACTTTTGAAAATCAACTTTTTGCGCTCTGTCCGTTCTGCCTTAAAGTGAAAGTCTTGAACGTTGGTCAGTTTCTGTATTTGACAAAGGAGGCACTCTTTGACCATAGAACGCTGACAATAAATTGGGTTCTGTCATTGTTCAGCGGAATAACATTGCGCAAGCATCACCAATACGATTTAATGAAGGACGACGATTATGCACGCAACAGAGCGCTAAATTCGAGTTTTCAAAAGTATCTCTCACAAAGGGTGAATATGTAGGTACTTTTGAAAAATGATGTTTTAGCGTTCTGACCGTTCTGACCGTTCTGCCCAAAATCCACACCCAAACCAGTCACACAAGAACCCTCACAAAGTTAGGGCAATTCAAAATCCGCGTCTCGAGTAGAGGTAAGCGTACTTTGATGGTGTCAATGCAAGTGACATAACGCTAACTGCGTAAAATTGCTATTTCCTTGGACGCGTGATTCCGTCGTTTCTATTAGAACAGTGAGTGCCTCCGTAATGGACATCTCAGTGCACTGGGAAATCTCAGCGCGTCGGTTGAGGCGAAAGAACAAAGTTGTAAAGAACGAAGTTGCACTTCAGCATCGAAAGAGGACATTTGACGGGTTTCATCAGCACTGGAACAGTCTCACCGTGAAAGAGAGACGAATTGCAGAAGAGACAGCAATCGAGAACTGGGACAACCCTGAACTGCTGGACTTTGCAAACAACTTGGGCGAGATGGCACTGCTGAAAAAGCATCTCTTGAGCGAATGGTGCTCGTTTGCGTGTCCAAGTAGCGCCAAAACCGGTATCATCGTTGGTGCTGATCAATTGGAAGCGCTTTTCAAAACCAATTGTGCTCCACACGAGGTTCTGTGGGAGTTCCATCACACACATTTGTTCCAGACTACAGAGTACAGTCGTTATGTTCTGAAAGTTGCCAACGAGATTTGCTTGACAAATGCAGATGGGATCGTGGCACTAATGGCATTACGTCACGCAGTTATTCCTTACCTTCTCGCAAACGGCTTCTCGAGCAGCGTTGGGAAGCAATTGTCCTGCGTTTGCAAAGCGCTCCAACAAAGTTACAATAGAAATTGTCGCAAATAAGAACAACACGCATCGAATTTGGCGTTGTTACTAAAAAGGAAGCAAGTTTGACGCAAAACGTTTGCTTGTTACTAAAAAGGAAGCAAGTTTGACGCAAAACGTTTGCTTTTTCGGAATCATTTTCTCTTGACAAAAGTAACCAAAAAATGAAACAACGAAGGCGTTCGCGACAAACGATTGACAACACTGAACGCTTTTACACCAATCCGGAAATGGCAAAAGACCTTGTGGAAACGTTTGACAAACAAATCAACCTCAAAAAATCCTTTGACGCATTTGTGGAGCCATCTGCTGGACGTGGTGCTTTCGTAGACGCGATTCTGCAGCGCATTGATAAACCCAAAATCTTTGCATACGACATTAAGCCACCCCAACAAGGCAACAAGCTCACTGTCAAAGCAGATTTCCTCAAACTACAAAGCCCCGTTCCACAGAATTACCACCGCTCAAAGGTGTTGTGTATTGGCAATGTGCCGTTCGGTGTCAGATCGAGTCTTGCGTCTCAGTCCCTTCACAAGTGCGCGACGTTTTCAGACCACCTTGTCTTCATTCTACCAATTGCGTTCCTCGGCGAAAAGCAGATCAAACAACACGTTCCAGAGAATTACCACCTACAATGGTTCAAACGTATGCGAAACACCAAATTTGATACACCACGTCCCAGTGACCCACCCAAAACATTGAACGTTGCATTTGCTTACTTCAAAAATCTGGGACGACCTCGTTCCGACCGGCGCAGGATATCTCAAACCAAGCACAATCCATACTTTGACGTTTTGGTTGCTCCAACACTGATGAAACGCAAAATGGCTGACATACGCATTCGCGGCACAGGATACAATGCAGGGCAAGCGTTTTCGCGGGATGACCCAAAGTTCTTCATCAACAAACAGCGCACGGATGATTGGTTTGTTGTCCTGAAACACGGTGGTCGCCAATATCGCAACACCATTTGCCAGACACTCAACCAAACAAAGTGGAGATTCCACAACCTCGTCCCTAATGTCAAATACCTTGACCGCAAACAACTGGAAAAAGCATTAAAACGAATGTCTTCCGAACTGTTCACATCTCAAAAATGACTTTGGTATGCCTTAATCTTTTGCATGGGGATGCAAAAAATTTGCAATATCCTCATCTATTACGTCCATAACCCGTAGTCTCTCCAATAAATCATCACAAAGCAATCGCAGTCGGTCAACAACATTGCCAAGCAACGCCAAATATTGCCAATTGTCTCCAAGAAAAGGATTTGACTTCAAGCCAGTGACATTGTCCAACAAAACAGTGAAATTAGTTCTATTCCCTTCAACATACGCCAATGACAAGAATTTGGCGATTTTGAACATATGAACCACTACATGCTCGTAGATGAAGTCCTTCTTCTTTGCTTTGCGGGACTTTTTCTCCTCCTCTTGTCTGATAATCTCTGCTGAACAAACAGCTATATGATATCCTTTTACACAATCGCTCAGTTGTGGACCTAAAGAATATTTCCACAACTTCAGCAACAACACAGCCGCAACTTCGGACTCATATCTGTTAACACGCTCCAAACTGCTTTGCGGTAACCACGAAGTCTTTGACCACACACGGGTCCCATTTTCTTGCTCGCTTGACAAACAACGAACGAATCCATCGACATCTATGAATTTTGGAAACACGTCCACGTCGAAAGTATAACCATGGACGGTGAACGTCAGCTTCAAACTTCGAGACCAACGTTCTTCTAATAATGTGTTCTTATCCTTCCTCTTCCTCTTGTTGACTGCAATGACCTCGCGGCTCTTTGTCAAGCTCTGCATCGGACCATACAATGTTTTGCAAATATCTTCCAGCGGTTGCAACGAGCCCATATTGTGACATTGCTGTCGAATACTTTCAAACGTGCAAACGTGGGCAGGAAGCAAAACATCAACATCAATATCAGCTTTTGTCTTCAACGCAGTTCGAGATCCAACAGAACCTCGCACCTGGAGAACAAAACTTCCCAAGTATGAAAGAAGCGTCTTTTCCAAAATGGCCACGGTCCAGTCCAGCAAGTCATACGATGCTTGCAAACTGCGGAACAGCACGAAACAGCCTCCGTCGTTGTGATGACGCACATCACCCCAAACCACCGCGAAAGGAGGCAACTTTGGCTCTTTTCGGCCCATTTTGGACGGTTCAGTTTGTCTCAAAAAGTTTGGACTTCTTTCAGAAAAATCGCGTCCCAAACAGAATGTCGCATGTATGCAACTAACTTGGTTCACACCATCAAACCAAACCAACGAATTCCAGTCTGCCCAATTCCAACCCTGCTCAGACTCTGGCGCCCATCTTACCAACGATTTATCAACGCTCGTTACATCTGTCACCTTCGGATGTTGCAAACTCAACACGGACCGAATGCTATCAGCATCAACGTGGAAAGTTTCCGCAAGAAACACGTGCACATGATCTACAGTTGTAGTGTTGGAGCATCGCATTTTCAAGACAACATGGTCAGCTCCAAATGTTCCTGTAAAGTCGTCCGCATCGTTCACTTTTAACTCCAACAAGAAGTCACTGGCCCCCATTCCTCGCTCAACAAAAGTGTCTGTTTCCCCAGGAGCAACCTCTTCCATGGCCCCCTCATTCGCATTGTTGTTGTTGTTGTTGCCCCCATCGACCCGTTGAGGTTGGTTCTGTTCATCTTCGACGAAAAAATGGTGGTTCTCAACCTCCTTCCCACTTCGCTCGACCTCTCCTTGTTGCCGTTGTGCTCCACTCTCGACTTCTTCCGCGTCCGCAACGAAGTCTGCTTCGTCTGAACTCAACGCGGAAGAAGATTGGTCTTCTTCGTTTGTGTCTTTCGCAACTTTCATCATCAAACAAGCACCTCCCCCGAAACGAGTGAATGACCAAACATTTGTCATTGGCTCATTGTGGATGTCAATTTTTCCGGGTGGAACTCAGTGAAGGTCATCAGGACCACAAGAACCGAATCCCAGAGACTCTCTCTTGGCAAACCGCTCAGGCAAGTCTTCGTCACTTTGTGCGTTTGTGGACCATTTTCGCTTGATTGCAGCGACTTTGCGGTCATAATCGAATCCCCAAACTTTTTTGTTGGTGCGGGTCAAGTACTTGAAAATTCGTATCAATTTGTTGGTTCACATATCTTGCAACAATTTTGTTGACTCATTGAGCTGTTGATTTTTGATTTGTATGTTTTTGCGTATTCTCCAAATTTTTTGTTTAGTGCAAGTTCTTCTTTGCTTTTGTGATAACGATCCTTGACTGACTCTATGAGTGACTCGCGATTATTCAGGTATCGTTCTCGACTTTTGACTTTAAAAATATCTTTGTGCTTTTCGTATTACTTGCGGTGATAATCACGCTTTTTTTGATCAATCGTTTCCATTTTGATGACAACTTTTTATATTAATGTTAAATAAATAATTTAAAACTAAAGTTTTATATTCAACTAACCGCGGCATGTGAACGCCAATTAAGCACCAATTGAATGGATCCCATCATTGAAAGACGTAAAAAAAAAAAGATTGCATCAAATACGATTGGTCATTCAGGAACATCTTTTAACGGTGACAACTGGGGGGAAAAAAGTTAAAATTTTATGGTGTCGGACTGAAGTAAAGATTGACTTGGCGAACGAGTTCTTCTTCTAAACCCCAGTCCTGAACTGTTTGCGCACTCCACAGCATGATAATCTCTCCTTCCGCCGACGTTGTGCAAAAAGCTGGGAAACACATCCAACTATCAGCACCTGGCAAAAAGAATCCTCTCTTTCTGCACAATTTTCGTATGTCAGCCCCATTTTTATGCATCCAGTCGTTGTCTCCATCAGAAAAATGAAGTGTAAAAAATCTTTTAGCTTTGTAGGAATCCAAAAGTTCATTTCGATTGTGAAAGAAATGCTCCACTACGTTGGGGTCATTTAATTCCTGTTGAAGAAGATCAATTATTCCATTGTAGTCTGCGGAATCGCAGTCATTCATCACTACTTTCGGACTGTTTCTGATGACAGTTTCAAAATCGATTTCGTTATTGCTTTGCATTGAGTTGTTCTTTTCTAAATTATATTACTTAAATTAAAAGTGAGATCAGAACGCGACAAAAGCGCATCGACTAATTGCGACAACTTGCATGTAGGTGCTGTTGACTGTTCGAGCTCACGTCAACGCAGTAAGTTTCGTCACGACTCCGTAATACGTACAAGTATGAGTCTTGACTCTTCTTTCCATAAAAGATTACAGTCGTCTGAACACATTGCGAATGGCCAATGATACAATTAAGCGCGAGTCGCAACAACAAGTCTCTCCTATGACTATCGTATAGCTCAAAATAGCAAACATTTGTTTCACAAACTGTGCAACGATAGCAACAAGTAGTAAATGTACCAATGCAAGGCTCCAAAGTGCAATAAGTCATCAAGATGCCAAACAAGTTGATCGTGAATTCTTTACAATTTGTGAAACAGCTCGTGGAAAGCAAGCGCAATTTTTGAACAGAAGCGGAAAGAAGACACTTGTGTAAAGAAATCTCTTTCATCTCTTAGTATCTTAGAACAGACCACAACAGTTCGTGATCAATTTCGAGAAAGAACTATGGATAAATCGACGTTGCGGGGCCGTCTGATTGCAGCGATGAGCTTAAGGCTTGCTTCATTGCTCCGAATTTGTGTTCACACCTTCTTTTGCTTCTTCTGCTTCTTCTGCTTCTTCTGCTTCTTCTGCTTCTTCATCTTCTTCTGCTTCTTCTGCTTCTTCTTCTGCTTCTTCTTCTTCCTTGACTGCTTCTGGACCTGTAAAATTGAGAGCCAGCTCCCACATTCGAATAATTTTCCTTGTTAAAGGTACGCGATCCGGGCCAACAGTAATATTCTTTGGCTGAAGACACAAGTTGGGATGATCTGTAATCCAGCGATTCTCTGAGCTCTTTGCTGCAGGTGGAACATCATAAAGCATAATATGCCACTTATCATGAGGCAAAGGAAGGTTGTCATCCAGCTTGCTTGCAAAAACACGAGGTTGCGGAGCAATTGTAATCCAGGGATATTCTCCCCGCGTGTGAATTCCAGCACCAACACGAAACGCAACAATGCCATGATTGAGATAACGAGCAGCACAGTTCATCGTTTTGCATTTTTTCTGGGAAGTTTTCAGACTCAGGAGGTTTGTAACCCAGCCCTGAACAAAGTAACATACAGGAGCATTGCGGAAAGTATGATTTGCTATTTGAAACCTCAAGTCGTTGTTTTCGAACTCGCAAATATATGCAATGTTTGTCATATCTCCAGTTCCACAAAAACGAGGAATAAAAATGTTGCCATCACGACCAGGGTCTTTCAAGGGATCCAATAAACCTTTTTCATAGCATAATTTCAAGCCTCCACAGCCAAAAAGATATGCCTCAGCCATGCAATACAACAGCGGTGTGTGGTCCGACTCATTCAGTGCAGTAAGTTCCACTTTCTTCAACACAACTTCTCTGTCACCATTTTTTATGATGACACCCCAACAAGATTTTTGATGTCCGGCATGATGCCCTCTTTTTGTAAAGACCATCCAATCCTTAGTCTCGTGGGCAATATGGGTGCACAAGTTGTTTGCCCGTTTGCTCGAAAAAAATTTCATCAAAGCACTGTGGCGCCTCTTCAATGAGTCAGGAATCTCGCGAGGCTTCTGATACGTCGTATGAACAAGTTCAGCCGGAAGGATAAAGTAACTTTTCCGTCCCTCTCTGTTTTCCAAAGCAATACCATCCTGAACAACCTCCTTCTTTTTTTCAGCCACCACCGCCTTTTTCATCCTTTTGTGTCAAACGACAAGCCACACCCCCACGACTTTTCTTACAAAAAGATGCGAAAAACCAATGAGAAGTGGACCATAGGACCAAGAGCTGAGGACGTCAGGGGCCGAACTAAACATCATTCATGAGAGACTTAGCTAACTCCAAACCGAACCCATTGAGAGTCTCCTTCGGTACCGTGCGGTAACTATAACGCAGAATGGCCTCCTGATCAGAGAGCCGAGAAAGGTATTGCTTTGAAGTGGTGAGCGGAAACATCCGGGATCCGGCACGATTAGAGAACAGAGAGCATGTTCGCCAGACAGCTCAAAAAATTGTCAGTTTCAACAAAATGCAACGCAGATTGTTGACAAGATGTTCGCCAGCCGAGAGCATATTCCAAATTGATTTTCGTTGCTTCTGCAAGCGCAACTTTGCACAGTGACTTACCAGTAGGAGTCAATACACAAACAGATTAAGTAAGAACGTTATGCACGCAACAGAGCGCTAAATTCGTGTTTTTAAAAGTATCTCTCACAAAGGGGGAATATGTAAATACTTTTGAAAAATGATGTTTTAGCGTTCTGACCGTTCTGTTCAAATCTGAAACGCTCTGTGGTAAGTTGATTACTTATCCCTGACAACGAGCAAACATTCTGAATTCAGAGCGCACGCAATTTGTCATCTCCTTTCACACATTTGCCAATCACATCACGAGAACAAATAAAGCCAAGAATTAATGAAGGAGATGGATTATGCACGCAACAGAGCGCTAAATTCGTGTTTTCAAAAGTATCTTTCACAAAGGGGGAATATGTAGGTACTTTTGAAAAATGATGTTTTTGCGCTCTGACCGTTCTGCCTAAAACTTGAAATCCTCTTCAGTGATTGTTTTCCTTATTTGACAGAGGAGGGACATTTTCAGCTCAAAACGCATTGCAATTTGGTTGCATCGTTTTGCCAGACACATCAGGAAAAGAGCCAAAACCGGGAAATAATGCAGCGGCCCGAGATTGGGAAAATTGGACTGAATGGACCCCAGAAACAACTTGGGAAACCGTTCGCAAACGACTCGACAAATGGATGAAACTGATCAAAGAATACAAGGACGATGCTGAGGACGATGCTGAGGACGATGCTGAGGACGATGCTGAGGACGATGCTGAGGACGATGCTGAGGACGATGCTGAGGACGATGCTGAGGACGATGCTGAGGACGATGCTGAGGAGCTCATGGAAAGGGCCTGGGATTATTTCTGCGACCGAACCTGTGACAACACTGACGAAAACACCAGTGTCGATTCCCAGTAAAAAGAGCAATTTCCACGAAACACAATTCATTCGAGTCGCGCATACTTTCGTTTCTCAAAGTGCACAAAGCAACAATCAACGTTTACACAATGCCCACAAAGGTTCATTCACGGGATTGAATGGAATACGTGACGCCCAGTTACGATGGAAAAACTTGTCTCAGAAGGCAAAACTGCAGCGCAACACCGCACTGCAACACCACTCGACCACTGCAGTGTTTGTCGCTCTGAACAACTTGCTGGTATACGCAATTGGATCCGCCATCGGATGCGCCACGGAATCATCGGTCAATGCGTGAGAGTTTACAAGAATGCGTGAGAGTGTACAAGAATGTGTGAGAGTGTATGAATGTACCACGTTCATCAGAATGTAAGAAAATGAGCGTGGTAAAAAGGAAGTATAATGAAACGGCTTTGGATACGATCAGGGTGTTCAGGTGA
>Ga0163155_10002484_pt1 | contig 20525 bp, 14 predicted proteins | sample OliLakLV19SP4G1_FD_148611 | JGI IMG/M metagenome (GOLD analysis project Ga0163155, IMG submission 148611) | Freshwater microbial mat bacterial communities from Lake Vanda, McMurdo Dry Valleys, Antarctica - Oligotrophic Lake LV.19.SP4.G1 | ecosystem: Environmental > Aquatic > Freshwater > Lake >... | reverse complement strand
CACGTTTGTCAATCTTTCTTTACCAAACGATACGAATTTGTTGAATAACAGTGACACTTCGCTACAGGTCGTCACCGGCTCGTATGACCCGAACGATAAGCAGGTAAGCCCTGATGATGTGAAGAATGGCGTACATCCTTCGCAGCCGCTCACTTACACGGTACGTTTTCAAAACACGGGGACAGATACTGCGTTCACAATAGTCGTCCGCGACACGCTCGATGATTTCCTCAACGCTTCCTCATTTCAAACCATTGCCGCCAGCCATCCGTACGCATTTCAGTTGGAGGGCGGCAAATACGCCATCTGGACTTTCGACAATATCCTGCTGCCTGACAGCGGCATTGACGAGCCATCCAGTCATGGCTTTGTGAAATTTTCTATCGGCATCAAACAAAATACGCCCGATGAAACAGTGATTGAAAACAGCGCGTCCATCTATTTTGATTTCAATCCTCCTATTCACACCAACACAGTGCAAGCGCGTATAGATTTAACATCGGGCATCCGCGCGGAAGAACTTATTCAATCGAGCCTGTTTCCAAATCCAGCTTCCGAAATAGTTACGCTCACGTTGAGCCGCGCACTTTTTGATTTTGATGTGCAACTGCTTGACTTGTCGGGCAGGGTGATTCAATCGCTTGAACAACTTTCAGGAAGCAGAGTTTTGCTTGATGCAAAAGATTTAGAAAACGGGATTTATTTCTATCGGATTGCGCGTGATAACAAACCTGTTTCACGAGGGAAATTAGTGGTGATGCGTTAAAGCCTGTCAAACGAAGTTCACCTAATTGCAAAGGTCGCTATCCACAAAGTTCAAATTCTTCGTGAACGAGCCGCAGGAAAGGCTGTCGAGCGAGCGTTGTGCTAATCCGATGTTGATGCGCGATTTGTTGTAGCGGCTGGAAAAAATCCCTAAACCGCCATTCACGTTTGTATATTCCGGTTTTACGGAAAGCGCAGTGATGCCCGATTGCGCGCTGTTCACGCGGATATAATTATACAATTCCTCAGCGCCCACAAAAAAACGGAATTCAAGCGGATACTCCAGTGTCTGCCGTTGCAGGTCAGGGTTTTCTTCCAGCCGTGATTTCAGGAATGAATAAAACGCCAAGCCATCTATTTTAAAACTCATGCTTTCACCGCCCGCTGTCGTGTTTGAATATTGCTGATTGAAGATGGGCCAATCCACATAGAACGTGTCTTTATCTGAAGGGTTATTTACGTTCCATTCTTCATAAAAAAAGCGGATATCCAATTGATAAATCTTTCCATTTTCGGCAGACCGCCACTGCACATTCACCGGTGTTGTTACTGCAAAATTCACGAGCAGTTCTTCGGGAGGGAAATTGATGTCGAAATCTTTTACAACCGGAGATTGAGCCGTTACAACATGTCCCGTGCGGAGGTTGGTAAACGTGAGGTTGTAATTGCGGTCTTCCACCACCGATGAGGGCAAGCGATAAACATAATTGGGGCTGTCAACAAATACTCCGGCTGCGCGGTTTGGTCCGATGATGCGGTCGAGTGAATAAGTTTGCGAGCCGTCATTCAATTTCACCTCCACACTGTCATTATAAAAAACCGAATCTGGATTTTGCGCAAGAATCAATGCGCTGGTATTGTCATCTAAAAAGCCTTTGAACACCTGCACGTATTGAACCGAGTCAGTTTGATTCAGCAATCCGTAAATGATGGTTGTTTCCTTATAGTCGGCTGTGATGTCCAACTCGTTGGAACAAGAAAAAAGCAGGACAGAAATAATGAATAACGAGAAGATTTTTTTCATGCGTGGCAAAAATAGCATTTGATTGATGAAAGCTTTAAGCCGTTAGCCTTTAGCTATTAGCTCATGGTTAGCTTGTAGCTGACAGCTAAAAGCTAACAGCTTTTTTCTAACTTTCGCCCATGCCGGAAAAGAAACCCAACGGGAAACAAGTGAAGCGTATCACCACGAATGTGTTGCGCTCCATGAAAGATGCGGGCGAGAAAATCTCGATGATTACCGCGTATGATTATTCGCTTGCAAAAATTGTTGACGATGCGGGCATTGATGTGATTCTCGTGGGCGATTCAGCCTCCAACGTGATGGCGGGACATGAAACCACGCTGCCCATCACGCTCGACCAGATGATTTATCACGCATCCGGGGTGGTGCGGGCAGTGAAGCGCGCGTTCGTAGTGGTGGATTTGCCGTTTGGCTCTTACCAGGGCAATTCAAAATCTGCATTGGAATCCTCCATCCGCATTATGAAAGAATCGGGCGCACATGCAGTGAAACTCGAAGGCGGTTCGGAAGTGCAGGAATCAATCACAAGAATTTTATCAGCTGGTATTCCGGTGATGGGTCACTTGGGATTAACTCCGCAATCCATTTATAAATTCGGCACTTACACGGTTCGCGCAAAAGGAAAAGAAGAAGCGGAGCGTGTGTTTAATGATGCGCTGCTGTTGGAAAAAATCGGATGCTTTGCGTTTGTGCTTGAAAAAATTCCCGCATCGCTCGGACAGAAAATTTCAAAGGAAGTGAAAATCCCTGTGATTGGCATTGGCGCGGGCGGTGGCGTTGACGGGCAGGTGCTTGTGCTGCACGACTTGCTCGGCATCACCAAAGAATTTCAGCCGCGCTTTTTAAGACGGTACATGAACCTCTATGACGAAATGAAAAAAGCAGTAGGCAAATATGTGAGCGATGTGAAGAGTCAGGATTTTCCGAATGAGAAAGAGCAATATTGAGTGTTGGGGGTGGTGGGTGGTGTGTTGAGCAATGCAAATTCAATGCGTCATGCAAGAGTAGCAATCCCCTATAAAAAGCCTGAACGAGTATTTTAATAAACAAGATTATCCAAAAGTGAAATTGCTGCGCTTCTGTTTTCTGTTTTCCTGCTTTTCAATTTTTCAAAGTACATTTGCGCAATCCGCTTTTGACGTTAAGCACTATTCTATCTCTTTAGATATTTCCAACATCAGTTCTGCGTCTATTCAGGGATGTTGTTCGATAAAAATTCAATCGGAAACAAATGGCTTGCAACAAGTGCAGTTGAGTTTGCTTGCATTGAATGTTGACTCAATCATCATCAATCAGAATACTGCTGCTTATACTTACAACGACACTGCGCTCATTATTCAATTACCCACTCCGTTAAACACAGGCGACTCAACCGAAATAACAGTTTGCTACAACGGACAGCCCGTGATGGATGCTTCCGGCTGGGGCGGATTTTATTTCAGCGGAAATTATGCTTATAATCTTGGTGTCGGCTTCGATGCAAATCCGCACACGTATGGGCGCGTGTGGTTTCCGTGCGTGGACAATTTCACCGACCGCGCGACTTATGAGTTTCATATCACTACCGCATCCAATCACAAAGCGTTTTGCGGTGGGCTGTTGATTGATTCCACATTAAACGGAAACGGCACCATCACTTGGGATTGGCAATTGAATCAATCCATCCCAACGTATCTCGCATCTGTTGCAGTTTCGGCTTATACTTCAGTGAATGATAATTATCCGAGCATCGCAGGGAACACTGTTCCCGTGATGCTTGCTGCGCAACCCGCTGATACGACAAAACTTAAAAGCTCTTTCATTCATCTTCCCAATGCTTTCTCCGGTTTTGAGGAATGTTTTGGCGCATATCGCTTCGACCGTGTCGGGTTTGTGCTTGTGCCGTTCAACAGCGGTGCGATGGAACACGCCACCAACGTAGCTTATATGCGCGCATCGGTTACGGGAGGGTTAGAATATGAATCTCTGATGGCGCATGAATTCAGTCATCACTGGTTTGGTGATTTGGTGACATGCGAAACGCCTGAAGACATGTGGCTAAACGAAGGCTGGGCACGTTATTCTGAAAGCGTGTTTTTTGAAAAAGTATATGGCGCTGCGCGTTACAAAAAAAATATAAGGAAAAACCATAAAGACGTTTTGCAATTCACGCATATCACGGATGATGGCTATCGTGCCGTTTCAGGAGTGCCACATGAATATACGTATGGCAGCACAGTGTATGACAAGGGCGCTGAAGTAGCGCACACGTTGCGCGGCTATATGGGTGACAGTTTGTTTTTCTCGTGCGTTACCGATTATCTTGATGCGTTCAAATTCAATCATGCAAGCAGCATTGACTTTCGGGATTATCTCAGCCAGTGTTCAGGAATTGATTTAACTCCGTTTTTTGAGAACTGGGTGTTCAATCCCGGCTTCCCGCATTTTTCTGTTGATTCATTTTTTACAGCCCAAAGCGGTAGCAATTTTGATGTAACTATTTTTATCCGCCAACGATTGAAATCAGCGCCTGCGCTTTATTCCAACCTACCTGTTGAACTTACTTTCTTCAGCGAAAACTTTGATTCCGTTTCGCAAACAGTTTTGTTTAGCGGCAGTTGCGGCATTCATCACACGGAACTTCCTTTTGCGCCTGCATTCATCGCCATTGATATTCATGAGAAAATCAGCGATGCGATTACGGATAAATATCTGCGCGTCAACACAACGGGGAACTTGGATTTTGAAGAAGCGCTGATGACGATGAATGTAACGCAAATTTCTTCGGAAGCATTGATAAGAGTGGAACACAACTGGGTAGCGCCTGTTCCGATGAAAACAATTATTCCCAGCTTGCATCTCTCCAAAGAACGCTACTGGAAAGTGGATGGCATTCTCCCAAACGATTTCACCGCGAGCGCAAAAATTATTTATGACGGCACGGTGTCCACATCAACGGGCTATCTCGATAATCAGCTTATCTCGAATAAAGAAGACAGCCTTCTCATCCTTTATCGCCCTGATACAAAAATGGATTGGGCCATTCATCCTTCATTCACAATAAACCCGCAGGGAAGTCTGCTGAATAAGAAAGGGGAAATAACAATTAACAACATCACTAAAGGCGAGTATGCGCTCGGCATTTGGGATCACAGTCGTCCCGTGATTGATTCACAGTTTGTATCATCGCCTTGCTTTTATCTTGCGGCAAATGAAATTGAAAAAACTTCATCCGAATTAGCTTTCACCATTTTTCCAAATCCCGCGAATGATTCTTTTTTTATCAGGTTTGAAAAACCATTAGTAGAAGATGTGCAAGTAAGCATTCTCGATTTGACCGGAAAAATGGTACATACACTTTCTGCCAAGCAGGCATCGGAACAAGTGAAAGTTTCACTTGCGAATTGGAGTAACACAACTTATTTAGTAAAGATTGAAAATGCTAAAGGATTGGCAGTGAAAAAGCTGTTGATTTTGAATTAAAAAAAGGTTCATCACAAAAATTCGTACTTGTGAGTTCAGCTATTGAAATAGACAATTATTCGTTGTTATTCGAAAAGAAATCCCGAAGGGATGATATGATTATAGAAGCAATAAACCTATTAAACCAAAACCCCGAAGGGGTGATACATAATCCGTTTTTTACAATGTCATCCCTTCGGGATTTTTGTTTGTCTTGCAATTTTAAAAATAAAAATTGCACCCCTTCGGGGTTTAACAAAAATTTCAGGTACGCATTTTTCGATGAACCAAAAAAGAAAGATAGATTTTGAACATTCTAGACAAATACGAACCCGTCATTGGCTTGGAAGTCCATGCCCGCTTGCTCACGCAGAGCAAACTGTTCAGCAGCGAGCCGAATAGTTTTGGCATGGAGCCGAATACAAACGTCAGCCCCGTTACACTGGCGCATCCGGGCACATTACCATTCTTAAATGAGCAAGTCATTGAAAAAGCAATCTTGCTCGGGTTGGCGTGTGAAAGCACGATTGCTTCCACGATGTATTTTGAGCGAAAAAATTATTTCTATCCTGATTTGCCAAAAGGCTATCAGATTTCACAATTGAAAACTCCTATTTGCACGGGCGGCTTTGTTGAAATTCTCATTGATGGAGCGCCAAAGCAAATTGCGCTCAACCGTATTCACATCGAAGAAGATGCGGGCAAAAGCATACACGACATTGACCCCAATTATTCATTGATTGATTTGAACCGAGCCGGAACGCCCTTGGTAGAAATTGTTTCCGAACCTGTGCTACAGTCTGCGGAAGAAGCGTTTCAGTTTTTGCTCGAACTACGCAAGACTGTACGCTACCTTGATGTATGCGATGGCAACATGGAGGAAGGCAGCCTCCGTTGTGATGCGAATATTTCTTTGCGATTGAAAGGAACAGAAAAGCTTGGAACAAAAGTGGAAGTGAAGAATCTGAACTCCGTGCGCTTTCTGAAAAAAGCAATTGAACTGGAGATTGAGCGACAGGCGCGCGAACTCGAATCAGGCAATACCATCGTGCAACACACGCGCAGCTTCGATGCTGAAAAAGGTGCTACTTTTGCCATGCGTTTTAAGGAGGAGGCTGACGATTATCGGTATTTTCCCGAACCTGATTTGCCGCTGATTAAAATTACTAACGGGCAAATTAATGATGCGAAAGAGAAAATGCCGGAGCTTCCGGGCAGGTTGAGGAAAAAGTTTACTGAGCATTTTGGATTGTCTGCGAATGATGCAGCCACTTTAACTGAAGAAAAAACGCTCGCTCTTTATTTTTTGGAACTTGCGGAAACTGTGAAAGACGGAAAAACAGCAGCCAACTGGATGCTGGGTCCGGTGAAATCCTATTTGAACGCGCAGCAAATTGCGATTGAAGATTTTCCTGTAAAGACGGCACAGATGGCGCAGTTGATTGAATTAGTGAAGCAGGGAACGGTGAGTCATTCAGCGGCAGCTACAGGGGTTTTCGATGAACTTGCAAAACATCCGAATGAAGCACCCGCATCCATCGCCCAGCGGTTGAACCTCGTGCAGCAGTCAGACATTGGTGAAATCGAACGCTATGCGCAGGAAGTGATTGGCAAGTTCCCGGAAAAAGTGAAGGAATTCAGAAACGGCAAAAAAGGACTCATCGGTTTTTTTATGGGCGAAACGATGAAACTTTCCAAAGGAAATTTAGACCCGCAACTGACAAATAAAATTTTAACTGAACTACTGAAAAAATAACTATGAATCGAATTATCCTTTTCTCTGCATTAGCGCTTATCATGGCGTGCAGTTCAAGCACCGGCAATGGCGACAGCAACAATGCGGCAGCCACCACTGAAAACGCAGGCAAAAATTATGTTATCAACGGCAAAATCGCCAATGCTCCGAACATGCCCGTGTTTCTCGACCAGTACACCATTTCGCAGCAAAATCAAAATGTGCAAACAGTTCAAACAGGCGCTGACGGTTCCTTCACTATGAAGGGAAGTCTTGCTGAGAAAGGACTTTACATCATTCGCTTGAATCAAAATGCAAACTGGCTGGTAGTGCTGGATGGCGGCACAATCAGTTTGACAGCCGATGCAAATAATATCTACAACTACTCGGTGGAAGGCTCGCCAGAAGCAAAGGCATTCACTGCTTTTGTCACGAAGGCAGGCCAAAATCAAATGCTGTTGAACCAGTTGAGCAATCAATACAATCAGGCGCGTTACAGCGGCAATAGTCAGGAAATGGTGAGTGTACAGCAGCAATATCAAGCTAAATACATCGAGTCGCAATCTTCCGTCCGCAGTTTTATTGACTCCACCAAATATCCCTTATTAGGAATATTCGGAGCGAGCATTCTGAACATCGAAGAGAATGCGGAATTCTTAACAAGTTTTGTCGCCAAAGCTGAAGCGACACTTCCGGGGTCTTCTTATGTTGCTGAATTGAAGCAGAAAGTGGATGTTGCTACGCGCCTTGCAATCGGTGGCGCGGCTCCTGATTTTGAATTGAAAAGCCCGAAGGGTGAAACGCTGAAACTTTCTTCCTTGAAAGGAAAAGTGGTGTTGCTTGATTTCTGGGCATCGTGGTGTCGCCCGTGCAGGATGGAAAACCCGAATGTGGTGCGCCTGTATGACAAGTATAGCGGCAAAGGATTTGAAGTGTTCAGCGTATCACTTGACAAGGATATGGCAAAATGGGTTGCCGCAATTCAGCAGGATAATCTCAAATGGAAAAGTCACGGCAGCAACCTGATGTATTGGCAGGAGCCGGTCGCAAAGATGTATGAAGTTTCCTCTATTCCACAAACATTCCTCTTGGACAAAGAAGGAAGAATCATCGGAAAAAATCTCCGGGGCGAAGCGCTCGAACAAAAGCTGAAAGAGCTTTTCGGAGCGTAATTAATCTAACGATTTGCTGATGCGCTGATTTGAAAAAGTCTTCCGTTCACCTTCCGTTTCTGTTTATTGTAAGCGCGCTTTTTATTTTTCTTGTTGGAACACAACTCGCGCAAGACGGCATGTTCATGGATGGCTTGCTCTACGTATGCGTTGCGAAAAATCTTGCTGTGGGGTTGGGAACATTCTGGAATCCTTATTTCAGCGAAACGCTTTATCCCTCTTATCATCAGCAACTTCCGCTGATGCCCTTTCTTGAATCGCTTTTCTTCCGGCTGTTTGGAACAGGAATCTATGTGGAGCGATTTTATTGTCTTGTCGTTTTGCTGGTTTCCGTGTTTCTGATTATCCGCATCTGGAAAATACTTTTTCAGGAAAATAAAGAATTGCAAAAATTCTATTGGTTTGCCCTGCTGCTGTTTATCGTGATTCCAACAACGGGATGGTCTTATTCAAATAATATGGCTGAAGGCACTATGGGCGTTTTCGTTTTGCTCTCCATTTATTTTATTCTGAAATCTTTGAAAGAAGAAAGGCTTGTCTATTTCTATCTTTTACTGGCGGGATGCTCGCTGTTTTTTGCTTCGTTGTGCAAAGGCATTCAAGGCATGTTTCCGCTTGTTTCAATTTTATTGTTTTGGATTGCAACAAGAAAAATCTCCCTTTCAAAATCCATTTTGTTTACCGCGATTCTTGCAGTTGTTCCCGTAACGATTTATGGAATTCTACTGCTGGATGAAACCGTTGTTCAAAGTTTTCGGGATTATTACTATGCGCGGCTGCATCCTTCTTTCAATAATACGCAAGCGGCTACCACAGCAAACCGATTTCATTTAATCAGAAAGATGACGCTTGCATTGCTTCCTGCTGCCGGATTGTCGCTGCTTATCGTTTTGCTGCGAAAGAAAATCATTCAACAAGCACAGACTGTTGCAAACTTTCGCAGCGAAGGAGTGTGGCTGCTGCTCCTCGCTCTATCCGGGTCATTGCCGCTCATCGTTACGCTGGAGCAAAGAACATTTTACATCGTTACCGCCCTGCCTTATTATGCGCTTGCGTTCGCCTATTTCACCGCGCATGATTTAGCATTGATCGTTGCGAAGCTGCAATCGTATTCTAATAGTTTTAAAATTTTCAGAGCCTTCACCATCTTTGTTTTTGCCGCATCGGTTATTACAACGCTCTTTTTGTTTGGAAAAGTAAAGCGCGACAAAGAACTCTTGTCGGATGTTTATGCTTTCGGCTCAGTGATTCCGTCAAAAACTGTTTTAAAAGTTTCCGCTCCGCTGTGGGGCAACTGGAGCATGCATGGATATTTTATGCGCTCCTTCGGCATCAGTCTTTATTCAGGAGAAAAACACATGAACTATTTTGTGGTTGAAAGCGGAACCCAGGTTCCAAAGGAATATGTCTTATTAGAAAAAGGAAGCAGAGTTGAACTCTATAAATACTCAGGGAGCAATTAGGCCTTTCTTACTTTCCGGTTTTCAAATAATTCCGCAACCAACTTAGCATCCGCTTGCGGATTGTATTTTTCAATGTCAATCACATAGGAAGGTTCTAAGTTCACCGTGTTGTGTTCGGATTTGAAACGCTCGCTGCCGCCTCCCGTGATAACGAGCAATGATAGCATCGCGCGCTCCACTGTGCCGTCTTCCACGCATTTCATGGGTGAAGCAGTAGCAACCGCAGCAGCGGGTTCAATGTCAATGCCTTCTTCGCGCAGGAAAATCTTTGACACAAGCTTTGCTTCTTCATTCCTCACGGTGTGCATGTCGCAAAGATGTATGAAGTTTCCTCTATTCCACAAACATTCCTCTTGGAGAAAGAAGGAAGAATCATCGGAAAAAATCTCCGGGGAGAAGCGCTCGAACAAAAGCTGAAAGAGCTTTTCGGAGCGTAAATCGTGTTTGAGAATTTATCCTTCACTTTCTTCCGTGTCATCCCAAAAACAAAAAAGGCTGCTCTTGCGAACAGCCTTTTTTGTGTTTTAAAAAAATAAATTTATCAAGGAACCATTGCGAACTTCTGCACCCAGATTGCGCCATCATACTGCTCAAAGCTGAGGTCAGTAAGCGAGCGCACGATTCTCCAGGAACCTGTAGTTGTTTTGCCGCCAAAGTAAAATGCTTTGTCATCGTCAACATCAATGTCGCCACCGTTTACAGTAAGGTCGCTGCCGAGTGTGGAAACGCCCGTTACTCCAAATGTGCCGCCAACAGAACCATTGCCGGTTGCCGTTACGCCTGTGAATGTTGGTGAATCAGTAGTGCCCAAGCCGAGTGTAGTTGCGCCAGCAGCGGCAGTTGCGCTGCCGAGGAACGTGCGACCAAATGCAGTGAGGTCAGTCGTTGCATATACATCAGCGCCTGTGGTGTAAACCATTTTATCAGCCACAGTTACAAGCCCTGCAATAGAAGCAAGTCCTGCATCATAGCCCTGCACATCTGTGCCGATAGCCACGCCAAGGTTTGTTCTTGCTACTGAAGCATCGCTGATGTCGCTGAGGTTGTTAGCGCCCTGCACGAATGCAGCGCTGCTGAGACCATCAATCAAATCAGCATTCAGGTTTGATACTAATGTAGTGCTTGCAATTGTCATTGGCGCAGTGCCGGTAGCAATTGTTGATACGAAACTTGGTGCAGTAACAACGCCTGTTGCGCCAAATGTGCCTGTTACAATTGAGTTGCCTGTTACGGTGATGCCACCCGCAGAAACTGTAACACCGCCAGTGTTCACAATCACGCCCGCAGTAACGCGCAGGTCAGTAACGTGTGATTGGAAGTTAGGGTCAACATAGTAGCTGCTGTTATCCCAGTCATACAATCTGCCGGAGATATAAGCATCAGAGTTTGAGCCTGCAGTTTCGCCCACGAAGAAATCACCGCTTGCGATTACGTTGCCGTTGGTGGTGATGCGAATACCTTCGCTGTCGCCATCGTTTGACATGTAGTGTGTGCTAATCGAAATGTTTTGTGTTGCAGCGTGGTCGCCCATGTTGTCAGCATCAAGGAAAGAAGCTAAATCAATTGCGTTTCCACCGCTGATAATGAGCGAGTCGTTTGAAATGCTCACAGTTTGCGCATCGGTGTTGTCCAAGTAAGGAGCTAAATCAACAGTTGATGCATCGCCTGTGATGCTCAGTGTATTTCCTGTTAAGGTCATATCCTGTGCATCGGTGTTATCGAGATAAGCAGCTAAATCAACTGTGTTTCCACCGCTGATAAACATAGAATCATTCGTGATGCTGATTGTTTGCGCATCGGTGTTGTCCAAGTAAGGAGCTAAATCAACAGTTGATGCATCGCCTGTGATGCTCAGTGTATTTCCTGTTAAGGTCATATCCTGTGCATCGGTGTTATCGAGATAAGGAGCTAAATCAACTACGTTTCCACCGCTGATAAACATAGAATCATTCGCAATGCTGATTGTTTGCCCATCAGTGTTGTCCATGAACGGAGTTAAATCAACAGTAGTTGCATCACCAGTGATGCTGAGTGTGTTGCCTGAAATGCTCATATCCTGTGTATCAGTGTTATCCAAGTAAGGTGTCAAATTCACTGTAGTTGCGTCACCAGTGAGGCTCAAAGTATTTCCTGAAAGGCTCATATCCTGCGCATCGGTGTTATCCAAGTAAGGACTCATATCAATAATAGTAGCCCAGGGATTATTTGAAATCACAAGGCTGTCGTTTGACAAATACAAATCCTGAATTTCATTCAGCGGATTGCTGTCGTCATCATCTTTTAAATCAGTGAGGTCAACAGTGTTGCCGTTTGCAATCGTCAACTCATAAGTTAATGTGCTGAAGTTCAATGTTTGATTATCATGAACGCCCAAGTCAATTACAGTAGCCGAAGGATTGTTGGTGATCACCAATGAATCGCCAACTACCATGAGGTCTTGGATTTCGTTTACGATGCTGTTGTCATCATCGGCAATGGTGAATGAACCGCCACCGTTTGAAAGGGTAACAGTTAATCCGTTTTGAGAAACAGTTTGAATTTCATTTGTATCATCTGAGTCGCCATCTTCGATGTTCACCGTGCCGCCATTGTGTGAAAGCACGATGTCATCGCCAACGCGCGAAATAGTTTGTAATTCGTTTGTTGCATCAGCATCAGCATCATCTTCCAAAGAAGAAAGATTTACCACGCCACCATCAGTAAGTGCAAGATTGCCGGTTACTAAATCATAAGCGAGTTGCTGTGCATCAGTATTGTCCAGCAAGTGATTCAGGTTTACAATATTCGGATTCGACTGACCGGTGATATACAAATAGTTATTGTTGAATTCGAGGTCTTGCAATTCATTTGAAGGGTCGCCATCAACTTCAGTAATGGTAACGCTGCCACCGCCTTGTGAAAGCGTAACAGTGTTTCCAACTTGTGATAATGACTGTAATTCGTTTGAAGGATTTGCATCAGCATCTTCAACTGAAAAAGTGCCGCCACCTTGTGAAAGCGTAACGATGCTGCCAACCTGCACAACAGTTTGCAATTCATTTGTCGGATTTGCATCGGCATCTTCCATCAATGTCTGAAGATTAACAGAGCCGCCATTTTCCAATGAAAGCACAAAGTTGTCAGCGTCATAAGAAATCTGCTGAGCATCCGTATCAAATTGCGACAAGTCAATTTGCGTAGGATTTGGATTATTGGTGATGCGCAGAAAACCGCCCACCACTTTCAAATCCTGAATTTCATTATCCGGGTCAGCATCCGCGTCATCATTATACGTCACAGTTTCCGCATGCATTGCATAAGGAACAGTGAGCAACTCGGAGATGCCGAGGTAAACGAAGTTTGAGCCGCCATTCGGGTCAACTTCAACACGGATAAAGTGCGGGTCTTCATTCCACACGATGTCGAAGAACGTGCCCGAAATGGGGCTGCCGCGTCCTACTTCAACGGTGAACAAGCCCAGGTCATTGGTGGTGATGCTATGAACTTCAGAGTATTCCACCTGTGCGCCTTTCAGCACGCTGATACGGATACTCATCGGCTGGTCAGCCATCACTTCACCGGACTGGTTGCGGGCAACCGCCTGGTATTTAAATGCGCTGGGCGTTTGCGCGAACAACATTGCGCACAATGCCAGCATTCCAAAGATTGAAAACAGTTTTCTCATGATAAATAGGGATTTTTATTGGTTAGGGAAATTATTAACGGGTCTTATTGATTACATACGAAGTAATCAGCGCGCCATCATTCTTGCGCAGGCTCAACAAATAGCTTGCGTTTGAAAGGTTGGCGAGATTGAGCTGAATGTTTTTATCCTGCGTTCTTTCAAACAGGATTTTTTCACCGGTCATCGAATACAACTGCACGGTGATGATTTCATTCATCTCGCTGTTGAAGCGGATATTTAAAATGTCAGCCGTGGGATTCGGAAATATGGTGATGTCGAATTGTTCAGCGAGCGGCTCGTGGATAGCAGTGAGCTTGAATTCACCACCCTGATGAAAACCTTGCGTGAGCATCAGGTCATCATTGCTGATAGTTTCTGAAACGGGTTCTCCCAGCGTCCAGCTCAGGCTGAATGTGGGAGCTACGAAATGGTCACCAGCTGCTGCGATAACATCTCTTTCAATGGATTGACTGTTCGCCAGCAGACACGACAAGCAGAACAACAGAAGGTAAATGGGTTTCATCATCTTGTTAGTTTTAGTAGTTAGGTATTGAGCCTTTCCTACGTGACTAACCGATGAGATGTTTCAAAAAAGAATAGAAAAAAGAATTTATCGAGGTGCGAACAAAAAACAGGCATTAAAAATCAGTAAGGTTTTTTGAGCAAATCTGCTTTTTCTTGCTGGTCAAGTTCTGTATAAAGCTGAAGCAGGATATTAACGACTTCTTTGTTTTCAGGATTCATTTTGTAAAGACGTTCAAAATTAACGGAAGCTTTCTTTGCATACTCAAAAACTAAATCCGGCTCTTTGCCTTGCCCGGAGAGCAGCGTTGCTTCATTATTATAGATAGTGCCGATAGCAAGCAATGCCTCTCTATTCAGCGGGTCGGCATTAAGCGCTTTTTGATAACGCGCTGCTGCTTCCAGCGGATTACTTGCTTGTAAAAATTTTCCATAGTAAAGATTCAGGCGCGTATCATCGGGATATTTTGTTGAGGCAAAAACATATTTGGTTGTTGCATGGTCGCGGTTTGAACCATCAAGTCCCGTGATGACCGCATCAAGCACTACAAGGTCTTTAAAATCAGGCGACACGTTTAATCCCTGCTCGACATAGCGCTTTGCTTTTTCAGTATTTGCCTGCCTGAAAAAATATTCATCAGCAAGCCTGTAACATGATTTGGTAAACTCACCGGTGCGGCTGGCATCAGGATTTTTGCGATAGAGTTCCACGACTTTCAGATAATCAAGATTTGATTGTTCAAATTTATCCAGCACATCATACACATCTGCGCGGGCATAATAGAGCGCAAGATTGGAAGGCTCCTGAGCAATTTTATTTGTCAGGTCGCTGATTCTGTTTTGATAAATTTCTTTGGAGGATTCCTGGCTGAAGGCTATAAAAGACATAGTCAGCAATAGCAGAATGAGAGGACTTTTCATGTTGAGTTGGTTTACGGGAGAAATATCTTCGACAAGGTAACAAAGTTGATGCCGAAAAGCAACCGTAAATAAGAAGAAAGTAACTCGAACGAAAAAGGAAGGAAAAAAAAATGCAGGCGCGCTGAAAACCTAACCCCTCATTAAACTTGACTTTCTTGCGAAAGCCGAGTTATCTTACATCACATCAGCACGCCTGCACCGTCCCACTCTGCACCCTTTGTTACGGTAGTCTCATAACAAAGGTTTCACGCTAAAAAGATAAAGATGAAAAGGGTTCTGTGGGGTGTGCTTATTCTTCTCTCCGTTGTATTTTCCAGCTATACGCTCTTTCAAACAACCCTGTATGAACAGGGTTGTTATTATGAAGGCGTTTCTGTAATCCCCTCTGAAAATGGCGGCTGGCTTGTGTCTTGCGCATATAACTGTAATGGAAATTCTTCTGCGTGGAAAAGCTGCTTGGTAACGCTTCATGCAAATGGCGATACGCTTCAAGTGCTGAAAGACCTTCCTTACAATGGCATTATGAAAGCTACGCCTGACGGCAATTTAGTTTTTGCCGGAGGTAATCATGCAGGATTTACTTATGATACTGCCGCGATTTTTAAAGTAACCGCTTCCGGTGAATTGCTGTGGAAGAAAAATTTATTTGAGAGTTATTGCCATCATTTACTCACCGATATTCTCCCGTTGGAAAACGGTTTTCTCATTTCGGGAAATTATGTGCAGAATTCATGTAGCAGTCCGGTGTATGACAGCTACATCGCAAAACTGAACGGCAATGGCGACTTGCTTTGGAAATATGATATAAAGGAAGACGGCAACGACCAACTCCATGTGGTGAAGTTGACAGGGGATAATCAGATTGCCGCTTTTGGATGGACAGAAAACAAATCATCGGCAGATGATGCGGATTATTTTCTCATCAAGCTCGACCAGAATGGAAATATAATTTGGTCGAAAACTTATGGGGATGAAAAAGACAACTATGGCTACGGCATGGACGTGACGCCTGATGGCGGATTTATTCTCAATGGACATAGCACAACAATGGACATCATAAAACTGGATGCAGCCGGGAATTTACAGTGGAATAAATCTTTAACTGAAACCTGCGGAGGCAGATATTTCAAAGCGTCTGTTACGATGGATGGCGGATTATTATTTCTCGGGATGGAAAAAAACGGCACACAGCCCTGCAAGTCAGCGCTCATTAAAACAAATGCTCAGGGTGAAATATTTTGGAAGAAAAATTTTGAAGGCGTTGTGAGAATGGCGGAGGAATATCATCCTATGCGGTATATAATTACCGGCTACAAATCCTACTTGCCAAAATTGTATGTAGCAGCTTTTGACACGACAACGCTGTTAGAGCAAACTATCAACACAGAGGTTCAGCAAATTGACCGGCATGAAAATTTAATTTTTGCCGATGAACAATTTATTGAGACTGCCACAGGGGAATTAACAAACGAAAGCATAAAACAACATCACATTTATCCCAACCCCGCTTCGGATATTGTGCATGTTGAATTCGCAAACCCTGAACACAAAATGTATTATTTTGAAATTTTTGATGCGCAGGGAAAATTGCTCGTGCGCAAATATTCTACCGGCAATAAAATGATGATAGATGAAATGCTGCCAAAAGGAATTTACAATTACACATTGTCAGGAGATGGCTATCTGTCTTCCGGTAAAATTATTTTTCAATAAACAAATGAAGATGCTTTGCGCAATAAAAAAAGTGAACAAATTGATGCGAATACCACAGAAAAACTTGACTTCTGCATAAAGCCGCTGTACATTACCTGTATCAATTTGTTCACGCTGCAACTTTACACAATACGGTTGACGACACCGAAAAAGTCGGGGAAAAGAAGAGAACGATTGTTGAAAATAAAATTTGAGCTATGTTAAAAAAGATTGCGATTTTCTTGTTTGTGCTGCTGGTTGTTCAGATGGTAATGTATGCAAGATTATATGCCGCTGACCTCGTGAATCAGGCAGAAAAAATTACAACAAAAATTACGGGCGAGAAGTCCGGAGCAGATGAGGATATTGACGCCTATCTCAATAATCTTGGAATTGAAACCAGTGTGGATGAAAATGTGCTGCATCAAAAATATCAGGGAACTGAGTTGCTCGCTGACCCGGTGAGCGGAAACACTACGATTAATTTCAGCAACCCTGATGCAGACAGTTACAATCTGGAGATTTATGATGTGAGCAAAGGATTAGTTGCAAGCTTTGTAAATATCAGCACAAACAAAGTTGTAATTGATAAAGAACTGTTTGCTTCTGGCGCTTACATCTTCAAACTTGAAGGCGAAGAAAACCTCTACTGCGGAACATTTGTTTTGAGATAAGGCTTCTTGTAATAGTTTAATCATAAATAGCTCAGGAAAAAGCGCTCCATTGCGGGAGCTTTTTTTCGTTACGCACATCCTGAAATCCAAAGCCTAATTTCTTTCGGAGTGTTTAATAAAGTCTGTTATCTTTATTCCACAAACCTCCAGCATGAAAAAATTATTTTACATTCTGTTTTGCACCTTTATTTTTTTCTCAACTGAATTCCTTCAAGCGCAATGCGCTGTGAGTAAGATTGAAGTGAGCATCACCGTGCGCACTGATGGTTATGGATATGAAGCCTATTGGCAGTTGATTCCCGCTGCAAATAATTGTGGCGCGGGAACCATTTTTGCAGGAGGAAATACCTCAGTAGGTTGCAATGGCGGTGGCAACCAAGCTCAATCACCCGGTGGCTATGGCGATTTTCAAACCATCACAGAAGGTCCGTGGTGTCTTGATGAAGGCGTTGATTATTCTATTTTTTTAGTTGATGATTATGCTGATGGCGGCACACAGTTCGATGTAAGTATTGCGGGATTTCCTGTTTATACTTTCAAAGGAACCTCCACGGATGAGCGTTTCACATTTACTGTTGAGGCTCCTCCGGCTGTTGATGCCGCAATGATTCAAATCAGCACTTCAGAATACATCTCTTTTGGCGAAATCAATATTGACGGGATTCTGAAAAACACAGGCACGACAAACATCACTTCGCTTGACTTGAGTTATACAATTGATGGCGGCACATCGCTCACTGAAACGCTTTCAGGCTTGAACATTGCGCCCTTTACGGAGTATTATTTTACGCATTCCATGCCATGGACTCCATCCACATCGGGCGCGGTGTCGCTGCTCGTTGCCGTGAGCAATGTGAACGGACAAGGTCAAGATGGCGAAGCGACAAATGATGCGTTCACAAAAAATATCACAGTGAAAGAGCCTATTCCTAATATCATGCATTGGTACACCGAGCCGGATAATAACATGACCTTTGAAACAATCGCAACAGGCACAGATGAAGTGCGCACCCCCCGCGACCTTGATTTTCAACCTTCAGGCGAACTTTGGATTGTAAATAAAGAAACAGAGCAAAACGGAGGCACAACGGTTACGTTTTTTAATCCGGGCGCGCCAAATCAAACTTCGGAATTTTTGCAGGATGGCAATGCATGGCATTTCATGTCGCTGCCCACTGCGCTTGCTTTCAGCAACAACGGCAACTTCGCCACTGCGAATGGAGTGTTTGATGCAAATCATGATGGCAACACGCCTTTCACAGGACCTGCGTTGTGGTCGAGCGACCTTGCCGTATATGCGCAACCTTCTGGCGGAAACGGTAGCCACTTGGATATGCTGCACGAAAGTCCGCAGGGCATGGGAATCGCAAGTGAAAGTGAAAATAAATTCTGGCTCTTTGATTCTTACAATAGAGACATCGTGTTTTATGATTTTCAAGCAGACCATGGTCCCGGAAACGAAGACCATTCCGATGGAATTATTCATAGATACAAAGGCATGACCGTTGACCGTATTAATGAACACATCCCCTGCCATCTCGCTTATGACCTCAACAGCGGATGGCTCTATATTGTTGATGGCGGCAACCAGCGCATACTGCGTCTTGATACGAAAAGCGGAACCCCGGGCGGCACTCCAACCTTTGGTCCGTTTGAACCACTTGAAGAATATACGGATGTTACTGGCGCAACATGGGAAACAGTTGTTGACAGCGGCAGCGGATTGCAACAACCCACCGGAATTGATATTCTTGGCGACCGCATGATTGTGTCAGATTATTTCACCGGAGACATTATTATTTATGACATCTCTGCAATTCCGGCTGAGGAGCTCACGCGCATTTCAACAGGCAGTTCAGGTGTGATGGGTTTGGTAGTTGGTCCTGATGGAAGAATCTGGTATGTGAATGCCGACAACAACACCGTGATGCGCATTGAGCCTGATTCAGTGCCTGAACAACCGGCTGCTGTTTTTACCGTGAAAAATGATTTAGCACTGACATTGTATCCCGTGCCTGCTGATGATGAAATTAATATTGTATGCAACGATTGCAGAAGTGAGCAATATCAACTCACGCTCATGAATATGCTGGGCGAAGAAATTTTCACTCAGGCATTTTCATCAACAACCCTGCGCATAGACACGCGCAGTTTTCCCGCAGGTGTTTACACTGCGATGGTGAAAGGAAAAGAAGGAAGCGCAGCGAGAAAGATCGTGGTGCGGTGATAGTTGCTTGTTGTTTGTGACATCAGGAAGATAAACAGCTATCTGCCCGGATTGTGTTACGTTAATTTTTTAGTTAAATTTCCTGTGCGAAAACCATCACGACAGAGTTTCCCGATATGGTGAACATCAGCAGGTTTGAAGCGAAAATGATTCTTGCTGCAAAATTTTATGAGCGGGGTATTTTAACAATACGACAGGCAGCTAAGTTTGCCGGTTTATCTTACCGTGAATTTATTGAAGTTCTGGGAAGCGATGGAGTTTCTTTTATGAATTATCCTGCGGATGAAATTGCCAGAGATCTGAAGAATGAAGAGGGTTGTAATCGTGGACACAAGTTGTTTCATTGTGCTTGACAAGATTGGTGAGTTTCAACTATTGCACACTTTATACGGGCAGGCTATCACCGCCCCGATTGTTGTTTCTGAATATGGAAAACCACTTCCGCAGTGGGTTCAGGTCGCAAACCCCGAACAGAATAATATTTAAAAACACTACTGACCGACAAAAAAATCATCTGAAGTTCTAAAAAGCAAGGGGCGGTCAAATTGACTGCCCCTCTTTTCATATTTTGGTTTTGACGAACTAAAAATATGAGCAATAAAAATATCGAAAAGCATTTAGTCGGTCAGCCAGTTTTCAAACAAATCATTGATTTGATTCCTCACAACAAGTTTGAACTACTCGTAAAGAGAGCAGAAGGCAGACCGTTATTACAAGACATTTGATTCATGGACACAGCTAATGACGATGCTCTTCGGCATATTCAGTCGTTGCGATTCGATGGGCGAAGTGTGCGCTGGAATGGGGGGTTTAGCAGGTAAGCTCAATCATTTGGGTTTGGATGCTGCCCCTGCCAAAAGCATAGCCGGTGACGGACTGAGGGGGCGCGACAACGAATTCTTCAAAGAAGTCTATTTCATGTTGCTTAGACACGTTGAGTCACTTTTGTCGGTCAGCCGGATTGATAACGTGTCTTTCGAGAAGCTGTTCATCTTCGATTCCAGCACCATCAGGCTGTTTTCTGATGTGCTGAAAGGCGTGGGGCGCAACCCGAAACACGCAGGCAAAAAGAAAGGAGGGCTGAAAGTACACCTGCTGATTAATGCCCACAGCGACACGCCTGCTTTTGTGAAAATCAGTGAAGCGAAACAGCAGGACAAGAATTTCCTCCAACACCTTCAATTAGCCCCGCACAGCATGATTGGGTTTGACAGCGCTTCTAATC
>Ga0163155_10002471_pt1 | contig 20598 bp, 33 predicted proteins | sample OliLakLV19SP4G1_FD_148611 | JGI IMG/M metagenome (GOLD analysis project Ga0163155, IMG submission 148611) | Freshwater microbial mat bacterial communities from Lake Vanda, McMurdo Dry Valleys, Antarctica - Oligotrophic Lake LV.19.SP4.G1 | ecosystem: Environmental > Aquatic > Freshwater > Lake >... | reverse complement strand
CTTGTACACGTAATAAGTTGGAGTCTTCTGCATTCCTCGGAATCACAACGACTTCGCCGCCGCCAGGAGTCGTAACCGAAACACGAATGTTGACTAGTGAACCGGGTCCTCTTGTGGATGGTGGGATGGTCTATTCGGTGTGTGTTACTAATATCACGGGAGAGCTAACTAGTTGCCCAGCCAACATTGAGTTTCCTATGTTGTGCATTCACGATTGACAGATCGCGTTACCGACACTTCAAAAGGGAGTCCTTTGCCGGGCTCCCTTTTTTTGTTTCTTTTTCAGTACTGATCATCTGTACAGTGAAATGCCCTTGCGCGCCGTGACCGAGGCAGCTACGTTGAAGAGATACGAGCCCTGCCCGACTAACCCATTAGTCAATGATTCATTCTTCAATGGTTCTGATGAGCCTTCATCCGATTTTAACAAAAGAATTATCCTCATTTAGTCGAGACTATCTTAGAAAACAGTTTATTCAGTGTATTGAAAGTTATGTTGAATATCTTGAGTATTGTCGCGACCAGTCAAACTTTTCAGATTATGGCGTAATTCCGGGTCATAACATCATTCCGGGTCATAACATCATTACGAATCCTGAAATCGTTAGTGTTAATGATAAGTTTTGGCATTATATGAAGAAGTTTAGACCATTAGAGGTCGAGCATTTTCTTTCACAGCAAAACTTTACATATGACGAAGTTTTAAAGTTTGATGTCTTGAAGTGTAAAGATTTTGAATATTTTTCTAGACGTCATCAAGAAGAACTAGATAAGATAAACGGCACATTGTTTATTGGTGATACTGATACTTGTTACGACTTCCTTGAAGAAGGTTGGATGTCTCATCAAAGATTTTTCATTATGAGGATGCTTGAAGAAGAGACAGAAGAATGGCATTCAAAAAATCACCCAATAATGCGGTTAAAAGCCCTGAAACATGTTGTTTTAGGTAAAATGAGTGCGTTCAGGTTACATGAGCATTTTTCTATTATTGAATCTAGACTTAATGAAGGATTGGTTCTAAATTCAATCCGTATAATCCCGGAGTGTTCCGATATAGAAGTAAAGAATAGACTTTCAAGACTGCTGGGACTTTTGGTTTTGTCCTGACGGGACAGGTCTGATCCAGGAAGGAACGATATGTCAAAAAAAGACAATAAAGAGTTGAAGATGGAGATGGAGAAGATCATTTCCTTTTTGGACGGGATTCACGATTTCTTTACCAATCATGCAGTAGCGCTGAGTCCTTTTGACCCCGATGGTACGGAGATGCTTTTGGAGGGCGGTGTTTTATTCAAGCGGTTATCACAACACTTTAAAAAGATGGGACAGGATCAGCACGATCTGAATTAGCTTGATTCTCTGATCCGATCAGGATAGATTCCGACCTTGGCAGTTTATCGGAATCACTAAAAACTAGAGTCTTAACTGCCAAATCTAATCTTATTATGGAATATAAAGAATTAAAAGTTTTCTCTCATAAAGTTTTGGTTTTGCATTTAAGAACCAGTTTAACTGAGCCGGTTAAATTGGAAATTGTATTTTCAACCAAGATACTCGCTCCTGCTGCGCAAGAATGGCTACGATCAGGATTCAGTCATTTTGATCCTGAATTAAGAAAAAACGTTCATATCCAACCTAATGATACAAAGTTTTTAGATCATCTTAGATATAACCTAGAAAGTAAATTCAATACATTTGATTTTGAATTGGTAGTTTTTTGAAGCGATGTTTCAGAGCTGGGAATATAGGGAGCCCTACATCATAATTCATGATACAGAATTTAGCGTAAGATATAAAAACTTCAAATATCCAGTATTTATTTATATATTTTTTTCGTACCCTGAAGACAAAATTGGTCGAAATTTATTTCGATTTTTTCAATATACAGAGATGATCGAAGTCGAAACTATAAATTCTCATTTAGAATTTGCTTATCGATATTTTGCTTATCGATATTTTAGTTATAGTTTTGATTATATTTCAGAAAATCCATCTAATTACTTAGATGAAGATAAATGTCTTAATTACTTAGATCAAGTAAAAAAATATATAAACATTCATTAGAAATGATTCTACAATTATTTAATATTCCGCATACAGAATATCATACATTAGCTGTTTCGGGCGGCAGCGACAGTATGGCTGTTGCGCATTTCTATGCTGTAGGTAGGAAGCGAATCAAACTTGCATATATGAATCACGGAACTACTCAAGCTGACCAGATGGAAGCTTGCGTGGCAGATTTTGCTAATAAATACAGATTGCCATTCGTAACTAAAAAGATTAAAAATTTAAAACCAACAGATCTTTCTCCAGAAGAGTTTTGGAGAAACGAACGTTATGATTGGTTTAGATCATTCGGAATGCCCGTAATTACTGCGCATCATCTGGATGATGCAGTTGAAACGTGGATTTTTACTTCCATTAACGGGACTCCAAGACTCATTCCTTCCAAGAATGGACTTATTTTTAGACCATTTCTTTTGAATAGAAAGGATACGTTGTTACGATACTGTATTGATAATAAAATCAGATGGGTCGAAGATTTATCAAATCAGGATCGCTCTTCTCCCAGAAATAGAATCCGGCATAATATTATTCCAGAGATTCTAAAAATCAACCCTGGTTTGCATAAAACAATAAAGAAAAAGATTATGGAATCGTACCCGGCGTAACTACAATGTAGCCAAGAGTGGTTGTCATTTTTCAATTTATTAATCAAAGGATATTCTCATGAAGCGAGATGTACAGTACGGTTGGTCAGGCCGTTATGAAGGTCGTGACGAGGGCCGGGTTTTTACGGCTCCGGATTGGATCTCCCTCGGGTTCATTCTGATGTTGGCTACGGCATTGTTTCAGGAACGTCAGTAGTAGCAGCAGTAATAACGATTAAAAACCTGTTATTTATTATCTGGAGTTTTTTAAAAATGGCTGCAAAGAAGAATGTTTCGATTGTTAAGGCTGCGATTGAGGTGGTGAATTCGATTCCGGCACGACAGAACGTTTCGGGAGAATCTGACGTTTCGCGGCGTCGGGCTCTCTTCGAGAAGTACGGAGAGGCGGACAAGAAGGTCGAGGAGGTCAAGGCGGTGCTGGAAGCGGCTTTGGTGGCCCGGTCGACGGTCGTGCGGTCTATTTTCGAGCGCTTCGGAAGGGGCCCGTTCAAGTGGAACGGATACAATAATCTGAAAGTTATTATTCGTCACCCTACGTATTTCTTCCGCGGTAAGGGTGGTGACGAAAAGGTTCAGGAAGTTTAGATTACGATCATGTCAGCAAAGCGAAAAGCTGATAAAAAACAATACAATATTGTATACGATGATCATAATGGATACATTTATCGCGACGGTGTCAAACAGAAAATGTTCCAAAGTTTCGGGTCATTCAAAAAGTTTTGGCCAGGACATTTCAACGATCCTGTTAAACTTCTAATCTCTTACGAGACAGCTCTCAAAATTGAGTCTAGAAAATCAGATAATTTTTTATTAATTTGTGATAAATTTAAAAAATTAAAAAAAGTTAAAATTAACAACAAAATATCAGTCGTGGCTGATTATTTACCTCCATATTCGCAAGAAGGATTTTTCTTTAAAAGATTTTATTTAGACGACACAACAGGTAATATTTCAAGTATAACTAAAGGAATCTGTTATGATGACATGTTAACAGATAAATTCACGGATCGGATCTTTAACCATGAAATTGGCGCAGAGCTGTATCGCGCAGTAAAGAATTTTGACGAAGCTCGAAATAGAAGCTGTATCGTTAGATCTATGCTGATACAATCAATAGAAAAGACTGTGGCGAAAAAATTTGAAGAAACGATTATCAAATCAAATCAAGAAAGTGCTATAATTAAATTTTCTTTGGCCGGGAGTGAATTTATTATTCATGCCGAAAAAAATATTATGTGGAATAATGGCCAGCCAAAACTCAAATTCAAATTCATCACCTATGCTAAAAAAGGCCAATCAATCATCGAATATGATTACGACGAACAAAAATCCTAAGAATGGATATTCGGCAGATTCTGTCATAACTTGTTCTGGTGTAAATGTTGAGTTATCTGAATTAAAATTAGCCCTTGATCGTATGGGGCTAAAAATTGTAGAGTCTAAGGTTCAGCGCATAGCGACTTTGGACAATATACCACCGTCTCTTAGCCGCTCAATTTTATCATGCCGATTCGTCAAACAGACGACGCCGGATGATTTATTTTTTTTACAATACAGTACTTCGAAATTAAGAACTAATTTTGTAGAAAAGTATACCCTAACGGTAGGCGTTCTGGATTACCGGCCTATCCTGATGAATATCACTGTCTACACAATAAGTGGAGAAACAGTAGTTCTTTACGAACCTGTCAAAGAATCCACTTTAGTTGATTATGAATCATGTTACGATTGGATTCGTAGGTATTTTCCCGAGACACCATACACGGATCTACGATCCGCAGCGAATGAATTATTCAAAGAAAAATTCGGAGCTATCCTTTGAACAAAGAAGATATTGTTTCGATTCTACATCAGATACGACCGAATCATACATTTCTATCAATTTATAATTACGAGAATAATTATAAGGAAATTTCTCACTTCTCTCTTTCTTTTCATGCCAGTTATATTAATGTTTTGAATAAGAGCCTTGATCGCCTCCGAACAATCACTTTCAAGGATCCTATCTACAGGATTGCTAAGGATGAAGTGATGGAGTCGTTAAAGACATCAGTATATGATATGGAGCATCATAATTATCATAACTGTACAAAACATTATGATTACTTTTTTGGTCAAGACAAAAGAATTGTGAAGGGCGTTAAATTGCACCGCAATTCAGAGTGTCTACATATGACAGGGTATTTGCTGAGAAAAGAGATTATTACGCCCGGGACCTATCCAGAGCGAAAGCTTTCTCCTAAATGCTTTGCCAAGAACCGAATTCGCGATATGCTGCGGATCGGGAAGTATCGGCAATTCAAGATCGCTTTGGATCGATTTGATTACGCGAGAATTGAGAATCATACGATTCTTCCTCCGGAAGATTGATATCAAATATGAAGATGTATGTTAACATCAAAATTACTGATGGCAAGCATAAATTTGCTGACGGTACTATGATCACTGTGGGCCTGGGCCAAGATTTTTGACTAAAAGATTATAAAGGTCAGGCTATGATGGAATTCCTTTTCTAAGGCAGCACAATATATTGTTTAAATATAGAGTAGAGCTGGAATCAATTATTTATTCTTGCAAACAAGGAGAACTATCTCTATATTGTCCTCAATTCGCGCTATTGACGGAAAAGGAAACGAATCATGAGCCGGGCCGTTATCTTGCGGTTGAAGAGTTTTGGTTCGAGCACCTCAGCCATTGCTTTTACCCGACACGAAAAGGCGGCTTTACATTCATATCTAGATCGGGCTTTAATGCACTGAGGCCGCTTCTAAAGCTGACATTTGAGGCTGCGGTGATGGATAATGGTGATTGGGAAGATTTTGAATTCGCCGCAGATAAACACTTCGAAAAAGTAAATAATAGAAAAGCAAAACTAGCCGAAGCTCTTAAACGTAGAGCTGTTGCGCTTTTACAATCTATTGATAAATAATCATGCCGGTTAAACCATGTCCTGGTCTTCGTGTAAAAATGTCTAAAGCATTAAAGAAGAAAATTCTTAATAAATGTTACATAAAGGCTTTGTCTGTAGTAACTCATCGTGGCCCATTCATTAGTGGGGAGTGTTTCGGCTGTTTCGCGGCTCATGTAATTGAGTTTGGAGATTGTATAGGTATCCTACATGGACCTGTTGATTTTAACAATGTTAAACCGGGCCATCCGGCTTATGACATAAATAAAATCGGACCTGAGTGGGATGTGCGTTGGCAACCATCTAATTTACGTTATGCCTACAGCCCTGCTGATCTCGAACGCGCCTAAATAACAATGAATACTGAACTACGTAACTTTTATATTGGTTCGGGCACCGATAAGCAAGGCAGGCTAATCCAAGAAATTTGGTCATGGAGCGCAAGAAATCTTGAAGAAAGCCAGAATTACATTCAATGGTTATTTCCGCTAACAGAGCCGAGCCTGCACTATCCCGATGCTCCTCTTCTGGATGATGAAACGATTGAAGCGTTCCTGGCTGAAAAGTATCTTAAACAGAATTTGAATATCAGCTTTGAGCTGATGATGTCATTTTATCATTTTGATCGGGAAAACCCGGATGAATTGCATTGGGTCAATCCGGGCAATCATAATTATCTAAGGCTGACTCGGATCCTGACGAGTCTTAATTTATTGGGAGCTAAGGATCAATCCAGAACTATGTACGAAAAGCTTATACAAATATCAGCAAAACATCCTGGCGAGATTGGATCCGTAACGCTTCAGTATTGGGAAGTATTGGGAAGCGGCATTAATGTAAAGTTACGTATAACAATAAAAATGAACCGGCCCGTGAAACTCTTTAGGAGCCACGGGCCGAATCATTTAGAGCGTTAGATTAATATTAATCGATAAGATTATCTTCTTTAAGTGTATGAAGTTTATTTTCTAAATCATTATTTAGACTGATTGGTTTTGGATCGGCCATATTCATCTTTAATCAAATTCTGAACTGCCTCATGCATAATTTTAGCTTCGTCACCATAATAAAATCGGTCAATCATGTTTTTAGCACTCAAAAGCCCCTCTAGTCTGGTCTTGCGTTTATCAAGCCCCTCTAGTCTGGTCTTGCGTTTATCAAGGCCGCGGAAGGCGTTAGCTATTTCTCTAACTTCACGATGATCATATTTTTCAACCGGCCCTTTCAGATCATCTTCTGAAGAATTTTCACGGGACAATTTCGTAAAATTATCTAACAAATAATTAAGCTTAGTTATAACGTTTGATTTTTTTGAGGCAATTTTGCTGCCTTGCCACTCCACGCCTGCTCGCGTCTCGACCGGCTCCCCGCGGCGCCCGGGGGCGTGGCGTCGTTCCATAGTATCCTTATCATACACATCATAACCTTCCGGCTCCGGAGTCGCAGGCGCAGTCGCAGGCGCAGTCGCAGGCGCAGTCGCGGCATAAACCTTACTAATCCAATCATACAAAGCAGGACCTTTCAACCCAGCGGCTTGATAGGTTTTACTAAACCAGTCCAGCGCGGCATCCGTTTTGGGACCTTTCAATCCATCAGTGGGCTCTTTAAGCCGTTCAAAAGGGGAGCTGCCAGTTTTGTCTGCCTGTATATCACCTAAAAAATTCAATTTAGTTTGAATGATTGGATCAATTTTTTGATATTTTGGTTTCGGAACAACACCTGCCACGTTTGATTTCGGAGGCGGACCTTGCCATAGAGCGGCAGGCTGACCTTGCGCGCCCGTCGGGCCTACCACGTTCGGAACAACAGCACGGTCGACATCAAGCGGACCTTGCCAACCTTCAGGAAGTGAAGAAGATGTGTTCTGAGTATTTTCAGACTTACTCATATTAACTTCCGCCGCAGGAAGTGAAGAAGATGTGTTCTGAGCTACTAATTTTTCCTGGGCTTTTACATCCTGTTCAGTTTTAATGAACCGTGATAATGTATTAAATACTAATTCAAACCCATCCATAAATGGCCATGGACGAGAAAGCGGCCCATCCGGATCCTGAGACTTACTCATATTGATCTTTTTATCTACATCATCTTTTACTTTCTTAAGCTCAGATAATGCTTCTTCAGGTTTGGGCGTTAAGATTTTTTCGGCTTTTTCGGCAGACCCGATAATTGATTTCATTTCTAAAAGAGTTCGTCTTCTAAATTTCTTTTCAGACGAAAGATATAAACCAAAGCTAAGATCTTCATCTTCATCTTCATTAAAAGCATCCTGAACCTGCTGAGCCATTTCTCGTAATCCAAGTACCAGTTTATGTACTTGGTATTTAAATTGAAAATACTCAGGAGTATTTTCAGACTGAGCTGCTAATTTTTCCTGGGCTTTTACAGCCTCATCAGGTTTCATAAACCGTAATTTATCACCTGTCATTGTACTGATGACATTTACTAAATTATTAATAAAGTCCCAGGATTTAGAAAGAGGTCCCTCTGGATCCTGCGATTTACTTAGATCCATTATAGGAAGTAAATCATTTCTAATTTTAGTAAATTGCGCTAATGCCTGGGCAGTATCGGACGTTAAAACAGCTTTTGCCTTTTCAGCCACAGTGATCATTGATTCGATTTTAGCTAATGCTAATTTTCTAAATTTATCTTCATTTGAATTGAAAAGATCGAATCCAATGTCTTTACTTAAAGCAGTCTGTACATCTCTGTGCATACTGCCAAGTCCATATATAATAATACTAACTTCATTCATGAATTTCGCATACTTAGGAGTATCGGCGAAAGATCTTTCATCTTCAGCTATTTTGCGCTGATTCGCTAGTTTTCGAGTCACTTCATAATAAATATCTACGTTATAAGCTAATTGTTTCTTCATGATGGATCCTCATATTCATGATTTAAAAGTAGTATTTTATGAAAAAACTAATGATTTTTAGACTTTGACACGGTAGGTTGTCGCGACGAGTCAATTTGCCCTCGTCAATTATGACGCACCGCGACACATCGCCATGTAAGTCTTATTGACCCGAGCCGTACAGTGTGCTAGCGTAATGCTAGCGTAATTAGTTAGACCGTATTTGGCCCATAAAACATATCAATCATTACCAGGGAATCATTAATTAATGAAGCTTTACGAGGAAAATCCTGTTATTGCCCGAGAGAATCTGAAGTCAGAAATGGTCTTCGGCGTTTCTGATCTGGGACTGATTTTCGATATCCTGAGAAATAAACTATATTCTGATAAAATCGGCAGCATTTGCCGTGAATATATGTCGAATGCCCGAGATGCCCATCGGGAAGTCGGAAAGAATGATCCTATCAAGGTCATTCTTCCTAATTCTTTGGATCTTCGTTTCAGAGTTATTGACTATGGCCCTGGGATTTCTCCGGAACGCATGGAGAATATCTTTACCAAATATGCCGGTTCTACCAAGCGTCATGATAATGTTCAGACAGGTGGATTCGGAATTGGTGGGAAATCTGGATTTTCTTATTCTGATTCATTCGCTATCACGACCATCGTAGATGGCGTAAAGTATTCATATACGGCATATATTGATGAGACGAAGGTCGGTAAGCTGGCCCTGTTGAATCAAATCAATACGGATGAGCCCAACGGAACAGAAATCTGTATTCCGGTTCTTCCGAATGATTGCCAGAAGTTTAATGAAGGAACGGAGATTGCTAGCCGATGGTGGGATATCCAGCCTATCATTTCGGGCGGGCAAATTACTTCTAAGCTGCCAGGTGTTGAAAAGTTACTAGTTACTGGTAAGACTGTAAATTATCAAATCTACATAAGTGCAAAAAATTGTTACTCTGATCCAAAATTTACTATTTGTGTAGATGGAATTCCATACGTAACACAAATCCCATTTTTTGATGAAACTAGTTTTGATATCATTCGTAATGGGCCCAAATCAGCTGTCCTGCATCTTGGTAATGGCGAGATAAGTCTTACTGCGAATCGAGAAGCTATTCAATGGGACGATCGGACCTCTGATAAGATCAGAACTATCCTTATGGATATTATTTCTGATCTAAAAGAGCAGGTATTTAATTTAATTGAAACGAAAGAAACATATAACGAAGCTCTTTCGTATTCAGAAAACTTGGAAAAGGCATTACCAGATCTAATCAATAGTTCTAAGCAAACCTGGCGAGGTAAAAGACTTTACAGAGAAATTAATATACCGAATTTCAAGCGGCAAAATGTATTCTCAGTGCAAATAAGACCGGCAACCGCTGTAACGGTTAAGGATATTACGGCAAGAACCAAGACTACCTATACTGTATTCTCAAACGCTCTTGTAGTTACTGTATTCTCAAACGCTCTTGTAGTTATCGACGACACCGGATCTGTCGATACCCTGCCTATGCGAGCCGCGGCAAAGATTTTTAATATCTTTTCAAAGATTACAGAGTTCTATTTCATCACTCCTGAACAATGGGAAAATTTCCATGAACTTCAGGAATTTATTATGAATGTTCCTCTTTCGGCTTTGAAACTTGACGTCAAAGAAAAGAAGAAAAAGACTCGTCGGGTTATCTACCGCTGCAATAATCTCGGTATATTTGAAATCTCCTCATTGGAAGTGTTCAATCGAACTAACAACAAATTGTGGGTATTGGGGTCTAGGTCTCTCCGCGCGGACCCACTAACTCAACTAAAAATGGTTCCGATCTATGCTCATAATGATATTTGTTCGATCGTATCGGAACTTATTAAAGACCATGGTGTAAGTGTATTCGGAGTAGACTTGGCTCAATTTGATGAAAACTATAAAGAATACGAAGATGAATGTAATGATTTATATGAATTTATGAAATGTAAGCTTGTAGAAAAATATGATATAGATAAAATTTTTTATTATTCTGATGGAATGCATATTTTTAATTGGAAGAATAATAAAAATATTTTAGTTAGACTGAGCCAGGAAATGTCAAGATCGGATCCTCTTCTGTCAAAAATGGAAGAAATGATCCTTCTTAGGGAAGAATACTCAGAAATATACGGAAAATATAAACATTTACTTTTCAACTTTTTTCCTGAAAAGAAGTATGGATCCTCTGGAGAGGTTTCGATTAATGAAATGAATAAGTTATACAATCAAATTATTTCAAAATATCCATTACTTCAATACGTGAAAGACAATACGGAAGCCATACCGCATATTTCTGATTATGTAAGGCTTATGGATCGTAATACGAACTCTGGAGAATCGACATGACCGACGTTCACTACATCATTACTGGCAAGAGCATTACTGTAAATTTTGAGGGTGAGACGTATAGTCTCATGGCCGGAACAAAAGAATATGATCAGGTAAAGCTCTGCATTAAAGAAAAGCGATATCCCGATATTAAGGGAATCGTAATTAAGGCAAGCGTTATCGAGGAATATACGGATGGTAATTTTGTTGTCAGGGATGGAGATATTTTCCTTTCAGGAAGAAAGCTTCCGATTGGACTTGCACACAAAATTCTGGAATTCAGGACTGAAGGACTTCCGTATGATTCGCTAATTCAATTCGGAACTAAGATTCTACAAAATCCATCCTATCGTTCTGTTAATCAGTTATTTAGTTTCTTAGAAAAGAATAGTCATCCGATCTGTCCGGATGGAGATTTTATTGCGTATAAGTTTGTGAGGAATAATTTCCTTGATAAGCATACCGGAACCATAGATAATTCTCCGGGGAAGATTGTAGAGATGCCTCGGAATCAGGTTAATGAAGATCCTGAGCAGACATGTTCTGCGGGACTTCATGCAGCGAATTGGAATTATGCGATTGATTTTGGTAGTGGCGACGATGGTAAGATGATCGAATTAAAAATTAACCCTGCGGATGTTGTAGCGATTCCATTGGATTATAATGAATCCAAAATGAGGGTTTGCCGTTATCTTGTTCTTGGTGAGGTTAAGAACGCCAGGAAAGAAAAAATTTATTGTCCTCCGGCTCAGGCTAACGATTCTGACGAACATCCTGATGACACTGATGATTCCGCGGCGACCGTCTGCGATGAATGTGATGACGAGTCATGCGAGAACCAAGAATGTTTGGTTCATGATGATTCTGTGGGGCTTGGTCGTTATGGACGCTACGGTCTATGTTCGGAATGACAATCGGATGTTTCTACCGTTGTAGGATTTTCTCTCCAACAGTAGATTCCGTTCCAAACAAAGATCAGGCTATTGCTTTATATGAACTATGTATAGTGGAGGCAAAACAACAACACTTATAAAGTTATATACTCGCAACAATATTTTCTATTTTTGGAAGTAGTTTTTTCATGTTATGAAACATAGAATTCAATGTCGTAACATCAAAATCTTCGCTATAATGTAGTTCCGTAGTATATTTTTTAATTTCGTTTAACATACTGATAAGTTCAGGATTTTCGCGAAAGCTTTCTTCTTTCCTTAGTTTAACATATTTCAAATATGTTACGAAAGCATGAAACGAGTCCACTAAACTTCTCCAAGCAGATAATTCTTTATATTGAACTTTATCTGTTTTGATTATTTTATTTTTTAAATCCTCTAACATTTCAAATGTAGCTAAAAAATCTTTATACATTTTTATAACATGTTTGCGTTTACTTATAATTTTTAATTCTTCTTCAATTTTAGACTTATCTTTATTGTAATCTGGATGGTTTCTTATCTTGGTAAGCCAGTCTTTATACATGACGTTTGAGCCCGGGATAGATTCAATCGTAGGCTTTATTACATTGTAAACATCAATTGAATTCTGTAGTTCCTTACTATCCATCATTTTTTCAGTAATCATTCTTCGCTGGTCAAGCTCTTCACTATTACTCTCGTTCTCGTTATAATTGTATTCGAGTTGAATCATTTTATCAAGAACATTACCAGTATTGTGAACCATACCATCAAATACATTCATGTTCGTAACGATGTCTGTCATGATGTTGAATTCACGTTCTAACAATGAAGGGTCAGGATTTGGTTTTTTCTGTTCTAATTTTATTTGTTTCAAATTTTCATTTGATATTTGTAATTTAAGAAGAGTTTTTGCAATATTAGTCCAGGCCGGACCTCCGTACAGTCCTTCCCAACCTGCTGAGTCCGAAAAAATTGATATGGCCGTTTCTAATGCTTGTTTTATTTGTCCTTGACTGATAAGGTGCTTTACCGGAACATCAGCTGATTCTCTTTTATAATGATGAAGTTCATCAACGCAAACATTAACTCCCGATTCTATTAACTTATCAACTCCCGAAACTGCATATCTGAGAGCTTTAATATCAGGAAAACCCTTCATTGCCATTAATTCAGATTGATTCGATACTGCCGGGAGAACACTCAGCATTATTCTTTTAGCCATATCTTGTTCAAGAGTGGCCTTTTTACGAAAGTTTATTTTGTAAAAAAGATTAATACTGTTTATTAATTTTTGCCTCAAATTATCCTCAAATGTATGGAGAAATAATGATAACCAAGCAAATCAACAACAATAGCGATACTAATATTAGCTCTGGAATTAGAGAGTTCAGTAATTTGCCTGGAAGACTTTATTCAGCTGGGAGGCTTTATTCAGGACACTTCCCCGAAACCAATGAATTGTTACGACTTAAAAAAATCCCAATTGATTGTCTTTGGAATCTTACTAGTGAAATGAGAGAATCGGTTACACAACAGCGAGAATACATTTCTGATGTTTTATGTGCAGAAATAAAAGATTATTCTGTGCCGAGCAATATCGTGATGTTTACTTCGCAATTAAATTATATTGTGAGTTGTTTAAAGCAAAATAAACGAGTATTTGTCCACTGTATGGGAGGCCGGGGCAGAACCGGCCTCGCTCTGGCTTGCATTCAAGTAGTGTTGGGAATCAATCCTGAGGAAGCTTTGAGCCAAGTAAAAGAACATTGTAACGGGCCTGAATTAGAAATCCAGCGTTCTTTCGTTAGGAATTTAACTTATGTGGGGTGAGGGAGCCAAACTAACAAAAAACGACAGGTGTTTTTTTGCATTGGCATTTTATAGACAAGCCGTAACGGAAGCATTTTTTACAATGCAACGTGATCCTGATAAAGCTATGGAGCTTGTCGGGCAGGCATGTTATTGGTGGGAACAGTACATAGAACGTAGAATCGTGAGGTAATTTTTACAATGCGTGCGATCAGTTGGTACATATAGCTTTATAACATGGTTAAAAAACCGATTAATTATAAATTATTATCTACTGCCGGGACATTCAGAACAGATGATCTGAATATCCTTACACTGTTATTTCCAGCTGTATATTGCAATGCTGGTGAAATATTTGCCAGTTACGGTTTCCAATGTCCTATTGGATGGTACGGCTTACTGTATCGTTTATCAGAATCGATTCAATCCGAAATAATTAGCAATAATAATTACACTAATTTTAGTGTTGAACAGGTTAAAGAAAAATTTGGAATTTTAGCTTTTTATTATGAATACGGAGATAATATCGAATGGTTACGTCCAAAGATAAATGAATTTATTTCAATAGCTGTTAAAGAGTCTGGAAATACATGCCGGATATGCGGAAAGGACGTGAAAATTCGGGGCATGAATTTGTATTGGCGATGTGATGATCATTAATCATGATTATGAGGGGAGAGTCGCATTTCAGCCAACTCTCCCCTCCAAATCATTATTTCTTCAGATATCGGTCAAAGAAACGGTCGGGCTGGTCTCACCCCGAACCGATTCATCACGGATAAAATCAATCCCGAAACCCTCGCTACCGCTAAGGTTCTGGCTGTTGCGGTGCTTCCGCCCACGACCACCACGGTTGCGCTTCCCGCTGAGACCTTCGGTCCGGAGACCTTCGGTCCGGAGACCTTCGGTCCGGAGACCTTCGGTCCGGACCTGATTCCCCATGAGGGAATTGATAGTCATGTCATTTGAATCATTCTGGACGTGACCATTCCGACCATTCTGGTTCTGACCATTCTGGTTCTGGTTCCGGTCCGAGGTCTCGTACCAGGGATCATTCTGAGTAACATTTCCCTGGCGATTCTGCGCCTGGTTGCCATTGTTACCGCTGGTACGACGCGGCTCCTGGCCCTGACGATTCCGATTGACCGAACGAGCGATGTTCTGCTGGATTCCAAGCTTCTGAAGCTGGGAAAGCCAAAACTGCTTCCGATCCGAAACATCATATCCAAGTTCCTGAGCAACCTGGAAATAGATGTTGAGGGGAGTCTTCTTGTCCGAAACGATCAGGCTGGCCTGGAACGGACGACCGCTTTTCTGATCCTCAACCATCGAGCGCCGGATATGATGCGAAAGCCGCACACCATCGGTGCTGCCGATGATCTTCGCTGCATCCTGCACCGGAATTGCACTTCGGGTCTGGCGAAGCGTGCGGAGCAGCGTCTCGGTGCGCTGAAACTCAATCAGCTTCTTAATCGGGTCTAAATTCATTTGTCTTCTCCGTAGATAGATTCTGACTTGTCTCCAAATCATTTGGATGACGGGCTGAATCTCTTTTTGTTGCGAGGTCCGCACGATACGGAAACACCCTATGGCAAACAAGAAGAAAATCATCTTTTTTCTCCACAGCCAATATCATTAAGAGTATATATTAATTCAACTTGAATTGACGATTCTAAATGAAAGTAGTTGCGATGTTAATTAACATTTAGTAAGTTGGTCATTGCAACTGACCAGGTGGCGAAATTGGCAAACGCAGGATTTTCAAGAATTCCCGCCGAAAGGCACTAAGGGTTCGACTCCCTTCCTGGTCACTCTATATATTCGACATGCATCACTCGAACCCCGCGACGCTCGACGTAATCAATTCCCTCGTGGATTGTGCCGCGGAAAAAGTAATTACATTCAATCGCACCTAACCACCCTGAAATGCAAACTATCGTCTTTGCATTAGAAAGAACCCATGGTGCGGATGTTGTGCCCCACCATAATCCGTGCTCATCTTCCCCTACAAGTGGGATGCCGTACCGATCGCAGCCCTCACTGTAGGAGACGCCCGACCCACCACGATCTGTGGGAGACCTTCGGTCCTAACCGATAACATTCAGAATGTTTCACGAGCTTCTAAGCTTCATTGAACGAAATCCCGGAATATCATTTGTCATAGCGCTGTTTATTCTGGCAATGATGAATACGATATTTCCGATTGTTCTTGTAAAAAGAAATAAAGATGATTAGAACATTCCAACAGCTTTCTTCGGAAGAACAGAAGAAAGCTAATGAAAAATGTCTCGATGAAATACTTCAAGGTATTATCGAAGGCTATATTGGATTTGAAGAGATTGAAAATCTTACATTGCAATTGAAAATAAAAGAAATCATAAAAGATGCAGAGTTAGAAAAGCAACCGTTTCTTGCTGCCGAAATATTAATGCAGGATTCTTTTGTAAAAAAAGAACTGACTGAAATTGCCGAATATACTGCGATTCATGCGGTATATCCGGCATTTGATGATATCGTGATTCATCTGAACGAAATATAAACAATATGTGCTGTACTGTTGGCCAGGTCGAAGCGTTCCTGTCTGGAACCAAATTATATGTTGGCGAGGCTACTTATAATGATAAGTATGTTCATGTTCTGGCGTATCAGAACAATGCCGAGTCTAAAGAAGGCATACCTAATGCTATGATTATTCCTTTTCCGACAACCCAATCAATGGGTCCGGAAAACATACTCAATACTATAAAATATAAATCCTACGGAATATTTACGACGCCAGTAAAATCCATATGAAGAGCAGCAGAAGATTTGCTCATAATAGTTTATCAGCGGGAGTTGCCGGAATGTTATTCATGATAACCAACGTCACGTAACCTGTTGGGTTTCATATTCTGCTTATGGTGGTGGCTCCGATACAAGTATATTTTGCTTGAAAGATCCGGCAGAATGAATCAACGTCATTATGTCTGGCTTATTATGAGCGCCGTTAATACGTCTTTCGTTATAATTAGCATTGGTGATGAAGTGTCATAAGAATCTAATTACTTAGAAGTATTGCGCTGAGACCTAATCAGGACCTCGATTCAGGATTGAATCTTGACGATATCGGTGTGATGGCTGGACCGGAGTCGTGATGCCATGGGCATCATTAAACATTGATTTAATTCATGGTGTAGCGATGAAACTCGGAATTGCCGGAAATTCGCTGATCGCTATATTGCAGCACAAATCTTCATTGTTTCTTTCTCTTGTTCAGAGGGAGACTCAATTAGAGGACCTGCGAACGGCCGAGCGAAAAAAGCTTGAGTCGTCAACGCTGATCGGACAGGATCAAGCTCCGTTTGATTCTGAGCTGCATTCGGAGATCAGAATCAAAACGGTTCCGGCCAACCAGAATATGGCGCTTGTCAAAACAACGTCTAACAAACGGAAGAAATCTGCTTGACAATAATATTATTGAAACATTTATTTAAAACTTTTTATTTATTTTGCAAAAGACAAATTTATTATATTGTAAATATTATTACTTTTAAAAAGTTCAAAGAGCAAATTTTAATATTAACTGTCGTGATAATGTGCTGTGTAACCATACTAGCATTGATGGGCCTAATAACTGCCGCAGTCATGGTAGCTACGGCGAGCATTTTTAATGATGTTTCGAAGGAAGATATCAATGATTTTTATGGTAGATTACTAGGAATAATTCCGCTTGCAACGCTAGTTGGAGGAATTTTAATTTTCTTTTTAATTCAAATTAAGCGATACATTGTTAGTGAGTGGAGACGTGCTTGGTACGAAACATCGGCCCGAGCCGTAGCAGAGAAATATTTGAGCTGATGGAAATGTTTTCTAGTTTAGTATTTGGTTTTGTTTCCGGTGTTACGTTGACGTTGTGGGGTATTAGTATGGCTAGACAAAATCAGCGTTATAATTAATTAATATATTACTCTAATATTATTTTGATCCGTACTTTTCGTTTTCCACTTCATAGAAAAGGTCACAAATATCCCACTTCTAAGTAGTTGGAAAAATCGACTGCAAATGCTTTTAAGTTCGATAAGTTATGGTACTAGGAATTTTGCCGCTGTAGTCTAAGGGATAGGCGCTTGCCTTCTAAGCAAGAAAATGTTAGTTCGAATCTAACCAGCGGTACCATGATATAATGAATGATTCTGATTCTACAGAAGACAACTCCTTTGCGCAATATCCTGATGACTATAAAATAGTACAATATCCTGATGGCTATAAAATATGGTATATAAACGGTAATTTTCATAGAGAGGCTGGCCCAGCTATTGAACATGATAATGGTGATAAATATTGGTATCTAAACGGTATTCGGATATACTGTTCAGATAATGAAGAATTTTTGAGACTGATAAAAGTTAGGGCGTTTTGGTAACTTGTATGAATCCTTCTCTTAAAGAAGTTCTTTTCAATAGAAATGATCTGATCAAAGTCGGGTCAATCGAACAACCTACGGCTGATGAAGTAAAGAATACTTTTGGTTTGTGGAACGCATCATTTGATGATGCGATTAAATATGGCGTAGATCTGCGAACCTTACGTTTATTTAGTAAAATATTGGTAAAAGAAATTGCTCCCCAGTAAATTTCGGATGGTAGAAAATCCCACGTCGCTAGTTTTTAGCGAATGTCCGGTTTGTGGCTCAGAGCTTACAATGTCTGATATATACAAATATTGCAAATTAGGTATTGATATGGCTACCAATCATTATTCATTTACTAGAGCATTTTGGGAAATTAGAGATACTCATATAATTAATTTACCCTTAGTAAGAATAAATTATTTCGAATTAAATCAACATATCATCAATACTAAAAATCTTATATATCCAAATAGTTATAATGATTTACAGATATTAACTATAACCAGTAAGTTGGACTGGTCGACACTAGAGACTTTTGAAAAGAAATTTTCAATAAAAGAAATAACTAAAATCATTAAAAAATATATTCGACTAAGTATTATTTTTTAATTTTTATGTCTGGTTATTTTACTGAATGCCCTGTTTGTAATATAAAAGTGTCAGGATCTATTTCTTCATATTGGTGTTCAGGGAAAAATGTTTTAGGTAAAACTAGACCGCATTATTTTTTCACTAAAAATTACTGGAGTAATCGCGAAGCCTATGATATCCTGCTGGGAAATTGCAGAATTCATTATTCGCAACCTATGAACGATGAAACTTCTTTTGAAGATTTTGAAGAACTACCGTTTTCAAAAGCACGTCGTAGCGAAATTATAGAACCGACACCATTATTAATCGTAATTAGAAACGACGGAAACGTTTTTCTACGTTTAGAAGAAAAGCTATCGCGTGAAGAGATAATATCTATCATTGACAAATGTAATATAATGGAAGCTCTTTACTAAGAGAAAACGGCTGTTTAAGTTAATGATGTACATGAAAATGGAGCTAGCTAGATGAAGATCGAAATAGAGCTGAATGGCGAGCTTATTCAGAACAAGGTTACTGATTCGATAAGGGACCGAATCTTTTCCGAAATAAGTAGTCATGTTAAAAACATGTTGGGACTGGTCTTTATGGAAGAGATCAGAAATGCAGCGCGGAAAGAAATTGAATTAATATTAAAAGATCTTACGTTTCCTGATGGCAGAACATTTCATCAATATATTGAAGACTTAATACTTAGACCTAATAAGTCGGGATATTCGCGTGAACCGCGGCTCATTCAACTTATTGATGATCGTGTGCAGCAAGAGTCAGAACGAATATTCAGAGAAATCGTTAAGGATCATATTGAAATTTTTAAAAATAAGCTAACAAAAGCTGTAATTAGCCAAATTACGGGAGATTAATCATGACTCCACGTAAGAGGAAAGACATTTAACAGAATTATCTAAATCAGAACATATGCTTGAGAAAATATGTGCAAACATCTTAACCTCTTCACCCCCTGTGGAGAGGAAGTACCTTTACAAAAGAATCACGTTTAATTCCGCGTTATGCTAATATTTACTGTTTTGAACCTAATGCCAAACATTTTATTTATAGCAAATTTTGTGACAAATTCGAAATAACTATTTTAAATTTAAACTGTTATTATTCAATATCAAACAGATCATTAAAAATTTTTAGAGCTTTTAACGTGCGCCCTCTTCTGGATAACGATGTTGTACTGCTTAAACATCAATCAAATATTGATTCGTTTGAAGAAGTGTTTCTATTTCTAAATAAATATATTAACCTGCAAGTAATTTCATTAAAAAACATAATTGGGTTAAGTCGACTCGTGCGAATGATTGGGGAACCGTATATTACGGATTTCCTGCGCCGGACAAGTCAGGTCATGCTGACCATAAACGCGCTGTACAGTTTAAAGAAAATGAAATGATCAATGTGCGTTGGCCTGACGGATCATGCAGCGTAGAAACGATCAGGATACAAAACAATTCAAATACCGTTTCGGATCATGGTAAAGATTACGATGTAACATACAGTATAGCTGTTTTTGATAAGAAAGTTTTTGGAGTCCAGAAGACTTTCTTTCTGGATGAAATTTAGATTTGGTTTGATAAGCCGTAGAAATGACCATAGCCATGAATGAACTCGATCAGATCAATACTATTAACGGAATCTCGAATTATTTAAATTCGATCGAGTCTTTTAAGGAACTTGTAAAGGCTAGAAAGCTCCACGCCACAACGAATGAACTTCAAGAGTTTATTGTTCTGGGTTGTCTTTTTTTAGCCGCATCAGGCGGAGCCATGACGATCATTGATCGTGATAGATATAAACCTATATTTGATAATTTAGGAAAAGTTGTTCCGTTGGTTTATTTTAAAACAGTTCATCCGGAAGTATATATTTCCTACAGTCTTAGCGGAACGGCTCTCCCTGGTAGTGATGCCCGTTGCTCTGTTTGTCGTATCCCGGTGACCCTGGAAGGTCTCGGCCGATCTTTGATTGAAAACAAATCAACCGTTTCTCATATTGAATGTATAGTTAGATCAAATGCAATTCATTATAGAAATAAATTTACTACTGCCGTACTAGAAGCCGGAATTGTACAGGATCTGAT
>Ga0163155_10002469_pt1 | contig 20612 bp, 21 predicted proteins | sample OliLakLV19SP4G1_FD_148611 | JGI IMG/M metagenome (GOLD analysis project Ga0163155, IMG submission 148611) | Freshwater microbial mat bacterial communities from Lake Vanda, McMurdo Dry Valleys, Antarctica - Oligotrophic Lake LV.19.SP4.G1 | ecosystem: Environmental > Aquatic > Freshwater > Lake >... | reverse complement strand
AAAGAAGCAAACGTTACAACGATCCCGTCAACTATGACTAAGAGCGCGACGAACAACTGATGTTGTTGCTTGAGCACGTCCTGAACCTCGAGTGGGGCAAGCCTTCTGGGCGTTTTTCGTCGGAAAACGCGGGCTGGGCCTACAAAGACCGGCGATGGCTTCCGCTTCCACGCCGCCACCAGAACCAATGCCGTCCGTCCATCTTGATCGGCAATGGGGTGGAATGTTCGTCACAAACCTGGTTGGGACCAGGGGACCGCAATTGGCGCGAAGTCTCCGGTGGGCGAGCTACAAATGAATCATGTCCTCGCTCGGGCCGGAGTCAACTGCGGTCTTCACGCTTCTTTGACTTGCCGAAGAAGGCGTTGTACATCTCGTTCAGGTCCTCGCGACCTGGGGATTGGGCGCCGCCGGGGGGGGTCTGGCCGGTAGCGATATTGGTCCAGGTGTAATGAGCCTGGCCGGGATGCCCGCTCCCGCCCGCCGAAGTACTTCCCTTGGGCGGCTTCTTCCCTGATCGCAGCAGCCGGTCATACGCCTGCCGCGCGAGCGGATCCGCGAGCGTCGCGTACGCCGAGGACAGCTCGGCGAACTTCCGCTCCGCGTCGGCATCGGCGTCGGCATGAAGATTGGCGTCGGGATGCAGGCGCCTCGCCGCCGCTCGATAGGCGAGCCGGATCTCGTCGCCGGTGGCGTCGGGCTTGACGCCGAGGATGTCGTAGTTGGTGCGGGTGGTAGGCATGGGGGGATGACGGCGCGGGGAATCTCGTGGAGCATTGTAAGACGGGAGATTCGGGGGGCGATTGCGTGCGGCGCAGAGGGTGCGCGGATTTGCTGAGAGTTCGATCGTTACTTCTTCATCGCAGTGGCAGCTTCGGGTGCGGTACATGATTGAATTCAGATCGAATTGAGTCCGAAGAGAATTGCCATGCACCACACTCAAGACACCTACTCGCTGACTGACTTCAAGCAGAATGCCCAGGAGCATCTGCACCGCCTCCGTCGGACGGGCCGGCCGGAAGTTCTCACGGTCAATGGCAAAGCCGAGGCAGTGGTCATGACGCCAGAGACGTACGACCGCCTCATGGATATGGCTCTGGCCTACGCAAGAGCGAAGGTCGCCGTAGGTTTGCAGCAGGCCCGTGCCGGGGAGCTGGTTGATGATGACGCGGCTCTTCAGGCCCGTCGGCGTCGCCGAGGCGAGTCCTCGGGGCAACCGCGCCAATGACCGCGTATCAACTCACCCCTGCCGTTAACAAGCGCCGTTCTGGCCGGAAGGCGGAAGAGTAGGAACCTCAACCTCCCCCTTGCGGCGAGCCCACGCCGCTCCGCATTCCGAACAACGGCACAGGCCGCTGGCGGAGTCGGGGAGTTCTTTGAGGCCGTAGCCGCAGGAGCCGCAGTAACCCGCGTCGACCGCCGTGTGTGCACACAGCTTGCGGACGTGATCGGTCAGGGAAAAAGGCATGAACGCAGCCATGACCAGACTGATGACTGGCATCATGACCAGGATAAGAAGCACTCCTCCGAACGGAGCCAATCGTTGCAGCAAGCGAAAGTGCATGAGAACAAAGAAGCTGCCGAACATCAGAGCAAACGGAAGCACGCCGAGCCATGCTCCACGCATGATCGCCTGACGCGAGAGGGAGATCTCCAGACGCCAGTTCTCCCTCTTCATCATTCTCCGGATCGCTCGCTGCACATCCAGCGGCAACGGCCCAGCGGAAATCGGCAGAAGAGTAACCTGAAACCGCACAAGCGGAACCCGCTGGCCAGCGTCGTCGAGTAGAGTCGGTTGGAACATGAGTCATGGCACTTTCAGGCAGGCGTGTGCGATCGTCGTGGCTACTTATCCAGTTCGCCGCGAGCCATGATATCCGCAGCATGGCCAAACCGAACCCATGGTGCGCGAACGACACGCGCTGTCATTCTCAACTGGGCCGACAGAAGCGAAAGCACGGCAAACTATATAATGTAGAGCGAATGAAGAGGACCGCATTTGTGTACATTCAGACATACTAATCCTGAATAGAAAATGATAAACTCATCGTGCACTTAGCCCTAGTAGCGAAGATTCATGCTTGGTATATTGGCTCCCATCCAAACGTCGCGCGACTGGGGGATTCGCGGCGTCCTCGTACGGGAGTCCTCACGCATGTTCCGACCCATCGCCGTTTCGATCGCTCTTCTCTGCGCTTCGAGCGCCGCCCTCGCGCAAGTCGAGGTCGTCACGTTCAACGCCAATCCCCTTAACCCCTTTGATATCATGCGCTTCGGCCTCGATGTCGCACCCGCCCGCGACAACGGCTGCGTCGTCGTCGGCAACGGCGACCGCGGCGCGGGGATCGTTCGATTCGACGCCGCGGGCAACGTCCTCTGGGAACGAACCATCGGGCTCGATCTCCTCGAACTTGGCGAACTCGCCCACGCCTACGGCGTCCAGCTCACCCGCGAGGTCCACTACATCATCAGCGGCGGCATCTGGCCCAACGGCGTCGATCGCCCCTGCGATCACCCTCAATCCATCCTCATCCTCGTCAATGACAACGGCGACGTCCTCTGGGGTCATCGCTACGCCGGCGAGGGCGACTGGCTCACCGTCGACATGTTCAAGCCCTGGCCCGGCACGCAGGTCCGCGAAATGCCCGATGGCGGCTTCGTCCTCGCAACCGTCCTCAAAGGCCGCGATGCCGATTGCAACCCCACCTGCAATGGTTCCGCCTTCGCCGGCGTCCTCGTCCGCACCGACGCGGGCGGCAATCCCATCTTCATCAAGGAGTACGGCGCGTACGGCAACGAAGGCAAAACCCGCATGGCCTTCACCGATCTCGAAATCGATGGCGATTACATCGTCGTCATGGGCACTCTCAGCCCCGACTCCGCCTGCGAAAACAATCCCAACCACGAAGACACCGTTCTTCTTATCACCGACTTTGACGGCAACGTCGCCGCCTCCTACGCGCTTCCCGTCGTAAGTCCCTCCGCGCCGTGCTATGACCCGACTATCGTCCAGGACATAGAGTGGGGCGCGGGCCTGGCTTCGTCGGGGGGCATCGCGTATATCGCCGCGGATTTCCCGTTCCAGCTCCGCTGTGCCGACGGGCTTGACACGCGCTCGTGCGTCTTCCGCTTTGACTGGAGGGCGGGCAACGTCGACTGGGCGTATGCAATCTCCAATGTCTGGGTCACCTACTCATCTGTCCGCCTCGCCTCCGATGGCAACCTGCTGATCGCAGGGAATGATCAGGGACAGGAAAACTTAATCGCGACCGCGATGAAGCTTGACGCCGCGAGCGGCAACCCGCTCTGGCAGTGGCACTACATCGACCCGCGCGGCGTGCCCCAGCCGCTGAACAACATCGAAGGTCTCGCCCAAGGCGCGGATCCCGACCGTATCTGGATGGTCGGCACCACCGCCCAGCATTGGGGCTCGACCGAGCTCTATCTCATCGGGACCGACGCGGACGGCAAGGCGAACTGCTCGCATCACGAAGCACGCATTCCGATGCCGCGTGCCGAGATCGCGGTGCGCGATCCGCGCATCCAAGTGCTGCGCGACCTGCGAGACCGGCGCTGGGAGCCGAAGTACGACAAGCCGGAGCCGGGCGTGATCGACCCCTGCCGTCGATGAGGTGTGGGGATTAAAGGTGATGGATGCCGCGGATCTTGGCTGTTTTGAGCCAAGATCCGCGGATTCCGCCTGACGGCTAACCGGCGTTCGGCCTGCTTACGTGTCGATCTTTCAACCCGAAGTGATGTCACCGATATCAACGTCCGATTTAGAGGAATCTCGATGCTCGTGGGAGTGCAAGATGCGCCGCGGATTCACGCTTGTAGAACTGATCGCAGTGATCGTCGTGCTCGCGATTCTCGCGGCGGTGGCTGTTCCGAAGTACTTTGACATGGCGTCCCGCGCCCGCATCAACGCCGCGAAGGCGGCACGTGCCGCCCTCGCCACCGGCGTGGACCAATGGCGGTTGCACTCCGTCGCAAACGGCACGCTCGCCTTCCCAGCCACGCTTGACATCGTTCTCGAATCCGCCGATGGCGACGAATACCTTAATCCCTACCGCCTCACCGGCCAACCCACCTATCTCCCCGATCCCGACAACAGCCCCACGAAGTGGAATCCGCAGATCAAGACCGTCGAGGAACGCATGCAGTCGCAGTACCCGGGCTGCATCTGGTACAACAACATGAACGGCTCCGTTCGCTTCTGCGTTGCGCAGCAAAGCACCGTCGCCGCGACGATTGAGCTGTACAACGAGGTGAACGGGACGAACGTGACGTCGATCGGGCAGACGGGGAACTGAACGCCAGCCGGACGGCAACAATGCCTCGTTCCCGGGCTCGCTTGGGAACGGAGTGCCCGCCCGTCATGTCCGATCCCACTGCCATTCCGCGACCCCTGCCCTTCGAGCTGCTCATCGTCTCACTTGGTGAGGAGTGGGGAGGGCAGCTCTGTGACCTCATTATTGCCGACGCCGACTTGCGCGTGTGGGACCGATTGTTCGGCGTGATCGAGGCAAACTATCGATACACATTTACGCTCGTCTCCAACTCGCCGGACGCTGAGAAAACCAATCAGATCCCGCGGCCCCTTCCCGCAAGTTCGGCGTCGCTTCTCGCGTCCATCAACTCGAAGCTCGGCCCGTGGCCGTCGCTCTCGTTCGATGTGGCGGGGCTTCTCATGATCGTTCACTTTATGGGCGAGGAGTGGATTGAGCTGGACTTCCCACGCCGTGACCTGACGCCGGAGCGATACAACGCGGTCGCGACCTTGATGCAGCGGATGGGCGACTCGACGGGTCGCGACGTCTTCATGTCGCCCGAGGGCGCCTCGGAAGAAGGCGTGATGGTCTATGAGATGGCGCAGCGCCGCTTCCGCCCGCCGCGCCACGGCAAGGGTTCGGATGGCGAGCTGAAACGCCGGGTCTTCACGCGCCTCGCGGAGGCGCTCGCGCCATTGCGGGCCGAGACCGGAAAGAAGCCGATCGCGGAGGAGCTTCTCGCCGTCGCGCTGAAGAAAGTGGCGGCGATCAGCGACTCGTTCACCGAGCTGATGCTGCAGGATGAACTTTCACCTGAAGAGCGGCGTGAGCTTCGTCACACGTGGTCGGAGCTCGCGACACTCGTAACCCCGCCAGCGGGGGTGGACTACTCGTGGTCTCGCCCGGCGCGTGAACGAGACCTGATCCAACGAGCGCGGCGGCTCGCGATATAACTTGTGCAACGAATGGGTGGCGTGGTTTTTTGCACCTGAGTTCACTATCGTTTCAAAGGCAGCCTGCAAGACATCTCCGCCCCCTCACGATCATGTCGCGCCACCTCTACACCCTCGCCACCATCGCGCCCGCATGCGATACCCGCTTGCGGGCGCTGCTTGAGGCCCCCACGCCCGGCTCTATCATCGCTGCTGAAGATCTGCTCCTGAAGTCCCTCGCGTCCGATGATGCGCTGGTCGGCTCTTACCGTTGCCTACTTTCCAATTGGCGTGATGCGCACGTCCAACTTCGTGAGCCAATTCGAGAAGTTCGCCCATCGCTCCTTGCACAACTCGCTGAACTCGATGCACGCGGCTGGACAACGTTTGCGCCCGACGACCTGGAAGGCTTGCCCGAGATCGCGCCGATTCGCACAGATCACATCGGCGCTGACGAAGAAGCGAGAGATCTGTGGCTCGCGATTCGCCGCGCGAGCCGTTGGTCCGCAGTATACAAATGCCCAACGATCTTTCTGCACCGTGCCCTGGGTAGCCCGATCGATACCCGGGTGCTGCAACATGTCAGGCTCGCCGCCAATGGTTCCGTTGAGATCGGCGGCTATATGGGCATGCTCGGCACCTGTCCTGCCTGCGGACACAAGACGGTGTCAGGCGAACACGAAATCTGCCATATCTGCGGCTGGCAGGACGACTGGGCTCAGCGAGCCTGGCCTGACATGCTCGGCGCCAATTCCGGCGTTACATTGCGTCAGGCTCAGCGATGCTGGCGCGACATGCGGGTCTCCGTTCCGTCTCGAATCGGAAAGTGCGATCGCGTTCCGGATTCGGATGACGTTTTCAACCCCATGTGGCGACCGTTGTCGGAGCAGTAGTGCCTGCGATCGGTGACAAGCGGCGTGGGATACTCGTTCGCCTCAGTGCCCTTCGTTCGCCGAGCTTCCCGGCAGTTCAAGCTCACCTGTACCCAAACAACCTACCGTTCCGAGTACGACCCGCGGGCGCATCCGCCGTTCTCACGATCATGTCACGCAATCTCTACACACTCGCGGTCGTCGCGCCCGCTTGCGATCTGCGGCTACGCAGCGTCATCGCCGCAAGCCCTGACACGCCCATCGTCGAAGCAGAAGCGACGCTGCGCGAGTCGGCCGAATCGCACCATCAACTTGTCGCGTTCTATCGCTGCCTCCTCGACGGCTGGAATCGCACGCATGCGACGCTCCGCAACGCCGCTGAGGAACTCCGGCCCGCGTTACTGTTTCACTTTGATGAACTCGATGAGGGCGGCTGCACATGGTTTCCATATGACGGGCTTGAAGCACTTCCGGACCTTGCGGCTCATCACGTTCTGGCGGCCGGTCTCGGCGGTGACGCGGCGACCGCGTTTTGGCAAGGGCTCCAGGCGGCGGGATCATTTGCGGCTGCGCACAAGTTCAGAACGATCGTGCTGCACCGGGTGTTGGGACCTTCGTTCTGATTCCGTGTGCATGCAACACTTGAGCTGTGGAGACGACGACGGGTGGCGTGGTTTTCGCTCTGGAAAACCACGCTCTTCGCACATTCGTGCGCCCCCCCCATGCTTGTTCAAAGCAACAAGCATGCCACCCGCGCAAGCGACCCATCTCACCCCTTCTTCCGCCTCTTCGAAACCTTCGTTCCCGGCATACCCGCCTTTGACTTGCCGCCCTTGTCCGCTACTTCTTCAACCTCGGATCGCCGCATCTTGCCGCCGCTCTTGCTTTCTAAACCAGTCGGGATCTTGCCCTCCTTGATCGCCTTGGCCTGATCGCGCAGTTTCGCGGCTTTCTCGAAGTCCAGGTTTTCCGCCGCCGTCAGCATCTCTTCTTCGAGCATCCGGACCAGCTCCTCGGCTTCGAACATCTCTTCGGTTTCTTTGACCGCTTCGCGGGCCGTGCGGCGGGCCTTGAGTTCGAGCTCCATGCCGCTGCGGATCGCCTTCTCGATCGTCCGCGGCGTGATCCCGTGCTCTTTGTTGTACGCAAGCTGCTTCGTTCGCCGACGCTCCGTCTCCTTCATCGCCGTGTCCATCGCGGGCGTTACTTTGTCGGCGTACATGACCACGCGTGCATTGATATTTCGGGCCGCTCGCCCCATCTGCTGGATGAGCGACGTCGGCGAGCGCAGGAACCCTTCCTTGTCCGCGTCGAGGATGCACACCAGCGAAACCTCGGGGAGATCCAGCCCTTCACGCAGCAGGTTTACGCCGACGAGCACGTCAAACTCGCCCTTGCGGAGCGCGGTCAGGATCTCGATGCGTTCGAGCGTCTCGATCTCGCTGTGCAGGTAGCGGACCTTCAGCCCCTTCTCGTGCAGGTAGTTGGTCAGATCCTCGCACAGACGCTTGGTCAACGCGACGACGAGCACGCGCTCGCCGCTCGCGGCACGTTCTTCGCACCGCCTGAGCAGATCCGCGACCTGGCCCTGCGCCGGCAGCACTTCGATCACCGGATCGACGAGCCCCGTCGGTCGGATCACCTGCTCGGAGACTTCGCCGCCGACTTTCTCAAGTTCATATTTCGCCGGCGTCGCGCTCACGAACAGCAGCTTCGGAATGATCGACTCGAATTCTTCGAAGCGCAGCGGCCGATTATCGAGCGCCGATGGCAGGCGGAAACCATGCTCGACCAGTACTTTCTTGCGTGCCTGATCGCCGTTGTACATCGCGTGCACCTGCGGCAGCGTTACGTGCGATTCATCGATGATCAGCAGCCAATCGCGGTAGTTGGGGCGCGACATATTCTCGCGCGAGGGGCTTTCCATTCCCGGCGTGCGGTAGCCGCGCGTGCCCGTATCGGCCATTTGCGCGGCTTCGCCGAGTTGATCCGCGCCGTCTCCACCCACCGGGCTCACCATAGGATTTCCATCCGGCGAGGGCGGCGCGAAGTCAAAGTAATCCAGCAACGTGTATGGCCGCTCCCCCGGCATGCGACCATCCATATACCGCGAATAGTTTTCGATGCCGGAGCAGAATCCGACTTCTTCAATAAGCTCCAGGTCATACTTCGTGCGTGCGATGAGCCGCTGCGCTTCGAGGAGTTTTCCTTCGCTGCGAAGTTGCATAATCCGTGCGTCAAGCTCGGCCCGAATGCCGTTCACCGCTGTTTGAAGCTGGTCTTCGGGCATCATGTGGTGGACGGCGGGGAACAGGAAAAACTGAGTCTCTTCCGCGAGCAGTTCGCCGCTGGTGGGGTTGATCAGTTCGATCTTGTCGATCTCATCGCCGAAGAGGGCGACGCGGAGCGCGTACTTTTCATATGCGGGCCAGACCTCGATCATGTCGCCGCGGACGCGGAACTTGGCGCGGGTGAACTCAACGTCGGTGCGCTGATACTGCATTGCGGTGAGCGCGAGCAGGAACTCGCGCCGGTTGATCTGGCTCCCCTTTGTGATCGTCAGCACGCGCGACCCATAAGCCTGCGGCGACCCAAGCCCGAATATACACGACACCGACGCAACCACAATCGTGTCACGGCGCGAGAGAATATTGCTCGTCGACGCGAGACGCAACTGATCAAGCTCGTCGTTGCGCGACGAGTCCTTCTCGATGTAGATATCCCGCTGGGGTATGTACGCTTCCGGTTGGTAATAGTCGTAGTATGAAACGAAGTAACTCACCGCGTTATTCGGGAACAGCTCCTTCATCTCCTCAAAGAGCTGCGCGGCGAGCGTCTTGTTGTGGCTGATGATGAGCGTCGGAGTCTGAAGGCGCTCGATGACATTCGCCATCGTGAACGTCTTGCCCGTGCCGGTCGCCCCCAGCAGCACGGCGGTCTCGGCCCCGTCGCCGCCCGATTGCTTCGGCAGCAGCCGCTTGGTCAGTGATGCGATGGCGGTGGGCTGATCGCCAGTGGGTTTGAACGGGCTGACAATCTGAAACGGTCGCTGGTGGGGGAACATCGGGAAATGGTAGGGTTGGTTAGGCCCCGACAGGCGCGGGCCATTTCCGTGCAATGCCCAGCCGCTTCATTCTTGTCACTCATCGAAGAATCATCGAGTCGGGTCCCTTCACTGGGATCCAGTGTGCGACCGAGTATACCGATGACAGCAGTTGCTCCACAACGGTTTTGTTCAGCGCCCGCCATCGTGGCCAATAAACGCATACGCCGCGAACGCCGCTTTCCCACCGGCCTTCGGTGTCAACGTTTGGCTCGTCAAGCTCCTCCTCCGGAATGAAGATAAGCACTTGCCACTCTCCGCCGGGAAGTCGGAACGTCCCCTCGACGAAAGGCATGTCGTCGTCCATGACAAGGTCATAACTGATTTCAGCACGGTCGTATCGCATTGAGTTCTGGCGCGCGCCAGCGGGTAAGAAGGAAAAAAGAAGGATACGCGGGGCAGCTAATCCTTGCTAAACTCATTCAATGCACGCCGCTCGCTTCACCCGCACGCCCAGCCCCGAGGAACTCTTCGAGATCCTGTGCGATGTCCAGCGGTGCGCCGAACTGATCGATCCGTACGGCCTCTCCGACAGCCGCGCGACGATGAGCCCCGAGATGACCATCCAATCGTGGATCGCGATTCTCGACTTTGAGACTTACACAATCTGGACTTCGCGAGGCGAGCAGAAGGCTGTCGCAAACTGGTTCAGCATCCTGGGCGTCGAAATGAGCCCCGACGAATGGCGCGGTGTCCTGCGTCACAAACGTCAGAGAACGCTGCTCGATCTCTGTCGCGACATCGCCCCACGCGTGAAACTGCAGCACGTGCACGAGATCGAGATACTCGGCAGTTCATGCCTCGCCGCCGGCGTTTTTCGACATCTTGAAGAAACGCTCAAACCTCACGATACCGGCAAGCGTTTCACTCCTTCACTCTCGCTCTCCGAACTTTCCGAGGTAGCCCTGTCGTACATCTCCCTCGAAGTCGTCAAGCTCGCGCCCGGCACGATGCCGCTGCGTGTGTACCGATACGAGCACGAGGATCGCTGGACAACAAGGTTGAGTACCGCGAGCGTCGTGTTCGCCCTCGCTGCGTTCGTCGCGCTTATCGCGGGCTCGATCTTTCTCGGCCTCCTCGCGGGCATCTCCCTCGCGATGAGCCTCTTCGGTTGTGCAAGGGCGTGCTACCGCTGGTTCAATCGCATGGTCGGCGAGGCGCACGTGGAATTCGGCGCGATGCGCACGGTCGCCGACCTCTGCCGCGCGGTCGCAACATCTCAGCCGAGATGCGCAAGAGTCCGGTCGTAAGCGTCCATTACTTTATAAGTGCACGAGCAACGCCCGGGCATTCCGCCGCAAAAGACGGGTCGGCAAGAATATTGACGAGACACTCATTGACAGTGTGTAGTCCCGCCGGCATCCGACCCGTCTTCGCAGCCGCTTCCACATCCGCGCCAGTCGCGGATGAGGCTGCACCACATCCTCCCCCCCGCCCCAATCCCCTCGTCCCGAGGACCCTCAAACCTGAATTTCTCAAAGAGGAGCGCACGCCCTTTCGGCCCCGTGCGTCCCCGAGTAAACAAGAGTCAGTTCTTCAACGCCGCGTCGAGTTCATCGCCCCGCGACCTTTGATTTCTTACCGCTCTATGCCGTGCGAACTCCGCTCTAAAGTCCCGCGCCGTCGTCGATCGCTCGCCCCGACGTCGCGGTCACTCACTGGGATCTGCGGCACACATATCCCAAACTCTAAAGCGTCGCTCACCCTCCCCCGCGTGATCTTCGTTACCCATCATGCACCTCCTTTCGTAGTAAGTTGTGAGCCATCAGATTCGCTGCGCTTCGATCTCGCCGACCCAATGCTCGGCTGAGAGCGTGCCCGCCGCGAACCTCGCGATCAGGTCGAACACCCGATCGCTGAACCCGCCGATGTTCAGGATGTCCTCGCGCTCCTGCGCCTGCGTCGAGCCGCTCGGCTGCAGGTCGATGCACACCATCTTCGCCCGCGGGTTGCGCTCCTTGAACGCCGCCCACTGGCGCAGCGTCTCTGTCGGCGCCGGCAGCTTCACGCCCGGATTCGCGAGTCGCGGCGACGCCGAGTCCACCCACGATTGGTTATCCGAAACATAAATCACCAGGTCACCCGATTCCTTTCTACTGTTAACTAGCGCCAGGGGCGCCGAGCAGTTGGTTCCGCCCGGCGGGATGGCTGCCATCCGCGTCGCGTTCGTCATCACACTGTCCCGCGGGTTGAGGTCGATCTTCACGATCTGTTCCGTGAAGGGGATCACTCCCGCGTCCGGGTTCCGCCGCAGGAACGCCGCAGTCACGAGCGCCGCCGCGTCTACGCATCGCACGGCGGTCGTCGACCCCGTGCGCTGCCCCGTCACAGGAGAGCGCATCGATCCGGAGACGTCCGGAAAAACCCAGACCTTTCCCTGGATCGCCGGCACGTTGCCGATCGCGATCTCCATCGCGTCCTGCAGCGCATCGCGCACCACCCGCGGCACCTCCGTATTCGCCGACATGAAGGCCACCATCAACTGATACGGAAAAACCCTTGCTTTCGCGATCAACCCTGGATCGCGCAGCCGCCCCGCGATGATGTGCGTCATCGACTCGCTCTGGAACACGCCGTGACGGGCGAACGTGTTGAGGTTCATCCTCGTCGTCTGCCACGACGCGCGGTGCGCGATCAGCTTCCAGTCCGCCGCGCTGAGCGGGAGGCCCGTAAGCATCTCGTGCGGCACGCTGGGCATGTCGAGCGAGTCGCCCCGCTTGAATGCTTCGTACTGGCGCACGATGGGCGGCAGCGCCGCTTCCTCGTGCGCCTTGCCGACGAGCCACGCGTACAGAGCCGAGCGTGACGGCGTTGACGGGCGCGGATGCACCATCTTCACGATGTCCGCCAGCGACGGGTCGTTGCCGACCGACGCGAAGAAGACCTCGGTGTCGGTTCGCAGATCGAGCCAGATCTCGACCAACCGCTTCGGGAGCGAGCCCATGCTCTTGCGCCCGACCACGCCGGATCGCATGATCTGCACGAACGTTCGCAGCATCCGCCCGTTGTCGATCACCCGATCGAAGACCTCCGCCAGGAGCGCGGGCGCTTTCACCGAGAGGACCGCCAGGAGCAGCGCGGGCACATCCTTCATGTGCCCGTTCCGGCGAGTGAACAGCGCGAGCTTCGCGACGAAGTCCGGCTCGGTTGCCGCGACTTCATTCGCTAAGGCCAGCACGGTCGCCAACTGATCTTCCGCGCTTGCATAGAAGGTGGAGTTGAGGCATCCGGTCGACGCATACTGCGCGAGCTGGTGCTTGGGAGACAACGAGTACGCCGTGCCGCCTGCTTCGTTGCGCGTATCCGTCCGCGGGGGTAATGTCCCGGTGAATGACTTGAATAATGTCTTGTTCGCCATGATGAAACTCGCTTTCGCCATGCGCCTCGACTTGAGGCGCCGATCTCGTTCTACTTAGGCGCGCTGTGGCTCAGTCCACAAAGCGCCATCCCATGCGCGGCCAGGGGTTGTTCTCTGTCACGTCGCGCTGCGCTGAGTCGCCGCGCCGCAAGAACCGCTGAACCATCCGCGGCCAGGCCGACCGTGCCGCGGACCCGAACTTCCTGCACAAACGAAGGAACCGGTTCCCGCGGCTGACAATCGCAGCATTGTCCTGCGCCAGAAGAGACACCCCTCCATGCGCCTGTTCCCAACCCTGTCGTTCTGCGTGCTCATCCACTCGGATGAGTGCTCTGTACTCGTCCATCGAAGTTCCCTTCAGATGCTTTGGGCTGACATCGTGATCGCGCTGCGCTCTCGCGCCGCTCCTCGCAAACTGCGTGACGGTCTTCGTGATCTCCGTCGGTCCCGCGTTCAAACGCTGCTTGATCATGAATGCCTCCTTTCATATCTCTTCGGCGTGCATTCGCACGCTATGAATCAATGTGTTAAACACCGCACGTTGCACTGTTAATCCAAAAACCGCACCGACCAGTCCAGCGACTCGCCTTCACGGCTGATAAAAACCTCGTGCCACCCATGCAGGTACATGGGCTTGTGATCCGAGTGCGTCACCAGGCCACGTGCAAACAGCCGCGGGTCCGCCCGCATCTCCGTCCACTCGTACTCCCTCGCCGTGCGGTTCTTGCGGACAAGCTTGCGCCATTCATCAAGCGGCAATCCCTCCAGGTACGCCTGGCACACCATCACCGGTCGCCCGCCCTTGCGGAACGCATACTCGAGATAGTGCGGCTTGCCCCGCGGGCGCATCACCGGCTCGCGCTGACGAATCTGGTCCTTCGGCACGATCAGCTTCGCACGCGGGACGAAGAACCACTCGCCTTGCCGCTTGTACGCGGCGTTCTGTCGCGTGAGCTTCTCCGCGTCCGACAACCCATGCCGTGCCTGTGACTCCAGCACCGCGCCGGGCTTGAGCGCCTCGAACGCATCCGCGACGTTCCTGACGCCGCCGCGAAGTTCGGGCACGCTCGCGACGAACCAATGCGACTCATCGCGGCCGCACAGGTAGTGCTGCTCGCCGTCGGTGGCGCCGACGCTCCCGAGCAGAATCTGGCGCAGCTTCGGCTCGACGTCGACGATCTTGCGCAGGGCGCGATCACCGAAAGCGATGTCGAAAACCTCGCCTTTGGCGCTTGAATCGACATCCAGCCGGACCTCGCGGCCCAGCTTGAGATCCAGTCGCGCCTCGATCTTCGCGCCGATGCGCTCGAACTCTTCGGTAAGCCGCCGCGTGTCAGTCCGTTCAACCTGCTGCATCTGCATGACCATGACGCTGTCCTTTCTGCTTGCACACGACGTGTTCGCCGTCCAGGAAGGGCGCACCGATAGCGATCGCCCTCAGTGGGCTTTGTGCCATGGGCCTTCGAGGTATGGGATCGTCGAACTGTGTGCTTGGGCGACGCCGTCGTAGCCCGTTGTGATTCATGTTTCCGTGTTAGTCGCGGGAGTAATACTGTATAAATACTGTTCGTGAGTAGGTCGTGAAGAGCCCTTTGCGCGAGCAAAGGACGTGGAATCCCGAGCGAGCCCGTTGCGTGCGCGAACGGCTCGTTACTATGTCACCGGAACTCATCCGGATGAATAAACCTATGATTGCCGATTGCCGTGGCGCACAGCGTCGATAGTTACGCTGGAGGCGCGGGGGAGGGGGGGATGAGGGGGACGAACCGAATGGTCCTGAACGCTCGCCGGATCCGTCCTGGGCGGCTCATGAACTTGCCAAAAGGGCAAGAGTGCATGAGTTCGCCGCGGATGAATGCGGGAAACGTGCAGCCCGTTTGAGGGCTCGGCAACCTTGGTTTGATGCGGGGGGAAGGGAGGTGTTCCACCGCGTCGGACCGAGGAGCCGGCCCACGCGTTTACCCGTGTTAGGGGTGTTTCCGCGACGGCACACAGTGCCCGCTATCCAGATCGGAGCCCGGCATTTCAGTAACGACGAAACTCGTCGCATACTGGCCGCCAGCCGAACCGGCGCCGATCGATACCCAGTTCCCTCGCGGGCTGGTACGTCGGCTGGAGTTGGAAAGTGTTTGGAACATGGTTAGATGACCTCGCGAGGAGTATCGCCTACGACCCGCAAGGTGTCAAGGAAGTTTCGAATATTATTTTGACTATGAGAATCAGTATCAACACCAGGAACATTCCAGTTCTTAGTGATCGATCCATATTGCGGCAGAATGGATGAAGAGATTCCGGCAGCCCGCAACCACGGCGACGGAGAGGGAAGTCCGCGCGCCGAATCGTGGCGCTTCTTCGACCACACGCTGGAGCACAAGCCAATCCGCACGAATCCAAGGATGCGCGTGTGAATGAGAAAGGGCGGCTGAAAGTTATCTTTCAGCCGCCCGTAATTGCTATTCAAGGTGCGTCTGCCGCTCGCGTGGCCTCTGTTATCCTCGCGTGTGCGACACCCCATCATCCTTCCCATTGCTCGACGCCGCTTCCGCCGGACCCATGCGCCCGATCTTGCCAAGGGCCGCGGGCAGTTCGATCCCCGCCTGCTGCGCCAGCTCATGCAGCTTCGGTAGCACGTTCACCATCCCGGCGAGGAAATCGCTGGTTGAGTTGCGCCCGTTCGCGTTCGTGCCCGTGTCCCACACCGTGATCTTGTCGATCTTGAGATTGCCGATCGCCTTGACCTGTTCGGCGACCAGCTTGGGCAACTGCTCGATGAGAAGCAGTGTGGGTCCGACCTGCGAGTCGCTGCCGCACGCCGCGATCAGCTTGCGATAGCCCTCGGCCTTCGCCTCCATCACAAGCTGCACGCCTTTGGCCTCGGCTTCATACTTCGACAGGATCGCGTCGGCCTCGCCCTGCGCTTCGCGCCGGCGCTTCTCGGCTTCGCCTTCAGCCGCGATCTCGATGCGACGCTTCTCGATCTCCTGCGGCGCGAGTTGCTCCTTCGACAGCCGCGCGAGCTCCTGCTCGCGCTGCGCGATCAGGATAGCTTCCTGTGCTTTCGCGGATGCAACGTCCGAACGACGGCGCGCGTCGGCCTTGATCTCCGCCAGCTTGGCGCTCGACTCAGCGACCAGTGCCGCCGACGTGTTCTCGCCTGTCACCGCGTTCGCTTCGGCTTCCGCGACGCGGATGCGCTGTTCCTGCTCGGCGATCTTCTTCGACGCGACCGCCTCGGCCTCGCGTTGCGACGCCACGACCTCCTGATCCCGCTTGGACTGCACTTCGCCTTTGATCGCCTCGGCTTCCAGGACCGCCAAACCCACGCGCTGCTGCGACTCGGCCTTCTTCTTGCCTTCGCTCGCCGCGGCTGATTCCATCGCGACTTTCACCATCTTGTCGCGCACCGCCGCCGCCTCGCCGACCGCGCCGTCGCGGTCCTGCTGGGCGACTTCGACTTTCGCGCGATTGATCGCTTCCGCCGCGGCCCGCTTGCCGATCGCTTCGATGTATCCCGATTCGTCCGTGATGTCGCGGATGTTGACGTTAATGAGATCGAGGCCGATCTTATTGATCTCCTGCGCCACGTTCTCGTTCACGAGCTTCATGAACTTCTCACGATCCTTGTTAATCTCTTCGATTGACAAGGTCGCGATCACCAGGCGCAACTGGCCCAGGATAATGTCCTGCGCCTGCTCGCGGATCACCTGCACGCTGAGGTTCAGCAGTCGCTCCGCGGCGTTGTTCATCAGGATCGGATTGGTCGAGATGCCGACGGTGAACGTGGACGGCACGTTGACGCGGATGTTGTTCTGCGACAGCGCGCCCTGCAGCGGGATTTCGATCGCGATCGGATCGAGCGACAGGTACGCGTAATCCTGGATCAGCGGCCACACCAGCACGCCGCCGCCGTGGATGCACTTTGAAGCCCGCTCGGCGCCCACGCGTCCGAACACGACGAGCACGCGGTTACTCGGACATCGCTTGTAGCGTGAAGCCGCGAATAGCAGCAGGAAGAAGACGAGTATGAGCGCCGCGACGCCGAGCCCGCCCCACATCCACATGACGGTGGATGCGTCGCCGGCGGCTGCGAGTGTGAGATGTTCCAACATGGTTCCTCCTTCGTTGTGTGCCAGATCCGGGCGAGCGGCGCACGCACCGCGCTCCCCCGCACGCCGGGCGAGGCGCGCGTATCAATAAAGTTCGTTGCACGAGTGTACTCGTTTATGCGATCGGCGCAACCGTCAGGGTGTTGCCGTCCATGATCCCGATGACCCGCACGCGAGAATGCGTGGGGAGCGACGGGCCGGTCGAGACCGCGTTATAGGTCCGTTGCCGCTCGTCGATCACGACCTGCACCTGCCCCTGTCCCTCCCCTTCGGCGGGGATTCCCACGTACACAGTCGCTTCGTTCCCAATCGCCGATTCCGCGGCAATGTTCCCCGAGGTCTGCATGTCATGGATAGCTTTGAGCGAGATGGCCAAGAACCACATCATCGCGACGCCGCAGCCGACGCCGATGAGGGCGCTCACCATCGGGCTCAGCCCGGTTCCGCGCAGTCCGCCCAGGGCGCCCCAGCCGAAGCCCATGAGGAACGCGGCGATCGACTGGATCGAAAGGATCTTGAACGCCTCGCTCGGGTCGCTGTGACTCAGGTCAGCATTCCCGTCGAGCGAGATGTCGTGATGAAGATCAAGCCCCAGGTCGCCCATGAACATCATCGCCAGGCGGAGCAGAAAGACAGCCGTGCCGACGAATGCCGGAATGGTGAACCAGAGTGAATCTTCGCTGAAGAACAACTCGTACATCGATCGCCCCCTTCGCTTGGGTCGTGGTGTAATAGGTCATCCGCGAGTTCTCGCCATTGTATTAGGAATCCAGCGTGACGAGATTTCATGCGGCCGATTCCCGAACGGATCGATTGCCCCCGCGAACGTCGCTCGCGTACGCTTCTTCCCCTCAAGGAGATTCACCACATGGCCGCACCCGCGCTTCGTCCCCACCTGACCGCCATCACCGTCGGCGAGACCGCTCCCGACTTCACGCTCAAGGATCAGAACAAAGCCGACTGGAAGCTCTCCGACGCCGTCAGGAAGGGCGACGTGGTGCTGTGCTTTTTCCCGCTGGCGTTCACTCCCACGTGTTCGACGGAGATGAAGTGCATCACAGACGAGATGACCAAGTGGCAGTCAAAGGGCGCGACCGTGGTCGGCGTCTCGTGCGACAGCTTCGCAACGCTCAAGGCGTGGGCTGATTCGATGGGCCTCAAGCAGACGCTGCTCGCGGACATGCACCGCGACGTCTGCAAGGCCTTCGGCCTCTACTGGGCCGACCTCAACTGCTCCACCCGCGGCACTGTCGTCGTAGGTAAGAACGCCGAGGGCGCGGGCAAGGTGACGTGGGTTCAGGCGCGCGAGCCGGGCAAGGCGATGAGCTTTGACGAGGTTTTGACGCACGTCGGATGAGTGGACGCGAGCCCGCGGATGATGAGATGATTACCAGCGACCGCCGCGCGAGTGCCCGTGCCCGCGACCATGTCCGTGCCCGTGCCCGTGACCATGGTGCCCGTGGTGGTGGCCGATGATGACCACGGGTGCGGGAGCGCAGTAGTCGTAGTGGTGATACGTCGCGTGCGGACCGGAGTAGGAATACGTGTGATGGGCGTGGCCGCCGTAGCAGCCGCCCATTGCGAGTGCGCCGACGCCCAGGACCGCGAGCGCCCCGATCCGACCCAGACGCATCCGAACATTCCCGAACAGCGACATGATCATTTCTCCGCGATTGACTGGCAGTTGGAACACACGGTTCCCGTCCCAGAGCTGAAACCGCCGACTCCTCGTCGATGCTGACACGAAATCGTAGCGAGACCCGCCCGCTGCACACCCGTACGCCCGCCGACCACGGGCGTCGTTCTCTCCTTCGGTCCCTCGAGCTGGCTAGCCTATTGGCGGTCTTCGCCCGCATTCACCCTTCTCTTACGCGAGATCTGACATGATGTTCAAGCACGTGACGGTCCTGGGTCTGGTCGCTTCCGCCGCGTTTGTTGCCTCGCAGCCCGCGGGCGATGCCTCGGCCCGTAAGATCGAGCCCAAGCAGCCCGTTCAGGACGCTCCCAAGCAGGGGGGCGGCTCATTCGCGCGTGACGACTCGGCCGCAGAGAAGCTCGGCTGGCGCCTGGGCATGCAGGCATGGACGTTCCGTGACCGCTCCACCCAGGAAGCGATCCAGACGACGCAGCGCCTCGGCGTCAAGTACATGCAGATTTACGCCGGCCAGACGCTGCAGAAGTCCAATCCCGATGTGAAGGTCGGCGTCGACATGACCGCGGAACAGCGCGAGCTGCTCAAGAAAATGCTCGCCGACGCGGGCGTCACCGCGCTCAGCCTCGGCGTCGTCGGCTTCAAAAACGACGAGGCCGACGCGCGCAAGACGTTCGAGTTCGCCAAGGCGATGGGCCTTGAGAACATCGCGACAGAGCCGGACCCCGATGCGTGGCCGCTGCTGGCGAAGCTCGCGGACGAGTACGGGATCAACATCGCCTGCCACAATCATCCCAAGCCCTCGCGCTACTGGAACCCCGACACGGTGCTGGAGTCGGTCAAGCCGTACGGCAAGCGCATCGGCGTGTGTGCCGACACCGGGCACTGGAAGCGGTCGGGCCTTGAGCCGATGGCCGGGCTCGCAACGCTCTCGGGGCGAATTCTCGAGCTTCACTTCAAGGATATTGACAACGATCAGGACCAGCCTTGGGGAACGGGCAAGTGCGACGCGCGGGGGATGCTCAAGGCTCTGCACGCGCAGGGCTTCAAGGGTCCCATCTACGTTGAGTACGAGCACGGCAGCGGCGCCGAGCTTGACGCCAACGTCGAGAAGTCGATCCGGTTCTTCGATTCGGTCGCGTCGGACCTCGCGGGCAAAGCGGGGAAGTAACCCCGGCCGCCGGTCAACTGAAGAGCTTGTCGTGCAGATCGGCGCGGAGCGTCTCGACCTCGGAGGCGAGGCGATCAAGGGCCGCGTCCGCGCCGAGCGCGTGCAGTTCATCAAACGGGATCGGCTCGCCGAAGGCGATGCTGATTCGTTTTCCCCACAGGGAAGGCGCGGATCGCTGGCGCGGCCAGGCGTTGAAAGCGCCCTCAATCGCGGCAGGGACGACCGGGCACTTTGAGCGGGAGAGCAGGAGCCAGGTGCCGCGCTTGAACTCGCGGACCGTGCCGTCGGGGGTGCGGGCGCCTTCGGGAAAAATCAGCACGCAGCGCCCGGACTTGAGTTCGGCGATAGCGCGGCGCATCGCCACGGCGTCGCCTTCTTTCTCATTGATCGAGATCGAGTTGAGGCGCACGAGCAGCCATGCGAGGAAGCGGTTTTTGAAGAGGCCTTGGCGCGCGATGGGCACCACATGGCGCGTGGGAAGGGCGATCGCGATCGCGGGGGGATCAAAGTGGGACTGATGATTGGCGATGATGACCAGGCCGCCATGCTCGGGCACGCGACCCGCGTGATAGACCCGCAGGCGGTACAGCAGCGTGAACGCGGCGCGTGTGATGTGGAAACAGACCCAGTAGAAGAGCAGGGACTTCAGCGGCTGGCCCGGGTCACGACGGCGGAAATCGCTCAGCATGGACCGGAGACCGCGAAGTGCAACCGGGCGTTTTTTTTGGCGTCGGCGTCGAACTTCTCAAGAACGAGCAGCTCCAGGCGGTCCACCACCTGATCGAAGTTGAGCGAAGAGGTGTCGATGCGATGAGCGTCTTGGGGACAGATGAGTGGGCCGTCGCTGCGGGTGGCGTCGGAACGATCCCGCTCGATGATCTCGCGAGTCAGGGCCGCTTCATCGACGGTATGGCCCGATGCCCGCATCTGCTCGGCGCGGCGCGAGGCGCGGACTTCAGGGGAGGCGTGAAGATAGATCTTTACATCGGCATCAGGGAAGACGACCGAGCCCTGGTCCCGTCCTTCTGTGACGAGGCGCGGATGGGCCGCGGCGATCTGACGCTGCATGCGGACCATCTGGCGGCGCAGGCCGGCGATGCCGGCGATGGGGGAAACGATCGCCGTGACGTCGCGGTCGCGGATTCGAT
>Ga0163155_10002465_pt1 | contig 20635 bp, 14 predicted proteins | sample OliLakLV19SP4G1_FD_148611 | JGI IMG/M metagenome (GOLD analysis project Ga0163155, IMG submission 148611) | Freshwater microbial mat bacterial communities from Lake Vanda, McMurdo Dry Valleys, Antarctica - Oligotrophic Lake LV.19.SP4.G1 | ecosystem: Environmental > Aquatic > Freshwater > Lake >... | reverse complement strand
ATGGTTATCGTGAGCCTGATAACCTATATGAAAGGAAATGTTGGAAGGAGCACTGTCCTGATAATGTTACGATATGCCAGACGGTTGACCCGGTCGTCTTGGATCAGTTCAAGGTGGTGATATTCCCATGCCCCCTGAGTCGGAAGCTGGTTATTGTAGATCCGACGGAGCATCTCGCTCAAGTGGCTGCCACATTCGCAAAAAGTGATTACCTCCGGATCGGCCTAGCCCACGGCCCGGTTCACGGTTTCGAGATTGAGGATGGAGAAGGGGGTGGAGGAGTCATTGATGCCCCTGGAGCCGTCAAAAATGCGCAATTGGATTATTTGGCCCTAGGCGATTGGCACGGCACCCTCAAAGTCGGGGATCGTATTTGGTATAGTGGCACACCGGAAACAGATCGTTTCAGAAATAATGACTCGGGCAATGTCCTTTTAGTCAGTCTAGACGGGAAACAATCACTCCCGGTCGTCGAATCGATCTGCACGACAGCCTACGAATGGTTGATGGAGAATCGGAATATCCAGAACAAGGATGATGTCGAGAGCCTGAAAGATTGTTTGAAGGGAATCGACCGTCCGGCGGGCAAATTGCTCAGGATAGAGCTTTCTGGAGTGCTTAATATGGAGCTGCTCCATGAGCTACAGGATGTGATAGAAAACCAGCGGGCAGCCCTCCTTTACCTGAGGGATTACGTCGATATCCTCCTCGAGCCTAGTCCGGAAGAAATTGCCGGGATATCAGAAGGGGGATTTGTCCGTAATACCGTCGAAAAGCTCCAAGCAATCATGAAGTCCGCTCAGGGGGAGGCTGCGGAGGATGCAAAGCTCGCTCTCCAGATTATGTATCAATACTCTAAAAATGAGGTGGTCCTATGAGATTAATTTCTACAAAGATAAAAAACTATCGTATTCACTGTGGGGATCATCCCTTGGAAATCAACTTTGATCCATCCATGCAGCTCATTCACGGCCCGAATGAAGCCGGGAAATCCACGGTGATGAATGCCATTCATGACGCCTTGTTTGTTAAAGCTCGTGGGAATGCTGAGACCCGCAAACGGATGAGGCCTCATAATGATTCCAAACCTGAAATCGAGGTGGTCTTTGAATCAGGTGGGAATAAATACTCCTTGGTAAAGAAATTTACCGGGCCCAATGGGACATGTGAACTCAGTATTACCTCTCTAGACGGACGGAGAGAAAACCTGGCCGGTGATGATGCTGAGACGAAGCTGGCTGAGATTCTCGGAAGGTTGCCCCAAGGCAGTAGAGGGGAAACCCCTGGCCTCTGGCGTTTATGCTGGGTACACCAAGGTGAAAGCGGGCTGAATCCCGCCGCACAAATCACTCCGGATGCACGTGCCTCCCTTGGCCAGATTCTCCGTGCGCAGACCGGGCAAGCCATTGGTTCTGCAGGGGATGCACTCTTTCTCAAAAAGATCATGAACGAACGTGATCTCATGATGAGAGAAAATGGTGAGCCACGGGCTAATACCGATTGGCAGAAGGCTAATGACCTTCAAAAATCCCTCTCGGAGGAACTTGATAAACTTAAGAATTCCCTAGAAGAGCAACACCGAGATTTCGCCAATCTGAAAAATACCACCACGCAATTATCAGAGATTGAGGAATCCATTCCTGGGTACGAAAATGGAATCAAAGACATGGAGGAACAACTCGAAAAGTGTCGCGAGATCGAGGCCGGCATGAATACACTGGTTTCCCGTAAAATGGAAAAGGGGCATCTCCTCCAAAATGCCCAAGCACAGTCATCGCGGTTGACTCGGTTAAAGAGCGAGATCGAGGCGTCCGAAAAGGATGTGGATGATGCCCGCGCAAAATGCGACACAGCCACGCAGGAATTAGCCGCCAGTCAGACTGACCTGCCGAAATTACGTTCCGATCTAGAACGTCAGCAGAATGATCTCGAAGGAAAAATCTCTGAGCTGGATCTCTCAAAGGCGGTTAATGAATATGCCGCCCTAGCGAAGGGGAAAAGTCAATCCAGCGCATTACTCGAAAAGGGCGAGGATATTGAAAAGCAAATTGTTGAGAAAGAGAGGGATCACTCCTTGATCAAGGTGACCTCGTCAAAACTAAAGGAATTAAATGAATTACAGTCTGGGATCGCGCAAATTGCGGCAAAGATCGAGGGAGCCTCTGTCCGGGTGATGGTCAAAAGCCAGAAATCAGCACATCTTTTCATTAATGACCAGGAAGTGACGGCGGATTTAAAAGCTGAACATGGGCATGTCGTTAGTGAACCAGCTTGGGTCAAGGTAGGCGCTGAAGATGACTGGGTGTATATCCAGCCCGGCGGTCAGGAATTGGCCCAGTTAAAGGAATCGCTCCAAGAAAGCAGGGAAGAGTTTACTGCGGCATTACACAAGCTCGGGGTCGATTCCCTCGAAAAAGCAATTAGTGAGGATGCCCGGAAAACGGCTCTGGAACAGTCGATTGCCGTGCTTAAGGCAGGATTGGCCGGGATTTGTCCGGATGGAATCGATGTTGTCCGGAGGCATAATGACGAGATTTCTGATAAGATGGGCAAAATCGCCAATAGAATCAGCGATTTTGATCCGAAAAAAGCGGCCCAAGGGATCCCTAAAGACAATATCACTATACTCGAGTCCGCCTTTAAAAATCTGAACAAATCTGTTGCAGAGGCCTCGACAAAAGTTCAAGTCATGGAGTCTGTCTTAGAGCAGAAAAAGGAATCGGCCCGAGTGTTCCAAGAGCAGCTGGATAATACTAACCTTAAAGCAGCGAAACTCCATGCTGAATGGAAAGTGATACTCACTGAGGTCGGGGATATCTCAAAGCTGGATACTAAAATCGGTCTTCTGCAAAAGGAAATCGAAGGAGTCCAGCGGGAGTATGAGCAAGAGGAAGCAAAAAGACAGGGGCTAAACTCTGCTGATCTCTCGGAAAAACTGAATATCGAGCAGAGAACATTGCTACAACTCAATAATGAGATGAAAACCCATCTCGAACGCAAAAATACCCTTTTGGGTAAACTCTCGGCTAATGAAGGTATCGGTCTTTATGAGCAGATCGGCAGCACGGAGGCAAAACTCAATGAAGTGAAAATGGATGTGGAACGGTTTTCGAGAAGGGGCCGGGCCTTGTATTTACTGGGGCGGACACTTCAGGAAACTCAACGGGAATCCACCGTGGCGTTACTCGCTCCCTTACAGGAAAAGGTCGCTCCCATGATTGGGCAGCTCTTTCCCGGAGCCACCCTCTCATTTACAGTCGATGATGACGGGCAAATTGCTCTGGACCCGATCCACCGCAATCAAGCGGCGGACAAGTTTGAGGAACTCAGTAAAGGAGCATCGGAGCAGGTCGGTGTCATTATCCGCCTAGGATTAATCATGGCCCTCGCCAAGGAGTTTGGAGGAACCCTCCCAGTCATCCTTGATGATGCCCTCGTCAATAGCGATGCCTCCCGCTACGAGGAACTCCTGCCCATCCTCACCTATGCCGCCAAAGAACTCCAACTCATCATCCTTACCTGTAATTACCCCGCCTACCGCCGGTTAGGCCTCCAGGATGCTCAAGTCAGGGAATTACAAAAGGTTTAAGCAATAGTTATTTCGATTAAAGATTCCTCTCTCCCCCCCGTAAATGTATGAGGGGGGAGGGTGCTATAGATGGCTAAATATGATTCAATCAGGGATTGAAAATTGCTCAATAATACAAATTCCAGATAAGTCAGGAGGAAATGAAAAAGTCTAATCAGGAATTACAAACACGGACACCTTTGTATCGAATCAAAATGATTCATGCCTACATCGTGAGCAATCGTTATCCTAACTGAAAATTCTCAGCTAAAAAACTAGAAGTCTCTGCAAAAACTGTCCTACGCGACATTACATTTATGCGGGAAAGCCTCAATATGCCGATTGTTTATGATTCTAAAAAATACGTTTATTATTATAATGATGAACTCATTGATTTAGGATTCCAGCAGTGGATGACATCTGAGATTGTGATTTTATTACGTTCTTTTTGACCCCGCCCACCTTCCCTCTCCCCGGTGTCATAACTTATGAGGCAATTCGTCATTAAGACCATTGAAGGATTTAGCTTTCACCTCGATAAGCTGAATCTTATTGTCCTTTTTGATCAGGATATCCACCCGGACAAAACAATTCCCATGATTGATCGCGGCTTCGTAGATGATGGCATTTGGTTGGGCGAGTGCTTCATTTGTGCGGATAAGAGCCTCGTCATAGTCCAATGTATCGATATCAATCCCGCCCGGGAAATAACATTTGGCCAATTCCCCGACCTGGATCCCCCCATCGGCTAAAGCCCTCAGGAAAGAATCCTCTTGCTTGATGTTGGAATAAACACGCGGTTTGCCCGAAAAAAAGAGTTTTGTCGGGCATTGCCTAGCCAGTTTATAACGGGATTTTGTGAGGTAACGGGGTTTGATTGACTTCATATGAATTTACAATCATTTATGAGATTTGTTTTGATATAAGCCACATCATAACATGCCCCTCGGACATTTACGGGGGGTGTGGTGAAGATTTTTTATCTAAACCCCACTTTTTTACGTTTAAAATCTTTTTTAAAGTCGGTCTCCCCGCTGAGGTCATTGATGAGCTGTTGAGGGTGGATTTTGACACCGAGATAAAAATACTTTTGACGGACGACTTTAAAGTCGCCATGGGTCAAATGGGGGATTTCTGAAAGTTCGTTAATCATTTGAGTGTCAGGCTCTTCGGAGAGTAAATCCTGAAAGTAATTCTGAAAGAGTTTTACCTGACTCTCAGGATCCAGATAGTCAAACTCCAGCTTTAGAGCGAAACGCCGCATGACAGCCTCATCTAGGTTTTCGAGAAAATTTGTTGCACAAATGAGGACTCCATTAAATCGTTCCATTTGGATTAATAACTCACTGACTGTGCTTATTTCCCATGAACGGACAGCATTCTGGCGTTTTTGGAAGAGAGAATCGGCCTCGTCTATAAAAAGAATAGACTGATGTGAGTTTGCTGACTTGAACATGTTAGCGATATTCTTCTCTGATTCCCCAAGCCATTTTGATATTAGATCCGAACCACATTTAATGGTTAAGGGAATATCCAAATACTGTGCGACATATTTTACAAACTCTGTTTTACCAGTCCCAGGGGGCCCTTGAAAAAGGAAGTTAAGATTGACTGCGGACACTGGTCGATTATCAAGAGTGATTGATTGTTTCTGTATCGAGTAGAAATTCTGTATGGCTGTCAAACAGTCATCGGCGGAAAATTCCCCTTTAATATTTAATGATTCCAAAGAGTACTGGCGACAGATCCTATTAGTATCAGATTGTAGATGGGATCCGGAAAGCAGTCTGATATGGGACTGGATAAGGGGATAAGCCAAATCATGATTAAACTCACGGGTTTGACCTTCCTGTAGTGGAACCATCTTGATATAGTTTTTAACGATGGTATCCATGCTGCCTGTATTAAGTTCATAGGCGGCTGCCAGTTTTTTTATGATTTCCTGACTGTTATTAGGGGTGATGGTATGTTGTTTGAAGACTTCAAGCCAGAGCATTTCACGTTGTTGTCGATTCAATGTGGGAAACTCAATGGAATAATCGAAACGACGTTTAGTTGATAGGTCTATTCGATTGGTATTATTGGTAATCCAGATCCTGATGTTTTTTCCCATGTCAAGGGTCTCATTGATCAGGTGTTTCTGATCTGTTCCAAAATAAGTTGAGGAATTAGAGAAATGGTTCTCATAGTCATTAGTTATTAAGAGATGATCGCACTCATCGATCATAATGATGGCGTCATGTGAGGGTAATAATGTCTCAGAGACTTGAATACCAATTTCCCTGAAGTTACGAATCTCGGCATAAGTCTCAGCTTCCATTTGAGCGTGTTCATAGGCAGGAATCGAGAAGAGGAGCATTTTAAGGTGAGCCGCGATGGAGGCGGCAAATGATGTTTTGCCTGTGCCGGGATGACCGTAAAAAAGAATATTTAATGGACGATCAAATTGATGGGCCTTAATGAGAGAGCTCAGTATCTTTGTTTGCTCAGTGAGATGGGCAAACTTTCCGATTGAGTGTGCTTCGTCTAATTTTATTTGGTTAAAAAAGATGCTCTTAAAACTCATTGAATCCGTCATGTCATCAAAGTATTCTAAGAGGGTGTTAGAAAGATTCATTTGATCACAAATTAGGCCAAAGCGCCGTAATGGTCTGTTTGGAAGTAGAAGCTTTCTGATTTGTGTTCTTATTTGGGTATTTTCTGTATGGAGGAGCATTTGGAGGGTGTCTATATGAGAATCGATTGTCTTTGTTTTCTTTGAGTGCATAATTTGATCCTCACTCGGAAATAGAGGCTCGTATATGACGGCCATTTGACATCTAATGATTTTGATTTCCAAATCTGTTAAAGAAAATGTTTTTTGAATGGTAGAGAGTTTCGAGTTGTAAGCTTGATAGGGTGGTTGGGAAATGAAAAAGGATATTCTTTCATTAACCAACTTTTCAAAATCAAGAAGAATATTATGAGGCTTCTTTTTGCAATAACAGAAGGCGATTAAGACAATCAAGTCGGAATAATCCCAGCCGGCTTCTTCACTTTTATATAAATCTTTATTCTTTTTGGCATCCTCCCGGTAACGACTTTGTATGAATTCTCGTTTGTATCTCCTGATTAACTCGGGGATAGCATCGCATAAATTGGAAGAAGAAATGCAGAAATGGACACAATTTGTGGATATATCAGGACGCTGTATGTATTTTAGATTTGAAAAAATGAACTTGATACAATCTGCGATGATGTATTCTCGTTTGTAAAATGGATAGTAATTTTCGGTGTCGTAATTTGGCACGTAAACAGACATAATGCGCTCCTTTTATTCCTGATGGTGGGTTTAGGAGATGAATATAGGGGGAAGAGCCCTTTTTCGCAGTGAAGAGAATTGTCTGCAAACTGTTTCCTTACGGACAACAAGGATGAAATGACAAAGTGGCGATTGTAGGAATTATACAGATTTAGCTTCTCTGATTAATTTGCGAAGTTGGCCATCATCCAAAGTCGGCGGGAATCCCATGCGTGACTTAATAAAGTTACATTTAGATAAGCCGCGAAGCTTTTGTTTGTCCGCATCTTTGCATACTTGATACAGTTTCTTTAGCTGCTTATTCTTTTCTGTGCGGTTGAATGCAAGTTTAGGACCTTGTTTGCCAACACCACGTGATCGGTGCAAATTGATCAGATCCTTCCAGAGGATATCGCGGACGTAATCAAAGCTCCAATAGCTGGGAATAAAAATTTGTGTTCCATAAGGAGTGATGGCAAAAGAGAGTTTTTCCAGCAAAGGCTCTTCCCTTTTCATACCGTAGAGCCCCCATTTCCAACAGAAGAAATCAAAGGTGCATTGGAATTGCTCCTGTAGAGATGAATAATCAGGATTATAGTCTTTACGCCAGTTACGTTCTGGCATAATGGTTCGTCGAATAATCCCATAACGGTCGTAATACTTGTTTAGGGAAAAGTCTTTTTTGATGGATTCCCAATCAGATTTGAAAGTGGGGTTTTTGAGGATCGTCTCCCGTTGAAGAGTGTATTTATGATGGGATTTCCAAAGATATTCCGTTTCGCCCTTTCCCCTATGGTGTTCGGAAATGATGACGGGAATGTCATTTTTGAGGAAAAGTTTGTTTGTTCCAGTATTCCAATCGTCTCCATGAATGAGTATGTGGACAAGGGGTTTGACGAATTTTTCGAGTTTTCGGTCTTCATGAGCCAAGAGTCTGATTTTCTGGGCTATTTTCCATGGAGGTTCAGGCCAGCATGAGTTTCCTTGTAAAGTCATGGCAAGGAGACCATCGAATAAGAGGGGGACAGACCGGAGGGTTTCAGATTGAGATTTTATGAAGGAGAGTTTGATTGTCTGCCAATCTGAAAAATAGAACTCAAATAATTCAAGGGAGTTTTCCAGAAGGTGAAAGGGCAGGAGAGAAAGTCTTTTGTGGACAGCGATATATTCTTTTTGAATGGCTGGACTCAGTTTAAGAGATTGTAACTTCTTTTTTGATGGGGTGCTGGTGGATATATTCAAGCCCGTCTCTTTAGCGACAGTGTTTTGGAGGCATGTCAGAGCTGTGTCAGTAATCAACGGGTCAAAAACATTCATGTTACGTAGATTGTAGACAATGAGATTCCTCGAATCAATCTGTAAGATGTTCTAATTGAAGTTTATATTATGTAGGAAACTATTGAGACCAGAAAAAAGAGAATGCTGGTCTATGGATGAGGATTTTCCTCGGATTAGATATCGTCAAATAATCTAGGGTCTCTTGTCACTGGTCTGTTTTTCCGTTCGACTCATTTTTATGACTCCTTTGTTTAGGTATCATTCCTTTTGACCCTTTCCACCTTTTCCATCCATCGTGTAAAAAATCATGAGTCAATTAAGTGTAATTCCCTTTTGTTGACGTCTTCGTGGTGGATATGTTGACTTTCACTATTTTGTTATGGGAGAGAATTTTGGCTGCTTGCAGATCGTTTTCTTCGGTTAGGCCAAGATCAGGGTCTGTTCGTACAAGATTTGGAAACAAGCGTTGTTTAAAATGGGCAATGACAGATTTTGAGTGAATGATATCATCCGTTAGGTCTGTATCGTCCAGTATAAGATAGTCCTTAACCTTGGGGTGGAACCGAAGCCAGTCAAGAATATACGTGCCCTTGGAATTCACTAATCTATTCCCACCACTATCTCCTAAAAGTGTATCAATCACTCTTGTTCTTGAATTCTTAATGCCTGCATTTCCCAATATTTCTCTTAATTCAGGGAGACTATATATGAATCGTAAGGCGCTTGATATTACAATCAGAGAATCTGTTTTCTGTACAAGTTTATCTAATCTAGCCACGAGAATTGGATCTATTAGACTATTTTGTCTGTCAAAGCTATCCTTGTGAAACGTGGTGCTATTCAGTACGCCATCAATATCTAAAAATATCACCGGTTTGGATGGTGGGTATTTCTTTTTGGGAGATTGTTTTGATTTAATTCTTTTCATCAGAGATTATATTATTCTGTAACGATGTATAAGTCAACAAGGGCCATAGAATGGCTGGTACAGTCGTAATTTGCATAAACTTCCGCATGTCACCAAAGTTACTGGTATTGGATTTATAGCTCTTGATCAGCAAAAGTGGCAAGGACGTTGTACACAAAATCCCTGATGCGGGGATAAGAGCTTTCGCGATGTCCTGCCGCATTGATGGTAAGTGGCTAATTCTGGGAGGAGAGCCATTTCCAATTGTTTAACATTTCAACAGCTGCGTGGAGTCCAGATTTTGGGTTAATGATAAGATATGGTTTTGAATATTTCTGTACAGATTTTAGGGTTAAGTTAGAGCATTTGCTATCTACATCATCAACTTTAAATATGATTGTGGGATCTGAGTTTTGTACATTGAGTCGGGTGCGGGGAGGGTACTTGTCTGTTGATGTTTCTTCTAAATTGTATCGATCAAGGATTGGACCATCCTCGGCCTTACGTCCTTTCGGGCAGTAACCACCATGTTGGATTCCATATACGATGGCAAAATCAAGTCCTCCTCTGTCTGATCCGGTTTGTCCGCCGGAGATGACTTTCGTAATATTCATGTATCCTTTAACGTGGGGTGTTGTTGATTGTTTTCAGTTTATTATATAATTCTACAATACTGGTATTACATACTTCTCTTATTCTGTGGATATGGGTGGATTCTTTCTTACATTTTAACACGGCCCAATCCATTGCTTCGTTGTATGCTTGTGTTAGGTAAAGTCATCATCTAGCTTTGTATTTCTTTGCTTCTTCTAATAGAATCTCATAGATATATTTTCATTATAATGAGCTGCTAATATTCTAAATCTAATCCTAATCATCCATCCAAATAGGATAAGGATTGTTGACAAAAGTCCTCCTTAGAACTGCCGGGAAAACCACTAAGCTATTTTAAAGATTCAAGTGAGAAGTGCAATTGAGTTAAGGTGTTATTGGGTGTTTTGATCTTTGGAATAATTGCACCCTTTGGTGGTTTCACTTTGTCGTGGAAAATTAATCTTTAGTCTTGTAAGGAATAAAAATAAATGTCGAAACAATTATTAATCAGTCTTAACGGAAATAAAACGGGCGACTTTAAACAATGGATAGAGGCGTTTTCTGGTGAGCCTCGAATTGCTTGGTATCCATCCGCAGGTCAAGATTATCGAGATTTCTTTTTTATAAGTCCCGCATACTGCCTTTATAATCCAGATTCATGTATCGATCCACTAAAACCGGATATTTTTCTACATACTGACTATCATTCATCTCCAGCATTAGGACTGGTGGGTGGGGATTTCCTCTATGAAGATAACTCCACGACCATTCAGATCATATCAATCGAAGAGCTGCCCCCGTGTGAATTGACTTTAGATAGAAAGATTGTTCATTTTTCTGTAGACGATAATATTAAAGAGAGGGCTTTCTTCTTGCTTGTTGAGATTAAATCAAATCTTTTTGGGACATGGAAAGTCCCCCTAGTATATGTCTCAGTTCAAAATGCAGCTTTTTGCGCGGAAAGAGTTTTACCTCATCGGGGAATCTTCAGTCATATTATCCATGTCAGATGTCGGGGAGGGTTTGCAGGCGGTAGTTCAACCGGAGTCTGGTTGTTAAACATTTTGACAAAGGTGATGTGTGAGGTTTTTATTACAGACCCTCATTTGGATGTCCAGTCAGGCGATGAATGTGTCTATTTAATATATCCGGTATTGGCTGAAAATGGAGCCTTACCTACGCTGCAAAAAATCCGATTAATTCCTAGTGTTCAATGGTCACAACACGGTGATGTTTCATGGAATCTTGTTCAACAGGTATGATCATAAGATTGAGGATACGCCACTGTGATAAAATGTTGAAAATCCGTTTCTTGAATTGTCTTTGTCATTATTATTTTGTGCTAAATTTTCGAATCAGATAATATTTACCTTTCCAAAATAAAAAATATGAAACTAAAGCGAATCTCCCCATCAGACCTGACACCCAAGCAAAAGGAAGCATATCACTTCCAAAAAGTTTCGGCCATATTGGCTGACTATGGCTATCAGACTATCAAATTGTCAGACGATTGGTGTGGTGCAGATTTCATAGCACAGCATTTGGATGGCTCCGTATACAAGGTTCAGCTCAAGGGTAGATTAACAGTTGATCAAAAATACGAAAATAAGGATTTATTGATATGCTTCCCGTACAAAGAAGTATGGTATATCTATCCACATGACATTATTTTATCCGCACTGATTAATAATAGCCTGAATTCGTTCAGAACAACCTATGAAAAATTAGGAGAATATCATTTTCCGACCCTCAGCACTAAATTGATCAGACTCTTAGCAGAATATCGAATTATATAGAATCCTAATAATTAAAGTAATATTACTCAGGCAATTTAATGGATAGCAATCAAGCGGCTTTGGCTTAAGTGACATATTGGTTGTCAAAGTATGATCCTTCCCAGTTATTAGAAGGCCTATCAGAGCTTGGGATTCATCCTAGATCAAATCAAAGAAATGGAGAAAAGATGATGAATGCACCTAAATCTCAAATCGTCACGATTCATGATGAGATCAAGCAGTTTTGCTCCTGGATTGAAGACATGTATGCTGGTCAGCCGGACAATGCCTTGAAAACGGGATTTAAAGACCTCGATGATCTGACCGGTGGGCTGCATCAGGGCAATCTCGCGATTCTAGCCTCCCTCCCTGGGATGGGTAAAACCGCTTTTTCGCTTAATATTGTTGAACATGTCGCCATCAACCTCAAACAAGGGGTTCTCATCCTCAGTCCGGAAATATCCCGGAGAAAAATTGTCGAACGCCTCATTTCATCACGTTCACGGATTCTTTTGCGCGTTCTTCAGGCAGGATTTTCGGATACAACGAGGGCTGAATGGGATCAATTGTGCGTGACGGTAACGGAACTGGCCGATTCACCGATTTTTATCGATGACAGCACCGGTCTGAAAATTGATCAGATCATGGCAAATGTGCGCACCCTCAAACAACAAAAGGACATCCAACTCGTCGTTATCGATTGTCTCCATCGCCTGACAAGGGATTCATGCCCGTTTTTTGATTCTTACCAAGACGAGGTACCTCTGATTACTTGGCACCTCAAAGCCTTGGCCGAGGAACTGGACATTCCGATCCTTGCGCTGTGCCAGTTGAACCACACGGTTGCCAAAAATCATCTAATGAATCCTCATCTTAATGATCTTGGACCTTTGATATCAATTGATCATTATGCCGATATCATCATGTTTCTTTCGAGGAGGGAATATTCTGTAAAAGAGGGCAAAGATCCTAAACATCTCAAAGGTAAATCAACTGTCGCACTGGTCAAAAATCGGCATGGGGTCAATGGCTCTTTCGGTCTGCATTTTCTAGATCTCATCACGCGCTTTGAGAAAAGGCGGACTTCATCGACGACAAGTTAAATATAGGGATGGTTGCCCATAAAAAGTCATAAATGATCAGGTCTTGTTTGAGCTATTTAATGAAGAGATCGATTTTCCATGGGGTTCCAGGCTAGCATGAGATTCCTTGTAAAGTCATGGCAAGGAGACCCTCGAATAAGAGAGGGTCAGACCGGAGGGTTTCAGATTGAGATTTTAGGAAAGTCAGTCTGATCGTCTGCCAGCCTGAAAAATAGAATTCAAATAATTCAAGGGAGTTTTTCAGAAGGTGAAAGGGCAGGAGAGAAAGCCTTTTGTGGACAGCAATATATTCTTTTTGGGCTCTTCGGACATTCGTGTGGATAAAATCGAGGGGAAAATCCTTAAAAAGGGCTTGTTCAAACTGGGAGAAAACACAGGGAAGTAGGATGGGTTATCTTTGATAAGGGAGAGTTTATGGAAATGAAATGTCTCATCAGTGGCGAATTTGACTGTGCTTTTAGCAGGGGAGGATTCAAAGGGACCGGCTTTTTTGATCCCGAGAAAGGTGCTATTTGGGAAAATACTTCTGATTGTGCAGGGAATGCATCATAGGTAGGGGTGATTAGTTCCACTGGGACTGCGGATATAGAGAAGCTTTACTCATCCTATTTCTGGCTGTATTTGGGAAACTTTTCCTGTCGTGACAATCAGTCAATGGAGATCAAGGGGGCGATTTTATGGGGAAATGCCCATCATGTCGCAGGAACTTTTATTTTGGTGTTAAAGTGGGATTTATCGATTTCTGACCATGGTGAACTCATTGAACAGGTAAACCAAACCTAAGAAAGAGTCCTAGCCTTTTAACGGAGGGATAAGCTCACCACCATTCATATCTGATCAATCGTAGAACTGCATCGATGCGAATTGCCGTTAGATTGGGAGATTGTTCATTGTTCTGTAGAAGATAATATTCGAGGGGTACGACCACCCCCCGCGTACTTGCCGGTTTTGATCATTTGGTCGATCCCGACGAAATAATCATCTCCCCACTGGCCACTGTTTAAATAGGTGGGGCGAGCTTTCTCTCTCACCGTTTGGAAATGGTGGCCAGAGGGTTTTGGCATGGTTTATAGGAAGGGGTCGATGACGTGGACGGCATCGTAGGCTTGGCCGGGGTTAATGTCTTCCGACAGGAGCTCGGTGCAGCCGATGCTCGTGGCGGCGGCAAGGATTGCAGCATCCCAATAGGAAATCTGGTAACGGTTTTTTAGATATAGAGCCGTCTGCATGACCGACACTGAGATATCGACCACAGTGAATCGAAGCCAGAGGGAAATCAAAGCGGTGGCATCGCCATGGGAAAGTGGTTGAGTGCGGGTGGGGCGAGTGGCTTGGACATAGAACTCCTGCAAAACTTGTACAGAGAGGGCAAGATCGTCTCGCCGGAGGATTTTACGCGCCTTTTCCACCTTGGCTTGGTCCGTCGATCCGTGTGAAATGGTGTAGAGAAGAATATTTGTGTCTAGGAAGGTCATAAGCGCTCGTGGATGGCATCGCGGGTGATATTCTCAGTGGACGTGAATCCGGGGTGACGTTGAGCAATGGAATCAAGGAGAGTTTCTTGTTCCTGCCTCAGATCACGGGGAGCGGGAGTCTCCGCAGTCAGAGAAATGAGAAATTTCTTCACAAGAGCGGAGACAGAGGCATCTCGTTGGGCTGCAACGATACGAGCTTTGCGGTATGTTTCGTCATCGAGAGCTACAGTGATATTCTTCATAACCTCACATTATCACATTATCACATTATCACAACTATTGATTAAAATCATATTTTTCAACTTGGTAAGAGGTGGATCGAGTTGTTTGACGTTGATATTCATCTCGAAATATCGGTTGAGCTGTTTTTCCGTTGTTGCACTTTGGCGAAGGTTAGCGATTTTGTGTGAAAGGGGCAAATTGCTCACGGATCGAGAATTCCTCTTCGCCCAGATTCGATGACGTAGTTGAGGTTGTAGTTATAGTGAATCAACGAAACTAAGGGACTGGTTGGGGTTGACATGGAGAGTCTTTTCCCGGTGTATCCGTTTCCGCGAAAGATGTCCACGGTATGAGAAAGTCCCAACTCTCGCCGGTACAAAGTGTGTGTTTTCTAATATCACATCAATATTGAGGATGAAATAGAAAATATCTTTTCCCAGGGCAACAGTACGGGCTTGTATGTTTTGATTTAACGCAAAAAAACATTCTTTATTGCAGACTATCTCCCCTTTTGGGAGAAGAAGTTTTGACCGAGGAAATGATCTGGGAAATGGCCTTTTTGAGCGGTGAGGGGAGGGATTCCCATGCCAGCAAGACTCTGACTAATTCAGGGTCTTTAATTTCGGATATGCGTTTTTGTGTGCGGTGGCTGTTTTTCCCCTTTGTTTTCGGGGTTTTCCTGTAGGTTCGAATCCTAGTCGGGCAGCCATTATTTCTTGTTTTTTCGAGTCTGCTCGAACGCCCGCCTGATGAAGAAATATGTTCAACTCGAAAAAAATGCGATTTTCCAATCATTTATATTGCATAACACCCTGATAATTCGCTTACATAACTACCCCTAAAAAATAAAGCAGGGTTATAAAGAGGAGTTAAAAATGCAAGAGCAAGGTTTATACGATCCGAAGTTTGAACATGATGCCTGTGGTGTTGGATTTGTCGTCAATATCAAGGGCAAGAAGTCGCATGATATTGTGAAACAAGGCTTAGAGATCCTTGTGAATTTAACTCATCGTGGGGCCTGCGGTTGTGAAAATAATACAGGGGATGGAGCTGGAATCCTGATTCAGATGCCCCATGACTTTTTTAAGAAAGTTTGTCCTGCCGAGAAAATTGACCTGCCGGAATTCGGACAATATGCCGTCGGTATGGTTTGCCTTCCCCATGACGAAAAACAGAGGGAAGACTTCCAGAAACGTTTTGAGACGATTGTGATCAGCGAGGGGTTAACCGTGCTCGGGTGGAGAACGGCCCCGGTCAATAACTCCATGATTGGGAAAACAGCTTTGGCTGCTGAACCTGTGACGCGGCAGATATTTATTAGACGTAATCCAACGATTAAAAATGATCTGGATTTTGAGAGAAAACTTTACCTGATCCGCCGCCAAGCTGAGAATCAAATCCGTTATGGCAATTTGCCGGGTAATAATTTCTTTTATGTCGGCAGCCTGTCGTATAAAACAATCGTCTATAAAGGTATGCTCATGAGTGAGCAGGTCGGCCCCTATTATAAAGATTTAGAAGATCCCAGTGTTACCACGGCCCTGGCCCTGGCCCACTCGCGTTTCAGTACAAATACATTCCCGAGCTGGGATCGGGCACATCCTTACCGTTATATCGCTCACAATGGTGAGATTAACACATTGCGCGGGAATGTGAACTGGCTCCGCGCCCGCCATTCGCAGCTCGCTGCCGAAGTCTGGGGTGATGATATCAAAAAAATCCTCCCGATTGCTAACGAAGACGGCAGTGACTCAGCCATGTTTGATAACTGTTTTGAGTTCCTTGTTCTTTCCGGTCGTTCTTTGCCGCATGCCATGATGATGATGATTCCTGAGCCTTGGTCCGGGAATGAAGGGATGAATACCGACAAAAAAGCCTTTTATGAATACCATAGCTGCCTGATGGAACCATGGGATGGGCCTGCATCAGTGGCCTTTACGGACGGATTCAGTATCGGAGCGACTTTAGATCGTAACGGGCTGCGTCCTTCCCGTTATTATGTCACAAAAGATGATATGGTTATTATGGCCTCTGAAGTAGGAGTTCTCGACGTGGCCCCGGAGCGTATTCTTCAAAAGGGGCGTTTACAGCCGGGACGCATGTTCCTGATTGACACCATTGAGGGGCGTATTATCTCCGATGAGGAGATCAAAAACAAAATCGCCACTGAGAAACCATACAGTACATGGATTCATGAAAATCTTATGGATTTGGTCGACCTGCCGGAACCCGTGCATGCCTCAGAGCCCGAGCACCGCACTATTCTCCAAAAACAACAGGCTTTCGGATACACATACGAGGATCAACGTGTCCTTGTCGGACCCACAGCCTCCTCTGGGGTGCAGCCCCTCGGTTCGATGGGTACAGACACACCCTTGGCAGTCTTGTCAAATAAACCGCAGTTGCTCTATAATTATTTCAAACAACTTTTCGCCCAAGTCACTAATCCCCCGATTGATTCGATCCGTGAAGAGATTGTTACTGCCACCGACATTTATGTAGGCACCGAGCAAAACCTGCTCCAGCCTTCTCCCTTGAGCTGCCGGTTAATTCGTTTGCCTTGGCCAGTTCTGGATAATGAGGAACTTGAAAAACTCCGCCATATCAAACGTGACGGATTCAAATCCATTACAATACCCATGGTTTTTCCGATTGCAGAAGGGGAAAAAGGCCTAGAAAAAGCCCTTGATTCCATTTTTGCACAGGCGAGCAAGGCCGTTCAAGAAGGGGTGAATATTATTATTCTTTCTGATCGCAGTATATCAAAAGACATTGCCCCCATTCCGGCCGTATTAGCTACTGGTGGTCTCCACCACCATTTGATCCGTGAAGGCACCCGTAAACGTGTCGGCATTGTGTTAGAGTCCGGTGAACCGCGTGAAGTCCACCATTTTGCCGTCCTGATCGGATATGGGGCAAATGCAGTCAATCCATACATGGCCTTTGAAACGATCGATGACATGATCCATCAGGGGTTACTCACGGGTGTAGACCATAAAAAAGCCGTTAAAAACTTTATTAAGGGAACCGTTAAAGGTGTTGTCAAAACAATGTCTAAAATGGGTATCTCGACAGTCCAAAGTTACCACGGGGCCCAAATTTTTGAGGCTGTCGGTATCGCTCGCAGTGTGGTGGACCGTTATTTTACCGGTACAGCGACACGCATCGAAGGGATTAACCTGGCTGTCATTGTGGATGAAGTCCGCCAGCGCCATTCCATGGCATTTAGCGATCGACCTGTGGACAATGATGTCTTGGAAGTTGGCGGTCAATATCAGTACCGTAAAGAAGGTGAATTCCACTTGTTTAACCCCGAGAGCGTTCATAAGCTCCAACAAGCTTGTCGTACAAATAGCTTCAAGACATTCCAAGATTACACAAAGCTTATTGACGGGCAGGCAAAGAACCTTTGCACTTTGCGTGGCCTCTTGGAGTTTGGAGCACCGACGCCGATTCCGATCGAGGAAGTCGAATCAGTCGATTCGATTGTAAAACATTTCAAAACAGGTGCCATGTCGTATGGTTCCATCAGCAAGGAAGCCCACGAAGCTTTGGCCATTGCGATGAACCGTTTAGGAGGAAAAAGTAATACAGGTGAAGGGGGAGAAGATTCCGACCGGTTTACACCCGATGCTAATGGGGACAGCCGGAATAGTGCCATTAAACAGGTGGCCAGCGGACGCTTTGGAGTTACGAGCCATTACCTGACTAATGCCCGTGAGATTCAAATTAAAATGGCCCAAGGGGCTAAGCCGGGCGAGGGTGGGGAATTACCGGGATCAAAAGTATACCCATGGGTCGCCAAAACCCGACATTCGACACCCGGTGTGGGATTAATTTCTCCTCCCCCCCATCATGATATTTACTCGATTGAAGATCTTGCGGAGCTGATTCATGACCTGAAAAATGCTAACCGTGCTGCACGCATCAGTGTGAAACTCGTCTCTGAAGTCGGAGTGGGAACAATTGCTGCGGGTGTCGCCAAGGCCCACGCCGATGTTGTTTTAATCAGCGGACATGATGGTGGAACGGGGGCGTCCCCACTTTCCAGCATTAAACATGCTGGTGCCCCGTGGGAGCTTGGACTAGCTGAAACCCATCAAACACTCGTCCTTAACCAGCTCCGGAGCCGGATTGTTGTTGAGACCGATGGTCAGCTTAAAACAGGACGCGATGTGGTCATTGCAGCCCTCTTGGGTGCTGAGGAATTTGGTTTTGCTACTGCGCCGCTCGTTGTTCTCGGGTGCATCGTCATGCGGGTATGCCATAAGAATACCTGTCCGGTCGGGGTGGCCACACAAGACCCAGTTCTCCGTGCGAAATTCATGGGGAGCCCGGATCATGTTGTTAATTTCATGCGCTTTATCGCTGAAGAAATGCGTGGATATATGGCTCAACTGGGATTCCGCACAATCAATGAAATGGTCGGGCGCACAGATAAATTGCAAGTCAATAAAGCCATTGAGCATTGGAAAGCCAAAGGAGTGGATCTTTCGAGGATTCTATATCAACCTCCGATGGGACCGGAAGTCGGGCGTTATTGCCAGATTCCCCAAGACCATGGATTGGATCAATCCCTTGATTTAACCTTGCTTTTGGACAAGTGCAAACCTGCCCTTGAAAAAGGTGAAAAAGTCACTGTGGAAAGCAGGATACTTAATACCAATCGTGTTGTTGGGACTATTCTGGGTAATGAAGTGACGAAAAAATATGGTGAGCTCGGACTGCCCGAGGATACTATCCAATTAAATTTCAAAGGATCTGCCGGGCAAAGCCTCGGGGCATTTATTCCCCGTGGCATCACGATTCGCCTGTCGGGAGATGCAAATGACTATGTCGGTAAAGGCTTGTCAGGTGGTAAAATTATTGTTGCCCCCCCAGAAGCTTCTACTTTTGTTGCTGAAGACAATATCATTATCGGCAATGTCGCCCTTTACGGTGCCACCCAAGGGGAAATTTATATCCGTGGGGTGGCCGGTGAACGTTTTGCCGTTCGTAACAGCGGGGTGACGGCTGTTGTCGAGGGTGTGGGTGATCACGGATGTGAATACATGACGGGAGGACGCGTAGTGGTCCTTGGCTCCACTGGCCGGAATTTTGCGGCTGGAATGTCTGGGGGAATCGCCTATGTCCTCGACGCCAAGGGTGATTTTGCCCCGCATTGTAACAAGCAAATGGTCGGGCTAGAAAAAGTCGAGGATCAACAAGAAATCGATGAACTCAAGAAATTGATCGAGAAACACTCGGAACTCACTGGCAGTGGCCGGGCCCGTCATGTACTGAAGCTTTGGGAGGATATGGTTCCTCGTTTTGTGAAAGTGATGCCGAAGGATTATAAACGAATGTTCGACTCGATCGCACGTGTTAAAAAAGAAGGTCTCAGTGATGAAGATGCCATCATGCGTGCCTTTGAAGAAAATGCACGTGATGAAGCCCGTGCGGGTGGAAATTAGTACGAACAAAATTTGACCAAGTATATTTAAATCCCGGTGGACAACCTCGGGCTGACAGGAGAAAAAAGAAAATGGGTAAAGCGACAGGATTTATGGAAATCGACCGCCAGACGCCGGTGGATGAGGCACCTCTGGAAAGGATAAATAACTGGAATGAATTCCACGAGCACATGCCAGAGGCTAAACTGCGTGAACAGGGAGCCCGTTGCATGGATTGTGGTATTCCTTTTTGCCATTCAGGAACCCTGATTTCTGGTATGGCCTCCGGTTGTCCGATTAATAACGTCATTCCTGAATGGAATGATTTGGTTTATAAAGGACTTTGGCACGAAGCCCTCGACCGTCTTCATAAAACTAATAATTTTCCCGAATTCACAGGCAGGGTGTGTCCTGCCCCTTGTGAAGGTTCATGTGTTCTGGGTATCAATGCCCCTCCAGTCGCGATCAAAACCATAGAAGAAGCGATTATTGAACGTGGATTTGAAGAGGGTTGGGTCCAGCCTAATCCCCCGGCTATCCGCACAGGCAAAAAAGTGGCTGTGGTGGGATCCGGTCCTGCAGGGTTATCTTGTGCCGCACAATTAAATAAGGCGGGTCATTCTGTTACTGTTTTTGAGAGGGCCGACCGTATAGGAGGCCTCCTGATGTACGGGATACCGAATATGAAACTGGATAAACAACTCGTCGTACAGCGTCGTGTGGACCTGATGAAGGCCGAAGGTGTGACGTTTATTACAAGTATAGAAGTCGGTAAGGATTATCCGGCAGAAAAACTCCAGAAAGATTTTGATGCAATAGTCCTCTGTGGCGGCGCGACAAAACCACGTGATTTGCTAATTCCGGGACGTTCCCTCAAGGGGGTGAATTTCGCCATGGAATTCCTCCATCAAAATACCAAGACACTTTTGGATGAAAAACCTAGCGAACGTTATATCTCGGCTAAAGATAAAAATGTTGTTGTTATCGGTGGTGGAGATACA
>Ga0163155_10002455_pt1 | contig 20688 bp, 15 predicted proteins | sample OliLakLV19SP4G1_FD_148611 | JGI IMG/M metagenome (GOLD analysis project Ga0163155, IMG submission 148611) | Freshwater microbial mat bacterial communities from Lake Vanda, McMurdo Dry Valleys, Antarctica - Oligotrophic Lake LV.19.SP4.G1 | ecosystem: Environmental > Aquatic > Freshwater > Lake >... | reverse complement strand
ATTTCATAGGCTGCCAGTGGGCGGGTGTAGAGCTTACAGATGTTGCGGACGATGGCGCTGAAGGCTGCGTCGCTGTACTAAGCCTTCGCCGCTTCCGCTTTCAACGCCGCGATCAGCGCGTCGGTCATGTTGATGGAATGATGCACCGCATTCACATCGTCGTGGCCATCGAGGTCATCGACCAGTTCCAGAACGTTGCGCGCGGTGGCCACGTCAACATCGGTCGGGTTATCCGAAAGATACTTCAATTCTGAAAGTTCCGTCGCAATCTTCTTCGCCGCCAGCGCCTTGCGCACCGCATCAAAATTCTCGACGCTCGTCAGGATTTCGAACACATCGCCTTGCACCGAAAGATCATCGGCGCCAGCTTCGAGAACGATGTCCATCAACTTGTCTTCGGCAATTTTTTCGGTCTTCACGACGACCAGACCCTTGCGCTTGAACATCCACATCACCGAGTTCGCCGCACCAAGCTTGCCGCCGGCGTTCTCGAACATCTTGGAAATTTCCGGACGCGTGCGGATGATATTGTCAGTCAGCGTTTCAACAATGATCGCCACGCCGCCCGTGCCGTAGCCTTCGTATGAAATTTCCGTCATTTTCTCGCCTTCAAGCAGCCCGGCGCCCTTCTTGACCGCGTGATCGATATTCTTGTTCGGCATGGATTGCGCGCGCGCCAGTTCGATAGCGTGGCGCAGACCAAAGTTTGAATCCGGATCGGGACCGCGGCGCGCCGCAACCATGATGCCTTTGGACAACTTGGCGAAAGACCGCGCGCGGAGCGCGTCCTGCTTACCTTTGCGAACAGCAATGTTGGCTGAGTGGGAATGACCGGCCATGGCTTCTCCTCTATTCAAATCAGTAGCGGATTGCGCCTGCGCTCCGGCCGCAACCCAACAGTCGTATTAAACTCGGAGCGGCCAGAGGATTCAAGTTACGGAGTTTACCAGTTCACGGCCGGGGGCGTATCGGACTTCGCGCCGCGCTGAGCATCGATAGCCTTGAGTTGCGTCTCGATCCACGCAGTCGCTTTCGAGATGCTCGGCATCTGCACGAGCAGCCCCGCGACGCAAATCGCAATGACAGCCAACACCGCCGGCTGGCGCTCAAGCAGATAACAAATGCACGCAAAAAAAGCCAGACCTTCAAGGAGTGCCGCACCGATCAACGTGCGCGTTTGATAAATCGCCAGCAATTGTTGCAGCGCCACTTCCGGGCTTGCACGCGCGGCCCGTTTGACAGCCGAAGCGTCGATGACTTTCAGCACAACGGTTCTTGCGGTGATTTGTATCAACGCAAAGCCCAGGCACACGTAGGAAAGAATACCCGGCGTGGGAACCGTTCTGATTACAAACAAGATCCCAAGGAAAGTCAGCGTCCCCATCAGTAATGCGCCAACAATCACCTGGCAGATGCGGACCGTTCGTGCAAGTTCTGGCGAATCCGAGATAGAGGACAATAGGACCTCTCTAATTCCTTTTCTTGCCTAACCCAAAAACGCGGGAGATCAGCAGGTAAAGGCCGAACGAATAAAACCCGATTAGCACCGGCGTCAGAATCGCAAAATATAACAGAAACGGACCGTCCGCCCACTGCCAGAAATTGGCCCAGATTCCCGTCGTATACATAAAGACGAAGCCGATCACAAAGCAGATCGCGGACACGATCCCGCTGATCAGCCAGGGACGCGAAAAGTCTTCGCCATCGGGCGCGGCGCCAATCGGCGGCGGAATAGTGGGTGCTGAACTACTTTCGGTCATTCGCGAAAAACCTTTCACGCCCTATTGGAGTTTGGATTTCAAAAATTGCAAATCAAGAACAGGCCATCTCGATGTCGGTATTGGCCGCGATGATCTGACACCACTTCGTAGACCGAACTGTCGACCTTGATGGTGGCGGGGACACTCCTGTCCCCGGGAGGGTTGCGTGAGCCGCGATCATCAGCCGCCGAAGTCTTTGCTGGTTCGCCGCTACTCGCTCTCCTGCAAACCCAGATCGCGCATCTTCTCCCACAAATTCTTGCGCGAAATATCGAGCATCTGCGACGCCCGCGTTTTACTTCCGCCCGCCTGTTTCAAAACCAGTTGGATATAGGCCCTCTCCGCGTCGGCCAGGACATCGCGCAATGGCCGCACTTTTTCCAGAGGCTCGGCTGTCGCGGAAAGCGCGCCTGAACTCTCCACGGCGGGCATCAATTGTGTTTCAACCGCGTACGTTTTGACCGGCTTCTCGCTCCAGCCCGGCATCGCCGGCACAGCCGACTCCGGCGACAGCATCGTGCCGCCCACGGTGGGAACATTCACCGGCCCCGCGTCCAGGTTCATCCCCGCCGGCATCAGCAAGAGGTGCCGCTCGTCCAGCGTGTCCGACGCGCCAGCCATGGCGATGGCGCGCATGACCGCGTTCTCCAATTCGCGCACATTGCCGGGCCACGGGCATTGGCACATGCGCTGAACGATCTCCGGCGCGGCGATATAATTCCGGTTGTTGCCATGCATGCGGATGAAATGCTGAATCAGCAGCGGAATATCGCCGGGCCGCTCGCGCAGACCGGGCAGACGCAGCTCGATCACGCGCAGCCGGAAATAAAGATCGTCGCGGAAACGCCCCTGCCGCACCAGCAGCGACAGATCCACCTTGGTCGCCGTGATCACGCGTACGTTGATCTTCACCGTCTTCGTGCCGCCGAGCCGCTCGAATTCGCGTTCCTGCAGAACACGCAGCAACTTCACCTGCGTCTTTAAACTCATGTCGTCAATGTCGTCGAGGAAAATCGAGCCGCCGTCGGCCAATTCGAAGCGGCCGGGCTTGCGCTCTTTCGCATCGGTGAACGCGCCCTTCTCGTGGCCGAACAGTTCATCCTCCAGCAGACTTTCCGGCAGCGCCGCGCACGACAGCTTGATCAACTGTCTGCTGCAGCGCGGCGAATTTCGGTGCAGCGCCTGCGCGACCAACTCTTTTCCCGTTCCCGATTCACCCGTGATCAGCACCGTGACATCCGACGGCCCGATCGTTTCGATCGTCGTGAACAGCTCGTGCATGGGCGCCGTTTTTCCGATGATGCGGTCGATGCGGTGCGCCGACGTCACCTGCGTGCGAAGCTGTGCGAGCTCCGCTTTCAATTTCAAAAGCTCTTCCACTTTCTTTAAACGCGCAATGACCTCCTCATTCAAAAACGGCTTGATGAGGTACTCCGCGCCAAATTTGGTCGCTTGAATCGCCGTGTCGATTGTTTGATGCGCCGTGATCACCAGCAGGGATGCGCCCGGATTGCGCTCTTTGGCCTGCGGCAGCAGGTCCAGTCCCTGCCCATCCGGCAGGCGCAGATCGGTGATGATGCAATCCACCGCATGCTGCTCCAGCGCACTGCGGCCTTGCGCCATATTTTCGCAGCGAATGACGCTGTGCCCGCAGTCTTCCAGCGCGTCGCCAAGCGTCAGGCGGATACTGCGTTCGTCGTCAACCAGCAGAACTTTCATCGCCCTATCCTACCTGAATCGCGGCGTCCGTGTACGCGGGAAAGTCGATCGCTACCGTGGTTCCTTTGCCTTCGGCGCTGTCTATCTTCAGCACACCTTTATGTTGATGAACAATATGCTGCACGACCGCCAGACCCAATCCGGTGCCCTTTCCCTCTGCCTTCGTCGAATAAAAAAATTGCCCGGCACGCTCCTTTACTTCCGGCGCCATTCCGGTGCCCGTATCGCCGACAGTGGCCACCACGGATTCGCTGTTGCGCTCGAGTTTAAGCGTCAGCGTGTGAGGTCCCGCGTGGCGCGCTTCCATCGCATCCAGAGCATTGACCAGCAGGTTGAGAAACACCTGTCCCAATTCCGAGCGGTGCCCGAGCACCACGGCTTCAGGGCCATTCGTAAAGTTCCGGGCGAGTTGCAAATCCAGTTTTTGAAACCGATGCCTGCAAAACAGCAGCGCATCGTCGAGCACCTCCGCGAGGTTCACACGCGAGGCCTGCTGCGCCGGGCGCGAAAACTGCAGCATGCTCGCAACGATCGTCTGCACGCGCGAGAGCCCCTCTAGAATGAGTTCAAGATACTCGGCCTCGCGGGACTCCGGCGGCGCCTTTGCACTGAGCGTGCGCGCGGCGTTCAACATGCCGCCGAGCGGGTTGTTGATTTCATGCGCCACGCCCGCCGCCATGCGGCCCGCCACCGACAGCCGTTCGCTGAGCACAATTTGATTCTGCGCCGCTTGCAAATCGCGCGTCGCCGCCGCCACGCGCTTCTCCAGATTGAGCCGCAGATCGTTGACTTCGCCGACCATGGTGTTGTAAGCGCGCATCAACTCGCCGATCTCATCGTCGCGCGTGGTGCTCGGCACCGGCTGCAGAATGCCGCGGCTGTTCGCCGCCGAACGGCTTGCCGCCACGAGCCGTTCCACGGGCTTGACGACCAGGCGCAGCATGAGGCCGTAGACGACCAGCACCAGCAGCAGGGTGCCCACGGTCATGACGCCGAACACGCCCCACAGATCCAGCGAGGGTCCCGCCGGCCGCAGATTGGTCCGGGTGTAAAGCGTCAGGCGCTGGCCTTCCGGCGTGAGCAGCGCTTCCATGCGATCAAAATTCTGCGCCGCAAAAAACTCCGGCGTCGCCGTGTTGACCGCTTCGCCAGGCAGCGCCCAGATCACCACGGCGCCGACGGAATCGGTCACCAGCCAGCCGTGCAGAATGCCGCGTTCTCCGAAAAGTTTCGACCGTTCGCGCACCACTTCAGCGCGCCGCGCCGCCGGCACCTGCTCCAGCAAAACGCGCAGTGCCTCGGTGGCTTCACGCGAGGCGGCAAACCGGTTCTTCGAATCTTGCAGTGTGTCAGGAATAATCGTGGCAACAACCATGACGAAAACAATCGCCATGACCGCGATAACGTAGACGAGTATGCGCGCCCGTAAACTCATGAGTATTCCAAGAATCTAATTCATAATAAATAATGCATAAACGACATGCCGTTTATGCATCATGCATTACGTATTATGCAATGTTACGGCGTTTCGGATTTCAGCGGTAGTGGAATCGGATCCGGGAAGATGTTCTGCGGAGCGAGCCGTTCCATGACGGTGCGGATCATGCGATACTCTTCGGCGGCCGTCATGAATTCAACCGTCTCAACCGCGCGGTTGACATTGGGCATCGTGACGAATCCATCGGGATCGGCGTTCGGATCGCCCGGCTTCGATACCTTCGGCAGAATTGACAAATCCAGCTCCTCAAGCGGCTCGCCTTGCGGACTGATTTTCAGAATCTTGCGCCGGTAGGGATTGACGCGATTGTCCGCATCGCGCACCCGTTCCGCATTTCGAATGTTCTGCTCGTGGATGAACAAACGCGCGCGCAGCACCTGTAAGACCTGGGTCAGTTGCGCGGCGAGAATGCCTGGATTCTCACCCGGCGTAATCGTGGTCCGGCCGGGCGTGCGCTCCACCGTCACTCCCAGCGCCTTCAAATGCCGCTCCGTCCACGGCAGATCCGCGTGAATCACTATCGGACTCGTCAGCAATCCATTCGAAGCGCCGGCTGGCGGCGGCGCCGGCGCCGGACGCGCAAGGGCATCCAGAAGTTTCTCGAGCATCTGACGGCGATTCCGCGCGGCAAAAAGCGGACCGGTATCGACCGATGGAAATTCAAGGTGTCCGGGCAGCAGGGGCCGGACGCTCTGCGAATCGATCCCCTGCGCGACCGCATTTTCCGCTGGAAGAATCAGAAAATTTTTGGCCGCGCGAACCGTCTCCACGCGGTACACCTGAAGCCGCCCGAGTTCCATCTTGTCGCCGCCGGCGCTGAGCGCCAGCACGGCGCCATCCGGCGTCACCACAATCTGCGTGACATCCCGCGGCACGCGTTTCCATTCGCCGGGCAGCCGAAACTGTTCCAGCGTGAGCCGGTTTTCGGCGTCGACGCCCAGCCGCCCGCCGCGGCCATACCCCTGCTCGCCCTCGGCTTCCACGGCGATGTAATGCTGCGGAAAGGCGAGCGCCACATCCATGAAATGATTCGTGAACACCGTCGTTCCGGCGAAAAATGTCGCGGGCGCCTCACTCAGAATCAGCCGCCCTGGCAACGCCGCATCGCGAAGCTGGCTTTGCAGCACGCCGCAGATTTTTTCCGCGCTCTCTATCCGGCCCACGACCTGTTTCTCAAAGGCGGCACGCTGATTGGCGGAAATCGTGAACGCCCAGGAGTTCTCTCCGGTGCTTTGAAATCCAAGCGCTTTCAACACCGTCGAGGCATCGGCATCATGAACCGCCGAGCGCGCCATGGTGGCATGCAGTTGAAGCCGGTCGTCTTCGAAATTCAACGCGAACGAGAGGGCTGTTTTTGGCGCGATGTCGCTGCTTGAAGCACCCGGTTGAGAGAGCATCCCCAACGAGCGGCGCACAGGAAAATAGACGGGCGCCGAGACGGCGCGCGGTGCGTCAAGACTGGGCGTTTGCGTCACAACAGGCGTTTGAACCACCCGCGGCGGTTCGCGCTCCACACGATCGCGGCTCCGGCAGCCGGAGAGCATCAGGAAGGGAAGAATCAATGCCGGAGCATGTGATCGAAAGAGGGTTGAAGTCCTGAGGCGAACCAACGTCACGCACCCTCGCACAATTTTCAGTCCGGGCTTTCATAAAAGCGTTTCGCCTGGCGGCGGAAAACAGCATCTGTCTTTTAGCGGATCGACCGGACCGTTGCCACAGGTTTTGATGGAAGGAATTTTTCTTTTTGCCTCTCCCGCGAGAGAGGAAAACGCTACCGCAGAATCGGTGTGATCTTGACGCTTGCTGATTTTCCAGCGCGTTGGTACCCGAGCGGGGTCTCCACGCCGGGCGCCAATCCTTCGAGCGCCTTGAGATATTCGTTCACGTCTTTGATGGTGCTTCCGCCCAGCGACTCGATCACGTCGCCCGCGAGCAGGCCGGCTTTCTGCGCCGGCGAACCCTCCCGCACGCCGCTCAACTTCACGCCGCTCACGCCGGGCGTGTTGTACTGCGGCACCGTGCCAAGGTACGGTCGCTGGCTGGCGGTGGCTTTTGCTTTCGCGGCGGCCGCATCATAAGGAGTAAACGGAAGCTTGATGTCGCCCTTGGAGAGCAGCCTCACACAGTCCATCGCCGCAGCGATAACGTAACCGGTGTTCGCGACATTCTCCGACGCCACTTCCGCGTCAAGGTCGAGCGGCGCTCTCTCGCTCTGCGTGCCAAATGCGATGCACGGAATTTTTTTGTCGGCGAATCCTTTCAGCTCCGGCGAGGCCTCGGGATCCTCCTCTAGAGTAAAGCTGACCCTGGGATTGCGCGCGGCCAATTGCTCCGCCAGTTCCCGCCATCCCGGACTGGTGCCGACGCCACGAATGACGATGCGCGGCAGCCGTAATCCGCCCAGCCCCGCGAAGCTGACGAAAGCGGAATAAGTCAGCGTCTTGCCGGTCTTCTTCGCGGCGAACTCCCGCGCGTATTCCGCGCCGGCGACCAACTGGTTGATAGCATCATCGTTGGCGCCGGCGGCGTAAAGGCCAGACACATTCATCTCGCTTTTCTGTTGAGCCCGAAGCGCGTGTATGGCTTCGATCAGCGCCGCTAGGCTGCCGCAGGAGATATCATCGGGCTTCATGCTCGCGGCGAAAACAAGCATGTCGCTGGATTCCCCTGTCGGAGGCAGCCAGCCCGCGACACTCGGACCCATGATAAAACTAGTGTCCTCGTCCACCAGTCCGGCGTTGGGTGGGAGCAGCTCCGCTTTGCGGAATCGTCGCGCCACGGTGTGATACAGCGCGTCGTTGCCGGCGTCGTGAAGTTCGCGCATCGCCGTCCACCAGTTCTTTACGGCGTTGCGGGCGTCGATCGAAACCTCGACCGGCGCGGGTGCGGCGGGATTCTGGCGCTGCGGAAGAAGCAGGTCAGCGATGAAAATCTGGCTGCGGTTTTCCGCGCGATTGGATGTCCACATCATCGAACGGCCATCGGGCGAAATAACCGGCAGGCCATCAAATCCCTGAGTGAACGTCAAGCGCGTCAGATCTTTTCCGTCCGGCCGCATCGCGTAGACCTCGAACGAGGGGTCTTCGTGATTGCTGGCGAAAACAATCCACTCCATCGAGGGATGAAAATAGGGCGCCCACGCGACCGCGTTGAGCGCCGTCAGTTGTTTTTTATTCGAACCGTCAGCGCTCATCAGCCAGATCTCGGCACTCTTCCGCGCTTCGTCGCTGAAATGGCGCCAGACGATCTGCTTGCCGTCGGGAGAAAAAAACGGCCCGCCGTCATAGCCTTTTTCTGTCGTGAGCCGCACCGGGTTTTGGCCGTCGGCATCCATCACATAAATTTCTTCGTCGCCATCGCGCTTGGAACAGAACACGATTTTTGTGCCATCCGGCGAGTACGAGCCCTCGGCGTCATAGCCTTCCGCGCGGGTCAGCTGCACGGGATTCTGGCCATCCGGATCGGCTTCGAAAATTTCGAAAAACGGATCGAAATCCCACACGTAACGTTTCGGCGGCGCCGATTTCAGCTTCTCGATTTCATCCTTCTGCTTTTTTTCGCTGGCCGCATCCAGATGCGTGCTGGCGAAGAGGACGCGCTGCCGCTTCGGGTGAAAATAGGCGCAGGTCGTGCGGCCGGTTCCAGTGGAGACGCGCAGAGGTTCACCGCGAGATAGACTCATGCGGTAGATTTGATAAAAGGGGTTTTCCGGTTGGCGCACGCCCTGAAAAATAATCTGCTGGCCATCGGGAGAAAAATACGCTTCCCCATTTTTCGAACCCACGAAGGTGAGTTGCCGCATGTTTTTGAGAACCTGCGATTCCGAATTCTCTGGCGAGGCCTCGTCCGCTTCTTCAGCGTGCGCGACAGGCAGACTGGTCAGAAGGCAGAACACAAGGCCGGCACCGATTGCCCCGCGGGACCGGGAATCTCGAAAGGTTGGCATGGGCTTCATGGCGATCCTTATTTCTGCTGGTACTTCCAGGACAAAATCATCGGGCGCATCTGGCTCCGGACGGCCATGTCGAACACTTTTTCGACACCGTCAAATTCCACTGCATAAAGCGATTCTTTGGGCCCGCCGACGAAATAAATGTAACGCAGCGCCGGCGCGCCATCGGGCTTTGCGTAGCGGAATCCCAATTCAGAGGCGGGATAAACACTATCCACAATAGAGAAATTCTCGACATCTTCTATTTTTATGCCATTTTCCAGACCGTTGTTTTTGCGCAGTTCGTCCAGCTTCAGCGCCGCCGTGGTTCCATTGTGCGGAACCACTCGAAAGGTCACGGCGGGCGCCTTGGTGCCCGGCTGCGGAACTTGCAGCGTGCCGTCCTGCACGACCCAATGCGCCGATGGCACGATCGAGGCGTTCGCGATGGTGATGTGAAAGCGAACCGTTCCGGCCGCTTTGATCTCCGGCGCCTTGCCATCGGGTGTTGGCGCGGCCTGTGTCTCGCCGCCGTCATCCTTTGCGGGCGCCGCGGCGAAAAACTTGAAGACGAAAATCACGAGCACGATAAAACCGACAACCGCCGTGATCGTTTTCGCGTTGCCGCTCTGCGACGCCGTCTTCGACGTGACGATCGCCTCCTGCTCCAGTTTGATTGCGTCCCCGCGCTGCTGTTCCGTGTCCGCGTTCATCATGGCTTCGCGCGCGCGCAGGACAGCGCCTTTAAAATCGCCCTTGTCGATGCGGTGCCGGGCTTCATCCAGCGCCGACGTGTACGCCTCTTTTTTCAGTTCGCGTTCGCCGAGTTCAATCTTGATCTTCAGCGCGGCGTGCGGCGTGCCACTGTTGAATGCTTCGCGCCAGTTCGCCAGCGCCAGCGGCAACTGGCCCTGCCGGTAGAAATCATCAGCCCTTTTTTCGGTGTCGCTTTGCGGAATGGTGGACTTGACGTGCGTCTCCAACCGTCCGAACACGCGCTGGTTGGATGGCCCGCCCTTCACGGCGCTCAGGAATCCCGACTTGGCATTGACGTTGCCGCCGACAGCGCCGAGCGCCGCGCCCGAAACGCGTTTCTCCTGCATCGTCTGAAGATTGCCAGTCGCTGGCATCGTCCCTGATTTTCCCTTGGCCGCGTGTCCAACAACGGCGTCCGCATCGACATCCGGCGCGTGCGTCTTGCGCGAGGGCCTCGGCGGAGCGGGCGGTTTGCCGCCCTTCAATGCAGCGACGGGCTCGCCGTCTTTCAGGCGTTGAATATCCGCAAGAACGTCCGCGGCGACCCCGGGACGCTGCGTCGCGTCTTTGGCCATCAGGCGCGCGATGAACGCTTCGGCTTCCGCGGGCACATCGTCGCGCAGAGCGGAGAGCGGCGTGGGCTTTTTTTCGAGGATCGAGCGCGCAATGAGTTCCGGGTCTTCGCCCGGAAACGGATCCTGCCCGGCCATGATGAAATGGAGCACCGCGCCGGCGCTGTAAATGTCGCTCTCGATGGAGAGCGGCGAACCTTCCACGATCTCCGGCGCGAGGTAACCCAGCGCGGGCCCGTCGATCACATCGACGATGGGCGTGTTCATGAGCGTCAATCCGCCGGCGCCTTCAAGTTTCAGATCCTGGTCCTGCGTGATCAAAATGCCGCCGGGCCAGATCTCGCCGTGCAGATTCCTGGCCGCGTGCAACGCCACAAGCGCCGCAAAAAGCTGTTCGGCCAGAATCAGACAGTCGCGCCACGCGACCTTGGATCCCCCCAGCAGCATCTGGCGCAGCGACTTTCCGGCGATCATCTCCTCGAGGCAATACACGCCGACCGCCGGATCGTCGCCCGTGCTGTACATCACTTTGATGCTGGCGTGCTGAACGGTGCGAGCGGCTTCCCACCCTTTTAAGACGCTGTTTCTCAGGAGGGTGTTCGCACGCAAATCTTCACGCAGTACGCGCACGGCCAGCGGCGATGCCGAGGATTGCGCTTCATAGAGTTCCACGTAGGAACCCTTGCCGAGCAATTTCTGGATGGGATATCCCGCCACCGTCTGCCCGTTGAGATCACTCATGATAGTCGGCTTCAGTCCCTTGATCGCGCCAGTGATTCACTGCGCGCTGCCCGGATTCGAATTTCAAATCGTGCTCCGCTCTTGCCATCGGAGCGCCGCACCAGACGCAGTTCGCCATTGTGATCTTCAATGATGCGGCGGGCAATGGATAAACCCAACCCCGTTCCGCGCCCCACCATCTTAGTGGTGAAAAACGGTTCAAAAATCTGTTCCTGAATATCTGTCGGAACGCCCGGCCCACTGTCTTCCACGGCAATCAGCACCGCGCCGTCTTGTGCGTGCCGCGTCTGAATGGTGATCGCGCCGTAGGACTCTTTCAACGATGCGCCCGTGCTGCTGAGCGTCCGCAACCGTGACGCCGAACCGCCGGCCGAAGCCATTGCCACCGCCAATTCCGGCACCGCCAGCTCAATGGCATCCGCCGCATTGGTGACAAGATTGACAAGCACCTGTTCGACTTCATCCATAGCGACCCGAATGGGCGGCGGCGCCGGCAGGCTCAGGTCCAGCGTGAGGCTGACGCCGCGCAACTGCAGCGTATGCGCGAGCAAATCATGCACTTTTGCGGCAAGGTCATTGGCCGTGCATTCGGATCGTCCTCCGCTGGTCTTTCGGGCGAAATCCAGCAGACCTTGCACGATTTTTTTACAGCGCCGCGCCTGGTCTTCAATAACCAGGAGTTCCTTGCGCGGCGTGTCGTCCTCCAGGAGCATTTGCGCGTAACCCAGAATCGTCGCCAGAGGCGTGTTCAGTTCATGGGCCAGTCCGGCCGCTAGATTGCCGAGCGCATGTAGCTTTTCCGAGTGAAAGACCTGGCGCTCAAGGGAATGGCGTTCGGTGATGTCGCGGGACACGATGACGATGCCCATCGTTTCGTGGTCGCTGGTGCGCACGGCGCTGACGGTATTTTCAAAGCGTCTGCCCTTGAGTTCGATCTGCGCCAGCTTCGGCGTTTTTGGCGGCGTGAGCGCCTGTGCCAGAGTAGGCTTGGGTGAATCGGCACCCAGCAGAGCGAGTGTCGCGGGACATAGAAATCCACCCTTGTTCAAGGCATCTTCAAGACACGCCGCTGGATTGCCCAAGGGACATTCCGCGCTTTTTTCGTCAGGGTCGTGATGGTGCTGTTGCCGGCATTCTTCCATCTCGTCAGTGTGGCAGCCGGCCTGCTTGAGCGTGTCGCCCAGCGCCGTCAGCGCGCTCTTCTGAGCCGCCGTGTTGGCTAACAGAACTTGGCCCTGCAGGTCGACGACGACGACGCCCTCTTCCATGCACTCCAAAATGGCGCGCGCGCGCTGATGCTCGGCCGCCAGTTTGGATTCCGCCGCAGCCAGTTTTTCGACGCGGTCAGCCAGATCGGCGTTCAAGCGCCGCACATCGCGGGAGTGTGCGCGCAGCCGCTCCATGATGTTCGTGGCCAGAAATACAGAGATCAGCAGGGTGGTGCTGATCGCGAAGATCAGCGCAATCTTGGCCAGCCGCGTCGGCACTTCGAGCGATCCCTCCAGAGGCCAGGCGTAATTCAGTCCCAGAATATCGGCCAGCCCCAGGAACAAGACCACTCCGGTTGTCAGCATCGCGACGGTGTAAGCACGCTTTTTTTCGAGAAGAATGGCGGCGATCACGACGTGAAAGGTGAAATAGAACGCAAAGGGATTCGACAGCCCGCCCGAGAAAAAGATCAATAGTCCCAGCCCGATGATATCCATGCCGCTCTGCAGCAGCGCTTCGGCCAGCAGTGCGCGCAGAGTGCGCGGCGGCAAGGTTCGATGCAGCCCGAAAAAACCCGCGTTGAACAGCGCCATCGTGGCCGCGATGATCACCAGCGGCCACACCGACAGCACCAGATTCAGCGCATAAGCCGCGACGCTCGCGAGGCCCACGCCAGCCAGCGCGATCCAGCGCAGGTTGACCAGCCAGCGCAGCCGCTCGGCCAGTTCATCGCGGCGAGACATTTCATCGGCGGCCGCCGTATCGACTGTCAGATCCAGAATCATGGCCGCATTATCGGTCAATCAAAGCCTCGATGCAAGGTCGTCGTCGTTCGGCCGAGCGGAGTCGAAGGTGTTCTAAGAAATGAAGTCCAACGTGTCTACCGTTCCGCCGCCAGTTCCTTGCGGATCGCCGCGGCGGTGTCGCGAATGCAGTCGTCCAACGAACGCGTCGGCGCGTAGCCAATCAGGCGCTGTGCTTTCTCCAGACAGGGCACGCGGCGAAACATGTCTTCAAAACCTTCGACATACGCGTCATCGTAAGGAATGAGCGTGATCGCCGACTCGCTAGCCAGCACACGCTTGACGCGTTCGGCCAGAGTCAAAATCGTGACTTCGTCGCTCGTTCCTATATTGATCACTTCACCGCGCGCCGCCGGAGTCTGCATCATCGTCGCGAGCGCCTCCACGACATCTAGCACGTGGCAAAAACAGCGCGCCTGCTGCCCATCGCCAAAGACGGAAATCGGCTGGCCCGTCAAGGCCTGGCGCACAATCGTCGGCAGCACCATGCCGTAACGCCCCGTCTGGCGCGGTCCGACGGTATTGAAAAGCCGCGTGATCATCACCGGAAGACGCGTCTCGCGGAAATGCGCCAGCGCCAGAAATTCCTCGAGCGCCTTCGCCGACGCATACGCCCAGCGTTGCTTGTCCGTCGCGCCCATCACCTGATCCCCGTCTTCCCGAAACGGGATCGCCGTGGATTTTCCGTACACTTCGCTCGTCGAAGTAATCAGCACCGGCGTGCGGTAACGGTTGGCGTATGTCAACACCGCGTTGGTGCCGCGCACAATGGTCTCGATGGACTGCACGGGCTTTTCAAGAATCAGTTTCACGCCCACCGCACTGGCGAGATGAAAGACCGAATCGCTCTGGCGAATCAGCGTTTCCAGCAGCGCCTCATCCATTACCGAGCCGATCAGGAGTTTGACGCGCGGGTGATTCTCCAGATGTTCCACATTGGGATAGCGGCCCGTCGACAGGTTATCGAGCAGCGTCACATGGGTATCGGGCGCCCGCGCAAGCAGGTGGTCCGCCAGATGAGAACCGATGAAACCCGCGCCGCCAGTAATCAGATATCGCATTAGAATTCCCGTCGCCTGATCCAAACTTTATCACGCTCCTACGTCGCCTGCATCGCCCAAATAGCGGCACGCCCGACCACGCACTTCAGGCGCACGGCGGTTGTACGTGCAAGCAAGCAGAGCAGATCGCTTTTTTTTATGTCCCGACATGACCGAGCGGAGGCGTTCAGGGCGCCTCCGCTCGGTCGTGTCGCTGGGATATTCTAGAAGACCTTAGCCAGAAGCCAGATCAACAGGAGCAATCCCAGCGGCACACCCAGTAACCAACCCACGATATACGGCATGATCTGTACTCCTTAGTGGTTTGAGTTTAGCACCTTTACACGGAACCAGACGGATTAATCGGAACCCCGCGCCGCCTGTCCTCGTCCTGCAGATCGTCTTCGTCGTAGTAGCGTTGTTTCCAGCCCATGTAGGCACCACCGATGGACGCACCCAGCGCCAGCAATGACAATCCGGTCATGGTCCAAGCCAACCTCGAAGCCGCTTTCCGAACTTTTTCAGCTTCCGCCAGTTCCTTCTTGTGGCTTTCATGCCAGCGTTTTTGCGCCTGATTCTGAGCCTGGGCGATGGCGTTTTGTTCCTTCTTTAGGAACTCCTCCGCTTGGTTTTCAGACATATTCGCGTTCACGGCCACAAACGTGATGAGCGCGTCGTTGTCGGCCACGTCTTCCGGCTTTATGGATCGGTCTTTCATATCCGGAGTTGCCGCTTGATCCGCGGAGACGTTGACGGCTTGTCCATCCTTTGACGGATTGGCCGCCGCGAACGTTTTTGCGCGCTGTGTCAGAAAGGATGTGAAACGTTGATCGTCCAGACTGCTGAACGACAGTGCCTTGCCATACGTCTGAGCGGCTCCGCGGTTCTGCGCCGTGTCGGCGCCCATCTGTGCGGCGGCTTGCGCACCCTGTGCGGTGGCCTGAGCGGCTGTCGCGCCCATTTGAAACAGCGAACCGATGCCCAGCGCCAGGAACAACGACGCCAGCGCCCACGTCAACGCGCCATGTATGACAGCGTCTTCAGCCTCATGCAAATTCGCCCAATGTCCCGCGACCCACGCACCGAAGAATGACGAACCCAGTGCGGTGATCAGCAGAAAGAGGACAGGCAACGTGTACGACGATCCCTCCGACTGCGACATTTGGTACGGATCAAACGCAGAAAGCCCGATGGCTCCCGCAAACCACATCATCAACATTTGAAGTCCGATCGTCGCCAGAGTTCCTGCAACAATCGCGCCCCAATTCAGCTTCCGCCGCTCAGCCGCGACGATCCTCGACGCCCCAAACTCATCTCTTCCTTCTCGTGCCAGATCCATACTATATATTCCTCCCGCTAATCCCTCCTGATTCGGGTAGGTGCAAAAAGCAGTCCATGTCGTGAGCGCGTTAATACGTCCTGAATGGCATCCAAGTTGGCAATTGGGAGCTCAACCGTGAACGCATTTGCGTAACGCCCCTGTTTCCAACGCTCTTCTTTTTGAGTCTATGGTTTAAGGCGAAACGGTGTGTCTGTTGCGTCCGTTGGATTTGTTGTCTCGGAGACAGAATGGCGTCGGGAGAGGCGGCGTGCGATGTCGCGTTGCTGCTGTGTCTGTGGAGCGGCGATGTCACGGTCACCAGCTCCCCTTTCGCCGCTCAGCTCGGCTGCACCTTTGAGGAGGCCGGCTGCGTGGCCGTCGGAAAATACCAGGTGACCAACGTGCCCCATCTCTTCGTCGCCGGCGACGCCTCCGGCTCCATTCAGTTGGCCATCGTTGCGGCCTCCGAGGGCACTCAAGCGGCGATCGCCATCAACAAGGCGCTGCTGACTGAAGACAATTAATAAAGTGAGGTAAAGTTCACACACGGCGTAAAATCGGATACACTTATTTCTTGACGGACCTTGTCGAGCGGAATCGGGCCGCTCAAGTGAAAGTATTTTCACCTGGGATTGGAGCCGTTCACGATTGAATGAAGTTGTCTGGGCGAGACGCCCAGACAACGGTACGACCGAAGGGCTCAGTCCATATTCAAAAGTGAATGCTCTAAACATCGCGTGTAACAAGCCATTGAAAATGGCGAATGATTTTATTTGAAAGGTTTCAAATATGCTTGAAGCGATTCGCAGTATAACGCCCCGGTATGATTTAAAGGAAGACCTACGCTTTCGCGGGTGGATGCTGGATATTGTTTTCAAAAGTGGAATTGAAATCACCATACCTGCGCCGCTCTCTGTCGTGTTTGAGCGCATGGATTTTCCGCCGGACATGTTGATTCGAGTCACCCGTGACTGGTTGCAGGATAAGCATCGGACCAACCCGCGAGCCGCAATCGAACTCTGAGCGACCCCAACGAATTTATACTTCCGAAACCCGCGTGATTCACAGGGTCGTAGAGTGATTGAGCGTCGTGTCGGGCTTTTCATGATTTGCTCTCCCACCCTAAAAATGTACAGTGATGTTATATTCCGGCGCTGGAAAGCCACTGGCCGTCGCCCGTGCTCTAGTTGGAGACTTTACCCATCAATTCACTCATCGGAAAAGCCGCGGGCCAATGGAGCGCCAACAGCACCTTTCGCGTGATGGTGGTTGATGACGGCGACGAACTTAGAAAAACGTATGCCGATGGATTGCATCTCCTCGGGTATGAAGTCACACAGGCCAGCAATGGCCAGGAGGCCGTCGACAAAGTTCGCAGCGAGACCATCGATGCCGTCGTGCTGGATCTGCACATGCCCGGTATGGATGGCTTAGCCTGCCTCAAACTGCTGAAAGAAGAAAAGAGCGAGATCGAAGTTCTGATCGTGACCGGATTCGGCACCATTCCCTCCGCGGTCGAAGCGATGCGCCTTGGCGCGTACGACTACATCGCCAAGCCATTTTCGTTTGAAGAACTGGATCAGCGCTTGAAGCGCTGCGTGCTGGCGCGCGACCTGCGCCGCGAAAATGTGCATCTGCGCGGCCTGCTGAAAGAAAAATACCACTACGAAAATCTGGTTGGAAAATCCGAAGCCATGCAGCGCGTATTTGCCATGATCCGCCAGGTGGCGCAGAGCCGATCGACCGTGCTGTTGCAGGGAAAATCGGGCACGGGAAAAGAACTCGTGGCGCGTGCGATCCATTTCAACAGCCCCGTGGCCGCGGGACCGATTATTGCCGTGGATTGCGGAGCGATCGCGCCGTCGGTCATTGAAAGCGAACTGTTCGGGCACGTCAAAGGCGCCTTCACCGGCGCGCACCAGGCCAAGGAAGGACTCTTCCGTGTCGCGCGGGGCGGAACGCTGTTCTTCGATGAAATCGGCGAATTGCCGCTGGAGATGCAGACTAAATTATTGCGCGCGCTGCAGGAGCGTGAGATTCGCCCGGTCGGCTCCGACCGTTCGTTCCCTGTCGACGTGCGCGTTGTCGCGGCCACGCATCGCGATCTGACCGCGGCGGTAAAAGACGGCAAGTTCCGCGAAGATCTGTTCTACCGCCTGAACGTCATCACCATCCTCGTTCCGACCCTGGCCGAACGCCGTGAAGACGTCCCGCTCCTGCTGGCGCATTTTTTGAAAAAGCACGCGCGGCCCGAACGCCAGGTGGCGCGTGTCGAAGCACAGGCCATGCGCGCCCTGAGCAGCTACGATTGGCCGGGAAATGTGCGCGAACTGGAAAACACGGTCGAACGCGCGCTGGCCCTCGGGTACGGACCGGTCATTGTCGAAGCCGATCTGCCCCAGCACATCGCGAACGCCGGACGCCGCGGCAGCCGCGCGAATCTGTCCGCGCTGATCCTCTCTGATGCGGAAGCGAAAGAACTGGACGAAGAGAATTTCGCGCGCGATATGGTGCTCGCGCCTGCCCTGCCCGAAACGCCAGCGAACGGCGGTGTGGCGGCGCTTCCATCGCCGCAAACGACCGGGGCGGACGCAGCGCCCCTGGCGACCGGCACGGTATCGCTGGACGAAATCGAGCGGCAGGCCATCTTGGCCACGCTGCGCAACACCAATGGCGATCGCACGGCATGCGCGCGAATTTTAGGCATCGATAAATCGACGCTCTATCGAAAACTAAAACGCTACAACCTTCTCATCGGTCCCGACGGCGAGGCCGACATGGGAAAGAGTGAATAAAGCGGAGGCCGCCCGTCGTGAGCTTCGGGGTGAAATCGGTGCTGCCGTTTAAACGCCCGCATTCAATACCCGCAAAATCTCCTGCAGATCGTTTTTCACCTGGATGGGCTTGTTCGCGTACGGATTGCTGCGAATGCCGAACTCACGGAACTCGTGCCGCAATTCCTCGCCATGCAGGCTGTGGTAGCCAACCGTTGTGCTCGCCGCCTTGAGCTGATGGCCGGTGATAATGCAGACCACGCGATCAGTCTTGCCGATGACGCCCTGTTCCACCAGCCGCCGCGTGCCCGCGACGCTCGCCGCGCTCGCCGGTTCGCAGCCGATTCCGCCGCGGCCCACGATGGCCTTGGCATCCACGATTTCCTGGTCGTCCACTTCGGTGACGACGCCGTTGAGCGCGTCCAGCGCGCGCAGGCATTTGGTCAGATTTACCGGACGATTGATCTCGATGGCGCTGGCGATCGTGTTGGCCTCGCGATGCTCCGCGTCCATTTGTTTATAAAAGGAGTCGATCTTCGCGCTGTCCAAATGTCCGCCATTCCAGCGCAGGCCGGAATCGTTGTACAGGCGATTGAGCGTATTGGCCCCGGCCGCATTGATGACCGCAAGGCGCGGAAGTTTTTTTATCAGGCCGAGGTCGTAAAGTTCTTTAAACGCTTTGCCGAACGCGGAACTGTTTCCCAGATTTCCGCCCGGCACCACGATCCAGTCCGGCACATCCCAGTTCATCGCTTCCAGGACGCGGTACATGATCGTCTTCTGGCCTTCGAGCCGGAACGGGTTCACGGAATTCAGCAGATAGATGCCCAGCGACGCGCTGACCTCTTTAACGCGCTTCATTGCGTCATCAAACAAGCCGACGATCTGAATGGTTTTCGAACCGTAGTCAAGGCCCTGCGACAGCTTGCCCATCGCAATGCGGCCGGACCCCACGAAAACGATCGCCTCCAGTTTTCCGCCGGGCTGGGACGCCGACGACGCAGCGTAAGCCGCGAGACTGGAGGAGGTATTCCCGGTGCTCGCACAGGCCACTTTTCGCGCACCGACGACGCGAGCATGCGTAAACCCCGCCGTCATTCCGTTATCCTTAAAGGAGCCGGACGGATTCAAGCCTTCGTATTGCAGCAATATATCTTTCACGCCCGTGTAGGCCGCGACCTCGGGCTCCGGGCGCAGCAGCGTCTGGCCTTCGCCGATGGTGACAACCTGTTCGTCAGAGGCGAAATCGAGCAACTCTTTAAAACGCCAGACGCCGGAGAAACTCAGCGGATTGCGGCGCTGCGACCACTTTTTCTCGAAGTCGCTCAGCCGCGAGGGCACAAGCGCGCGGTCCCACTCGTAACCAATATCGAGCAGCGAGCCGCAGGTTTTGCAGGCGGTCAGAGTCTCGCTGACGCCGTAAGTCGCGGCGCAAGACGGATTGATGCAGCGTTGGAATGCGATTTCTTTTTTCACTTCAGTATTATAACGCGTGCGGAAAAACTTTCGATTGCGAAAGTGCGAGGCTCACGGCTTCTTGACGGTCTCCAGCATCTTCAAATTCGCCTTTAAATCATGCTTCACATACGGCTGAGTCGCGGCCGGCTGGCGGCCCTTCGTGCTGGCGTGGGCCACATGGTACGTCAGATCTTCGGGCACGAACAAAACGTTGTGAAGATTGCTCCCCATCGCCACCGGACGGGCCATCAATTCCAGTGCAGCCTGCTCGTCCAATTTTCCATAGCCGTCCTTCGTGCGCTGCGATAGCAATTTGTAGCGATCCCCCGCCGACAGCAGCACGCAGCCGCCCAGCGCGTTGGGCAATTGCGGATGCGCCTCGCCCTGCTTGATAAATTCAATCTTCTCCGGCCACGCCGCGACACCCACGGCGCGGCGCGTTTTGCCATCGGCGATCAAGTAATAATATTCGCAGGTGCGTTTGGCATTCTTGAAAATAGCCTGCGCCTCTTCGAGCGTGGTGGCCTTCTCCAGAACGCGCCGCATCAGGAACGCCATGGGCGTGCCATCCCAGTTCCCCTCGCCGCGCCCGCCCATTTCTCCGAGCGAAATCTGCGTGTCGTTCATGCCACTGACGCAGCCGATGAATCCCGCGTAGCCGACATTCACGATGCCGTTGCAGCCGTCGCGCCGGGTGATGAAATCCACCTGCACGCCCTGCAGCCCGATCTCCGTCATGTAGTCCAGCACGCGGCCGTGATACATTTTTCCGCCCACCGTCGCCTCGCCCGAAATCGCGAAGCCCGAACAGTGAAACAGTTCAGGAAAAACATTCGCCAGCTTCATCTCTTCGTGAGCGATGCCGGCGCCTTCGGCAAGACCTTTCAATTCGTCGAGATAGTCTTTGTCGCAATGCGGTTCGAGGCGCCGCCACGCGTCGCGAATGTCGTTCATGAACCAACTGCCCTTTCCCACGCTGTAAATAAATCCGACCACGTACAGCGTCGAATCGGTCAGCTTGCGGATCTCAGGCGCGAACAACTTTCCATGCGCCAGCCCCATGTCGCGGGGCGCGCCAGTGAGCCAACAGGTGCGCTGCCCGTCCT
>Ga0163155_10002448_pt1 | contig 20735 bp, 17 predicted proteins | sample OliLakLV19SP4G1_FD_148611 | JGI IMG/M metagenome (GOLD analysis project Ga0163155, IMG submission 148611) | Freshwater microbial mat bacterial communities from Lake Vanda, McMurdo Dry Valleys, Antarctica - Oligotrophic Lake LV.19.SP4.G1 | ecosystem: Environmental > Aquatic > Freshwater > Lake >... | reverse complement strand
CTCTAAATTCGGTGTTTATGTAAGTATTCCAATTTACTGATATACCCATTATTGTAAAAGCGAATGCAATTATTATAGCTTGAATATTTTTAAATTTTTGCCAATAATTCAATCCAGTAAAAGCTATTAGTCTAAATTTATTTATCAAGAAAAAAGTAATAGCAATTAAAATTATTCTGATTGTGGTACTTGCAATCTGTTTCGCAATCTGTTCATCGAATAAGATTCCAAATAAATATTCTCTGAGTGGTTTTTCAAGCCATAAAAAGGATAAAAATCCAATTAGGATAACGATTGCTATTTTGATTTCCTTTTTCATTTTTTTTATTGCTACCAATCGAGTCACCCCGGGATATTTCACCCCTACGTTCCCACGGAACCGTGCTTGAAAGTCTCCCTTCACACAGCCTGTCCCGTTTTTTTTTGCGGGAGCTCTTCTTGTTTAATCACAAAAGTGCAAACACTTTATGGATTTACCAATTTCCAGTGCGGAAAAAGTAAAGGCGATTCCTTGTACTTCTTCTGTAACCATCTCAAAGAAGCCATTTTGTAAAGCCCTTTCTCCCATTTTACCCATTTAAGCAATCTTGCATTGAGTTGATTCCAGATTTCGCGTGTGTGGTTCGATGAAAACTTGCAGTAGTAATTCATTATTCCCTGAATAATAGGGCGTAACTCCTTAGCAATTACTTCTATTGGTTTTCTTCGTTTGTGAAGGTTCAATTCCTTGAACTTCTCCAACACGCTACTCTTTGACTTCCTGCTCATGAACATACTGGGCATAAGCATCAGTCTCCCGTTTACTTTGCACCAGTGGGGGCGAATAGTGAATCCCAGAAAATCATACCCCTTAGGATATTTCTTTTCTGACCTTCCTCTGAGATTTACAATCTGGGTCTTTTCAGGATGTAGGGTAAGTTTACATTTTCGGAGACGTACACCAATTTGTTTTAACACGAAAATGGCTTGTTTCTCCGTCTTGCAATGCACCACAACATCATCGGCATAGCGTTCAAATGGCTTTTCGGGATGGTATTTATCCATCCATTTATCAAAACACACGTGCATGAAGATATTCGCCAGCAGTGGACTGATTACGTTTTCAGGTTGTTGTCCAACCATTCCCAATCCATATCATCTACGCCACCACTACCCTTGTTGGCTCGTACTTTCTTATATGCCTGTAGAAGGCCAGTTCCTTTGTTAATGATAATGATTCCTCTGCTCGGTTCGCTCGGCTTCGGCTTTCGTCTTATCATCCCTAAAGGGCTTCCATCTTTTGTACAGCATTCTTTCCGCTTTTACGGATTGATTCAAGACACACACGGTTTGCAGCTTGGCGAAGGTGGCGATTTTCACCACAAAACTTGATGCGGAGAACCAATGTTTGATTAACCACAAATGTGTCTGCGGAGCACTGAACCGCCACTTTTGCCAAACGCCTGTTATCGGATGTGCTACTTTCATAAAGCTTAAGCATTCTCTACAAAATACATATCAATCATCCCTTTATTCTTCGCTTCAATTTTTCCTCTGTGTTCGCACTTGAATTTATCTTTCACCAACTTATAAGTACTTCCGCTGATGTTTACTTTACCAGGCTCACCGGATGATTCCATTCTGGAAGCAATATTTACCGTATCGCCCCAAATATCGTAAGCGAATTTTTTAATGCCTACAATTCCTGCAACTACACTTCCTGTATTGCATCCAATTCTTATTTCAAAAAATGGTTTTCCTTCACTTTCTCTCTTCTGTTTTTCGGCTAACATAAAATCCCTAATTTCTAATGCTGCGCTAACTGTATCTTCTGCATTCGTAGTGTTCGCAACCGGCAAACCGCCTGCACACATGTATGAGTCGCCAATGGTTTTTATTTTTTCGATGCCGTGTTTGGTTATGATATTATCGAAGGCAGAGTAACAGTAATTGATTTGATTAACCAATTCCTGTGCACTCAACTTTTCACTCATCAAAGTAAAGTTTTTAAAATCAGTGAAGAGTACGGTTACTTCGCTAAAGTCTTTTGCTGTGGTGGTTCCTTTTGCTTTTAGCTCTTCTGCAACTTCAGCTGGGAGGATGTTTAAAAGCAAATCATCGCTCTTTTTCTTTTCAGCTTCTACTACTTTCTTTTGTTCTTCAACTACTTTATTTCTTCCGTCCAACTGTTTTGTACGCAATTCCACTTTCTTTTCCAAAATTATTTTTTCTCTTTTCAAATTCCGTTCTCTCCATTTTATAAACCCTCCGATTAATGACAAAGCACTGATAACATAAATTGTGTACATCCACCATGTTTTCCACCAAGGTGGACGAATGGTAAATGAGTAACTGAATTCGTTGCTCCAATACCCTTCGCTGTTCATTGCTTTTACTTTGAATATGTAATTGCCTTGAGGAATATTGCCATAAGGCGCTTCGGTACGGTTGGTTATGGCACTCCAGTTTTCATCTATTCCAACTAATTTGTATTGGTATTTTACTTTTTTAGGTTGAGCCATTGTAATACCAACAAAATTAAAAGTTAAGTAATTGTTATTATAGGCTAGACTTAAATTTTCGGGCAAGTTATACCAGCGGCTTAAACCACCAAATTCAAAATCACCAACGCTTACTCCATTGCCTAAAATAATAGTTGTGTCTTTTACAAAAAAACTGTTTCCGCTTCCCTTCTCCTTTGAAGAAGGTGTCCGCCCCTGGCGGACGGATGAGGTTAAATTTACCCACGCAATATTTTCATTAAACAAGGCTATGTTTATTAGTTGAATGTTTGGCGCAGTCGTATCTGCAACTTCTCCGCCTGCTGGCGGATGGAAAGCAGTTAGTCTGTCGTTTGCGCCAATCCAAATAGTTCCGTTTTTGTCTTCGCAAATTGTTTTGCCTCCGTTTACACCGATCCCTAAAAAACCATCTTCATACGCGTAGTTCTTGAAGAAAACTTTTCCTTTGGCTTCTGGAGCGGACTTGTCCCGATAGCTATCGGGATCAGAAAACAACACTAACTTCTCCTTGTTTTCCGGGGACAGCTTGCTAAGCCCAAACCGGGTTCCGAACCAAAGATTTCCGCTTTTGTCTTCCAGCATACTCAAAACAAAATTATTGCTTAAGCCTTCTTTATCGGTAAAATGCGTAAAACTTTTGCCATCGTATTTCGATACGCCTCCACCACCTGTGCCGAACCAAAGATTTCCGCTTTTGTCTTCCAGCATACTCCAAACAGAATTATTGCTTAACCCTTCTTTATCGGTAAAATGCGTAAAGGTGTATTGAGTAGACCCTTCGACTTCGCTCAGGGCAAGTTTCGATACGCCTCCACCATCAGTGCCGAACCAAAGATTTCCGCTTTTGTCTTCCAGCATACTCCTTACAACATTATTGCTTAAGCCTTCTTTATCGGTAAAATGCGTAAAACTTTTGCCATCGTATTTCGATACGCCTCCACCATCAGTGCCGAACCAAAGATTTCCGCTTTTGTCTTCCAGCATACTCCTTACAACATTATTGCTTAAGCCTTCTTTATCGGTAAAATGCGTAAAACTTTTGCCATCGTATTTCGATACGCCTCCACCCCAGGTGCCGAACCAAAGATTTCCGCTTTTGTCTTCCAGCATACTAAAAACAAAATTATTGCTTAAGCCTTCTTTATCGGTAAAATGCGTAAAACTTTTGCCATCGTATTTCGATACGCCTCCACCTTGAGTGCCGAACCAAAGATTTCCGCTTTTGTCTTCCAGCATACTAAAAACAAAATTATTGCTAAAGCCTTCTTTATCGGTAAAATGCGTAAAACTTTTGCCATCGTATTTCGATACGCCTCCACCACCTGTGCCGAACCAAAGATTTCCGCTTTTGTCTTCCAGCATACTCAAAACAAAATTATTGCTTAAGCCTTCTTTATCGGTAAAATGCGTAAAACTTTTGCCATCGTATTTCGATACGCCTCCACCAAAAGTGCCGAACCAAAGATTTCCGCTTTTGTCTTCCAGCATACTCACAACATCATTATTGCTTAAGCCTTCTTTATCGGTAAAATGCGTAAAACTTTTGCCATCGTATTTCGATACGTCTCCACCAAAAGTGCCGAACCAAAGATTTCCGCTTTTGTCTTCCAGCATACTCACAACATCATTATTGCTTAAGCCTTCTTTATCGGTAAAATGCGTAAAACTTTTGCCATCGTATTTCGATACGCCTCCACCTCTTGTGCCGAACCAAAGATTTCCGCTTTTGTCTTCCAGCATACTATAAACAATATTATTGCTTAAGCCTTCTTTATCGGTAAAATGCGTAAAAGTGTATTGACTAGACCCTTCGACTTCGCTCAGGGCAAGTTTCGATACGCCTCCACCAAAAGTGCCGAACCAAAGATTTCCGCTTTTGTCTTCCAGCATACTATAAACAATATTATTGCTTAAGCCTTCTTTATCGGTAAAATGCGTAAAACTTTTGCCATCGTATTTCGATACGCCTCCACCTTGAGTGCCGAACCAAAGATTTCCGCTTTTGTCTTCCAGCATACTAAAAACAAAATTATTGCTTAAGCCTTCTTTATCGGTAAAATGCGTAAAACTTTTGCCATCGTATTTCGATACGCCTCCACCTAACGTGCCGAACCAAAGATTTCCGCTTTTGTCTTCCAGCATACAGTTTATATTGCCATGTTTTAAGCCTTGCAATTTACCAAAAGAGCTAAAGTTTTCCGGATTTTGGTCTCTGATATAAGCGTCTTTTGCAATTACCACTTCGGGTATGCCTGCTGTAAAAGGACTGTCAATGGCGGGTATTATTTTGGCAAGAAGAAAGGTGTCTTGCCCCGGTGTGCATACTCTTGGTGTGCCGGCTAAAATAATTTTTGGTTTTCCTGCCGGATGTATGTTTGTATTGGTAAGCACCACTTTGGGTGTGCCTACGGGTATTTTTTTTAGTTTGCTTTCATCCACCAAAATAACTGTAGGTTTGGCCATACTGTCTTTGGGTACTACATAGCCGTTGGCAGCCACCACTTTTGGTGCAAAGGTCGTTGGGCGTTCCTGCTCTTTATGCTGGGTGCATGAGAAAAAACTAATTACTGAAATCAGTAATAAAAATGATGTAAAACAATTATTGGAATTTGATTTATGCATAATGATAATTGCTAATTATTTTATTGTATAATGTTGTCAGATATCCGATAATCGAGTGACGCAAAGGAATCTCACCCTCACGTTCTCAGGGAACCATGCGTGAAAGTCTCCCCTCACACGGCCTGCCCCGCCTGTGCGGGGGCTCTGAACCGCCAATTTCTTGTAGGTGCTGTTAGTAGCAGTTTTTATATCAGCTATTTTCAATATCAACTCATTATAGATGTAAATATTCAGCTCCATAAGGATTGTCAACCAAATATACCCAGTTCCCGTTAGGTTGTTTTTTTAATATATCACTTGACGTGCCTTTCATATCCAATTTTGTGCCGTCAGGTAAGATGGCTTTCAATGTCCATTCATCAACCCAAGCAGTAATATCACCAACGGTAAACCCAGTGCTTCTCAGTGCTTGCAAATCTGGTTTCAATGCACACACTTGCTCAAGTGCTTTGCGTATGTTTTCTTTACCCGTTACAAATGTGCCTATTCCAGTAATATAAACTGCATCTTCATCAAAACAATCAAGTGCGCTTTCTACGTCTCCGTTGCGAACGCAGTTTTGAAAATACCTTGCCGAACCTTCAATGCTTGTTCTGTCAAATTCCTTTTTCATGTGTAATATTTTTTGTCTTGTTTATGGTTTAATAAAATTGCTACTAACGTTTTAGGGCTTTGCGAAGAAGTGGAATAAGAAGCACAAATGTTCAAATTAGTACAAATGTTTATTAGAATTCCGAATGTTCAATTTGGCACTGAACCCGCTTTTTTGCAAAACCCCTGTTATATGCCGTTTTTCTTATTCTCACTATAAGTCTATTATTTTGTCGGCTTCACGTATTCCGCTTAAATAGGCTCCGTGTACTGTTCCACGATATTCTCTTTCTGTATGTTCGCCAGCAAAGAAAACTTTGTTATTTACTTCATTCGATAGTGTATCAAAGTCTGCTGATGTTGAGCCATTTGTCGGGTAAGAATAAGCTCCGTAAGAATTGATATTCTGTCCCCATTTTGTTCTCAAAAAATTTGTCGGATTTGGAATACTGTTGCCATAAATACTCTTTAAATTCAGCATTATTTCGTTGATAATTTGATTATCGGTCATACTTTCTGTTACAGTTGCATAGTCGCCAAAAGCAAAAGTCATTAATCCATTTGATGGTGTAAATTTCTTGATATTTAGAAAGTAATTAAATTTGCCTTTGGTTTCTGGGGTGTAACCAATGTACTGCAGATTTGTGTCCCAAAATGGTGTGTTCCAAACCAACAAAAATTTATTCACATTACCTATATTAGTGTTACTAATTGCATTGGTTTTACTTGTTGGTAATGCAGGCGTAAAAGTAATCGCATTATTTTTCAATACGCCTAGCGGAACTGAAACAACTACATAATCAGCATCTATATTATTGCCGTTAGCGATAATATTTACTTTTGCATTTGAATAATTGATGCTTGAAACTCTTGTATTTAATCTAACGTCTAAACCTGCTGCTAAAAAGTCTGTTACCTTATCATATCCATTCGTAATAATTACGTCTGCTCCGCTATACTCTTCGCCATCGTCAAAGAATTTTGACGATAGTTTTGAAATGTCGCCACCTGTATTAAATTCTAAATAGGCAGAGAGCATATACTTCCAAAGTCTGTCATTAGCTTGTGTTGGGTAAAGTGAATTGAATACAGTTTGAAAACTTTGTGTCTGCGTTCCTGCACTTCTAACTACGTTTAATGCACTTTCAAACTGATTTTCTGAATTAGTTAAGACTGTGTCGGAATATTCAGTTCCATTGGTGTCAAAAACTTCTACGCTATCGTCAGAAGTCAGATAAGTAGTAGCACCTGATTGTGATGCTAAATTTGTAATTGGATTGCCATTTGATCCGTGTATCCAACTTGCTCCTTCGTCAAAAGCAACTCCAAGGCTTCTGTCTGTCCGCATTCGTCCACCTACTTTTTCCTGTGCCTCTAAAATAATGACGGTAAATCCTTTTTCTTTTAGTTTTTTGGCTGCTGCAAGCCCTGAAATACCGCCACCAATTACTACAACGGTTTTACCGTTTGGCGTTATGTCTTCATCGTCTTTACCGCAACTTGCCAAAAGTGTTGGTGTCAACAGGATTAAAGGTAATCCTGTTAGCGTATCTTTTATGAATTTTCTTCTTTGCATAAGTTATAATGTTGATTAATCGGTTTGTCTGAGGTCAGTTCTAAAATGGCATATAACATTCAGGTTTGCGCTATGAACTTTCGTATATATTCCAATAGTACGAAGGTTTTATTCGTATAGCCAACAGCATTGGGGGATATACGCTACTCATATTTCTAGGGTATCTAGGGGTGATGCCGGTTTTCTATCTTTTGCCACATGGGTATAAACCTCAGTAGTTCGTATAGATTCATGACCCAATGCTTCCTGGATGTACCTGATGTCCGTACCAACCTCATGCCAGCACTTCAGCGTAGCGCTCCACCGGGCATCAGGCAAGGCCCTCACCACCCGGATCACCGCCTGATCATAAGGAAACCGCAAAGCGATCCTCGCCTCACCGCGATGGCGGACAGGCTCCATTTGGATAACGGGTGGGGTAGCGAGTGTTTGCATGAAGCAATAAATATACAGGTTTACGGAAGACTTCCAAAAGAGTTGGTGATTAGTATAGCTTTTGTTGCCTGAATAGGTGTTTACACTATGGCATCGAGGTTTGTAGAAACGTAGAAATGCAGCACAGTGGGCGCAGCGTAGAACCGTAGAGTTTTGCGGTAATGAACGGCTTGTTTCAAGCAGTACGTAATGTTTCTATCTACGGCCTGTTTGCAGGAGGCAGGTTCTACAATCGCCTCCGGCGGATTAATTCTCACTACTGTCCAAAATATTTAGAATCTGGAATAACCTTTAGTGATAATCAAAGTATTGTATGATCAAACCCCTTATTAACAAAAACTACCCCTATTTAAGAATTCCGAGATTCAAGTCATAAATCAGTTTATTACTCAACAACACAAGAGCTTATCAGACCACATAACAGCACCGGTGGAATCAATAGTAATGTTGATTGTCACATTTTGTAGCTGGTGGCTGATATTTTATGTCTCTATTATCACACAGATGCTGGTAGTGTCAATTATGGCAGCTACATATAGGAGGCTGAGTATAGAGTCAAAATAATTAAAAAATATGCAGTAAATTAATCTAAAATATTATCTTTGTCCTGGGCTGGGAAGCTTTACATAGGAGGTGCTGTTAGGCGTATGTGCTTTGTTTCTATTGATATTTTCCATTTATTAATCATTGCTTTATATAATCTATTAGTCAGCAAAAAATAGAGTAGCAAAAGGATTGTCTACAAGCCAAAGCCAAATTCCTTCAGAACTCTTTCGCATCATATTAGCAGAAGCACCTTTCATATTAATAAGATTGCCTTGTTGGTCTGTTGCTGTCATAGTCCATTTGTCTAACCAATACATCATATCATTTCCGACTGGCGCATTTTTATGTTCATAAACTTTAATGTCTGCTCGCATATTACAAAGATTAGCAACCACTTTTTCTATGTTGGTAAATCCACTAATTGTGTTCCCGTCCTTGGTTATATAAATTGCCTCAGAGTCAAAGCAGGTCATAGCATTTTTCAAATCTCCGTTGCGAATGCAATTTAAAAAGTATTCGTCTGCTTCATTAGGGTCTGTTCTGTCAAAATTTTGTGTCATTTCTTTTTCTGTTATGAGTTGTAATTGTGTTGCGTAACATTACGCCTAATTTAAAATTGATTTATAAAATGTATTAGTCAACAAAGAATGATGCAGCAAAGGGATTGTCTACCAACCAAAGCCAAACTCCTTCTGCGTTTTTACGCATTATATGTGCGGAAGCTCCATGCATCTTGATTGGATTTCCTTGTGGGTCGGTAGCTGTCAAAGTCCACTTGTCTAGACGATATATCAGGTCATTGCCGACTGGTGTATTTTTGTGCTTGTAAATTTTAAGGTCAGGTTTCATATTGCAAAGATTAGCAACCACTTTTTCTATATTGGCAAGTCCACTAATTGCATTTCCGTCCTTGTCCATATACACTCCATCTGGGTCAAAACAAGTCATAGCATTTTTTAAATTACCCTTCCGAATGCAATCCATGAAATATTCATCTGCCTCGTCTGGGTTTGTCCTGTCAAAATTTTGTTTCATATCTTTTTTGATTAATATTTTTAATTGTTGTTCAGTACAAAACTAGTTATAAAGTATAATATTCCTCTAACAGACTTTGGCGCTTATGTGTTGCAAGGTCAATAACATCGAAGCGTTTGTTATGAGTAAATGAACCCATATCTGTGTCGCTATTGATTAGTACAGCTCCCATTAAAATCACATATTTACAGTTGTAGTTTGTGTTTTCTACTAACTCGTTTATTCGTTTATCAATGGCTTCATAAATAACTTCTGTTGCTTCAAATAAAGGAATTTCGGCATTTACAACTCTATCTTTTGTCTTAAATAAAATTTGTTCAATGGTATTCATTTGATAGTCCATTTCCGTAACATTTCCTTCTTCAATTTGGTCGTTCAAAAGTTTACCCAAAGCTCCTTTTGCTGCCCCACAGCAACCAGTGTTTTTAGTTTGTCCTATACGTTGAATTTCACCAATCTTACCATCTTTTGTAATGCCAATATGTGGTCCGTAATAGATTAATACGGCTCCTTCATCTGGTACATGGCTTGCAAAAGCGCCCATTCCTGTAAGTCCTGTAAATGGGAAACCATCTAAACCACCCATTTTAAATGGTCCTAAAAATTCGTGTGCACGAGCCGGATATTGAATGCTGTTTACATCATCGCTGCAAATGCTATCGGCAAGCATAACTTGTGATGGCTCTAAATCTAATTTATCTTCTAAATAATCAATAAATATATTTACACTATCAATAGTGGTTAATGCATTTGGGTAAAACTTTCGGATAATCTCTAACTTCTCTCTTTTCTTCATTTTGTTTATATTTTATTTTTAATAATTTACAATTCATAATTAATCATTCATGATTTATCATTCATGATTTATCATTCATCATTAAAGAATAATATTGTTTTTAGGTAGTAAAGCTTCCGGCAATTCCGTTTCTCCTAGTATTTCTCTCATATCACGTTCCATTGCGCGGCTCATCTGTGAAATAGGAACATCATTTGCACCACCTTCAAACGGATTTTCTGTGCCCTCACCAATTTGATCTAAGGTTGTAAAGAACCAAGAGATCAACATTGTAAAAGGAATGACCAACCAAACCATATTGCCTTTCATGATACCATCTACGCTTTCGTTGAGTTTGTCAAATTCTTTTAGCATTCCAAAAGGCAACATGATGCTAAACATTCTGATAAAGTAAGTGTTGGATGATGCGAACTGGCGTGGATAAGGAAAGTTTTTAATGCGTTCACTCTTGCCTTGGTGTTCGTATAATTCTTTTACCATTTTTTCAAACTCCAAAAATTTAAAATTATCAATTTTATCCTCATCTAAAAGTTGTTTTATTGTTTTTGATTGCATTGCCAGCAATTGCACCGTTTTATTTTTTGCATTCAAAATTTTACCTAATTCATCAGCTGAAAGATATTTCTCCAATTCAAATTCCAGCTTTGTTTCGCTTTCGGGAATGGTGTAAAATTCTTTGTACTCTTCATTGTGTTTTTTTTCACCATTTTCCCAAACTTTTGCTTCTCTCATTTGATAACGCAATGCAGTAAGCCAAGCAAAATGGCGATATACCAAAAGTTTTGTGGTTTCGGTATCATTGAAAAAATCCCGACACATTACTGCCCACATTCGGCTGGAGTTTAGTATCGAACCCCAAATTTGTCTAGCTTCCCACGACCTGTTATACGTTTGTGTATTTTTAAAACCAACTGTAAATGCGGTAGCAGTTCCCAACAAAGCCACCACTGCCCATGGTATAGCCAACCATGTAAGTCCAACTATTTGATAAAGGATTACAGGAAAAGTTGCGATAACAATGCCTTTGTATATATTTCTTCTAGTCCAAAAAATAAATTCTTTAAATGTATATTCGTTTCCTGCGTGCATTTTTAATGATTTTTTGAATTAGATGAAGTGAATTTGCTTATTAATATTCCCACCAATATAACTGAGTAAAATTGTCCAGTAACGCCTAAAAAAGAAGTGAGTAATTTTGTAACATGCGTATTGGGCGTAATGTCGCCAAAGCCAATACTAGTTAAGGTAATGGTACAATAATATACCAAATCCATAAAAACATTCGCTGAATTAGCAACAGAGAATTCTGTATTTATTCCCTTAAAAGAATTTGGATTTGCATAATAAAAAATTTGAAATAGAAATACGCTTATCTCTATTAATAAAAAATAACCACAAGCAGATGCTGTAATAATATCTTTATTGATATAACTTGGTTTCATTAAAAACCGTAAGACTTCTATAAAAATAAAAAGATAAAATACAGCCAAACTCAAATTTAAAGCAGTCATGAAAATGGGATTACTCCCAAAAAACGGAACACACAATGGAAAAGCAACAGCAGCAATGCTAAGTATAGCTTTTATGATTTTTTTCCATTTGCCTTTTTCTATAAAAATTCCTGCACTTGATACGCCTAAAATAAGCATATTAATAGGCCAAATAACTTTGGTATAAAAGGCCATATCGGTTAAAAATATGCCAGAAAACAAATGCTGGATGAGTGCAAAAAGTAAGATTTCGTACTTGTAAGTATGTAAGATTTTTTTCATCATTTACTGGTTACACAAAGCAGGATATTTATATATTTCTGTTTGGTTTTCGGCTTGTTTCACCATAAAGTCAGCCACATCGGCACGGTTTATTGCTCCGATATTTATGCCTATAGAAAGGTTGGTTTCTACTCTATATTTTTCGGTTAATGGTTTGTCTTTTAATTTACCTGGACGTACTATTTCCCATTTCATTTTAGATTGAGAAATGATTTCTTCCATTTTAGTTTTGTCATCATATACGTCTTTCAATAGAAATTTGAATATTAGTTTCATAAAAAATGAATTGTATTTACCACTTTCTCCTGCTCCAAAACCTGTCAAAATTATAAATGGAATATCTAAGTTCATTTCTTGTTGAACTTCTACTAAAAGCGTTGCAAAGTCTGAATATAAAGTAGTTGGTTTCATACTCGTTCCTGTGCCTAATGCCACAATAACGGCATTGGCCTTTTCAATAGATTTTTTCAGGTCGGTTTTATTGGTCGCACTTCCTTTTACAGTTGTCAAATTGGTATTACTCAGCAAAGAAATTTCTGACCTTGAAAGTGTGGTGACTTTATGATTTCTTTCTAATGCTCTTTTTACTGTTTCGAGCCCAACTCCAGCCGATGCTCCTATAATTGTGATATTCATTTTTTAAAGTTTTAAATTAATTTGGCAAAGATACAAAAGTAGTATAATAAATATACTAATTTTGTAAAAAAAAACTGGTATTTTTTAGGATACTACTAAATAATTTGAAATGAAAAATAAGGAAAAGCATTTTCAGAACAGAGACGTGCAAGACGTTATTGATATTATTGGCGGTAGGTGGCGTGGTGCTATTTTGGCAAGTCTTTGCGATAAAGAAAAACGGTTTAACGAACTCAAAAGAGATTTGGGAACCATTACACCACGAACTTTGATTAAAGAACTTAAATATTTAGAAACTAATAAATTGGTTAGTCGTGAAGTCGAAACTGAAAGTGTAGGTTCAGTTCTTTATAGCTTAACAAAACATGGAAAATCATTAGAGCCGTTGATTGATCAAATTGTATTTTGGGGACAAAAGCACAGAAAAGTTGTTTTGGGTTAATCTGTCTGATTAATTTTTGTAGCGTTTCTGTTTTTGGGGTGTCATAGCATTACACCTAACGCGGAGCGGCTTTGCGAAGTTGGAAAAATCCGCGAAGCGGAAAATTTTTTTCAATTTTGCAAAACCGTTGTTGTACGATGGGCGACCGTAGGGAGAACTTCGTGCAGCAGCGGTGCAGCCGCTCCGCGTTGTACAGAAGGCGAGCGCAGCGAGCCTTTTGTACAACGTTTTGCGGCTACAAGAAGGGCGGGACTTTTACCACTAAACTTCATTCGGAGAACTAAACTTTCGGCTTGCACAAATGTGTCTGCGAAGCACGAAACCCCGCCTTTTGGGTAGGTGCTGTTATGCCTTCGTTCTTCTTTCTCGGTCGTTATTTGTCTGTCCATTGTCGTGTCGTTGTGCGTTGGCTTGGTATGCTCTTTTGCTGTTTTTTGCTTGGCTTTGTGCGTTTGGAAAAACTGCAAATGTGCTACCAAATGCGTTGGCTATTTCAATACTAATATTGTCGCAACTGTCCCAATTACAATTAGTCCGCAAATTACAAACTGTATCATTTTTATGGTTTTAATTCCTTTGTCTTGAAGGTCAAGTCGCTGAATAATTATTGCATGATTCTCCGTTGCGTTTTTTTCAACTGATTGTTTAGCTTCATTAAGTGCTGTATTAACTGTTTTTATATTTGCGTCAATTGTTGAAAGTCTGGTCGGGAAGTCAACGCTTTCAAGAGTTTTAACTAGGTTGTCGGTTGCCTCTACAATTTTTTTGTATTGCTCTAAAAGTCGTTTTGTTTCAACAAGTTTTTCCTTATTAGTTGTGTCAATTTTATTTCCTGTTGTTTCAAACTTTAAAACTCCGTCATTGATTTGAATTTCGGTATTTTGCTTTAGGTCTGTAACGTATTGCTTGTAAAGATTGAATATCTTGTCCGTATAGACAGCATAATTCTGTTGCACCTTTTCGAGTTCAACAATTATACTTATTGAATTTTCTTTTGCACTGTCTATGTAGTCAGTAACTGTCTTTAATTTTGAAAGCTCCTTTTGAAGTAAGCCCAATTGTTCATTTATCTGTTGGTCAAGCATAATTATTTGTGAATTTATTATTAAAATTTGTCAGCCAGTTAGAGTGTAAATTTAGATACAAAGCACTTTCAACTTCTTCGATTTTCTCCAATGCTTCCAGATCGAAACCGTTTACTTTTGATTTAAAGGTGTCAACCTTTTGTTTCAAAGAGTAAATATCTTCTTTTGTTGTTTCTTGTGCTTTTAAGAAACCTTTTATAAAGTCTGTTTGGGCTTCTTTTATAAAATCTTCGTTTTCTTTTTCGATTAATATTACGGAAAACGATTTGAGTAAAATGAAAACAAAATTGTCGGAACGTTCAACTAATAGTCTGGTTGCAGCACCTCTCAAATGTTTAAAGTTATTTATTTGACCAACGTCAGTAGTCATTAAGTCCATATACTTTTCGACAACCCAAAATTCCGCTTTTAATCCTCTATCAGTGTCATCGGGTAGCCATTGTTTTCTTGCATATTTCGAGTTCATATATAAATCAATAAACTCTTTGAATTTTTGACTGCCGTTTTCTTCAAGCCCAATTATACAAGCTTCTTCCATTGCATCAATGGCTGTTCTTCTTTGAATGGCGGTTTCTTCATAAACAAATTTTATTAAAAAGCCTAAACACTTTTGAATTTCTGTATTCCCTTTGTAAAATTGAAGCCGTTCAAGTTTCTCGTCTGTTTTCTCAGGACTATTGTATTGAAGTAAATATTCCTTAAGCTTTAAAGTGTAGTGTCCTTGCGGCTTTTTGCTTATGTGTGCTGAAATAGTTTTTGAATTATAGTCAACCGTATAATCATCAACAACACCAATAATAGAAAGTCTGTAAATAGCTTTGTATGTGTCTTCCTCGTTGCGAATTTGTGTAAATAGTTTTTGAATTGTTGGTTTTAAATTGTCAGGAATAACGATTATCTTTTTTAAGAATTCATCAAACTGTTTCTCAAGGTTGTCAATAAAGTCGTCCTTATCATTACAAAAGTTTTGGGCTTCCTTTACTATCCTCTCTGTGAATTCAAATTTGTTTTCAGATAAGTATTTTGTTATCCTTTCAATTGCATCATTGGTAAATGGAATAATTACTTGGAAGTCATTTTTAGATTTGGGATCGTTTAGTAATATTTCTATACCAACTCTTGAATGATTAAAGGCAAATTTGTTAAGCCATTCAAAATATCCAATTTCATTTGGCTTTTCTGAGATAAAAGTTTTATTAAGAAAGTTACCAATTTCATTTGCTTGGTCGACATGAGGGGTAGCAATGAAAAAATTCAAACTACTTAAATAGATACTGCCAATATTAGGCTTGCCAAAATCAGGATTATCAATGTAAACGATTTTTGTCCCAGTCGTATTTTCTTTGATTTTTAAGTCAACCTCTAAATCAAATTGTTCTGAAATTCTTTCTTCAAATGTGTCAATTATTCGTTTTGAAGGGAATTTTATTTCAGTAAGTAATTCTGCTAAAAGTTTCTTCTCTTTTGAAATTCCTTTGAAGTTATTTCTATGAAAACTTTGTAAAATGTCCTTGTCAATTGAAGCGGTTCTTTCTTCGATTATCTCGGTTATTTCGCCATCTTCTGTAACTGTTTCTGTTTTTTCGGAAGTAGTAAGTTCTTGTCTGTTGAATAAAATTAACCCAATCGCTAATTTTCTATCCCTTCCGCCTCTTCCTGCTTCTTGATAATAACTTTCTATTGAACTTGGATAGTTGAAATGAACTACATAGCGAATATTAGGTTTGTCAATTCCCATTCCAAATGCTTTAGTAGCTACTAATAAATCTAATCCGTGATTTACAAATGCAGATTGATTTTTTTCATTTTCATTGTCTCTCTCTTGAATTCCATCGCTTCCTAAAAATGTTCCGATTTTTATGTTTTCGAAATGCTTCGTTAGCTTAGCCGCATTGTCCATAACTCCGAAAAACCAATTTCTATGAGGACAAAAAACCAATCCTGCGTTATTCTCTTTGCCTTGTTGTTGGTAAAATGTTTCTGCGTTGTAGTTGTTTAAACGAATATCTTTTCCATCAAATGCTTTTTTAGCATCGTCTATTATTTTTGAATTACTGGCAAATTCCTCGTAGTGTTTTGGAATTGTATTGAGTTGTTGGATTAATTGAAATTGCTTGGCTTCTCCCAATGCTTGTTTATTCTGCCATTCAATTCCGTTTTCAGGTTTAATATCAGCGATTACTTCAACTATTTTAAATTGAATTTCGGGTCTGTCTAACTTTTCAAGTCTTACAATTGCTGTTTCTTCCGGAATATTAAGTTCTCTTTGAATATCAGAAAGCACATCATAAGATGCTGTCGCTGTTAGTGCAAAAAATGGTAGATGTTTTCTTTCTTTTGCAATACAATAATTTCTTGCATTGTCGCCCAATCGTAAATATGAAGTTCTGAAATCGTGTCCCCATTCCGAAACACAATGTGCTTCGTCAATTACGCAATAACTGAAATAATGATTATTTAAATTGCTTGTTTCTAAAAGTTCTTTTCTAAATGAATTGTCTTGCAAGCGTTCAGGCGAAACAAAGGCGAAAATAGTTTGAGCATTTTTGATTTTCTCTAATGCTATTTTTCTTGCTTTCCCTCTTACAGAGGAATTAAGAAAAACCGCACCATCAATCCCGTTTTTGATTAGACCTTCAAATTGGTCTTTCATTAATGACTTTATTGGGTCAATAATGATTGTCATTCCGGGCTGTAATAATGCAGTTAGCTGATAAGTTAAAGATTTACCTGAACCAGTTGGAAGTAATCCAATTACGCTAAGACCTTGAATGGCTCTATTAATAATTTCAACTTGCCCTGCTCGAAATCCTGTTTTTCTAAAAATATTCTGAACAAATGTTTCTAATGCTTCAACTTGCTTTTTATCCTCTTTGAAAATATTTTTTTGAGTGTCTTTTATTCCAAGTGGTTTGTAAATTATTAAATTGGTAGTTCTAAATGAACGATTAGTTTTAGGCGAATGAGCCGAACGAATTAAAACTTTTGTATCGGCATTAACCGTGTTATTTATTTGAGTTAACCCGCTTCTTTGCAGAACAGATATATCAATAAGCAAATCATATTTTTTATTTCGGTCAATATTATTGGACGAATAAAGATTTGCGTCAGCAAATCTTTTATTGCCTTCAATAAAAATATTGATGTTTGGTATTTTGGCGGGTTCACCTTTTAGTGCAAATAATGAAACAACCAATTCCTTAAAATCATCTATTGCCAAATTTGCACAAGGAATATCTTGTTCAATTATCGCAATGTTCCATTCACTTGCATTAATGTTTAGTTTGCCTTCTAAAAGTAGTTGGATTATTGTTTTTTGAATTCTTGCAACTGCAAAAGGGATAAGACTTAATTCTAATGCTGTTAATCCTTCGGTTTCGCTATAAAGAGGATTGTCAAAGTTTTGTTTTAGCAATTTAAAAAACGTTTCGTTTTCAAATTGTTTTATTACACTTATTTTGCTTTCAATGCTTTTCCACTCGGTTGTTTTAATCCGAAAAGCCTTTTGCCATCTTGCTTTCTCGGTTGCATTATCTCTGTCGTTATCAATTAATCTTTGGGTTGGCTCTTCGTGTTGGCTCCCATCAATTTCAATTACAAGTCCTCTTTGTTCATTTATTTTGTATGGAAATTCTAATGAAAAATCCAAACGTTGTTCATTAAATACTTTGATTGAGCCATTAAGATATTTCTCAACATCATCTTCTGTTGAAGTTGAAAACCTTAAAACATTTTCTAATTCTCTTTGAATTTCAAATAGCTGAACCCACATTTGCGATGCAAATTTGGGTAACTGTTGATATAAAAAATCTTCTTCAAACGAACTTCCCAAATTCTCCCAAGTATTGATTTTGTTTTTGGAAATATTATTGCCTTTTAGGTCTGGGTCAATAATGTGTAATGCTTGAAACAGTTTTTGAGTTAGCGTTTCATTTGTTTTTAACTCTTGTCTTATTGTTCCGATTTCAAGTAATTTTTCGTCCTGCTCCGTTATATTAAAAGTCTTTAAAATCTTATTCTCTAACCAAAGAGAAGGTCTTGTCGGCAAACCTCTTGAAATGATGTTGTGAGCTACAGAAAGTGTTTGTTCAAAGTCGGAATTGATATTTTGGGTAACGGTCGAATTAATCTCAATGTCAAAATAGGAAAGTTGCGTCAAAAGTCCTTTAACTTCTGTCGGTGTGTATTTTGTTTCTAAGTTTTCCTTTACACAATCAAGTATATATCCAGCTTGAAGTTGTGTCATACCGTAAATGTTGTCGGGGTGCGGTTGGGGCAAAAGCAAATGGGGTGCAACTGTGGGTTGGCTTGTGCGTTGGGTTGCACCTCTTTTGATTTTGCCGAAGCGTTGGCTTTTCTTTCCGTCATATTTCTGTCGTTCGTTTGTTGCACTGTCGTCTTTTTAGAATGAGGCATAACGGACAGGGCTTGCCGAAGTGGGGGCGTTAGAATATTAAGTAAGCAGGTGAGACAAATGTAAATTAGAATTAATAATTTTCTTTTATACGATCTGCCCCCATTTTGGCAAACCCATGTTGCCTGCAGGTTTTATTTACGGTTGATTTTCATTGTCAATTTGAAGAGTAATTTTTCAATTTCAATAACTGACATTTCTATTTTATTTACTTGTTCTAATCGTAATCTCTCAATATCACCCTTTACTGCAGCAGTACTTCGTCCATTTGCCTTTTTTGGTGTGTCAGTAAACAACTCCCAAATGTCTCTAACTTTATTTATAAGCTCATTTGAGTAAGTCTCATTTTTTTCAATAAATTTATGTTCAACTGATAGGCTAATTATAGTATCAATTTTTTTTCTGATAATTTTGAAGTTCGAGTTAGTAATTACACTATCAAATTCTACCTGTTCTAATAAATACGTAATTTTTTGATTAAATTCATTCTTAAAATTTGTGAGATAATTTATTAACAAATCTTTTTCATTTTTTTCTAAATCATTAGCTTTAGAAAGTGTCCTTGCAACATATATAGCTAAGATTATTGTCACTATTAATGAGAACAATTCAAAAGGATTTATTTCAAAGCTAATTGTTGGGTCAATTTTTAATACGGTGTATTTTTTAATTATTATACAGATATAAAACCCAATTAAAATACCTAAAGTCCCAGCAAGTCCAATCTTTAAATTTTTATGCATCTTTGATGTATTGATTGATGTCATCAATTAGGTAAGGCTCTTCTACAGAAATAAATTCAAGAGTTTTTAAGACCCTGTCTTTCCCAAGCTTTCTAGATAATCCGCCAAAGACTTCTTCTAACCATGACGTTCCATATCCAATTGTGCCGTCAATGTTAATAATTAGTTTCACATTAGCTTTTTCAGCTTTTTCAAACTGGGGTTCTAAAAATACTTCTCTAAACTCTTCACCTGAGTGGGCTTTTTTGCCTTCTTCTTTATACCTTGAACCCGGTGTAATAGAAAAGGATTTTACAAATAAAATTATATTATCCATTTTGCGTTAATATTATGTTCGTTTAATTCCCAAGTTACAAATGTCCCACTAAACTCATTGGAAAGTTTAAAATATTTTTCTTCGCTTACGTCTGCATAAACATTGTTACTTATTATTCTAAGGTTACTTATTTGGTTTCGGTCTAAAACCTCTTTAATACCAGGCAGTCCTTTTCCTCTAAAATGATGTCCTGTTATTGTCATATGCATATCTCCATCAAGAAGGAGCTTAAACACTTCATCATTTCCACCATATTGTAGTTTGTTTTTCAATTTTTCAAACCAGCCAAACCACTTATTTCCACTTGGTTTAGATTTCAAACTTTCAAAAATACCTACGCCATAGTCAACAAAATAGAAGTAAACTTTTTTGCTTTTTTTGTCGTGGTTTACTGAGAGCCACCAATGTTTTGCACCTTTTTCTTCCAAATCAGCGTGATTATTTGTGTTTTGCATTAACTCTAACAAGGTTCTCTGTAAACCTTTACAAGTCCTGTTTATGCCCCATATAGTTGTTGAAGCCTCTGCCATAACTATTAAACCTAATTCGGAATTTACTTCTTTATTTGCCCTTGCAAATATTTGATTTTCCTTTCCGATTGTGTACTCAATTTTATTACCTATTGGTTTACTCAAGTACTTGAAAAAGCCAGAGTCAATCAGAATTTTAGCAAGTTCCTTTTTAAGAGGAAAATTTCCATTAAAAGCAATATTTCTGGACTTAAATGAGAACATTACAGATACTAGAACCGCAACTGCAGAATGGTCTAATGATTTAATATTTTGCAAATCAACAAATACACTTTTCCGCTTCAAATAGAAGTTCTCTAACTTGTTGATAAACTTTATAGTCTTTTCAGGTTCCTCGATAAATGAAAAATGTTCTGGTGCGGTTAATGTCTTGAAGCCTGTCGCTAAATTATCTTGGCCTCTTTCATATTTACTTTTACCCTGCTGACGATAATGTTTTCTCTTTCGTTTTGCTTTGCTTAAAAGTTGTCGCCGATGTCTCTTTAATGATAGTCTTTGATGCTTGTCTTTATATTTAGCAGTTGTTTGATATTTTTTCATCTATTAGGGTCTATGTAAACTTGCAGGCAACGGTTTGCAGCTACAAGAAGTTGGCGATTTCGGAGACGAAAACTGTCTGCCACCACAAAACTTGATACGCAGCACCAAGCATCATTTAACCACTGAACCGCCAATTTTTTGTAGGTGCTGTTAGC
>Ga0163155_10002443_pt1 | contig 20740 bp, 20 predicted proteins | sample OliLakLV19SP4G1_FD_148611 | JGI IMG/M metagenome (GOLD analysis project Ga0163155, IMG submission 148611) | Freshwater microbial mat bacterial communities from Lake Vanda, McMurdo Dry Valleys, Antarctica - Oligotrophic Lake LV.19.SP4.G1 | ecosystem: Environmental > Aquatic > Freshwater > Lake >... | reverse complement strand
AACCCAACCCACTCCAATCCACCCCAACCCTCCCAATCAACGAAATCAACATACTCACCCCAACTCACCCCAATCCACACCAACCCTCCCAATCAACAAAATCAACAAACTCACCCCAATCCACACTAACCCTCCCAATCAACCAACTCAACAAACTCACCCAAATCCATCCCAACCATCGCAATCAACAAACTCAACGCAATCAACCAACTCACCCCAATCCACCCCAATCATTCCAATCATTCCAATCATTCCAATCAACGCAATCAACCAACTCACCCCAACCATTCCAATCAACGAAATCAACCAACTCACCCCAACCATAACAATCAACGAAATCAACGAAATCAACCAACTCAACGGTAAAAAAATAAGGGGTGGAAATTACTCCACCCCTTAGGCTGTCATGATTATATGTATATATCAGTATTAATTCTTAAGGATGTGGAATTCCACACGACGATTCATTTGGTGTTCCTGAGGTGTGTCAGCATTTTCAATGATAACAGAACCTTCACCTTTGTAAACGATTTTCATTCTGCTTTCAGATACACCTTTTTTAGTAAGGTAAGAGATAGCTGATTTAGAACGATTTTCAGATAATTTCATATTCATTGATTCGCTACCTTGCGTATCGGTGTGACCAACAACTTCAACTTCTAATTTTGTATATCTGTTCATGATCTCAGCAACCTGATTTAAGGTAGGTACTGCATCCGGACGGATTTCAAATCTATTTAAATCGAAGAAGATATAAGGTAAGATCCAATCGCTTGCACCACCTTTACCTGGTCCTATGTCAGCAATTGCTTTGTCAACATAAGCTTTTACTTCGTTCATTGTAACGTGAACATTCTGGCAATTTTCCATAGGAAGAACAGGAGAAGAGAATGGTTCCGGATCTTCAGAGTCAGGACAACCGTCTTTATCAGAGTCTAAACTAACACCATGCGTATCAACAGGAGTTCCTTCAGGAGTATTTGGTTCTTTATCTAAACGATCAAGAACACCGTCATTGTCTGAATCTTTTAATAAGCTTTCAGGATCGAAAGAAGCTACTTTATCATACAAGTATGTAAGCGGGTTTAATTCCCAAAGTGGATCAACAGATTCCGCTTTACCTAAGTTAACACCGAAGGTAATGTTAGTATACTGGAACATGTCAAAGTGATCTGTGTAGTCACCATCCAACTCCCAACGCTGCCCATCAGCTAAGTCGTCGAAGTAATGAGAAGCTCTGTGCTCTAAACCAAGTTCCATGTTAGTTCCAATTCTGTAAGTAAAACCGAAACCACCGGAGATACTAGGGTTACGAGTCCACGTTCCTCTAATTTCACCTTCCGCACGTGCTGCAGGTGTGGCAATTTCCGCTTGAGTCTCATAATCACCGTCTAAAACAGCATGTATCGCATCGATACGCTCTTGTTCTGATGTATTCTGAGAACCGAAAGCTCCAAGAATAGCTGCGTAGTCATAAGGGGTTTCACCATCTAAGGCATCCATCTTAGTATTAAAGATAAAACCACCTACTCCAACAAATGCATAAACTAAAAATTTAGCAGATGCTGTGTGGAAGTTAAGATTGTTTATGTTAACCATCAGATCTAATGATCCATGGCCCATTTGAGTTTTATAGTTTGGTACCCAAACGTTACCGGTATAATCGGCACCTGTTGAGTAATTTTCATTCGTGCTATTTGAAAAAGCACCATTGAGTGTTTTGTTAAATGCATAAGAACCCTGGATGAAATCCTGTCCGTAAGCTTGTCCGTACATACCATGCAAACGCATAGATAAAAGGTAACCTAAACTTTTACGGATGTTCAAACCAACACCAAAAGCAGGCGTATGGTTACCACCGAAAGGTTCAGATTTAATATCACCCAGAATCTGGGGAACTCCAAGATTCAGTCCAAGTTGCCATTTATTGGCAGGTTTTGGAGGAAAGGAAGATGTTTGGCTTTGGCCAATGGTAATGATGCCAACCAGCAACAATACCGCAAACGTGAGTTTTCTACTAATCATGACGTATTAATTAAAGTTAATAATATTTTAAATTCTATAATGTATAAATAAATCTAATATGTTGGCAAAACTATAACCCCTATTGTTCTTATGCAAATCGAAGTTGCGATTTTGTCGATTTTTTTTGCGAAATTTTAAAAATAAAGGTATTCTTTACCTATTTTTAGTTAATCGAACGCTGAATTTAACATCATAAAAAATTCGAACAACTCTTACTCTCGCAATTATTTGAAACAAAGCTATGGTTTAAAATGAGAAAACCAAAAAAAAATTAAAAAAAAATTTGCACCGATGCAACCAATTAATTAACAAGTGCATCAAAAGAAGCTTCAATATGCACAAACTTATCTCAAAAGTGTGAGTGTGCCAGTTTTTGATATAGGTAAATTAAGGGTAGAAACCGACTTGATCTCATAAATGTAGACCCCGATCTCCTGTGGTTTACCTTGAAAATTGCCATCCCAGCCTATTCTCACATCGTTTGAAGCAAAAATAACGGAACCCCAGCGGTTATATATAGTTATACTGTAGGAGATCAACAGATCAGTTTGTATAGTAAACAAGTCGTTTAAGCCATCTCCGTTAGGAGTAAAAGCATTAGGCACATTAAAATCAATATCTACCCAAACTATTACCGAATCAGTTGCTGTACAACCATTCGCATCGGTTATGGTAATATAATAAGTGGTATTGAATGTAGGTGATGCAGTGGGTTGCATACAGTTTGTACAACTTAAACCATCGGCAGGAGTCCATTCAATAGAAGTTATTGGATCGGAAGGTGATGTGGCTTCCAAAACAACAGAACTGCCATAAGGAACGGTTTGATTTGGGCCTGCGTCTACAATTATAGCAGCCGGCTGGTCTAAAACTACAATACTGAAAGTAATAGTACATCCAAATGCATCCTTAACATAAAAAGTATAAGCTCCGGAATACATAGCTGTAAAATTGCTGTCCGTTTGCCATGTTAACCCGTCGAAACTAAATAAATAGGGCAAAACACCACCATTCGGGTCAAGTTCCACAATGCCATCGTTGCCTCCAAAACAGGTTATATCACCGGTCAAAATGGTATCAAGCGTTAATAAAGGTGGTTCTGTGATCGTGATCTCTTCAAAGTAGGCACATCCATCCACTTCCTGAATCGTTATAGTATAAACACCCGGACCAAGATCATAAATACTATCGGTAATATCGCCGGTTGACCAGGAATAAGAAATGGGATTCACATTTCCTGTTACATCCACATCTATCCATGCATTGGCATCACCGTTGCAGGTTATATTTTGAACATCAATAGTGACATCATATGGTGTAACTATAGTAACAGTAACCTCATCGGAAAGTGTTGTTCCATCACATAATAGCACTTCTGCTGTATAGGTTGAAGTTACGGTAGGCGACACCTCAATACTATCTCCGGTGCCTATTTCGGTTCCGGTTGCAGTTTCAAACCAGGTTATTGCACTTGGCAACCAAACCCAGGTTTCATTTGTAGCTGACCAGGTTGTGGCATTTCTTCCAGCAATTGCATATCCCTGCGTTCCATCCTCATTTAATATACCCTGCGTTGCAATTCCGAGATCCCATCCCGGACAAACATCCACTGAAGTTAAATGATTATCTATCTGGTTTGTTGTTTCATGTAAAACGATCTGAAAAGTTCCCTCAAATCCGGTACAGGAAAATAATGGGACATCCTCCCAACTCACAATTAATTTTCGGTTGGGCGCAGTGCCAACCACTTCATGAAAAATACAATTTGTGCACAGGCCTGAATGCCAGTCGGTCCATGGACTAAAAATTGCGGCTTTGGGTACACCGGCAGCGGCATCCGGTATTGGTCCATCCGGTGTCCAGTTCACATCCATAGCTCCGGAAGGATTTAGAAAACTGATCCATCCGTTTGATGCGATATAAAACTGCGTGTAAATCTCCCCAAAATAACAAAAATCGAATCCGATAGAGTAAGGCCCCACATGCGTATCATCTACCATATTATGTACGGTTCCGGAAATTGGCTCGGGTGCATATGGCACCGATTCATAGGTATATTCCTCAGTTCCGTAACTTCCGTCAACCGTGGCAAATAACCAAACGGGTTCAGAACTGCAAATTACAGTATCCGGAAAAGCAATTATACTTTGGGCAAAATTTATCCGAACAAAGGAACTCAATAATATCAAAAGAAGGAGTCTGTGCATTTCGGGGATGAAAGTAGTCAATTTTCAACAATAAAAATAGGACTTACCTCATTTTTCCGCTCTGTGTAAAAATAAAATCAATGGGTAAGCAGCCTTATAACATTTGAGCAATTCTCCCAAAAAATCTTTCGATTGAATTTCCTTATCAGTAAAATATTTTGAGACAACAAAACTTCTGTTCTTCAAATATTCAAGTGCCGGATTATCAGCTGTATAGCCTTTCGGGACCGTTTTTAATCTTTCTATATCATCAAATCCTTCAAAATATTTTTTGAAGGAAGTAACCTGAATTATTTTTTTAAATGCTGCCAGATCATAATCAATTTCCTGTCTTATACTTTGCAAAATATCAGGTGCAGGCATATAGGACCCAATTGCTGCAAACGACTTATTTGCAGGTTGCAAATGGAAATAATACCCCGCAGTCATCATGTTTTTGCCTCCTTTGCTCAAGGTAGTACCCATATTATTCTTATAGGGACTTTTATCCTTTGAAAACCGCACATCCCTGTTTATTCTGAACACCGTTTTTTTAGGTTCTAACCCAAACAGGGAATTGTCCATTTTCTGCATTCCGGAGATAAGTGCAGTATTGAATTCTAAAAAATTGGTCTTGGCGGCTTCAAATGCATTCCTGTGCTGCTCAAACCAGGGTTTATTGTTGTTTTTGCCGAGTAGCTGTAAAAATTTTAGTGTTTCTTTTTGAATTTGTGACATAGAAGATTAACTTTATGTAAAAATATCCTATTTACATTTTATCACACAAACATTATTTCAAAAACCAATGAGAAATTTATTACTCCTAACTGTCATTTTTCAAGTGTTTTCAGGTGTTTTGAAAGCGCAGGAATATTTTGAAAGCAAAATACCATTCGAATGGATATCTGACGCCCCTGCAGGTGATGAACGCGCAGGAAGTTGTGCATCTCCTGACGGAGCAATAATGTTGCCGGCACTTGGTGGTTATCCAACCTATGCATACTTATCGGCAAATGGATATTGTTACACCATCTCACCCGCCATGAAAAATGCAACCTATTGTTTCACCTTTACAAGTATAGGCACAACAGCAGTGTTGGATGCCGGTTTTTCGTTTGTTGCTACCGGGGGATATACTATTTGGTTCGATAATTTTAAATTATATACCTGTGCTCCTTCGTGTACTCTTTTTGGATCAGGGTTGAGTTTTACCGGGTTAACTGTTGGACAATGTTACACTTGGTGTTTTCAAACACATATGAGCGGCGGTGGAGGTTCAGGTGGATTTACAACCTTATGCCCGTATTATATCTATGTTATTCCGCTACCAATAGAATTAACAGATTTTTATTGCATTTACGAAAATAATACCATGGTATTGAACTGGGAAACTATATCAGAAACAAATTGTGACCGCTTCGACGTCCTCAGGTCTTTTAACGGAGTTGATTTCGAACAAATAGGAACGGTGAATGGCAATGGTAATTCGACAAATACCCATAAATATAGTTTCACTGATCCGTCACCATCCACCGTCAATTATTACCAGTTAAGGCAAGTTGATTTTGATGGAGGTTTAACTTACTCCGATGTAATTACCGGTGATTTTAATGAAACAGTTATAGCCATCAATTACTACAATTTATTAGGCGAGCGGATTGACATTTCAACGGTGCAAAACGGTATATATGTTATAGAGACTATTACCTTAAATCATCGGAATCGGGAGTTGTTTTACAAATCTTTTTGAACAGGAATTCCTTTTTAATGTGCCTTTTATGATGGAAAATTGAGCAGATATAGGGTATAATCTTTATACTGCTTACCTTTGCACCATGATAGCAGTGCAAAATTTATCGATTCATTTTAGTGGTGAGTTTTTATTTGAGGAAGTTACTTTCGCTTTAAAAGAGAACGACAGGGTTGGATTAGTTGGAAAAAACGGAGCCGGGAAATCTACACTTTTAAAAATATTGAGTGGTCTTCAAAAACCCGACAGTGGTCAGGTAATTCTGCCAAAAGACAGCCTAATTGGTTATTTGCATCAGGATCTGAGTAAAATGAAGGGCAAAACCGTGTTTGAAGAAACACAATCTGCCTTTAATGAAGCATTGCAATTAGATGCTCGTATGCATCAGATAGAACATGAACTTACCGTGAGAACAGATTATGAAAGTGATTCTTATCACGATTTGATAAATGAGATTCAGGAAGTTTCGCATCGTCTTGAAATAATTAACGTTGCCACTATCGAAAAACAAATTGAATTGGTTTTGATGGGATTGGGATTTATGCGGGAAGATTTTAATATGCCCGTGGAAACTTTTAGTGGTGGCTGGCAAATGCGCATTGAACTGGCGAAAATTTTATTGAGCAAACCGGAATTAGTTTTATTGGATGAGCCAACTAACCATTTGGATATTGAAAGTATTCAATGGCTGGAAGAATATCTGGACACTTATCCCGGAGCAATTATTATTGTTTCCCATGACAGAACTTTTTTAGATAATGTTACCAGAAGAACAATAGAGATTGTAAGTAAAAAAATATATGATTATCCCGCCAATTATTCTCAATTTGTTGAATTGCGCAAAGAAAGAATTGACCAACAAAAAGCGGCGCAAAAAAATCAGGAAAAATATATTGAACATACAGAAAAACTGATAGATAAATTCAGGGCAAAAGCAAACAAAGCAAAATTTGCACAATCCCTCATAAAAAAATTAGATAAAATTGAAGAGATTGAAGTGGATGATGAAGAAACAGCAACCATTCACTTTTATTTTCCTAAACCACAACGTTCAGGAAAAACAGTGGTAACAGGAAAAGATTTATCTAAAACCTATGATGTAAAATTAATTCTCGATAAAATAGATTTTGAGATTCATCGCGGAGATAAAATTGCATTTGTTGGTAAAAACGGAGAGGGAAAATCAACCTTATCGAAAATAATTGCAGGTTTGGAAAGATATAATGGCGAGATGGAATTAGGACATAATGTTCATCTTGGATATTATGCACAAAATCAGGCGGAAACATTAAGTGGTGAGGATACCGTTTTTGATACCATTGATAAAGTAGCTGCGGGCGAAATGCGTTCTCATATCAGAACCCTACTCGGTGCATTTTTATTTGGAGGAGAAGCATCCTTTAAAAAAGTAAAGGTTTTATCAGGAGGAGAAAAATCGCGACTTGCCATGTGTAAATTATTGTTAGAGCCTTATAATTTATTAATACTGGATGAGCCTACCAATCACCTGGATATGCGAAGCAAGGATGTATTAAAAAATGCATTAAAGAATTTTGAAGGAACAGTAATTGTGGTTTCTCACGACAGAGATTTTTTAAAGGGAATAACGAATCGTGTATTTGAATTTAAAAATAAAGGTATTAAAGAACATATTGGCGATATTTATGATTATCTGGAAGCGAAAAAAATATCTTCACTTGCCGAATTGGAGAAAGTAGAAAAACCCGTTAAGAAAAAAGAAACTCCGGCTACATTTTCCCAACCAAAGGAAAATTTCGAAGACAAAAAAAACAAAGAACGAGAACTCGTTAAATTAAAAAAGGACACAGAAAAAACGGAAAAGGAAATTGCAGCCTTCGAAACCGAGATCACCGCGATTGAAAAAAAGATGAATGATCCTGAGTTTTATAATATGCCCAATACTGCTGATGTTTTTGCTAAATACAATAATCTGAAGGAGACCCATACAAAAAAAATGGAAGTATGGGAGGCGTTGCAGTTGAAGATGGAGGAGTTTTCGAATGTGTAATCAGGTTTAACAAAACTGTTGCTGAAAAATCAGTATTTCCTCAGATTTGTATCCCAATATTGCATTAAATAAATTTGTAATATGAAAATGTTGATTATAGAGGACGAACAATCACTGCTCGAATCCATATCACATTATATGTTTTCAGAAGGATATGTGTGCGAAGGGGCTAAAACATATTTTGAAGCGGAAACCAAACTCGCAGTATATCAATACGAAATTATTTTACTGGATATTACCCTTCCGGGTGGAAATGGCTTAGATCTTATCAATGAGTTAAAAAAGCAACATCCGGAAACAGGGATATTGATCATATCTGCAAAAAATGCCCTCGACGACAAGATAAAAGGACTTGACCTTGGTGCTGATGATTATTTATGTAAACCTTTTCACCTCGCAGAATTAAATTCGAGAATAAACGCTGTTATCAGACGCCGGAGTTTTAACGGGAGGTCCAATTTGATCTTCAATGAAATAGAAATAGATACTCTTGCTAAAGAGGTAATGGTGCATAATAAATCCATAAAACTTACCCGCAAAGAATACGACCTTTTATTATATTGTGTTGTAAATAAAAAACGGGTTTTAACCAAAGAGTCCATTGCGGAGCATTTAAGCGGTGATGCAATAGACATGGCCGACAATTTTGATTTTATTTATACCCACATAAAAAATTTGCGAAAAAAAATTGAGCAGCAAGGTGGCAACGATTATCTCAAAACGGTATATGGTCTTGGTTACAAATTCAGCGACCTATGAAATTACTGCAAAAAACAAACCGGATTTATTTATTGTTTACTGCCGTGCTTTTATGTACCACCGGAATTTTGTTGTATTTTATTTTTACCCGTATAGTAAAATCGGAGATCACTGAAAAACTGATTATAAATAAAGAAAGGATTAGTCGGGAACTGGCAGATGGAAAAGTGGTTCCTTCTCTACCTCCGGTAATAACCGTAGAAAAATTGCCATCTATTACCTCTTTTAATCTTATCATAAAAGATACTTTGATATTTGATCCGGTGGAAAACGATACTGAACTTTTTCATGAAGTAACATCCATTGAAAATATAAATGGCAAAACTTACCGGATTACCCTTAGGCAGGTAATACTTGAACCGCATGATTATTACAACTCCATTGGTTTTACATTATTGGTAACGATGTGTTTATTATTAGTATGTTTTCTGTTTTTTAACTGGCGAATTTCTAAAAGCATCTGGAAGCCATTCTATGAAGATTTGGAAACAATAAAAAAATTTGCTGTAAGCGATCAGGAAAAGATCGTATTGAGCAAATCTAATATTACGGAATTCAGGGAACTTAATACTGCGGTTGAAAATTTTACAGATAAAATCCTATCTGATTATCGCGCATTAAAAGAGTTTACTGAAAATGCTTCCCATGAATTACAAACACCTCTGGCAATCATTAATACAAAACTGGAATCCTTTTTACAATCAGAGGAACTCAGTAAAGAGCAGGCTGATCAAATTCATTCGGCGTATAGTGCTGCTATTCGACTAACTAAACTCAACAGATCGTTGTTGCTGTTATCGCGAATAGAAAATCATCAATTTACAGATACCGAATCTGTTTCTCTTAAAGAAATTGTAGAAAAACAATTGGAGAATCTGGATGAATTTATTAAATCGAAACAACTTCTGGTAAATTTTCATTTTAATTCAGATATCACCTTAAAAGTAAATCCTTTTTTATTGGACACTCTTGTTTCCAACCTGATTGGAAATGCGATCAAACATAATTACATTAGTGGAAACATTACTTTCAATTTTAAGAATAATACATTTAGTATTATAAATACAGGTCAATCGGCTCCAATTGCAACCGATCAATTGTTTGAACGCTTTAAAAAGTATGACCAAACTTCAGCTTCTCCCGGTTTAGGTCTGTCTATCAGCAAAAAAATATGTGAACTGCATCATTGGAGTATCAGTTATGAACAGGATGGAGAACTACATATAATAAAAGTTAAATTCTAACCACAGAATTACTTCAGATTTGCCCTTTAGTTTTGTTTTTTTAACTGCTAAATTTTTATACCAATGTGCAAATTATATGTATTTGTGTTTCTTCTTGTTATGGTAACTTCCTGCAATAGAAATGCGACAAATATTTCGGAAAAGAATGTGCCAAAAGCCGTTCAAAACAGCTTCCATGCTGAATATGTTTCTGTAACTGATGTAGATTGGGAAAAGGAAGGAAACTTATATGAAGCTGAATACGAAGAAAATAATGCGGAGCAAACTATTTTGTTTGATGCTGCCGGAACTATTCTGAGAACAGAATCTGAAGTTTTGATGTCCGGTATTCCTGCGGCTATACAAGTTTACGTGGAAACAAATTTTAAAGGTTTCAAAATGGAAGAAGCAGTGATCCTCAAATGGGACGGAAACTCCTTTTATAAAATTGAAATTGATGATGACCGGAAAGAATTGGATATTCTTTTTGATATGGAAGGTAATTATGTTTCCGAAGACAAGGAAGATTCTGATGAAAACGAATTGGAAAAAGATGATGATTAAGGCTATTAATTATAGGGATTGGATTAATATTCTTGATTAATCTTTGCATTTAACAAGCATTTATTTTTCACCATAAAATCTACAATGTATGAAGTTTCAAGTCTCTGTCTTATTTATCTTTATTACATTAACTGCTAATAATATAGGCGCACAAAATTTACAGCAAAATAATTTTCCGGTTTATTCCGATTCTGGCTCTTTCAAACAATGGTTCCAAAATTATTATAACAACGAATTTACTACATCGGAAGACAGCGCAAAAACAAAAAAAGAAATTGACAAAAAAGTAAAGATCTCCGGTTTAATTACCGTGCATTATCTGAATGAATTTAACACCAATGGTGATACTGTTCGCGATCCGGATGGTTTCAGGGTATTGCGTGCAAGATTGAAGGCGAAAGGAAATATTAACTCCTATGCCTCCTACGAATTAATGATAGATCCCCGTTCGCCGGAACAAGGAGGTTTATTGCGCGATGCTTTTATAGAATTACATCTGATACAAAATCAAAATATTAGAATTGGCCAACAAAAAACGCAATTTGGATGGGAAAACAGAGAGTCAATTACCGAATTATACACCGTTAACCGAGCTGAAATTTCAGATGGTGCTTCGAGAGGCGAAAATTTACGGGATATTGGAATTGGATTGTTGGGCCATATTCCCATCAGCAATAATTTGCGATTTGAAAATGCGATCACCTTTACTAACGGAACCAGAATGGGCGTTACGGGTCCTTATGATTTTAATACGAAAAAAGCATTGTGGGGCCGATTGGGTTTGCGATATAAAACAGCAGATCTCACTGTTCATTTAGGTGGTTCCTTTGGTTATGGTGGTTTCAGGTATCTCGGCGACACGATAGACACACCAACAGATGATATTTATGTTGATTTCAGAAGAATTGGAACTGATTTGCAGATTGATCATAAATTTTTCTTCCTGGCAGGCGAATTTGCAATGGGAAATGATAAAATAGCAGATACCCTTTATGAAGAACCAATTGGTTATCAGGTTTTACTTGCCTTAAAAACAAAATGGGATGTTGGTCCTTTGATCAGATACGACGCCTTTGAAGACGAATTTAAACAGTGCACATTTGGCATTTATTATGGGAAACCCACCGACAAATTCCGAATACTTACCAACTATATTTTCAGAGGTGGCATAAAAGATATTCCCACTGGGCATGATGATAGATTGTACATACAAATGCAGTTGAAATTTTGAGCTGAATAGCATTTCGGGTGCTAAAATTGTGGTCAATCCAAATAAACATTTTTTGTGAGTTTACTTTCTCCGGCATTTATTGTGACCATGTAAATTCCTTTTGGTGCATTTACCGGAATTACTGTTGATAGGTTATTCAGATCGGACGCATATATTTCTTTTCCCGCAAGATCGTAAACAGTTACCTGTGCATGCGGTATTACTTTGGCTAACTGTTTGCAGCTAAAAGAAGTTGGCGATTTTTACCACTAAACTTCATTCGGAGAATTATACCTCAATTGTACGAAAAATTGTCATGCGAAGCACTGAACCGCCAATTTTTTGTGCTGTTAGCAGATGCCCTTCTGTCTGTCCGAAGTGGCCAATTGTCAATTTTATTGAGGTTTCCAAAAGAATTATTATTCGAAGTCGTCATTGTCAAGTTTGCAGTCAGCCCGTGTGGTGGGAAAAATAAATTTGTAAAAAAAGGAGGTTGTATTTTTGGGTAGTGAAAAAAACTTTCTAAAAAAAATGACTTGTAGCGTAGGCTTGTAGCGTTTTTTAAGAATGTGTTTTTTGTGGGTGGGCTTTTTCTTTCGTTCCCTGTTGAAAAGTTTTTTAACTTTTTGGTTGACAGTTTGTAAAAAAACACTACTTTTGTCAACAAGTAGGAATGCTTAAATAAATAACAAGATGGAAAATGTATTTGGAAATAAACTGGTGTCAGCCCGAAAGATGGCTGGCATGTCCTTACAGGACTTAGAAAACAAACTTGAAAAAGTTGTTTCTCGTCAGGCATTGCATAAATACGAGCAAGGAAAAATGAAACCTGATAGTCAGTTGCTAATTGCTTTGTCAAATGTGTTGAATGTGCCTGTGGATTATTTTTATTCAATTCCAACTGTGCATGTAGAACTCAAAAACATCAGCTACCGAAAGTATTCCTCAAAGATTTCAAAAACTGAACAATTGTCTGTGGAAGAAAAGGCAAAAGAAAATTGTGAACGCTATTTGGAGTTAGAACACTTGATTGACCCAAGCGAAAAGCCGGAATACTTTACTTACGATAAAGTAATTGAAAACGCTGATGATGCCGAAACTGCTGCAAAGAAATTGAGAGAAGTATGGAAACTTGGTTACGACCCGATTCCCGACGTGGTTGAAATGTTGGAGGACAAAGGCTATAAAGTAATTGAGTTGGATGCTCCTGCCGGCTTTGATGGTATGAAAGCAGATGTTGATGGCAAAAAAATAATTGTCCTGAAAAAAAGTATGAAGCAAGGAGAAGATGTTGTAAGAAAAAGATTTACCGCTTTGCATGAGTTGGCACACCACTCTTTAGAGTTTTCAACTAACCTTACCGACAAAGAAGAAGAAAATTTGTGTCACACTTTCGCTTCTGCTGTTCTCTACCCTGCTGATATGGCAAAGAAGGAATTGAGCAAAGACCGCTTTCATTTTTATCAAAACGAATTAGTGTTAATTAAAGAAAGATGGGGAATTTCTTTTACTGCTGTTTTCTCAAGGGCCTTACAACTTGGAATCATAACCAGTTTTATTTATAGAAGATTCAATGTTGGTTATAGAGAGAGAAAGTTACACTTGAATGAACCGGGGAGATTTATGAGTAAAGAAAAGCCTGTTCGCCTTGAAAGGTTAATCTATATGGGGTTGTCAAAAGAAATTATTTCAGTTAATGAAGCTGCCTTCTTTGCGGGTAAAACCGTTGGAGAATTCCGTAAACAATTGCAGCAGTTAGTATGAAACTATTTATCACTGATACAAATGTGTTCTTTGATTTGATGAACATAGAAGCACTTCCCGAATTTTTCGGGTTGGACTTTGAAATATGCACAACAGATTTTGTTGTGAATGAAATATTGCGGCTGGAACAAGCGGAACAAATTCAAAATTTCATTCGGTCAAGGCAACTCACGGTGTTTAGTTTTTCTTCTGATGAAATTGATGAAGTGGTAAACCTGAAAACAAAACGAATGCTGCGAAGGATTGCAGATAAATCTGTGTTGTGGAAAGCGTTACAATTGAAATGCAAACTGCTTACTGGTGATAAAAGTTTAAAAAATGAAGCAGAAGAAAACGGATTAGAAGTACATGGAAGCATATGGATTGTGATGAAAATTGTAGATGCAAAAATATTGAGTGCAGTGAAAGGAATTGAGTTATTTGAAAAATTAAAAATTGTAAACGATAGTTTGCCAAAAGAAGAAATTGAAAAATTGATTAAGAAATTAAAGGGATAAATAAAATGACAGATAAAAACAAACACTTGGATTGTGTGCTTAGCTCACACAAAATCAGTAATGAACAAGCCTTGCTTGATAAACACATTTCAAAAAGAAATGAAATAAAAGAAGCATTAGAAATTAAATATGAAAGCAATTTGTATTCTCCATTTAATTCAGGTTCTTATGCCAAGAACACTGCTGTGAACCTAAAATTTGATTTTGATTTAATGGCTCCATATAAAAGAAATGCCTTTGGTTCAAATGGAACCTTAAAAGAAATGTTTACAGATGTATTTGAATTCCTAAAAGATAAATATCATGGTAAAGAAGCAACTGTTAGAGACCAAAAAGTTTCAATCGGTATTGAATTTTATTCTGATAAAGATGGACACATTGTTAAGATAGATGTTGTCCCAGGTAGAGAACTAAATGTTGATCAGTATAAGGATGATGATAAATTAAACCTCTACGTAAATAAAAAATTCGGAACACTTGAAGAAGGCTCTGATTACATTAGGTCAAATATCCAAGCTCAGATAGACAAAATCAAAGATAGGGCTACTGCTGAAAAGGATTCAGTAAGAAAGATTATACGCTTATTGAAGGTTTGGAAAATCAATAACAAGCCCGATATAAAATCTTTCTTTATAGAATTGATTACCCTGAAAGCCTTTGATACTGTAAAGGTAGAAGGAGATTTGTGGGATAAATTAAAAACGTTGCTTGAATTTATTCGTGATAAGGTAAAGGAAGTGTCGTTGCCTGACCCGGGAAACTCAACTAATGAAGTAGCTGATACTTTATCCGAAACTGAAAAATTTACCTTGAGTGATGATATGAAGTATATGATTGAACGGATAGAAGAAAATAGTGACAACGTAAAAACATACTTTAAAATTAATGAAAATCATCCTTGTGAGGATGAGGATGAAAAAAAATATGGAGTAAAACGGGAGGGAGTTTCTATACCACCAACGAAAAGATTTGGTTAATTATGAGTGACAGAGCAAACTTAATAAATTCGATAGTTGAGGATTTACCCAACATAAAAATCATTCGGCATTTTGTGGATGATTATGGAAATGTATTGGGTAGAGTGCAATTAATGCATGCAGCAGTTGAATTAGAGTTTGATGTAGAAGTAAAACCTCCATATCCGCTTCAATTTCATGAAACCGAAACTATCCGATTTCTTAATCCTACACTTATAGAGTACAATCATGTAAACAGAGATGGTTCAATTTGTATTCATACAACTCATAGTCCTGATATTAAACAAAAGATTGAATGGGATTTTAATTCACTGATGGAATGGATTGAAAAGTACTATTTGAGTAATATTGAAGACAATCACTATGAACATATTGTGGTAAGTGAATATCAAGACGAAGTTTTATCCTGCTATTTATTTACTGATGTGAAACATAGTTTTCAAAAACACTCATTTGGTACTTTCGTTTACTCTCTTCAAGCAATTGGGCAGGAAGGGAAAAAGGAAAAGGATACTTACTTAATTCATAATTATTTTGTGGGTAAGATTCCGTACGAATGCAATTGGAGCAGCCTTTATAAACAACAAAGTGGTTTTTTGCAAGGCATTTACGTTTACATTGAAGCTCCACCTGTAAAACACAAAAGATTTGCGGTGGAATCATGGTCTGAACTTGAGCCTTTTGTTTCTCAGGAATTTCTAAAATTTCTTTATGATATTGACAAGAAAGGTGCTTATAAAAAAGCAGGCATAAAAAAGTTGCCGTTGTTTATTGGCTATAAAATACCAACAGGAGAAATTCATTGGCAGTGTGCCATAATTGATACTGATAATTTTCCAAATGAATCACTCAGATTGGGAAACGGCTATGGTGGACAGTTTAAAGATATGCCGATAAATTGGAGTTCAACAAAAAACTGTTCATACAAATATTTTTTTGGCAGAGGAAAATTTTCAGAGAAGATAACTGAAAAGAAAATTTTATTAATTGGAATAGGTGCGGTTGGAAGTATGGTCGCTACAGCTTTAACAAGAGGCGGTTGTAAATTTCTTTCGTTAGTTGATTATGATGTAAAGGAACCTGAGAATGTTTGCCGTTCTGAATACGACTTCAACACGGGAATAAATAACAAAGTTATAGACTTGGGCTTAAAGTTGACAAAAATATCTCCATTCATTGAAATTATTCCTGATGCCAATATGATGGATGCGATAAAATATTTTATCAATAACGGAAAGTCTGAAGAAGCAATTAAGAAACGTATTGAAGAATTCGACATTATAATTGATTGTACAACGGATGATGATGTTGCTTACATTTTAGATTTTCTGAATTTAAAAAATGAAATAATTAGCTTGTCCATTACAAATAATGCAAAAGAATTGTTGTGTTCAGTAAAACCAAACTTGTATGATTGGTTAATTAGTCGTGATTCATTTATTCAAAAGAATAATGAGCCACTTCATGTGCCAACTGGTTGTTGGAATCCAACTTTCAAAGCGTCATATAATGACATCAGTGCTTTGGTTCAATTTGCATTAAAGCATATTAATATTTCTTATGAAAGTGGAAAGCCATTGAGGCATTTTTTCTTAAGTGCAGAAACGGAGAATGAGTTTATCATAAAATTACATCAATTTTGAAATTGACTTGTACTAAAATAGGTTTAAGTGTTGAAGTCAAGCAGGAACTGCTTGACGAATTGTATAGAACTGGCATGAAGCACTACCCTAAAGAGTTTGGTGGTTTGCTCATTGGATATTATTCTGAAGATTTTAAAACCTGTTTTATTGAGACCACAATTTTACCAAAGAAGTACAAATCTTCTCGATATTTTTTTGAAAGAGAAAAGGAAGGCTTAAAGTTAAATCTAACTAAGTTTTATAATTCAATACCAAGATTAATTTACGTAGGAGAGTGGCACACTCATCCTGATGGAATTCCATCACCAAGTGGAACTGATATAAACGCAATGATTGAGATTGGCGAAAGTGATGATGTTAATATTGAGAATCCACTACTCCTTATTTTGGGAATTAATCCTTCAAAGATGGATGTGGGTGCATATGTATATTCAAAAAATAAATTGTTGAGATATGAGTAAAATAAATATTGGTGAACTTTTTCAGGGACTACAAAATCAGATGGTCTCACAACTTAATACCAATCGGGAATTCATTGAACATCCAGGTTCAAAAGGTGATGCTTTAGAAAATGCTTGGATTGAATGGCTAAGAAAATATTTGCCTAATCGCTACAGTGTTGATAAAGCGATTGTGATTGACCATACTGGAGATACAAGCCATCAATTGGATATTGTAATTTATGATAACTGGTTCACACCATTTATATTTTCTCAAAACGGCTTTCATTATATACCAGCAGAAGGCGTTTATGCTGTGTTTGAGGTTAAACCTGATATATCAGGATACTCAGATGGGAAAACAAATATTGAGTATGCTGGTGAAAAAATTGAAAGTGTAAGAAGGCTTCTCAGGACGAGCACGAATATGATAAATTCAGGAAAAGTATTTGACCCAAGACCGTTGACAAAAATTGTAGGTGGTATATTAACATCCACCAAATCAGGAGATAGAACAAATAATAAAACACTTACAAGGCATGTTCAAGACCTAACAAATCTTCAAAGTATAGATGCTGGATGTATTGCGGATTATGGAAGTTTCTTTGTTGACTATTCTCCAAACGAAGAAATAAAAGAATTAGGACAAGATAAATATCTTGAGTTTTATTCAAACAGAAAATTTGAAGAAATTCATTTTAGCAACTCTGCAAATTCCTTAGTCGCATTCTTCATGCAGTTGACAAGATATTTGCAACAAGCAATTGGAACAGTACCTGCTATAGACCTAAATGAGTATGCAAAAAACATTGGTTTCACAATAGACAAAAAAATTTAGGATGAAAATCACCAATAGAACACCATTGAATTGGAGAGCACTCCAAACAGAAGTAGCTAAAATATTAATGGAATGTGGGTTTAAAACCGAACTAGAAAAGAAAATTGTAACAGTTAGAGGGAATGTAGAAGTTGATGTATTTTCAGAAAAAAGTGCTGGTATAAATACGAAGATATTATGTGAGTGCAAGTTTTGGGAATCGAATGTACCACAAAATGTTGTTCATTCCCTTCGGACTATTGTCAGTGATTCTGGAGCATCACATGGATTGATAATTTCAAAGAATGGTTTTCAACGTGGTGCTTTCAAAGCAATAGAAAACTCTAATATTAGTTTACTGACCTTCGATGAGTTTCAAGATAAATTTCTAATGGATTGGCTAGAATCTATCATTACTAGAAATTTTGAGCTAGGACAAGAATTGCTTCCATTCACTCAATATAATTACATTGAAACTTATGAAGAACAGGAATTGAATATTTTGAGCGGAGAAAAGAGGAATGAATTTTACAAAATAAAGAATGAATGTGATGAAAGCTATGTTGACTTCTTAACTTTAAAAGAACATTATTTCGAACTACCCAAAAGTATTGTCTCTAAAATTGAAGTAGACAAGCGAATTATTCAGTATGAAAAAAGATTGCCACTGGAAATTAAATGTTATTCTGATTACTATAACTATATCTATCATTATGGAGACCAAACATTAAAGAAGTTTGACAATTTGTTCCAAAAAAAACTAAGACGAAATCTTTATGGATAGAAAAACAAAATATGCGATGAATGGAGCAATTGGCGGAACGCTAATTATAGGCTTGCTAAATGTTTTTAAACAGTTTAATAGAATGGAGGAAAACCCCGAAATAAAATTCGACTGGTTTGAATTATTTAAAGCAAGTGGAAAAGGGGCTCTGATTGGCGGAGGCAGTGGATTTGTTGTCGGTGCTATTGTAGATGAAGTTAATGCGAATACAAAAGCGATAAATAGTGTTTGCAAGTAATCTCCAAAATACCAATCAAAACTGGTGTTCACGTTACTAATTGCGTATGAATAGTGGATAAAAAATTTCAATTTTATTAGATTAGATCGAAAATAAGTTGTACATTCGATGATAAATTGAAAAGATGCGTCAAAGATTCGAACAACAATTAGTATTGGGATCAACACCAATTGAGGAGATAAAATTTTCACTTCGAGCTCAACGAAGTCGTGATGAATTGCCACCGGTATTAAAAGCATTACAATATATTTTTATTACCCCTGAGTTGAATAACGCAATATTTGAGTTGCTTGAAAATAAAATAGTTAAAGGCAAAAAGAATACGGGAAGAAAAGGCATGGACCTTTGGCAGATATTGGTGTTAGCAACAGTCCGTCATACTTTGGATACCAATTGGGACAGGTTGGAACATGTTGCAAATTATGATATTTTAACACGCCAAATTTTAGGTGTACATACTTCCAAGTTTGGGGTTGATCAGTATGAATTTGCCTATCAAACCATCATTGATAATGTTTCCTTACTAGATGAGGAATTGCTTTTAGAAATTAATCAATTAGTAGCGAAACACGGACAAATACTTTTAAAAAAAAAGAGAAGGAGGAACTTGAATTAAAGTTAAAAACAGACAGCTTTGCGTTAAAAACAAATGTTCATTTTCCGACAGATTTAAATTTACTTTGGGACTCGTTACGCAAATGTTTGAATTTGGTGGAAAGTATTTGCGACCAGGACAAGAGTTTAAAAGGTTGGCGAAAAATAAAGTTACTGCGCAGACAGGTAAAAAGCCAGTTCCGAAGCACGTCACAACAAGTGTTCAGGGGTAAAAAAGAAAATCTGAAAATAGCTGCCGTAAAAAAATATCTTGATTTAGCACGTCAACTTTATCAGCGATTTAGCGAAGTGGTTTCTTCTGCAGCTTCTCCCTATTCCATGGTAGCACTTTATCATTTTAATAATTGTGTAAAAAAATTCATCGATCAAATACAACGAAGACTGCTAAAAGGCGAAGTTATTCCATCGGAAGAAAAGATTTATTCCATTTTTGAACCTCATACAGAATGGCTAAACAAAGGCAAAATTAACCCCAATGTGGAGTTAGGACTAAACATATTAATTACCACAGATCAGAATCATCTAATAATAGATTACAAAGTTATGGAAGATGAAAAAGATCCGTCACAGGTAGAATCCTTGTGTGAACGCATAGCGAAATTATACCCAATCACTAAAATTAAAAGTCACAGCTTTGACAAGGGTTTTTATAGTAAAGAAAATCGCGCTTTTCTTGAAGCAAAAGAGATAGAAAATGTGATCATGCCCAAGAGAGGTAAACTAAATATGGAAGAAAAAAGAATAGAGAGAACGAAAACATTTAAGGAATTACGTAATGATCACTCGGCTATCGAAAGTAATATTAATATGTTGGAGCATCATGGACTTGATCGTTGTCCGGATAAAGGGTTGAAAAATTTTAAACGTTACGTAGGATTGAGCGTGTTTGCATATAACCTTCATATTATCGGCAATCACCTTATGGCTAAAGAAAAAGAAAAGATAAAAAAAGAATCCCCACCTAACCTGCAATATCTGAAGAGGGTTGCCTAGAATCAAATAAATTGGGTTTAAGAAACACCCGGGCGAAGCTGTGTCCAAACCTTGCAAAAACGACAAAAATCACATCCAAAATTCAAGATCGTTAAGGATTATTTGGAAAAAATACCCTAGCTAATAGTAAATTAGAAAAATAATTACAGAATGGAAAAAATAATGATAAAAAAATCAAAAAAAGAAGTGTTTTCGGTCAAACACTAATTATCTTAGACCACATGGG
>Ga0163155_10002441_pt1 | contig 20748 bp, 18 predicted proteins | sample OliLakLV19SP4G1_FD_148611 | JGI IMG/M metagenome (GOLD analysis project Ga0163155, IMG submission 148611) | Freshwater microbial mat bacterial communities from Lake Vanda, McMurdo Dry Valleys, Antarctica - Oligotrophic Lake LV.19.SP4.G1 | ecosystem: Environmental > Aquatic > Freshwater > Lake >... | reverse complement strand
CTGAGTTCCACCGGATACTTCTTGAAATAATTGGTGCGCAATTTCAGGTGTGTTATTGTTCTTTGACAAATGAGACAAAAACAAGTGAGACATAAAAGGCGGGCGATGCTCCAAAAAAAGTTGTAGCGCCTCGGTATTAGACAGATGCCCCACCCCTCCCCTAATTCTATTTTTCAATATCAACGGGTAGCCACCGTTTTCCAACATTTCTGTGTCGTAGTTCGATTCCAAAAACGCAGCATGGCAGTTTCTGAAATTCCTGATTAAGTTTTCACAAATGCGACCTGAATCAGTAAACACGCCAACATTTAATCCCCTGAAAGAAACGACAAAACTGTGCGGATCATTTGCATCATGAAATTTAGGGACGGCCGTAACAACTAAACCTCCTATTAAAATAGGTTGGTAAGCTTGAAAATTAACAGCCACTTGCTCGCTCCAATCCAAACTTGGACACTTTCGTGTTGCAGCTGTTATGTAAACAGGAATCTTGTGCTTCTTCACCAACTTTGTCAAGCCGTTGATATGATCGGCATGTTCGTGCGTGATGAAAATGGCTTTCACTTTTTTCATAGAAAGCTCTAACCGTTTCATCCTCTGTTCCGTTTCTCGGCACGAAATACCCGCATCAATCAGCACCGCCTCGGTTTCATTGCCCACGTAATAGCAGTTGCCATTGCTGCCTGAATTTAAAGATGCTATTTGTAGTGACATGGGTGGCCGAAGGTACGTTAAAATACCAACCTTACTTTTTAAACTTATTCATCAACGCTGCCATCTTCTGCTCCATCGTTTCTTCCACCTTTTCAATCTTAATTGGTTTGGTTGAAACTGTCGGTGCAGGCCTTGAATCAATTTTCTTTTTAACTGTTTCTGCTTCCTTGACTACACCTCCACCAAATGGATCGGTCTTCATTGATAATGCGATTCGCTTTCGCGCAATATCTACTTCCACTACTGTTACCTTTACTTTTTGTTGAACCGCCACTGCTTGATTGGCATCCTTCACAAAGCGATCTGACAAATGACTGATATGAACCAGACCATCTTGGTGGACGCCCACATCTACAAAAGCACCAAAGTTGGTTACGTTAGTTACGATGCCGGGCAGCACCATTCCTATTTTCAAATCTTTAATCTCGTGCACGCCTTCTTCAAAGCTAAACACTTCAAATATTTCGCGTGGATCGCGGCCCGGTCGCTCCAATTCGGATAGGATGTCAGCCAGTGTTGGCAAGCCAACTGAATCGCTTACATATTTTTTTAAATCGAGCTTCTTTCGTAATTCAATGCTCGTCATTAATTCTTTCACCGTACAGCCTAAGTCTTTTGCGAAGTTCTCTACCAGTTGATATCGCTCGGGGTGAACGGCACTCGTGTCCAACGGATTTGCGGCATCGCTGATACGCAAAAACCCGGCACATTGCTCAAATGCTTTCTCGCCCAAGCGAGGTACTTTTTGCAATTCATTTCTACCTTTGAATGGGCCATGTTGATTTCTATATTCCACAATTCCTTTTGCCAACTGCGGTCCAAGCCCTGAGACATACGAAAGTAACTCTTTGCTGGCCGTGTTCACTTCTACACCCACTGAATTTACACAGCTCATCACCACATCATCCAATCCTGCTTTTAGTTTTGTTTGATCTACATCGTGCTGATATTGCCCGACACCTATGGACTTCGGATCGATTTTCACCAACTCCGCCAGCGGATCGGTCAATCGTCTTCCAATAGAAACTGCACCGCGGACCGTTACATCGTGATTCGGAAATTCTTCACGCGCTACATCGGAAGCGGAATAAACAGAAGCGCCACTTTCGTTCACCATTACAATGATGATGTCTTTTGGCAAGCCTACTGATTTTACAAAAGCTTCCGTCTCGCGACCAGCCGTACCATTGCCAATGGCAATTGCTTCAATTTTAAAGCGATCGCAAAGTCCAAGAATAATAGTTGCTGATTTTGTTGTCTCCCGTTGCGGCTCTAGCGGATAAATGACAGTATCGAAAAGTAATTCACCTTGCGCACCCAAGCAAACTGTCTTAATACCACTTCTGAAACCGGGATCCAGTGCCAACACTTTCTTTTGTCCCAGCGGGGAAGACAACAATAACTTTTTGAGGTTAGCGGCAAAGACTTTGATTGCCTCCGCATCCGCCTGCCACTTAGTTTCCAATCGCACTTCACTTTCAAGAGTTGGTTTTAAGAGCCGCTTGTAACAATCTTTAATAGCCAGTGTAACTTGTTCCGCAGAAGCAGAGGATGATTTGACAAATTGTTTCTCTAGGGTTTGAATGGCCAACTCTTCAGTAGGAGCAATATCCAACATGATAAATCCTTCTTTCTCCGCCCTTCGCATGGCCAGCAATCGGTGTGATGGTGTTTTTTTGATGGGCTCTTTCCAATCAAAATAATCTTTAAATTTTTGGGCTTCTTCGTTTTCAGCCTTCGACTTTACAACGGTAGAATGAATTTGGCCGTCTTGCCAAAACAACTCGCGCACATTTTTACGGGCCTCTTGGTTTTCACTCACCCACTCAGCAATAATATCGCGCGCGCCATCCAATGCCTCTTGCTCAGTCGCAACTCCTAACTCTGAATTGATGTAATTAGTTGCTGCAGCCCGAACATCTAACTTATTTTGCTCAAATAGGATTTGCGCCAATGGTTCAAGTCCTTTCTCTTTGGCAACACTGGCCCGCGTTTTTCTTTTCGGTTTGTAGGGTAAGTAAATATCTTCCAGCTCGGTTAGCGTGGTCGCCTCATCAATTGCTTTTGCCAATGCAGAGGTTAGTTTCTCTTGCTTTTCAATTGATTTGAGAATCGCTTCCTTTCGTTTATCCAATTCAACCAATTGCTCATGGCGATCACGAATGGCAGCCAATTGTACTTCATCCAAACTGCCCGTTACCTCCTTTCGGTAACGCGCCATAAAAGGAATTGTAGCACCGTCAGCCAAAAGGTTTACCACTACTTCTACTTGTGTTGACTTAAGGTTTAGCTCGCTCGCAATGAGTAAAATATTCTTTTCCATGAACAATCAATAAAAATGGAGGACAAAAATAAGACTAGCAAATTTCATTTAGTCTATTTTCAGTGAAAAAGAATCAAAATAAAAAGCTCCGCATAATTATTTGCGAAGCTTTTCTCAACTCTGAAGAACGTTAAATAATTACGTTGCCCAGGTCTTTCCATTACCCGCTTCATTCAGCGGAATGCATCCGTTATACTTAGTTGGCACGGCTTCGTATTGTAAAACTTTGGTGGCGCCAGGCTCGGAGGTGAAGTAGCCCAACATAGTGAGTTCTTTGGCCATTAAAATAAATGGCTTTTTAGTGGCCGTGTTTTCTTTTTTTTCTTGGATAGCTGCCCCTAACGATTTCTTAACTAAAGCTATTTGATCTTCGGGTTTACAATAAATGAAACCATCACCATAAGTTTTCTTGGCATCTTCCTCAAAGGCAGTCAATCCTACTATGAAACGTTCTTGGTCTTCTTTCTCATAGTTTTCATTCACTATCGTGTCAATAAAGTTCGGCACGCCTACTTCTTTTGCTCCGGGGGTATCAGTTTTAGGAAGTATAATTTCCGCTAACTCGCTTATAATCCTCGCCTGATCTTCATTAAAAAAAACAGGCTTGTAATTTAAGTCGGGTGTGGCTTTGCAGCCATTCATAATTCCTGCAATGGCAGTGGCCGAAACGGCAGCACCCATGAGTAGCGCTGTCTTACGCAATGCTTCTCTTCTATCGATTAATTGGTTCATGTCTTCTTTATTTAACCTATAGTTAATGATTACAAGTTTCCTTTTTTCAATTCGCTCACAGCATAGTCAACAGCACGTGCTGTGAAGGCCATGTAGGTGAGCGATGGGTTTTGACACCCTGCGGAAGTCATGAACGAGCCATCGGTTACAAAAACATTTTTACTGGCGTGCACTTGGTTCCATTTGTTGAGCACCGAAGTTTTCGGGTCTTTGCCCATGCGTGCTGTGCCCATTTCGTGAATGCCAAGGCCGATGCCTGTTACATTATCGTAGGTGTAAATATTTTTAACTCCTGCTGCTTCCAACATTTCTGCTGCATCGGCTTTCATGTCTACGCGCATTTTAAATTCGTTTTCTTTCAAATTGGTATCGAACGTGAGCGTGGGCAAGCCGTGGATGTCCTTCTTGTCTTTATTGATGACAACAAAGTTTTCATGGTTAGGCAATATCTCGCCAAATCCCATCATACCGATCGTCCACTTGCCTGGTGTCGCTGCCATCTTTTTTAGGTCTTCACCAATCGCCATTTCGGCCACTAGACTTCCCCATCCTTGTCTGCTGCCACCACCTTGGTAGCCAAATCCCCTTAAATAATCGCGCTTGTCTTTACCAATGTTGCGGAAGCGCGGGATATAAAATCCATTGGCCCTGCGCCCAAAGTAATATTGATCTTCAAAGCCTTCTACTTCACCACCGGCACCCACACCGAGTTGGTGATCCATAATGTTGTGGCCAAGTTCACCGCTATCATTACCAAATCCGTTGGGAAAACGGTTTGAAATGGAATTGAGCATAATGAACGCAGAGCCCATAGTGGAGGCGCACAAGAAAATTACTTTCGCATAAAATTCCGTTTGTTCGCCTGTTACGCCATCAATCACTTTCACGCCAGTGGCTTTTTCTTTTTGCTCGTCATAGATCAGTTCATACACTACAGAATTGGGGCGCAACGTCATGTTTCCCGTTTTCTCTGCCGAAATTAAACCGCCCGCGTTGCTGCTATAGTATCCCCCGTATGGGCAACCCCGTGAACACAAATTTCTAAACTGACACATACCTCGCCATGGTGCGTGTGCCAGAGGAGCGGTAGCGTGTGCCGTTCTGCCAATGGTGAGGGCGCGACCAAATTTACCCTTCACCGCTTTTTTCAATTCCAGTTCCACGCAATTCATTTCCATGGGTGGAAGAAATTTTCCATCGGGCAATTGCGGCAATCCTTCCGCCTGTCCGCTTACGCCAACATATTCTTCGATGTAATCATACCAAGGTGCTATTTCAGGATAGCGCACCGGCCAATCGACAGCTATACCATCTTTCGCATTCGCCTCAAAATCCATCGGGCTCAAACGATAGCTTTGCCGGCCCCACATAATTGAGCGGCCGCCTACGTGGTAGCCGCGCATCCAATCAAAGCGGCTTCCCTCTTTTTCGGTATAGGGATGTTCCAAGTCGTTGACGAACCAGTGCTTGGTATCTTGATTAACGGTGTACCCCGTTCTGGCTTGCACGCCTTGCTTTCTTAAATCTTCTTGTGTTGGCTTATTCGCATTGGGCAATTCCCACGGATCTTTGGTGGCGGTCGGGTATTCTTGATGTTTTACATCGCGGCCACGCTCCAGCACCAATGTTTTCAAACCTTTTTCGGTCAGTTCTTTGGCGGCAATGCCGCCACTGATACCTGTGCCCACTACAATGGCGTCATAGGTATTATTCTTCTCGGCTTCCGTGCTTAGATTCATATCAAATGTGTGTAATTGAAATTGCGGTAAAAGGTAAAAATTTTTGGATAAAAACCGATTCCACTCATCACATTTTTTTGCGAAATCGGGTGGTTTGTTTAAGGAGTTAGTCTGCTATGATCAAAATTTCCCTTCAATCCCCAACCCAAAAAGGGCAAAGTCATACTTGACCGGGTCAACCGGATCGAGTATCCGCAGGTTGGCAGTTAATTCTATAGCCGTTTCCCAATCTACTTGCTTTCGCTGGATGAGTTTAAGTTTTCGCGCCACTCGTTCTACGTGCAAATCAAGCGGACAAATTAATTGCGATGGTTGAATGTTTTTCCAGATGCCAAAATCCACTTTTCGATCGTCCTGTCGCACCATCCAGCGCAGATACATATTCAAGCGCTTGCAAGCAGATTTTCTTTCGGGGGTGGAAATATGTTTTTTTGTGCGAGATGGAAAATCGGGGAGGCTGAAAAACAAATTATGGAAGTTAATCAGCGCGCTGCCCACGTGCTCATTTTCTTTTGGGGAGAGAAAGGCGTCTTCGAGGGAATCGTATTGACGATAAATATTCTGTAATGCCGCCACAAAGTAAAGTGCATCGGTAGAATTGAACGTGCGATGTTTGAATTTTTCGAAGTGCTTTAAACCTGTTGTTCTATGATGCAGCAAAAATTCGTGTGGCGAGTTATCCATCAAAGAAAGTAATTCATTACTTTTTTTTACAACCGTTACACGCTGTCCCCAGGCCAACACGGCAGCGATCAAACCCGCAATTTCAATATCTTGTTTCTTTTTGTATTGATGTGGAATGGAAATGGGATCGAGTTCAATAAACCCCGGTCGATTGAATTGGTCTACTTTGGAATCAAGAAAGTCTTTTAAGCTAAGAATGTGTTGACGCTGTTTGGAGTTCATCCATTTTTATTTTTCAGAAAACCGGATCTCTACCCGTCTATTGATAGCATGGGCCGCCTCGTCTTTTCCAAGCGATAAGGGTTTACTTTTCCCCTCGCCTTTTGTGGTGATTCGGTTACCGTCAATACCCATTTTGATCAGGTAGGCCGCTACGCTTTCTACCCGTTGCTTAGAAAGCTTTAGATTGTATTCGTCCGTACCACGTTCATCGGTATGACCCGTAAGTTCTACTTTCCACTTCGATCGAAACTTGATCACTTGCAGCCATTCGTTCAATTCGCTAAAGGAGTTTTCCATCAATTCATAACTGTCAAAGTCAAAGAAGATATTTTTGAGCACGTACGTTTTGTTCACTTCTATCTCTTTGTAGCCAGTGACCACCGGAGGCTTTTGAGGCTTAGGTTCATCCAGTCTTATAATCTTCACTTCATCAATATAAAAGTAGGCCGCTTTGCTGAGCATCGGCTCCTTCGCTTTTGAAAAGGTCAAATTAAAGCTCCGTGTTTTTTCATCTGTAGAAAAATTGCCAATTGTTAAAAACTTCTCTCCTCCGGTAGAAATATGAGTGAAAGCACATTTATTCCACAGCCCAGTGGTGCGATTATAGGGCTTCGACATTACCAATTCATAAGTTGGTCTAATCGGAAAAGGGCGGTCACCCGCAGTTCGATAAGCCGAATCCGAAAGCAAAAAGCCGATTCGATCAATACTATATTTTGAAAAGGATGACAACTTGAAGTAAAATTCAACATAGTACTCACCCCCCTTTTCAAGCGGCTGAACCAACTCCGCCTGTAAGTATTCTCGGTAATTTTTATTGGGAATTACATAAACAAAAATTCCAGCATACCCCTTCCCACCTACTGTTTTTGAAACCCCCGCCCAGTTGGCTGGCACACCCGCCTCTCCTTTGCTGCATTGATTGAACAAATCGGGAGTACCAGTAGTAGGAGAAAACCAGCCGGGTGCTACTTTACCCGTTGTAGAATAATTATACGAACCGGGACAAGCAAAAAAATATTCTAAACCCGAATTAGGTACTAGGTTCTGAGCAAAAGATGAAAAACTTGCAAACGCTAAAAAAGCTACAACTTTCACGCTACTTATAATAGGTGACTTCTGCGCGAAATTTCGGATCGACTGCACCCAATCTATTATACGCTGATTTTGAAATTCGAATGATTACATCACTGCTTATCGTGGACGGTAATTGACCACTGATGCGAACAAATACTTCTTGGTTAGTTGTCTCATTTCGGATTTTTAAGATCGTACCTACTTTAACCGTTCGATGAAGCGCTAGGTACCTTCTATTTCCATCGGTGCCTTCCATTAACTCGGCCATTCCAAGTTCTTTTACCTCATCTGTACCCGCTAGAGTTTCAGAGATTTTTAACTCGGAAGCATTGGTGGGCGCGTTTGAATTGCCTGCTGACTGAGTATTGTACTTCGGTTGAGTTACAATCAAAAGCTTTCCGATAGGCAATTCATCTTGAAGATTATTCCATTCTTTTAGCTGTTGAACGGTTATTCCATAGAGCCGCGCGATCGAATACATCGTTTCTTTGGCCAACACCGTATGTGTGCTACTGATAGACTTCATCTCTATAGGCAGTGATGCCATGGAAGGCGGGGCCTTTTTGGGTATCAATAATGCTTGCCCCAACGAGAGGCCATTATCAGTAAGACTGTTCAATTTTTTAATGTCGTCTACTGAAACATCGTACTGGCGCGCAATGGAAAAGAGGGTTTCTTTAGCCGCAACCACATGCTTCGCAGCTTCAAATTTTTGTTTCGGAGTGTAGGGCACCTTCAACAGTTTGCCAACCGATATGCCTCCTTCTGAAGTGGGGTTATTTTCAAGAATCAACGTAACCGAAACACTGTACCTTCTGGAAATGGAGTAAAGTGTTTCCTTCGATTCAATTTGATGGATAATGAACTGCTTTCCATTGACGGTTTCCAAACGCAAGGAATCAGGTGGCGTCCAGGCGAGTATCAAAAAGAGTAATTTTATCATAGACCTAAAACAACGCGAAAAGTTACCAAATTAAAAGGCGTTATTCAAATCATCTTTTCAATTAGGGGGAGCGACAATTTTGCAATTGCACTTTTTTTATGCGGTGACGTTTAAGCTTGCGCCAGCCGGCCAGGGGATGGAAGTGGAAAGCCTCCCACGGCTGGGCTCGGGATTTCCCGATAGCGGGAGCGCGCTGGAAAGCCGAGGGAGCTTGTAACGGACAGCCCGGTGCTGATGACCCGCCTCGGGCATCAGCAGGCCGCAAAACAGAAATGTAAAATTGTAGCAGTCCATTTCAATTATTCATATCTCAACCAATCAAAACTTAAAACGTTAATTGACCGAAGTCTATTACTTTTGTAACTAATTAAAGCACTGAAATGAAGAAACTCCTTTACATCGCTTTCACCATTTTATCTGTTACGTCAAGTAGTTGGGCGCAATCTGCAAAACCCGCCAAAACCAAGGTGATGGTGATGGACATCAAAGACGAAATTGACCCTCGCATGTTGCGCTATGTGAAGTTGGCGCTGGAAAACGCTGAGAAAATAAAAGCGGATTACGTAATAGTTGACATGGACACCTATGGGGGCGTTTTAACAGATGCGAAAGAGATTGTAGACCTGATCATGGATTTTAAAAAACCAATTTGGGTGTTTATCAATTCCGATGCTGCCTCGGCAGGCGCATTAATTTCTATTGCCTGCGACAGCATCTACATGTCACCGGGTGCAACCATCGGAGCGGCTACCGTGGTGGAAGGTGCGGGAGGTAAGGCAGCCCCTGACAAATACCAGGCCTACATGCGCGGCATCATGCGATCGACAGCCGAGAAAAATGGCCGCGACCCACGCATTGCCGAAGGAATGGTAGACGAACGTATCGTGATCGATAGCATCAAGCAGGAAGGCAGAGTCATCACATTCACCACGAAGGAAGCATTGAAGTATGGTTTCTGCGAGGCACAACTTGAATCCATTCCCGAAATATTAAAAAGAAACAAAATCGAAAACTACGAGTTGGAAACATTTCAGTTAGGTGCCATTGAAAAAATAATTGCCTTTGTGATCAACCCGTTCATTAGTGGGATTTTGATATTGGTCATTCTGGGAGGAATTTATTTTGAACTTCAAACGCCCGGTGTTGGATTTCCTCTTTTTGCGGCAATCACCGCGCTTGTGCTTTACCTTGTCCCTTACTATCTAAATGGATTGGCTGAATACTGGGAAATCATCGCGCTATTTGTTGGCATTCTCCTGCTCATGGCTGAGATCTTTGTCATACCCGGATTTGGTGTGGCGGGTATTGCAGGGATCACACTCACAGTAGTGTCCATGATACTGATCATGCTGAACAACGACTTTTTCAATTTTGAATTCGTGCCCGTGGGCGATATCGTAAAAGCGACATTTGCAGCTCTGGGTGGAGTTTCGGCTGGGATTTTGTTATTGTTTTTCGGTGGAGCAAAACTTACTGAAACAAAAGCGTTTCAGCGATTGGCGCTTACAGACACACAACAGAGTTCTAAGGGCTTCTCGGTGAATACTTCTAATCCAACGATGTTAGGGAAGACGGGCACTGCGCACACGGTATTGCGCCCCAGCGGAAAAGTGTTTATTAACGAACAAGTTTACGATGCGTTTACAAGAGGAGAATACGTGGAGAAAGGAGATGCCATTGAAGTGATCGGAACCGAAGGGGTAACGTTGAGAGTAAGGAAAGTTGTTAGTTAATAGGTATTCGTTGCAAGTTCAAAGTTAAACTCTCATTTATAACTGATAGATGTTTCGGATTGTAATCATTTTCTTATTTTCTCTTCTTACAATAGCCACGGGGATACTTGCTGCAAGCAGGGCAACAATGGATTACAATGAACAAGGGAGATACTTTGATGGTCTGGTCGTTTATGATATCGCAAGACTGGAGGTTTACTTTTTCTTAACTATTGTATTTCTTGCCCTAAGTTTAGTTTCAATAATTTTTTTGAAAAAATCTGGCACCGCAAAAGTGAACAAATGAAAATAATAGGCATCATCCCAGCTCGTTACGCGTCCACTCGTTTCCCTGGCAAACCGCTGGCCGACCTAGGCGGGCAGTCTATGATTGAGCGAGTTTACAAGCAGGCAAAAAAATCAGTGGCTCTTTCTAAAGTGGTAGTGGCTACCGAACACAAATTGATATTCGATCATGTAATAAGCTTTGGTGGTGATGCGTGCATGACAGCCGAGCATCACCCCAGTGGAACAGATCGGTGCTACGAGGCACTAACACTCGAAAAGCAAACCTTTGATTACGCAATCAATATTCAAGGAGACGAGCCCTTTATTGAGCCGAGTCAAATTGATTTATTGGCTTCTTATTTGGATGGGCAAATTCAGTTGGCCACATTAATTAAAAAAATTGACACGCTGGAACAGTTACACAGTAATAGCGAAGTAAAGGTCACGTTCAACACGCGCCATGAAGCATTGTATTTTAGTAGAGCAATTATCCCGTATCTACAAAAAGTAGAAGAGAAAGATTGGCTGAAGACCTACGATTTTTACAAGCATGTGGGCATGTATGCTTATCGTACGGATATTTTAAAGGCGATTACTAAATTAGGCGTATCGCCTTTGGAGAAAGCGGAATCACTAGAGCAATTGCGATGGATGGAAAATGGGTATACCATTACGGTTGCGAAAACTGATGTAGAAACGATGTGCGTGGACACGCCCGAGGAATTGGAGATAGCGAAGAAGCACCTGAGAATATTATAAACATTCCGCCCCTACGGGGCGGGACATCGATTGAATTTAAATGATACAAAGATTAAGTCCATACGGGACTGTGGCATCTGGTAAACACACGTTTAATCGATTAATTCATCTAGTCAACTACATCGCTTTTTGCCCCGATAGAAGCACTATACTTGCACCAATGTACGGAGTAGGCATGTAGAGATCTAGCCCCGCTAGACGCAATATGCTTGTAACAATTTAAGGCATGAGCAAAGTCTGCCCCTTTAGGGGCAATATATTTGCAACAATGCTCGGAGTAGCTATGTAGATATCTAGCCCGCTAGAGGCAATATGCTTATAACAATTTAAGGCATGAGCAAAGTCTGCCCCGTTAGGGGCAATATGTTTGTAATAACACTGATAGTAAAGAAAGTCTGCCTCGTAGAGGCAGCATGTTGTATTCCCCCAACTAGATAACCTCACTCTATCGGATGAAACAGATATCTTTTATCATATTCAATCTCAAACTCTTCCAACAATCTTAAATACTCCTCTTGAAACGAGAATTTTTTATGATGCTGTTTCTGGTTCAATATGTATTTCACCACCGTATCCAATTGTGTTCTGCTATACGAAAAAGCGCCATAGCCCCCCTGCCATTCAAACTTTCCTCTAACAAATCCTTTGTTGTTAATCCACTCTGACGATTCGCCTTTAACGACACGCATCAAATCTGCAATTGATTGGGTAGTATGCAGCCCTACAAAAACATGAACATGATCTGGCATGCCATTAATGGCAAGCAGTTTATGTTTATGATTTTGAACAATGCCCGTTGTGTATTTATAAAATTCCTCTTCCCACGCACCATCAATTAAGCCCATTCTGTTCTTTACAGCAAAAACAAATTGAACATAGAGTTGTGTATACGTATTGGCCATACTTACAAAGAGATTAAAATCCCTACCCCAAAAAGCAACACAAACAACAGGGTGCTCAGCGCCATTTGTTTTAAGAAAGGATCTAGCTCCTCCGATGGTTTTGACGAAACCGAAATCCCGTTCTTAATAAACAACGGAGCGGAAAGTAAAAACAAAAATTGAAAAAGAGAGTGGTAGTTAATGTAAGAGTAAATCAACGCACTAGCTAATCCAGCAATTAACAAAACCCAATGATAGATCGAGGCCTTTTCCTTTCCGATCCGAACCGGAATTGAAAATTTTCCCGCAGCCCTATCCGATTCTATGTCCCTGATATTGTTGATGTTCAATACTGCAATAGAAAAAAACCCGCAGCTCATTGCCGGTAAGATTTCTTTCCATGAAATCTGGTGCGTAAACAAATAATACGAACCCATTACGCCCACCAATCCAAAAAAAATAAAAACAGATATATCCCCCAAGCCAATGTATCCATAAGGTCTTCTTCCTACCGTGTAACCAATTGCAGCTAAAATACTCAACACTCCTAACCCAAGGAAGGCAAAAATGCTACTCCAATCTGTACCAAACGAAAACCACAAAAGTGAAAGACCACTGACTAAACTCAATCCAGAAAACAAAATGACAGAATTCCTCATCTGAGAGGCTGAAATCGCACCCGATTGAACGGCACGTTGCGGCCCTTTCCTACCGGCATGATCAGCCCCGTTGATAGAATCGCCATAATCATTCGCGAGGTTGGAAAGTACTTGAAGAAAAATGGTGGTGAGGCAACAAAAAGTAAAAATCAAACCATTAAATTGGTGGACACCGGCTGCCAAGAAACTGCCCATGCCAATGCACGAAAGAGACAGCGGCAACGTGCGCAAACGGAATGCACCTATCCAACTTTTTACATCCATAATTCAGATTTACCAATCGTAAATATACAATTGATCTAGAACACCGAAACGATGGTCTGCTTTTGGTGATTGAAAATAAAACTTTCTCTCGCACACTTGTTAAGCAGCAAAAGCCCGATGGGTGATTGAGCTGAAATCGCCAAATAAACCACTTCACCGACAACCAATTTACCAGCGCTGATAGAAATATAAAAATTATTATTCTCGGTAGTGATCAAGCTGCCCAGCATGGCTCCAGAATGGGTGATCGCTGGATTAATTTTGTCTAGCACCGCTTTCATTTTCATTGCCTCCGAAACTTGAGATGCAGCCTTGTCACGTTCTAATTGCGCCATCGCTCGACCGTTTTCGTACTTATCGCCAGCGCTACTTTTTTCCTCCATGTTGGCCGATGCTTGTGCGCCATCCATGGCTTGACGAGCAAAACTGATTCGTTGATTCACAAAGTCCAGACATTGTGCATGAAGTTGCAACTTTAGCTCCACACCATTCATAATTAAATTCCCAATAGAGTCTTCAACTTCACATAACCCGTTTTACTCACCGCTATTTTTGTTCCATCCCGCAAAATCGCCAAGTGAGTTTCTTTTTGATAAGGCTCGATCTTCGTAATCTGATTGATGTGAATAATGTATGAGCGATGCACCCGCACAAACTGTGCAGGGTCTAACGACTGTTCATAAAAATTCATCGTCTTGTTCTTCAAAAACGCACCCTCGGGGGTATGTATTTTCACAAAGTCATCATCTGCCTCTATGTATTGAATATCATGAACAGGAATGATCTTTACTTTGCTACCAGTCTTTACCACAATTCGATTCTGCTGTGCGGCCGTAGCCGACATAGTATTAAGTACGCTTTCCATACGTTGCGGAGCGGTGGGTGACACCTTGCTCTTCCACTTGAGCACTGCTTCGCGGAACCGCTGCTCAGATACTGGCTTCAACAAATAGTCAACTGCATTTGCTTCGAAAGCCTTGATCGCATAAGAATCATAAGCCGTAATAAAAATGACGGACGGTTTTGCGTCTACCAACTCCAGCATTTCAAACCCGTTGATCTTTGGCATCTGAATATCCAGAAAAATTAAATCCGGCTGATGCTGTTGGATCGCCTTTACTCCTTCAAAACCATCGCCACATTCTTGCACCACTTCGATATCATCAAAATATTTTAAATAGGCTTTGATGACTTCCCGCGCCAGCGGTTCATCATCTATTAAAATTACCTTAGTCATGCTACTTCGCGTTTGTAAATAGAAATGTTTTATCTAAAAGTGCCCTCAGCTTGCTGCAAAATTAGCTTATTAGCACTCAGTATTTTTCGGGTAAAGTAAGTCGCACAATAAATTTATTTTCTTCCATACGGATCGTCAGCAAATCGTTGCGCGAGTACAGTAAATAAAGTCTTCGCCTCAAGCCACTCAATCCAAAACCACTCCCCTCTACTGGCTGCATGTCTTCGTCAAATGGATTTGATATTTCTATTGACAAAGAATCTCCTTCGCGTTGGGTTTGTAGGTCGATCACGACTTTGTCGGTTGTGCCATACAATCCAAACTTGATGGCATTTTCTACCAGTGGCTGCAACAAGAGAGGTGGAATCAACCACAACTGAATTTGCTCGTCCAAATTCATGCGCACTTCCAAGCGATGACCAAACCGCACTTTCTCTATCGACAAATACAATTGTAAGTAAGTGACCTCTTGCGCCAAGGTAATCCACTGCTCATCGGCACGTCTTAATGTAGCGCGCAAAAAATCTGAAAGCTGCTGCACCATTTCGCGCGCTTTCGAAGGCTGCACCAATATCAACGCGTTGATGGAGTTTAAACTGTTGAACAAAAAATGGGGCTGCAACTGAAGTTGCAATTTTTGCAGTTCAGCTTCTTTCACCAACGCTTCGGTGGCTACTTGGTGGCTCGCAGACTCTTCCAACTCTTTCACTTGTTTTCTGAAAAGTAACGTCATACTCCAACCACACGCGATCAAAAAATTTGCGCCCACGCGAATTGGATAAGATCGTTGAAAAAAAAGAGTATAATCAACATTTAATTTATCCAAAATTTCTAACGTCTGATAGGAAAGCCAATAACAACTCCACGCGACCACCAAACTCAACCCAAATACAAATTGATACTTACTTGTTTTGGGTGTGTACCTTGAAATGATCAATTCAAGTAACGCGCACGAAAGCACAATCCAGTTGACTGATATTAGCGCATCGTATGCCGATAAATTTAACTCAACGCCAAACCACTGATTTAATAACCAGGTTTGAAAGCAGCCCCAGATTACTACCGAACCCACAATGGGCGAAGCCCTTTTTATTCTACGCGAAAGCCGGGAGTCCATATCAGCAGGAGCCAATTAATAGACTTGCCTTCGCGTGAACGACTTTCAAATAGGCGCGCACATCTTTGGGCTCAGCCGTGGAAGAATAAATTTCGTCACCATCTTGCATTGAGTGAATGGGGCAGATATCAACTACGTTAATGAACTTCCAAGTTACGGTTTCTTTCCGATCGTTCACAAAAGAGCATTCACCCAGCCGGCCCAAAATGCTTGCTTTCTCTTTGGCCCAATCAAACTCGTCAGCCCTTATCAACCGGAGTTGTTCGTCAAATTGTGGAGCGTGGTTTCCGTCACCGCTCACAACTTGATAGACAAACTTAGCCAAATACCATTTCATGTTCGTTGTAGTTGTTAGTGACTAGTTGGCAATACGCTACTTTAAAAACTTTTTATTTCCACACCACCGAAGATACACACACCCGTCAGCACCAGTTTTTTATTAGGTGAATAAGCCGAAGGATCTTTGCGCTTGTCTTCAACTCCACCCATTATGGCCGTGATGTTTGACTTCACTTCCCAGTTGGCGGGGACAATTAATTTTGCGCCACCAAAAACAGAAACAACATCTACTACTACTGTGCCTTCAATATCGGATTGCGACAAATCGAGATCGGAGCCGCCAAAGATGGAGGTCATTTGCCCGCCCCTAAAATTCTTAGAAAAAACCCTCCGATGCACGCCACCAAAAATGGAGGTGATGTCAATTCGCTCTTCGCCATGAGCAGCGTCTCCTAATTCACTTTTTTTTTCGCTATCCGTCCAGCTATTTCTTGCTTCACTGGCCGATTTGGAAAGAACTGATCTAAATAAAATAAGCACACCAATTGAAATCACAATCACTGGAAAAACATATCTGCGCACTTCAAAATCAATCCCTGGTATATCTTCAATCAAGAAAAACGAACCGACAATGATCAACACAATCCAGCCAATGCCCTGAAAATTTTTGCGGATACCCACCGCTATGCCTATGACAATCAACAACGTCTTCCAAGAGACGAGCCAGTATGGCACGAGGTCAAAGTCAAGTCGATCGAGCAACAATAATGTACCCGCTGTTAATACGATCAACCCAATCCAGAAGCTACCTCCGTATTGTTTTAAGTTTCGCTTTTCCATAATTGATAATTGTGTTATTGTTTATCAAAAGTAGCGCGCCAAATGCCTTTGTTGATAGCATCATTAGGCTAACGGGAGGAAAAACTCGGTGAAACCGGAAGTTGGAGGGGGTGAAAATGGGTTGTGGGTTGCTAATTAAAAGTTGTTTGGGCCTGTCCGTTTTTGTAATTCAGGGGGGCGTGCCCCTGCGAGGCGCAGAGGCCGGGCTTTGCGCTGCAATCCGCGCGAGGCGCCTACCAACCGCACAGGCAGGCGCGGGATTTCCACTTCAATCCCTCACGCATGCCAGTACGGAGGTTATCGTTACCCCAAAAATCAAATGTGCAATGATGATGTTAAAGAAGAAACTACCATCAAATATTTTACTTAAATTACCTTCTTTAAATAGCTGAATCAACTAAGCAATGCCGCTAAGCCTGAACGAAATCCGCAAACGCGCAACTGAGTTTTCAAAAGAATGGGAGAACGTTTCAGATGAGCGTGCAGAAGCGCAGACTTTTTGGAATAATTTTTTCAATGTTTTTGGAGTGTCTCGTAAACGTGTGGCAACATTTGAGAAACCAGTAAAGAAGGCTGATGGTCACCAAGGCTTTATCGACTTACTTTGGAAAGGCATCGTATTGGTAGAACATAAAAGTGAAGGCAAAGACTTAGATACCGCTTACAAACAAGCTAAGGAGTACTTCCCCGGACTTAAGGATCAAGAACTTCCAAGATATATTGTCGTTTCCAATTTTCAGGATATAAAACTCTATGACTTAGAGAACTCAACAGAATCAGAATTTAAGCTCAAAGATCTCTACAAAAACATAAATCTGTTCGGATTCATTAGTGGCTATCAACAAAGAGTCTATAAAGATCAGGAACCCGTAAACATAAAGGCAGCCGAATTGATGGGTGATCTCCACGATGCTTTGTTATCTAATGGCTACGAAGGACATGAGTTGGAGGTTATGTTAGTAAGGTTATTGTTCTGTCTTTTTGCAGAAGACACTACCATTTTTGATAAGCAGCAATTCACCGAGTACATAGAATTACGAACTAAAGAAGACGGAAGTGACTTAGGAATTCACTTAGGGCAATTATTTCAGACGCTTAATAGAGCAGAAGATAACCGCCAGAAGAATTTAGATGAACAGGTAGCAGCGTTTCCTTATGTAAACGGTTCTTTGTTTTCCGAACCTCTTAATCTTGCATCATTCAATAGTGATATGCGCAAGAAGTTATTGACGTGCTGTTACTTTGATTGGAGTGTTATTTCCCCGGCAATCTTTGGTTCAATGTTTCAGAGTGTAATGAATCCAAAAGAACGAAGAAATTTGGGAGCACATTACACAAGTGAGAAGAATATTCTAAAACTCATTCAAGGACTATTTTTAGATGAGCTAAGGCAAGAATTTGAAAGCATCAAAACCAATAAGAGTAAGCTAGAAAAGTTTCATGAGAAGGTTTCAAAATTAAAATTCCTTGATCCTGCTTGCGGCAGCGGGAACTTCTTAATCATTACTTATAGAGAGCTTCGCTCGCTTGAACTGGATATTCTTAAAATACTTTTCAAGGGCCAGTTTGTTACAGACGTGAGTTCACTAAGTAAAGTGGATGTAGACGCTTTCTATGGCATCGAGTATGAGGAATTCGCTTCACAGATTGCCACCGTGGCAATGTGGCTAATGGATCACCAAATGAATATGCGCCTTTCAGCCGAGTTTGGTGAATACTATAAGCGACTGCCTTTGAAGAAAAGCGCCACTATAGTTCACGGAAATGCTTTGAGGATTGATTGGCAGAGTCTTCTCAATCCTTTGAATAGCTATGATGTTGAAGCCAGCCATGCAAACGTTTATATCGTTGAAGAGCCTGACTTAACTTATCACGAGGTTAACATCAAAACTAAAACGTATAAAGTGCACAAAGGGCCAAAGCCCTCGGCCAAACTAAAAATCACTTTTGATTATATCTTGGGGAATCCTCCGTTTATTGGCACTGCTTATCAAGATAAACAGCAAAAAGAAGATATGGCCATTGTATTCAATGGAATTAAGTCGTTTGGAATGCTGGACTACGTTTGTGCTTGGTATGTTTTGGCGGCACGGATGATTCAGAACACAAACATTGAAGTTGCTTTTGTATCTACTAATTCAATCACTCAAGGCGAACAACCAGCTTTGCTTTGGAATGAGCTCTTTAGATTGGGAATAAAGATCAAATTTGGACATAGAACTTTTAAATGGAACAATGAAGCGAAAGGAAAAGCAGCGGTTCATGTAGTCATCCTTGGCTTTCGATTTGGGGAGTCAGCGATCAAGACATTGTACGAGTATTCTAATCTAAACATTGAACCACTATCACGTAAAGTTAAAAACATAAATCCCTACCTCGTTGCTGGAGATGACGTTACCCTACCTTCGATCAGTCGACCAATTACTGCTTCTCCTGTTATGCAATCTGGTAGCGCGCTAAATGATGGTGGCTTTCTTATTCTTTCCAAAGAAGACGTTGATGCTTTGATCACTAGATATCCTCAAAGTAAGAAGTTAATAAAGAAGTTTTATAGCGGGTATGATTTTTTAAATAGTTCTAATCGATGGTGCTTGTGGCTAAAAGATGCAGATCTATTTGATATTAAAAAGATGCCCGATGTAATGGCTCGATTAGAAGGAGTTAAGAAATTTAGAGAATCAAGTACAAGAGCTAACACAAAAAAAATGTCAGCTTTTCCATACTTATTTTCGGAAGAGCGACAACCCACTAGCGATTTCTTACTAATTCCGAAAGTTAGTTCAGAAAACCGGGCATATATTCCGATAGGTTACATGACCAAGGAGGACATCATTACAGACAAAAACTTTTTCGTCCCAAAAGCAACTAGTTTTCACTTCGGTATACTTACTTCCTCTATGCACATGACTTGGATGCGCTACGTTTGCGGTCGCCTTAAAAGTGATTATAGTTATTCGAATACGATAGTCTACAACAATTTTCCTTGGCCACAAGATCTGCCAAAGCAAAAAATACAGGGCATTGGGAAATTAGCTCAACAAGTATTGAAAGTAAGAGAGCGATACCCAAAAAATTCATTGGCTGATTTATACGATCCACTTACCATGCCCGCTGACCTTGTCCGTGCTCATCAAGATTTGGATAAATTTGTAGATACGTGTTATCGTCCTCAGCTATTCGATACTGAAATGCAGCGCATCGAGTTCTTATTTGATCTCTACAAAAAGTACACACAACCATTGTTTAGTGGCGAGAAAAAGAAAAGAGGAAAAAAGTAATCTCGTGCCGAGGAGAATTTCAAAATATGAAGACAATTGAAAAACAGTTTGACGCAGTTAACTTTATGCGCCAACAACGGAACAAATTGAGTGAAAAATTATCCAAGATGACAAAATCTGAAATCTTACAATATTTTACGAAACATAAAACCGAAACCACCACAAAACCCAGTGCATAACAGCAACTTAATCTAAATCTTCTTTGTTCTTCACCACCGAAACTGCCACCAACTCACTCCGCAATCTTCTCCACAATTTCGTTATCCAACGGCTTTACTTTAGAAGGAAAGAAGCCAACCACTTTTCCGGTTTTGTCAATCACGTATTTGCAGAAATTCCACGAAGGTGATTTGCCCGATTTGGCCTCGAGCCATTTGTAGAGAGGAGCTTTGTCTTTGCCCTTCACGGATATCTTATCAAACATCTGAAACTTTACTCCATAGTTTTTTTGGCAGAAGGTGGCAATCTCTGCGCTGCCCCCCGGCTCTTGCCATAAAAAATTATTCGCAGGAAAACCCAACACCGTTACTTTGTCGCCATACAACTCGTGGAGTTTTTCTAAATCTTCGTATTGATAGGTGTAGCCGCACTTCGAGGCCGTGTTAACAATCAATAAATTTTTTCCTTTGTATTGCGCAAAGTCAACTTCTTTTCCATCCAGTCCTTTCATTTTGAAGTCGTAGATCGAACCTTGGGCGTCTTTCTGAGTGACACCGGATAATTTGCTGGAAAGAAATGATGCAAGGCTCATACAAGCGGCTATTAAGATGATGATCGATAAAATTTTAGACCTGTTTTTCTTCATGTTGAGAAAGTTGACAACCGACAAAGAGTTGGAACATCAATTGAATAGTGTCAACTACAAATTTACAATTCCGCGGCAATCTCTCCCGGATTAACACCCGAAGCAAAAAACTTCACACTTCCATCGGGTTTCACCAAGTACTTACAAAAATTCCAGCTTGGCTCTTTACCCGTTTTCTCCTTCAGATATTGATAG
>Ga0163155_10002439_pt1 | contig 20773 bp, 16 predicted proteins | sample OliLakLV19SP4G1_FD_148611 | JGI IMG/M metagenome (GOLD analysis project Ga0163155, IMG submission 148611) | Freshwater microbial mat bacterial communities from Lake Vanda, McMurdo Dry Valleys, Antarctica - Oligotrophic Lake LV.19.SP4.G1 | ecosystem: Environmental > Aquatic > Freshwater > Lake >... | reverse complement strand
TGCGGCGGTGGGATGTCCTTGCGGCTCGGGAGGCGGCGTGCCACCCGTCCCGCCCGTTCCACCGGTTCCGCCGGTGCCGCCGGTGCCGCCTGTGCCGCCGGTCTGATCGGCGGGGCCGGGGTAGAGAGTCTGCGCCGCGGTGATTTCGTCGCCGCTGAGCGTGGACAGTCCGCCATCGAAGGGGAACATGATCGTGTTCTTTTCGGTCGTGTGATTGAGCCCGATGAAGTGCCCGATTTCGTGAAGTGAAACGGAGCCGACATTGCCGGTTCCGCCAGCGCCCCAGGCGAAATCGCGATCATTGAAGATGATGTCGCAATCCACAAAATTCGACGAGTTGCCGGTGGTGAAGCTGGAGAAGCAGATGGCTAAGGTGCGGTTGCTGAAATCATCGGATGGGGAGGGGGTCCAAGCGATGACATTTTCGGTGTCGCGGCTGTTGTTCACGGCGACGCTGGTGCCGCCACCCAGAGTAAAGGCGAGGCGCGAGCGATCCACAGCCTGCCACTTATCGAAAGAGGCTTGAACGCCTGTGAAAGGTGTGGCGTTGGTTTTGGAAACCGAGGCGCTCTGCTTCCAAAGAATCTTCTCGGCATCCACTTTTCCGGCGGCCGTTCTATCGAGATTCCAAATCGTTTTCTGATCGAATTGAACGAACGCATGGGCGCTCATCCCGCCCAGTGATCCGGCGGCCAGCGCGCCGCCCAGGATCACGGCGATCGAACGGGACTTTGCGCGGGCTGCGTTGAGCTTGCGGCGGCGCGCAACGAGCAGCGCCGCGAACAGGGCGATTCCGGTGAGAGCCAGAGCCGACAGGAGCGTGGCTTGCTTGAGCTTCTGTGCGTGCTGAAGCGCCGTGGCATCGGCGATGACAGACGGCGTGTTGCCCGCGTGAGCCTCTGAGGGCGGCAATGTGGCGGCGAGGAGCGCGGCGTCTTTAGTTGCGGCGCCGGCCGCGTAGGCGGTGATCATTTCGCAGAACGTGTCGTAAGGGATCGAGCGCGTCAGGAGATTGGCTTCCAGATCCTTCTGGTCCTTCGGTTGTTCGGCGCCGAACGCGCGTGAACAGATGGGGCTTTCGACCACTTTCTTTTCATCGCGCTGCGTAATGTTGAACTTGCCGAGGCCCAAATCCTGGATCATGAAGCGGCCTTTTTGCGGCTCTTTGATGAACACCATGGCGCGTTCGCCAACGCTGAAGTCCGCACCGTCCGCCACGAAACTGACGACGTTGCCGTCGATGCCGCCGGGGAGATCGAGCTGCAACGTTTCCGGGAGCGCGCCCTTGAGCGTCTTCAGAACTTTGACGTTCACGTGCGTTCGCGGAAACGTGTCGGATGGCTTCATCTGGGGATATTCTTTGGCGAGCACCTCGATCTCGGCCACGGCGCTGGAACGCGTCGTCAGATCTTCAAGCGTCGTGCGCATGTAGGACGCGCCCGAAGCGACCACTGCACAGAAGAACAGCAACGCGGCGCCGATGAGAATCGGACTCCGCGACCCGCGCGCCTTCAAACGAGGCTGAATATCATCCACGATCATCTCCTCCTGGTAATTAGCTTAGGAAAGCAGGTGGCAAGCCGCATGCCACGTCGTGCATTTGCGCGCCGGTACTGTCAACCACGGAATTCTATTAGAGATGGAAGCATCATGGAGGGACATCAAGCGGAGTCAACAGTTAGTTTTACAGTCGTTTTTCCAGTGTGAGCAAAAAAGCGCGAACACCTTTCAAGTAAAATTGGAAAGTCTTCGTGTGATGGAAGATGAGTCATTTAAATGAACCGTGACAAGATGCGCCTAAGGCGACCTGACGCAAATCACTCCGCCGTCCGGCCGCTCAGCCCGTTCGACCAACGCTTCCACGCCAGTAGCGCGGCGGGCAGCGTGAGCGGAAATAGCAGGGAGAAGATCAGGAAAATACTGGAGCGCTGGACGAGATCGTTTTTGTAATGTGTTTTTCGGCAGACATCCATCGCTGCCAGCAGGCCCATCATTTCGGCGACGAGAAGATAGGCGGCGCCGGCGACGAACCCGTTGCTTTCATCCGGCTGAAAATAAAGCACTACGCTCAGCCCGATGCCGTAGCACACCGCAGTCAGCAGCATGTCGCTAAGCTGCAGATGCATGCCGCCTTTGATCTTGGAGGCTCGGGCTGTCGGTGCGATTTCATTGAAAATTCTATCGATCCACGGAAGCACAAAGAACGAGGCGCAAACGAAAAACAAAGCCAGGGGCATCAGCATACTTAAAAGGGTAAGTTAAAGGTTTAAGGTTGAAAGTTAAAAGTTGGGGCCTAACGGAGTCACCTTCAACCTTTAACTTTCAAACTTTTAACCTTAACGTAAAACGACATCATGAAACGAACGGATGTGATTGTGATTGGCGGCGGCGCGATGGGGTGCGCCACCGCGTGGCATCTGGCGCGGCGCGGCGGCAGCGTGCGGCTGATCGAACAGTTTGCGATCGGCCACGAACTGGGTTCCAGCCACGGGTATTCGCGCATCATCCGGCGCGCCTATTTTGAGCATCCCGATTACGTGCCGCTGGTGGACCGCGCGTACGAACTGTGGCGCAAGCTGGAAATAGACAGCGGCGAATCGCTGCTGAAAATCACCGGCATCATGGAGATGGGATCGCCACAGGGGCCGCTCTTGAAGGGCTCGGCATTGAGCTGTCTGCAGCACCACATTCCGCATGAGATTTTGAACGCCGCGCAGATCCGAAAACGGTATCCGCAGTTTGCGGCGCCGGAGTGGATGAGCGGCATCTGGCAGAAGGACGCGGGAATTCTTGCGGTGGAACGCTGCCTGATGGCGATGCGCGGCGAATCAAAGAAACTCGGCGCGCACATTCATGAAGAAGAAGAGGTTCTCAGCGTTGAGTCCGGCAAGAAAAGCGGGGTCACGGTGCGCACGCGCAAAGGAACGTATAGCGCTGATTCGGCGGTGATTTGCGCGGGTCCCTGGGCGGCGCGGATGCTGAAGGAATTGAATCTGCCGCTGATCGTGACGCGGCAGGCCATGGGATTTTATACGCCGCTGCACCGCGAACTCTTTGAACTCGGGACGTTTCCGCTTTTTTTGATGGAAGTGGGCGGGCACAATTTTTATGGCTTTCCATTCTTTGGATTGGACGCGGTGAAAGTGGCGCACCACCACGGCGGGCAGATCGTCACGGCGGACTCGGTGGACTCGGTGGACCGGAGTTTCAATCGCGAAGACGACCGTTTGCTGCGCGAGTATCTCGAGACGTACATTCCGCAGGCGGCTGGCCCGTTGCAGCTTGGCAAGATTTGTCTCTATACCTGCACGCCCGATATGGATTTCATTCTCGATCGGCATCCGGAGCATAAGAACATTTTTATTGCCGCGGGCTTCAGCGGACACGGATTTAAGTTCGCGACCGCCGTCGGAGAAGCGATGGCAGATCTGGCGCAGCACGGTTCGACGCAGTTGTCGATCAGGCGATTCGGGATTGCACGATTTTGAAAGTGAAGTGCGATGGATTCTGAAACTCTATTCCTGGCGCTTTTCATGTCCGTGGTCGGGAGCGCTTATTGCGTTTACGGAAAAAAGCGGCCGGCGCCGGTGTTTTTAGTATGCGGACTGATACTCTTATTCGCCGGGTATTTCATCACGTCGTTCTGGATTACTCTGGCGATAGCTGCTTTACTGTGCATCGCGCCATTTTTTATTCGTTGATCATTTCAGGAGCTGTGTCAGGTCGAGATTCTCCAAGCCATGCTTGATGGTGCGCAGGAAGCTGGCGGAGTGCGAGCCGTTAAATGGGCGGTGGTCGAAGACAAGTTTCAAGTTCAGCAGCATGCGCGGTTCGACGTGGCGGCGGCCGTCCGTCTCGACACCGTCGGTGAAGCGGGGGCGCTCGAGAATCGACCCGGCGGTGAGCATGGCAAGCTGTCCGGGGATGATGAATGGCGTGCCGCTGGTCGCTTCGAACGCGCCGATGTTGGTCAGCGTCACCGTGGCGCCCTGTAGGTCGTGCGAGGCGATATTTCCGGAGCGCACAATTTCGGTGAGTTCATGAATGCGGCGGACGAATGCCATGAAGGTCATCGTGTCGGCATTTTTGACGACGGGCGAGTAGAGGCTTTCCTTCGGACCGACGGCCGCGAAACCGACGCTGACGTGTGGCTCGATGAGCAGGCGATCGGCGGCGGGCGAAAGATGGCCGCGGAAGCCCTCGTGTTTCTCATTCATCATCGCCCGCACCATGCTCCAGAGAATGAGGTGGGTGTACGTGGGGCGCAGTTTGAACTTGATTTCGAAGTCTTTTTTCAAGGCTTCGCGCTGCCGGGACACGTTGGTGAGATCGACTTCGCAGTCCACGGAGACGGTCGGAATCTCGTGCTGGCTTTTTAGCGCCAGTGCACCGACTTGCATCTGTGATGGGCTAATCAATATCTCTTTCGCGACTGTTGCTTTAGGGCGTGTTTCAGCGGGAGCGTTGTCGCCAGCGGCCGCGGCGATGTCCAGCGTCAGCAGCGGGGCTTCAACGCGGACGCGGTCTCCGGCTTTGGCGTGCAGCTTTGAGACAACGCCTTCCTGCGGGGATTCGACTTCGAACGAGCCCTTGTTGGCTTCCATCTCGACCAGCGGCGTTCCGGCTTTCACGTTCGCGCCCACGGCAACAAGGTAGCGCACGACCGTGGCGTCTTCGTCCGTGGGAGACTGGCGCGGCACAGCCACGTCAACCTGCTGAACGCCCGGGGATTTTCCAGAAGGTGCGCTACGGCTTTCGTTCGCTGCGATCGTTTCGGCGGAGTAAACGGCTTCGCTGACGCTGGATGGCAGCGCGCGTTCGGGCGCGCCGGCGGTGGCTCCGATGCCGATGCCGCTGACGGAATCGACGGCCTTGCGTCCCGGGCGAAGATCCTGGCGCGTTTGTTCGCGCATGACTTTCAGGATGCCATCGGTGCTCGGCAGAATAGCCAGTTCCAGCGCGTAATTGTAGGGGTTGTGATCGTCGGTTTTTGTCACGCGAACGGGCACGGCGCGAAGCTGTTCAAAAGCGGAGGCGATGGTTTCAGTGATGACTTCCGCGCCGAAGCCGCATGTCTTGCCGTCTTCGTGTACGACGACGAGGCGGCCGGTTTTCACCACGGACGCGAGCACCGCTTTGGAATCCCAGGGAATGATGGTGCGCAGGTCGATGATCTCAGCTTCGATGCCTTCTTTCGCGGCTTGCGCGGCGGCGGCGCGGCAGAGCGAAACGCAGTTGCCCCAGGTCACGACGGTGATGTCGCGGCCTTCGCGAACGAGGCGTGCCTGTCCAAAGGGAACCATGCAATCGAGGCTCGGTTCCTGCACCGTGTCCTCAGCGCCGTGCAGCAATGCTTTGGGATAGAGATAGAGAACCGGCCGGTTGCAGCGCAGCGAGTAACGCAATAGTCCCGCAGCATCGCCGGGGCTGGACGGAATGACGACATGCAGACCTGGAAGATGCGCGTAGATCGCTTCATTGGTCTGGCTGTGCCACGGCCCCAGACCGGGAAGGTACGCGCCGTACGGCGCCATGATGACCATGGGACAATTCCACTGGCCCAGCGAACGCCAGTGCAGCGTCACGACTTCATTGAAGAGCTGATTCATGCCCGGTCCGATGAAGTCGATGAACTGGATCGCCGCAACCGGGATATCGCCCATGATCGCGCGGCCCACGGCGCTGCCGATGATGGTCGCTTCAGCCAGTGGCGAATTTTTGACGCGGCCGGGGAACTGTTTGGAGAGCCCGCGCGTCGTTCCAAAAACGTCGCCCTTGGGATCTTCGATGTCTTCACCGAACAGACAGATGCGCGCGTTCAGACGCATTTCCTGTTCGAAAACGGTGTCGATGGTCTGGGCCATGGTCAGCCCGCCGGAGCGCTTCGACAGAAAGGCCGGCATGTGCTGATCGCGCAGGGGCAGGGTTTCAGGCAGTTTCGCGAAGGCACTACCTTTGATGGCTGCGACGTCGGGCTCGGGAGCCCGTTCGGCTCGGGCCAGAGCGGCTTCGATCTCCGCCTTGATTTCGGACTCCAGCTTTTTTAGCTCGGCTGAGGTGATGACCTTTTCTTTGAGGCAGCGCTCGATGTAATGCTTGACCGGATCCTTGTGCTGAATTTCTTTCAGCTCTTCAGCGCTGCGGTAAATGCGCTGATCGTCCGAACTGGAGTGGCTTTTCATGCGCTCGACTTTGGTGACGAGGCAGGTGGGTCCCTGGCCGTTTCGCGCGCGGTCCAGCGCCTCGATGGCCGCGCCGTAGACGGCGATGGGGTCCAGACCATCCACGAGCTCCACGCGGCAGCCGTAAAACCACTGCGTGCCATCGGGGCTGGTGGCCAGTCCGTGCGGCATCGTCCAGAATGTTTTTCCGACCGTGGGCGTGGAGATGCCGTAACTGTTGTCTTCGATCAGGAAAACGATGGGCAGGTTATCCACGCCCGCCTGCGCGAACGCTTCAAGCGATTCGCCTTCGCGCGTGGAGGCGTCGCCGATGGAGGCGACCACGACTTCGGGAATTTTTCGTTCCTGCAGCGACATGGCCATGCCGACGGCCTGGAGCATGTTAGTCGCCACGGGGCTGGATAGGGAGACGATGCGATGGCGCCGCGAATTGTAATGCACCGGCATCATGCGGCCGCCGGTGGTTGAACCGGCCTTGGCGTAGAAATCCAGGAAGAAATCGTCGTGCGTCAGGCCGCGGCCCAGGACGATGGCGCGGTCGCGGTAATGCGGATGCAGCCAGTCCTCTTTGTGCATGGCCAGAGCGATGCCGGCGAGGCCTTCATGGCCTTCGGACGAGAGCTGAAAATGTCCGCGCCCGCGCCGCTTGAGAGCGTGCTCCGTCTCGTCGCTCAGCCGCGAACTCAACATTAAGCGCAGAATGGCCAGCTTCGTGTCTTTGTTGACAGTGCTCATCCGAATCTCCGCTGCCGATCTGTTCGCCACATAGAGGATCCACCGGGCCCCGGACTGCCAGGAATCCCCTAGCGCGCTAAACACGAGCCCCGCTAAAGGTGTTTAAGCTGATTCGTTGCTGGCGGCAACTTGCAAATCACGGCGTGCTTGAAACCGTTTGTACCAACGACGCTCACGAAGGGCACGAAGATGAAATGGAAAGCAGGTTTGAACTCACATTTTCGAGCTCTTCATTTAAAGCATGACGAACCTATCGTGGTCTGGGCGTCTCGCCCAGACCCTGGAACGATCTTTTGTCCGGGCGAGACGCCCGGACCACGCATTTTTTCCTTCGTGAACTTCGTGGTGAAAGGCTGTTAAATAAATTTCAAAAGTTCGGCGGGCTCATTGAGCAGGGCTTTGGCGCCGCTGGCGAGAAGTTCATCGGCTGGGCGGAATCCCCACAGCGCGCCGAGCGCAAACATGCCGGCGGCGTTGGCCGTCCACATATCGGTGTTGGTGTCGCCGAGATAAAGAAAATCGGCGGGCGCAACGAAGACTAGTTTTGCAATCGCAAGGGCGCCGGCGGGGTCCGGCTTTTTCGGGATATCGTCGCGAGCGCCGGCAACGTGCGCCCATTTGAATTCGGAGAACATCATCGACATGATCGTCTTGGTGAAGTCGTCGGGCTTGTTCGACAGAACGGTGAGCAGAATTCCACGCTCTTTGAGAGCATCGAGCATGTCACGGATGCCGTCGTAGGGGCGGGATTTCTGCCAACGCAGGCCATATTCTTTGCGCATAGTTAGAACGCACCGCGCGACGGTGGCTTCGTCGCGAAGTCCCTCCGGCAACGCTCGGCGTGCAAGTGTTTCCATGCCGTCGCCGACATGAATTTTATACGCCGCGTACGCGTGCGGCGGACAGTTCAGCGTGGCGAGCGCCGCGTTCATGGAGTCAGAGATATCTTCAAGCGTATTCAGCAGTGTGCCATCGAGATCGAACAGAACAGCTTTGTAAGCCATCGGGGTTACTCCGTATCAAAGACAAAGAATTTATTCGGAGACTTCCACGGTGACTTTGACCGGCGTGCCGCCGCGCGAGCCGTCGCTGACGGCCAGTTCAAAGGCGTACATGCCGGGCTGGGGAATACGAATGCCGACTTTTTTCTGAGCCATGTTTTCGGGTCGCAGCCCGAGGTCTTCGCCTTCGACTTGTTCCCAGACGCAGTACATCGGGCGACCGGGCGCGACGATGCTGGGTTCGGCATCCAGCACGACAAGGCCGCGCACTTTGGCTTTGACATGGGTGCTGCGAACGAGCGCGATCGCGCCGACGTGTTTGCTGATCTCTTTCATCGCCGAAAACGCCGCCTCATCCGCTGTGCGCGCCTTCAATGCGCCGCGGTACATCGCTTCAGCTTCGTCAAAGCCGTGTCCCGCGCGCTGCCTGGATTCTTCCGTGCTCTGAGCTAGAAATTTCTGCGCTTCGTCGTAGGCATTTTTTCCCGCCGCCATGGCCTGATCGTAATCGGCCGGGATGGGCGGCAGCGGCTTGCGCGGAACGACCACTTTAGGTTCCGCTTTTTTGACGGGTTTAAGTTCGGCTTTAGGAGGCGTTACCGGAGTCTGGGTAGTCACGGGTGGCTCTGGTTTCACCGCGGGCGCAGGGTCGGCGGCCTTCGACGTTTCGGGCTTTTTGACTTCGGCGATCCGGGTCTCTTGGGCCACCGGTTTGGCGGGAGTGGGCGCCGGCAATTTGTTGAGGTCCACCACTTCCGACGTCGCGCTTTTGTCTTCCTTAACGACAGTGGGCTTGACGGTTTCCGGCGCGGGCTGGGGACGCTTTGTTTCCGTGGGCGGTGCAACGGGTTTTTCCGGAGCCGGCGCGGCGGCAACGGGTTTGACGGGGGCTGCGCCCGTGCGAATAGCGGCGGCGAGCGCCGGATCGGGCGTGTAGCCCATAGCTTCCAGCGCAGCCAACGCCGATTGCGCTTCTTCTTTCTTGCCCAGTCCGTGATAGGCCTGTGCCAGATCGTAGAGCAGGCGCGGGTCTTTGATGTTGGCCTGCATGGCGCTTTTCTCGGCTTCGGTCAGAAGCATGACTGCATCCTTGTAGTCCTTCTCGATCAGCGACGTGTGGCCGCTCTGCCAGCGCGATTCCCATTCGACAGCGCCTTTTCCGATCTGAGCACCGCGGCGATACCAGCGGCCGGCTTCGCCCAGATTCTTCAGACGCGCGTAAGCGTGGCCGATGTTCATGAGCGCTTTGGCATTTCTGGTGTTGGCCATGTCTTCGAATTTAACGATGGCCTGCTGGTACTCCCCGAGTTCCAACAGCGCGACGCCGAGATCAAATGAGATCTGCTTATCGGCCGGATGGAGCGCAAGCGCGTCGGATAGAACGGGTTTCGCATCAGCGAATTTGAACTGCTTGAGCAGGCTGATACCTTTTTCGTGGAGCTCTTTGGCCTTGGCGGGATCGGCCGCGACCGCGAGTTTCGGCGCTTCGGCAGTCGCTGGCGGCACCTTTGGAGCAGGGACGGGAGTGGGCGTCGCAACCGGCGTCGCAACGGTAGTGGGGGGCTTCTGCGGTATCACCGGAACCGCCGACTTGGGCTCGGGTGCTTTGGGTTCGGGCGGCTTGACTTCGGACGGCTTTGGTTTTTCGGGTGCCACAACAACGGGTTCGACCTTCACGGGGGCGGCAGCCGCGGGAGTGACGGCGACGGGCGCCGGATTCCTATTGTTATCGACAAAGACTTTGACTTCGGCTGGCTTGCTGGAGACGCCCTTGGATGAGACGACGAGCTCGAAACGGTACTCTCCCGCCTCCTTTATAATGAGCGAGACATCGGGCCGCGCCATCTGCTGGCCGCTGAGGCCCAGATCCGGGCCGTGGGTCTGAGCCCACTGGAACGTCAGGCCGCCGGGCGGCAGGCTGCCACTGCCATCGAGTTCGATCAGCTGGTTCAGTTCGCGCAGGATTTCTTTTTTGCGCGGGCCGGCGGGCGGCGCGGTTTCGCAGACTTTAGCGCGAATGACATCGCGCGTGACGACGGCGGTGGGCTGATTTCCCTGGGCTACCTGGGGCAGCGGCAAAGCAGTGTCTTTTCCCGAGGAGCGAGGCGGCAGGCCCGTGGCATCGTAACTGAGTTGGACGACGGCCTGACCGGTGAGCATCTGGTAACAGTTGAATATCCAGATTAGGCGCGTGCCTTCTTTGCGGGTGGCGTTGTGGCGGACGATTCTGCCTTTGAAATCGAGCACGTATTCCCAGTTGATGTTGTGGAACAGGAGCAAATTGCGCTCGTACTGTTTGCGCTCTTCTTCGGCGACGGCGCGGTATTGCAGCGTGCGCACGCTACTGGCCGAATCGGTGAGCGTGGTTCCGGCGAGCATGTTGTAGGCGTCGGCATCGAAGCTGTCCCCGAAACTGGCGAAGGCGTCAAAGTTTTTGAAATTGAGGATGCCGATGGCTTCGATCGCTTCGCCGCGCGGTTCAACGCGCGCTTCAAGAAATTTGACCGAGTCGTTCAAATGTTTAAGCAGTTCGGCCTTGCTGTAGGGATTGTGCTTCAGATCGTCGTCGGAAAATTGCGGTTCCTGCTGGCCATTGATGCGCGCGAAACGTTTTCCACATTCCGCCAGCAACGCGCGGTCGGACGACAAGGTCACCGTTCCGGCGCCTTCGGGCTGAAGTTCCAGCAGGACGCGGTAGCCAATGCTGCCCTGAGTACAGCGCGCGAGAAGTTCGGCCCAGCGGACTGCGCCGGCCGGGGATTTCTCCCTGAAGAGATGCCAGTTGAGCGCGCGTTTGGCTTTGCCTTCCTGAGAGGCGAGGCGATCCATAGCGGCCTGCGCCGCGTCGCGGTCCCGTGCCGACGTCTGTTCAATGAGCTGTTCCAATTCCGGTTCAGGTGCGTAAGCGGGCTCACCACCGATGAGCTGAACGTGAAGGGAGAATGCTGCTAAGCTGACGAAAACCAGTCCTGACCGACGCGACATCCAAACGCTCTCCATGTGAAAGGGCGCATTTTATAAGAATTAGACGCTGATGCACGCAGCGATTGACTAGAAATTACAAAGATTTCAACTTCTCTTACAGTTTCCATTACAAACAATGCGCTTGAATTGTAATGGCAACGGGTGTTGGATGAGTTGTTGAGGGGGCGGCTAAAGCGATGCGGATACTGGCAGCGTGCAAAAAGTGTTCAACACAGTTCGACGTAACAGGCCACAAGCCGGCCGAAAGTTTCCATTGCATTTGTGGTGCACGTGTTCAGGTTCCGGAACCGAAGGTTCATGACGCGAAACTTGTGCGTTGCGGCAGTTGCGGCGGTTCGCGCGGCGACGGGCTGAATTGCGAGTTCTGCAACGCGCGGTTCTCAACGATTGACAAAGGCTGGGGTTCGATGTGTCCCGGCTGCTTTTGCCGGTTGCCCAACGATGCCGCCTTCTGCGTGGATTGCGGGATCAAGATCAATCCGCAGAAACTGGATGCGGTTCGCAGCGACATGCCCTGCCCGCGCTGTACGGCTCCGCTTCAGAAGCGCACGCTTGAAGGCCTCGGCATTTTTGAATGCGCCGGTTGCGCGGGGCTGTGGCTTCCGGCGGATACATTTGAATGCATCTGCAAGAATAAAGAAGCGATGACGGCGGTGGCGCGCGGTGCGGGCATGACTGGCGCGAAGCGGATGCGTTTTGAAATGAGCAGCGAAGAGAAAGTGAAATACATTCCGTGCCCCGCCTGCAAGAGCTTGATGAATCGCCGCAACTTTGGCGGCATTTCGGGCGTGATTATGGATACGTGCCGGCATTGCGGCGTCTGGCTCGATGATAAGGAACTCGGCTTGATCGTGAGGTTCATCGACGCCGGCGGCATGGATAAATCGCGCGACGCCGAGAAGCGTCATCGCGAGCACACTGAGAAAATGCGCACGAAAGTTCCCCCCTCGCTTTCTGGCGCGCCGATGACATTCTGGGAACCGAAGTGCGACGCATTGGATCTGGCGGTCACCGTGCTGCCTGGATTGATCAGAGCGGTCGGAATGCTGGCGAAGGCGTTCCGGAAATTGTGACGTTGCAGCACATCGAATCAGTGCCTATCTTGCGCTCATGGATTCGCCCCAGACAAATCTCGAGCAGACACTGCAGCGGGCGCGCGAGGCCCAGCGCGCGTGGGCTGCCTTGCCGCTCAGTGCGCGGCTGGCGCCCATCCAGCGTTTTCGGGAGCGGCTCGCTCAGAATCCCAAGCCGCTGGCGGAAGTGATCTCTCGCGAAATTGGGAAATCACGATTTGAAGCGATCGGTTCGGAGTGCCTGGCCGTCGCGGGATGCTGCGCCTTTCTGCTGGAGCGCGCGCCGGTTGTTCTAGCGTCACGGCGCGAATCGCTCGCGGGATTCATGCCTCTGACAGGCACAGCCATCATTCAACATAAGCCGTGGGGCGTGGTGGCGATGCTGGTGCCCTGGAATTATCCGTTGCTGCTCTGCGCCGGTCCGGTGCTGAACGCGCTGGTTGCCGGCAACGCGGCCGTCATGAAGCCCTCGCCGCGCGCGAAGGACACCGTCGCGACGTTCGCGCGGTGGTTATGGGACGCGGGCGTTCCCAACGACCTGGCGCCTGTTCTGGATAGTTCGGACGAGATGGGCCGCGCGCTAAGCGCGTCGGCGCTGATCGACCGGATTGTTTTCACCGGGAGTTCCCGAACTGGACGGGCCATATTGAAAGCGGCGGCGGAGAATCTGGTGCCGGCGACGGTGGAACTTTCCGGGTGCGATTCGGTGTTTATTCTACGCCACGCGAATTTGAAGCTGGCGGCCGACGCGGTCTCGTTCGGCCTGCGCCTGAATGCGGGGCGAACGTGCATCTGTCCCCGGCGTTTGTTCGTGGACGAAGCCGTCGCCGAATCGTTTCTGTCGGAATTTAAAGAGCGCATGACGCGCCAGAAATTACTCGCGCCGATGGATCCGCAGACCTTGCGCGAGGCGGATGAACTGGCGCAGAAACTGGAAAGTGCAGGCGCGATTGCGCTGCTGGAACGCAAGCGCGGGGATGCCGGCCGGGCGCTCGTGGTGATGGGCGGGGCGGACGTGCTGGCGGCGACTCAGGGGAATTTTGTTCCGGCGCTGGTGATCACAAAAGTGAAGAATGCCGAGGAGGCGCTGGCGATGGACGCCGCTTCGCAGTACGCGTTAGGGGCGTCGGTGTTCTCCAGGAATGTGGCGGAGGCTGTCGCGTTTGCATCGCGGCTCAACGCGGGGATCATCGCGATCAACGAGTGCGTGGCGCAGGGCGGGGAGGCGGCGATTACATTCGGCGGCAGCGGCGAGAGCGGCTACGGCGTGCGCGGCGGCAACGAGGGATTGCTGGAAATGACGCGGCCCCAATCGCTCTCGATAGCCCATGGAACGTTCCGGCCGCATCACAAGACGGAAGGCGAAGCCGAAGACATGGTGCTGGCGCTGATGCGCGCGCGGCACGGCGGAAGTGTGTTGACACGATTGAAGGGCTGGATCGATTACGCTCGCGAGGCGATCGCGTGGCGGCCGCCGCAGTGATTGAGATTAACGGCACTGGCTGCGGCCAGTGGCACCATTGAAGGGGTGCAAGCTGATCTTTAAGCGTCAACGGTTTGCGGCAGTTTTTGTTTCAGCTTCAGGACCGCTTCGAAGAGGTCGCCGAATTTTTTAACTCGTTTGAGCACCTCGTCGGACGTGAACGAAAGCCGAGCGGCGTCGCGCTTTTTGAATGCGGCTTCGACTTCCTCCCACTGCACCGGCGTTGAGACCGTGGGCTCATCTTTGGCGCGCAGCGAATAGACGCAGACCGTCGTTTTGTGGTCGTCGTTCTGGCTCCAGTCGACGAAAACCTTGTTGGGCCGCAGACTCTTTTTCATGACCGACGTCACTTTGTCGGGAGAGCGGCGTTCGAGCATCTGCGCCATGGCGTGCGCGAATGGCTTGGTCTGGTCGTACGTGACTTTTGTGTTGAGCGGCACGTACACTTGCAGGCCTTTGGAGCCCGACGTTTTCGGAAAGCATTGCATGTCGAATTCGGCGAAGATGTCGCGCAGCCAGAGCCCGACTTCGCAGCACTTGATGATGTCGGCGGGCGGACCTGGGTCCAGATCGAAAGCAAGGAAACTGGGCTGCAGAACATTTTTTGCCATTGAAAGAGAGGTATGTAATTCGAGCACGGCGAGATTCGCGGCCCAGAGCAGCGTTGGCAGATCCTGCGCGAGGCAGTACTGCATGGAGCGCTGATTTCCTTCGCTCCAGACGGGAGCGGTATGGACCCACTCCGGGCGGTGCCGCGGGCAATTTTTCTCATAGAAAAAGAAGCCGTTCACGCCGTCGGGATAACGTTTCAATGTCAGCGGTCGGTTCTTCAGGTGCGGCAGCAGGTATGGCGCGATGCGTGAATAGTAGTCGATGACGCCGGCCTTGGTGAACCCGGCGTTGGGGTAAAGTATTTTATCCAGGTTCGAGAACTTCAGCTTCTTGCCCTGGACCTCAATTTTGGTGACCGTTCTCATGCGGGTTTCCGTTTTTTGGTGTGATGGGCTTCGGACTTCGCGCGATCGGGTTTCGGTTTAGTGGCGGTGGCGGCCCCTTTCGTTGCGGACGCGCTGCCTTTGCGGCTGGCGGCGAGACTCTTCTCGAGTGCTTCCATTAAATTGATGACTTTGGGCGCTTCGGCTTCAGCCGGTTGCGTGATGATTTCCTGGCCTTCGGCCTTGCGCTGAATCATGGCTTCGACGCGTTCACGGTATTCGTCGTGGTACTTCTCCGGCTTGAATTCGTCGCTGAGCGATTCAATAAGTTGCCGCGCCATCGCCAGTTCTTTTTCGTTCACGCTGGCTTCGGCAGGGATGCTTTCGATGGCGTCGGTTTTCACGATTTCATCGTGAAAATAAAGCGTGGACAGGGTCAGCGCATTTCCAGCGGGCCGTAAAACGACGATATGCTGCTTGCTGCGCATGACTGTTTTGGCGATCGCCACAGTGCCGGTGTCTTCCATGGCCTTGAGCAACAGCGAATAGGGTTTGGCGGCGCCTTTGTCGGGCGCAAGGTAGTACGAATTCTCGTAGTACAAAACGTCGATTTCGGCGAGCTTGACGAAACTTTCGATGTCGATGGTCTGCGCGCCTTTGGGGTCGAGCGCTTCGAGTTCTTTGGGTTCGATGCGCACGTACTGGCCGGGGGAGATCTCGTAGCCTTTCACGATGTGGTCGTAGGACACTTCTTTGCCGTCCACCGGGCAGACGCGCTTCTGTTGAATGCGCACGCCATCTTCGTCGTGAAGCTGGTGAAAATGGATGTCTTTCGGCGAGACGGCGGTGAACATTTTGATCGGCACATTGACCAACCCGAAACTGATGGCTCCGCTCCACATGGCTCGTGGCATTGAAAAATCCCCCCGGATTTTCGGCGCGCCGCGATCGGAGATCTTGCGCGCCAGTGTTTAAATTTTTATCGAACGGCAGCGACCGGGAGCATTCCCGCAAGCGGCCCATCGGTTCAACTGTTCACGACTTCTCCACCGTTGGGATGCAGAATCTGGCCTGAAATATACGACGAATCGTCGGACGCGAGAAAGACGTAGCAGGGCGCGACTTCCGCGGGCTGCCCCGCACGTTTCATCGGCGTGTCGGAGCCGAATGATTCCACTTTTTCAAGCGGGAACGTGGACGGAATCAACGGCGTCCAGATCGGGCCGGGCGCCACACCGTTGACGCGGATGCCGCGTTCAATCAAGGCATGCGAGAGGGAACGCGTGAAGGCGACAATCGCGCCTTTTGTCGCGGCGTAATCCAAGAGCTGAGGACTCCCGCGGTAGGCCGTAACGGAGGTGGTATTGATGATGGTGCTGCCGGGTTTCAAATATTTCAGCGCCGCCTTGGTTAGGAAGAAGTACGAAAACACATTGCTGCGAAAGGTCCGTTCAAGCTGCTCTGCGGTGATGTCCTCGATGCTCTCCTGCGGCGTTTGCTCAGCGGCGTTGTTGACGACGATAGTGAGTCCGCCGAGTTCCTGAACTGTTTTTTCGACGGCGGCCAGACAGTGATTCTCGTCACCCGCATCTCCAGGAATCAGAACGCATTTGCGGCCTTCATTTTTGACGCGTTGTTTCGTTTCGTCTGCGTCTTTGTGTTCGTTCAGATACATGATTGAAACGTCGGCGCCTTCTTTCGCGTAGGCGATGGCGACGGCGCGGCCGATGCCGCTGTCACCTCCAGAGATGAGAGCGATTTTTCCGAGCAGTTTTCCAGCCGCTTTGTAATCGTTGTCTTCGGCCACGGGCTTAGGCGTCATCAACGATTCACTTCCCGGCGGCTCTTGGCGTTGCGCCGGTCGCTGGGGTTCCTTTGATTTCTTCTGCGCTGACTCGCTCACGTTGAAAATTCTCCAGCCAAATTGGCAAACGAAAACCAATTGCAAGCAGTATGCAGCAATCGAAAGACCAAGAATTGTTTAGGGAGATGTGGCGCCGTTAAGTGCTTAAGGGCCGTTCCGCGTTGAATATGGCGGTGTTTTTAAAATAGTCGGAGAGATAAGCGATACGACCGGAGGCGTCGAACTCGATGATCGTCAGCACGTGATTTTTGTACGGTGTTTGTTTACCGATGACGCCCCAGGATTCTGTCGCATAAATGAAACGTTGAGCGCTGACCGCGTAGATGTCGGTGACCTTCCAGTGGATCTCCGTATACATGCGGAAGATGAGGCGGAACATGGCCACGATGCGGCGCTGGCCTTCGATCGGTTCAGTCGGCGGCACCCACAGCACGCTGCTATCAGAAAACCACCGCTTAATAACGTCCAGATCGCGCTTTTCCAAATCGGTCATGAACTCTAAACAGCGTTCGCGGCTCAATGTGCCCTCCTTCTACCCAATGGTGGCGTGCGTCATGCAAAACGCAAGCAGAGGAGTCCAGAAAAAGAAGACGCGTTGTGCGTGGCATGGTATAGTGAGCCCGATGTTGCCCCTCCAGCATCTCACCATTCTCGGCACCCGCATCGCCTCCGTCACTTACGATGAGGCGATTTCGTTTATTCTGGATTTGGCTGAACGGAAGCCTTGCTCGCAAGGTTACGTCTGCGCGGCGAACGTTCACACCGTCGGGATGGCGCGGCGGGATCGGGATTATCGCGACGTCTTGAACGGTGCGCTCCTTTCGGTGCCGGATGGCAAGCCACTGGTTTGGGCGCATCGGATACTCGGCGGTCGTCGGCTGCCTGATCGCGTTTACGGACCGACGCTGATGCTTTTGCTGTGCCAGGCTGCGGCGGAGCGTGGGATTCCCATTTATCTTTATGGCGGCAAGGCCGACGTTCCGGAGCATCTCAGCACCGTGCTGACGCAACGCTTTCCGAAACTCAAAGTCGTCGGAGCCGTCTCACCGCCGTTTGGGAATCGCGCTGACGATGACCCCGTGCTGATGAACGAAATCGAAGCCATCAATGCGAGCGGTGCGCGGCTGGTCTTTGTTGCGTTGGGCGCGCCGAAGCAGGAAATTTTCATGGCGCGGAATCAGCAACGGATCCGCGGCATTCAGCTGGGCGTGGGCGCGGCGTTCGATTTTCACACGCAGCGCATCGCGCAAGCTCCGGCGTGGGTCCAGGACGCGGGTCTGGAATGGCTCTTCCGTTTCTGCGCCGAACCGCGGCGTTTGTGGTGGCGTTACCTGTTTTACAATCCGTATTTTGTGGCGCGACTGGCGCTTCAGCGGGTAGGATGTGATGGTCCGAGCCGAGCGCTTGCCGCTCACGCGGCTGAAAGTCAGAGCGATGGCAGACACTAGCGCCGGCCGCGTTCACCGCTGGCATTGGCTCAGCGCGGCGGGCCGTGCCGTACTGCTGGCATTGCTGGCGGGACACTTATTATTCAGGCGCGAATTCGCGCATCGCAATCTCGGCGAGGCGCTGCAGTTGATCGGATTCACGCCGCCCGCTTTTTTGTCGCAGGCTTACATCACTGAGTTCACCCTGTTCTTTTTTCTGCTTCCAGCGGCGTTGTGGACCGCGTGGCAGCGCAAGAACGATCCGCTCGCCAGCCGGCCGGGCGACCGCGTGTTGGCCCACGGAATGGGACCGGCAATCTACGCTGCGGGAGCACTCCTTATCTATGGCGGTGTGCAGGCACTCGTGGCGCTGTTGCGCGCGGAGCACGATACTTTTCTTGTTTTCAGGCAGAGTGCTCTCGCGGCATATGCCTTGTTTTTTGCATGCGCATATGTCTTCTTTGGAGACCGTGCGGTGCATGTGCGGCAAGGCGCGGCGGTCACGGTGGGCGTGTCGCTGGTGTGCGCCAGCGCGGATATGATGGGGTGGCTCACGCCGATGCAAGCGCACACATTGTATCCCGGCGAACACGTATTCGGACAGCAGACGCTGCCGCTGGGCGTGCTCGCGGCGGGGCTGCTCGTGATTTACGCCGACGGTTCGTGGCCGTGGCGCGCGGCAGGATTGTGCGCGCTGGCAATGCTGGGCTGGCGGCAGAGCCAGCGTGTTCCACAGTCGGCGGTCGTGATCGGCATGGGCGGATCGCTGATGCTGTACTTGGTGCTTGGCGCGACGCAGACGATTCGCGGAAACGTGGATACGCTTAAGCGCGCGGTGCTGCTGACTGCCTTTTTCGGATGCCTGTTTCTCGTTTATCGCGGCGTCAGCAAGATGGACACAAAGCAGACCACGGAAATCCGCGCGTGGTCCTGGAGCACCTACCAGGATCTGTTCGGCTTATACGAGCGCACGGGCATGCCGGAGAAGCTGAGCGAATCCACGCGCGCGAAAAGACAGTTGGTGAGCGACGTTGAAGTTTATAAATTAAACGCGGTCTACATGGCGGCGGGAAACGTCAGCGTGGTCAACAATGTGTGGCGCCTGCTGGTGTGGCAGCGCATGTTTAGCGACTTCAAGAATGGGCGCACGTGGTTTGGCGCTGGACCTGGCAAGGCGTGGCATTATCCGGCGCTTTATCACACTTACTTTCACTACGGCGACGACCGCGAAGGGCTGGACCCGCACAATAGCTTTTTGAATTTTTTGTACCGTTATGGGGTGGTTGGATTTGCGCTTCTGCTGGCGGTGATCGGGCTGGTTCTCGCGTCGGTTTGGAAAGCGTTGAGCAAGCAGCCATCGGGCGGCGACGTGCTGCTCGAAGGCCTCACGTTGTTCTTTTTTTACAGCGCAATCTTTGCATTCTTCACGGTGAGCCTTGAAGGGCCGTCGTACGCGATGCCCTTCTGGGTGTCGCTGGGATTGATGTACGCGTATTCGCGGCAGCTCTTGCGCGCGCGGAAAGAGGCGCTGCTGTGAACGGCGTTTTAACCACGAAGCACACGAAGAACTCACGGATTAATACGATGCCATCGCCGGCCGGTTCACCCCCACATGCGTGGGGAAGACACGGCCTCTTCGGTCACTGTAACTTGTCCCCCATACGCCGCAATCTGAGTGTACCGACACTTCGTAGACTGCCAGCGCTTCACTTTATGCGCCAGTTCTTTTTTCAGTCGTCGTAAACTCCGATCCTTCGGCGTTTTTGTCATTTGACTTTGACAAGTCCTTTTTTCTTGGGTACACCTTTGACTTCAATGTGCCTCGCCTCAATCGCTGCCGGGGTCAAAGTCCCGTCCGCCAACTTCTCAATATCAGACCCCAAGCACTGAATCAACTCAGCCAGATTCTTGACGCTGATACCCAATCCACGGCTCGTCGGTTGAATCTCTTCGGCCTTGTCAACTTCAAAGCGCCGAAGATCGACAATCACACTGTTGGGATTCCATTCAATCAGCCGGGCCACAAGGTACTGCTTACCCTGCTGTAATCGCAACAGTTCAATACGTCGTGTCGGTTCTGCCATTTTAGTCCTTTCCCTTGAACATTTTTGAGACGAGCAAGAGAACAAAAAAGCTGCGGTCCAAAAGACCGCAGATAGAGTCAACATCGCGCAGCCACAGAAAGCCTGTGCCCAAGCTTTAGTGGGCGTCGATGTAGTCGTGGATGGCCTTCTTAGCCGCACCTGACTTACCTCCTTTCTTGTTGTAGATCAGGGAGATCATCTCGCCAGCGTGCTGCTTTGTGTGAGTTTCGTTCCGGGCCCCAGAAAAACGAGATTCACCTGATCGATCGGGATCGGCGTCAGTCCATTTTTATCATGAAAGAGCAGCGAGTTATCGTCTTTCTCGAGCGTGCCATATTCCAGATAAAGGTGGCTCCAGCGATCCGCAAACCGCGGCAGGTAATGCAGATCTTTCATCGTGGCCTCTCATCTATATATGGAGTCTGCAGCGCGACGATAACGTTTTACGTTTCTATACCTTTCTGGTTACCCCGAGTCATCCCGTTCAAGCGTCACGCAATTCTGTAATAAAGTGCACGAGTGCAACGCCCGTTCCGACCTCGGGTCCTACTTTACCGCGCGCGCTTCGCCTGCTCCCGCGCCTGTGGTGGAAGCAAAAATGCATCCGGCGGAATCTCCTCGAATTCCAGTCTCCCCGGCGGCTTCCACATCACTTTAATGTACGAATAGTCGCCGCGATTGTTGATGAAGCTCATCTCCAGAAAATACGTCTTCCCCTTCGCCAGATTCAGCGGCAAGCTCTCTCCGATAGCCGCCAGTTTCACCGCCACGTCCTTATTCTTCGGCGCGCCCTTCACCGGCGGCACGGGAACTTTCACCACCGACACGTTATCCAGTTTCATCTCCGCGCTGGCTTCCGCCTCAACCCGGAACAGGTAATTCCCCGTCACCGGGACTCGCACTCCGCCCGTCCAGCGCCCCCAGTACGCTGCCGCCGGAATCTCCGGTGCCGGCGATCCGCCATGAAAGTCGTGATAGATGCGCCCTTCGAGCCGTCTCAGGAG
>Ga0163155_10002436_pt1 | contig 20786 bp, 15 predicted proteins | sample OliLakLV19SP4G1_FD_148611 | JGI IMG/M metagenome (GOLD analysis project Ga0163155, IMG submission 148611) | Freshwater microbial mat bacterial communities from Lake Vanda, McMurdo Dry Valleys, Antarctica - Oligotrophic Lake LV.19.SP4.G1 | ecosystem: Environmental > Aquatic > Freshwater > Lake >... | reverse complement strand
AGCTCTTAACGATGCTCAATGCCATGCTTAAAACCGACACAGCCTGGCCGCCGCCCCAGCCACCTGACGCACAGCCTGCTGTTCAACCGGCGTCACCAGCTTGACTTTCAAGATAATCGCTTCTCCCCAAGGGCGAAGGGAGCCGGATTGAAGTCCCTCTCCTGTGGGAGAGGGATGAGGGTGAGGGCGCATCTGTAGCGTTTATGGCGAGCTTTGGTATAAACCGTTCAAAGTCCCCCAGCATATAGCCCTGACGGGCATACCCTTCGGGAAGCAAGCTACAAGAAAGGGGGATTGAGGGGGCGAAAAGGACTCAAACGAAGTCAGCTTAGACTTGTGTGTACACGGTAGCTCCCATTGGGGGTGGGTGAGGGTGAGGGCAGCATTTGCAGATGTCTCCCGAAAGTCGCACATCACCTAAAGTAATACCAATTTAAGTTCACCATCCTGCAAATCCGTCTGTAGGGACGTTACATGTAACGTCCCTACAGACGGGTCTGTCGTGAAATCGATTTAAATCGGTATAAGAGTCATACCAATTTGAACTGAAAAGGCGACACATCTTGTCGGGTCAAGGCAATGCCTCGCCCCTACCCAGCGATTGGCTCTGTAGCCGTCATGCTTTAAATTGGTGTCAGTTGTCAGGCGATCGTCAATCAGTAGCTTGTAGTGATTTAGCTAGATGCTAATCACCACGATCGGCGATCGTGGTGACGACCTGGTTGACTGACAAATCTTTCTGCGATCGCCTGCCCCGCCCTGCACTGAAAGTGCGGGCTAACAGCAGTAAGTCCTCTCAAGAGGACTGCAAGGGTCTTTCAACCCGTTTCAACGGGTTTGAAACCGTTAGTCCGGCTTTTAATCACGGGCGGGTCAGCAACGGAGCCATCAGCCTTTCAGGACTTTTGTCAGTTAATCGTGGCGACGGCTCAAACCTTGTCACGTTCCTTTACCTTCCCCGCCTTCAAGTGCGAATGAGCTTACTCGCTGTCGATGCCTGAGCGTTGACGATCGCACCCCTCTCCACCGAACGCTTCGATGCGCTCATCACCTATGGACTGAGTGAAGCCACGCTCTATCGTCACCGCGATCTTTGGCATCCCCATCATTGACAAAGCGGAAAAAAAGGGGCGCGATCGGCTCCGACAAACCCAGCCTCCGTAAAACTACGAATGCCCTCAGTTTGTGCACGCGGTATATAGATTAAGAGCCACTCCACTGCCTGATCGAGAGAACAGTAAACCGTAGGACTGCCATGCAAACAGAGAAGCAATACACGGTCTTGCTGATTGACGATTCTCCTGAGGATCGAGCCACGTATTGTCGCTACTTGCAGCGCGGTTCGTCTCATGCCTACCAGGTGCTAGAAGCAGTCTCTGCGACAGTGGGGTTAGACCTTTATCAACGCCTGCTCCCCGATGCCGTTTTGCTGGATTACTCGCTGCCCGATATGGATGGGCTGGAGTGTCTCGCTTTGATGCAGAGTGCGGGAAAACAGCGTGTCCCCATTTTGATGTTGACTGGGCAGGGAAATGCAACGATCGCCACTCAAGCAATGAAACGGGGCGCTCAAGATTATTTGATCAAAGGCAAGCTGACGGCTGAAGGACTTTGTAAGGCACTTGAACACGCAATCGAGCAGCTTCAACTCCAACAACGGCTCCAGCAGCAAGAGCAGCAGCAGCAAATACTCAACGCGATCGCCCTTCGCATTCGCCAAGCGCTGACGCTGCAAACCATTCTTGACACCAGTGTGGCAGCGGTGCGGCAATATCTGAGCGCCGATCGAGTCGTGATCTATCAATTTGCGCCCGATATGGGCGGTCAAATTGTGGCAGAAGCGGTGTTGCCGGAATGGCTAGACAGCCTGCATACCCAGATTGAAGATACCTGTTTTCAGGGAAATTTAGGTGGCGACTATCGGTTGGGCAAAACGCGGGCGATCGCCGATATTCACGCTGCGGGTTTGACCGACTGCCACATCCAGCTACTGGAGCGGTTTCAAGTCAAAGCCAATCTGGTCGTGCCGCTGCTGATCACCGATCCAGATGCCGCGTCTGCCTTACCGCGTCTCTGGGGCTTACTGGTCGCCCATCAATGCTCTGCTACTCGCCAGTGGCAACCGTTTGAGACTGACCTATTAAATCAAGTAGCGGTTCAGATGGCGATCGCCATTCAGCAAGCCGAACTGTATCGCCAGTTGCAAACCGAGTTAGCTGAGCGTCGCCACACCGAAGCGATCCTGCGCGTGAGCGAGCAACGCTACGCCACCCTCACGGAAATGTCTCCAGTGGGGCTTTTCCAAACCGATGCGGTGGGCAATTGTCTCTATGTCAATGAGCGTTGGTGCCAAATTGCTGGACTACCCCCAGCAGAGGCAACAGGCTTTGGCTGGATCAATGGCGTTCATCCAGCCGATCGCGACGTGTTTTCTACAGAATGGCATGCATCAGCGCAGGCAGGCTGTCCCTTTTATCTGGAATATCGGTGCCAAAAGGCAGCCGGACAAATTACCTGGGTATTGGGTCAAGCGGTGGTAGAGCGGGGAGCGACGGGGGAAATTATCGGCTACGTGGGCACTATTACGGATATCAGCGATCGCAAACAGGCTGAGGTCGCTCTCAACCAACTGAATCGAGACTTACAGGCAGGTGAACGCAAGTTCCGAGCCATTTTTAACAACACGTTTCAGTTTATCGGTCTATTAGCTTTAGATGGCACTCTGCTAGAGGCGAACCAGGCTGCCTTAGCTTTTGGCGACTTGCAGTTAGAAGACTTGATCAATCGCCCTTTCTGGGAGTGTCACTGGTGGACTATGTCAGCGGCAACCCAGCGCCAATTGCAACAGGCGATCGCCCGTGCGGCTCAAGGCGAATTTGTGCGCTACGAAGTGGATGTTTTAGGATCAGGCGGTCAGATTAGTACCATTGATTTTTCCCTGCGCCCGCTCAGAGATGAATTTGGGCAGGTCATCCTACTGATTCCGGAAGGGCGAGACATTAGCGATCGCAAGCAAGCAGAAGCCTCGTTGCAGCAGCTCAATCAGGAGCTAGAAACGAGGGTACAGGAGCGCACAGCAAAGCTACAAGCCAGTGAAGCCAGGTTGCGAGAGGCACAGCGGATTGCCCATGTGGGCGACTGGGAATTTGCTTTAGCGTCCCAAACCATCACCTGGTCTGAAGAACTGTTTCGGCTGTTTGAATGCGATCCAGCTCAGGGTGAGCCAGAGTACGCTGGGCATCTTCAAAGCTACGTACTTGAATCTCGCCTTCAACTGGAACACGCTGTGCAGCAAGCAGCGACGCTGGGTACGCCCTATGAGCTAGAGCTACAGTTCTCGCGTGCCGATGGCTCCGTGAAATGGCTCTTCGCTCGTGGGGAAGCCGTGCGGAATGCTCAGGGAGCGATCGTCAAGCTGCTGGGCACTGCGCTGGATATTACCGATCGCAAGCAAGCCGAAGTACAACTGCGCCACCTGTCCGATCGCTTGACGTTGGCAGTCAAATCGGGAGCGATCGCCATCTGGGATTGGAACGTCACAGAGAACATCCTCACCTGGGATGACCGGATGTATGCACTGTATGGCATCACGCCCAACCAGTTCACCAACGTCTACGATGCCTGGGCAAAGAGCGTACATCCCGACGATCGCTCCTTTGCCGAAGCCGCACTGCAACACACTTTAGCAGGTGAGAAAGACTACGATATCGAGTTTCGGGTCATTCATCCCGATGGCACCATCCGCTTCCTCAAAGCCTACGCACTGGTGGAACGCGCCGAACAGGGTGAGCTAAAGCAGATGGTTGGCATTAACTATGACATCACCGATCGCAAGCAAGCAGAACAAGCGCTACAACAACTCACGCTCGACCTCCAGCGATCGAACCAGGAGCTAGAGCAATTTGCCTACGTTGCTTCCCACGATTTACAAGAACCGTTGCGAGCGATTACCAGCTACACCCAACTGCTGGCAAAACGGTATCAGGGGCAGTTAGATGAGAAAGCCGACAAATATATCTACTACGTCGTGGATGGGGCAGCCCGGATGCAGCAACTCATCCAGGATCTACTCGCCTATTCACGGGTGGGCAGGCATGAGTTAAAGCTGCAACTCACAGACTGTAACGCCGTCCTCCAGCAGGTGCAAAAAGACTTACAAGCAGCGATCGCTGAAAGCAATGCCATTCTTACCATTGACCTTTTACCAACCATCTTTGCCGACACCGTTCAGGTGACGCAGTTATTTCAAAATCTAGTGGGCAATGCGCTCAAATATCGGGGCGACGCATCGCCTATGATTAGAGTCTCTGCAAGACACCAGAGTAACGCATGGGTATTCTCGATTCAGGACAACGGTATTGGTCTTGAACCCCAATATGCTGAGCGGATCTTTGAGATTTTTCAGCGGCTCCATACTCGGCGAGAATATGAGGGTACAGGCTTGGGCTTAGCCATTTGCAAAAAGATTGTTGAGCGACATCGCGGACATCTTTGGGTTGAGTCGCAACTAGGTCAGGGAGCCTTATTTTGCTTTACCTTGCCAGCACTGCTCAATGGTTAGGGACTAGCACGAACATAAACCACCAGTTTCGACTGCGCTCAACTTGCCACCGTCGAAGGTTGAGCGTAGTCGAAACCTGGCTGATGGGTAGATTATGAGTCCGCAGATCCTTAGAGGTGTTTGGTAGCAAAAAACAACTGTCAAGCCTGCAACAAACAAATTCTAAGCAATGCTTTTAGTCGTCAAGCAAAGAAACAGTAAAAACGCATGTCCTATCTACAAAACCTTTCTGTCATCGAGATTTTGCTGGTTGAAGATTCGCCCAGTGATGCCGAGCTGACGATCGAAACCTTCAATGACAGCAAAATTCTTAACCAGATCCATGTGGCAGAAGATGGAGTCGAAGCGTTAGACTTCCTTTTTAAAAGAGGGGAATATAAGGATGCACCACGCCCAGATCTGATCTTGCTCGATCTTAATCTGCCCAAGAAAAATGGGCGTGAAGTCTTAGCGGAGATTAAAGGTGATCCCGAACTGCAAACGATTCCTGTCGTCGTCCTCACAACCTCTGCCGCTGAAGAAGATATTCTGCGCAGCTATCAGCTACATGCCAACTGCTACATCACCAAGCCTGTTGACTTTGAGCAATTTACCAAAATCGTCAAATTGATCTCAGATTTCTGGTTTGCTGCCGTACGCCTGCCTCCCTCGTCGGTTTAAACCCTCTCTCACCACCTTCATATGCGCCTCTCCATTCTGCTTGTCGAAGACAATCCGGCGGATGCCGATCTACTGCTAGACAGCCTGACGCAAGACGACGGCAGCAGTGTATGGCAGGTAAGACACGTCGAACGGTTGAGTGAGGCACTGCAAGCATTAGAGCAACAGCCCGTCGATGTGGTACTACTCGATTTGTCCCTTCCTGATTCGCAGGAACTGGATAGTATTACTCACCTTCAGGCGGTTGTTCCCCACCTGCCGATCGTGATGTTGACAGGCAGAGACGATACGCAGGTCGCAGTGCAAGCGGTTGCCAAGGGCGCTCAAGACTATTTAGTGAAAGGGCAAATTACCACGCCCTTATTAACGCGTGCCATTCATTATGCGATTGAACGGACGCAGATCCTGAAACAACTGCAAGCGAGTGAGAACCGGTTTCGAGCAGTCTTCAACCAAACCTTTCAATTTATGGTGTTGCTCTCTCCCACTGGCATTGTCCTGGAAGTCAATCAGGCACTTGCCAGCGTTGAAGGGACTGGGCTTGCAGAGCTACTTGATCGTCCGATCTGGCAGACGAAGCGATGGGGCTACACTGAATCGATCCAGCAATGGATGAAAACCGCGATCGCGACGGCGGCACAAGGGCAACTGGTGCGTGAGGAAATCCAGGTGCTTGCCCCTCAAGGCGAACTGCGCTGGCTTGACTTTTCGCTTAAGCCGTTAACCGACGAGACCCAGCAAGTCGTGCTGCTGATTGCCGAAAGCCATGACATTAGCGATCGCAAGCTGATCGAAGCCAAAACCCTGGAGACGTTAGAACAAGAACGCGAGCTAACCCAACTCAAGGCTGATTTTGTCGCTATGGCATCCCATGAGTTGCGGACACCCTTAACCATTATTCGTATGGCGACCGAACTGCTAGAGAAGTATGACGATCAGCTAACAGCAGCAAAACGAGCACAGCATTTTGAGCGTATTCATGCCGCGATCGCCGCCATGCTGCACCTTTTAGATGAAGTGTTGCTGCTGGGTAAAGTGGACTCCGACGGCTTGCGTTATGAGCCTGCGCCCCTTGACGTAGCAGATTACTGTAAGGAAGTTATAGCCACCTTAAAACTGACGACGAACAGTAACCATAGAATTCGCTTTCACTGCTCGCAACCCCAGATGCAAGGCGAACTGGATCAGGCATTGGTTCATCACATCCTGACGAATCTGCTGTCTAACGCAATTAAGTATTCGCCCGATCAGGGTTCTGTCTGGCTCAACGTCAGTTGTAAAGGCGATCAAATCAGCTTTCAGGTGAAAGACGAAGGCATCGGCATTCCACCACAAGACCAGCAACACCTATTTGAAACATTTTACCGCGCCAAAAATGTGGGCAAAATTCAAGGCACCGGGCTAGGCTTAGCCATTGTCAGAAAGTGTGTAGAGTTACACCAGGGACAGATACATGTAGAAAGTGAAGTAGGAATCGGTACGACCTTCAACGTGACGCTACCCAGATTCTCGCAGCAGACTCAGCCCGAATTGCTCCCTTCATGAATCAGCCCAAATTGATTTGCGGACGGGTGCCTGAGACTGAGGCAAGCTCTGCGTTATTGGGGTGAAGATGGCGAGGCTGTAACCAATGAGGTGTTTGACTACTCATACAATGAATTAACCCTGCCCCATACTCTACTCCCCACGCCCTAATTTCGGTGCCAACGGGTAATGCCATCCTTCTGGTCAATCAACGTAATGCCCTGTGCCTGTAGTTCGTTGCGGATGCGATCGCCTTCCGCCCAGTTTTTCGCCAGTCGTGCATCCTGTCGCTGCTGAATGAGTGTATCAACGTCGCCATCGCTTAAGCCAACTGTTAAGTCGCCAGTTAGTATCGTTTCTTGACTAATATTGCCACCGAGATTCACAGGCTTGGACTCTAAACCCAAAACTCCTAAAAGATTGATAAACGTTTGCCATTGGCGCTGCAATTGATCGATCGGCAAATCCGGCTTGCCCTGATGTACCAATTTGTTGCCTTCACGAGTGAGTGTTTTTGCTAACTCGAATAAGACTGAAAGCGCGATCGGCGTGTTGAAATCATCGTCCATTGCCGCATTGAAGCGATCGACCGTCTCCTGATCCAGGTCATCGACTTCAGACGACCAGCCGGATAATGCAGCAAACTGGGTGCCAAACTGAAGCGCTTCTTTCAAGGTTTTCCAGCCGTTTTCAGCCGCATCCAGGGCATCAGACGTGAAATCGATCGGCTTACGATACTGCGCCTGCAACACAAACAGCCGAAACGCCATCGGGTCATAGTTTGCTAACAAATCGCGGGTGAGACGAAAGTTGCCCAACGATTTGGACATCTTCTCGCCATCCATATTAATGAAGCCATTGTGGAGCCAGTAGCGTGCCAGCGGCTTCCCTGTGACTGCCTCGCTTTGGGCGATTTCGTTTTCGTGGTGAGGAAAGGTGAGGTCGTTGCCGCCTGCATGAATGTCGATCGACTCGCCTAGTTCGTCGCGTACCATTGCTGAGCATTCGATGTGCCAGCCCGGTCTACCTGCACCCCAGGGTGATTCCCAGGACGGTTCGCCCGGTTTCGCCGCTTTCCACAACGCGAAATCAGCGGGATCTTTCTTCTTTTCAGACTCTTCCTCCACGTCCACACGACCGCTGGCTCCGGCTTGCATGTCCTCTAGCTTACGCCCCGAAAGCTTGCCGTACTCTGGAAACTGGCGCACCGAGTAATAAACATCGCCATCAGCAGCATAGGCATACTGACGTTGTTCGAGTTCATGAATGAGACGCTGGATGCCGTCGATCGCATGGGTAGCGCGTGGGTACGCATCGGCACGAAGAATATTCAGGCGATCGGCATCTTCAAAATAGGCAGCAATATAACGATCGGCAATTGCCTGCATCGTCGTCTGCTCCGCCACCGCCCGCTTCAAGATTTTGTCGTCAATATCCGTAAAGTTCTGCACATAGCGCACCGTATAGCCCCGCCACAGCAAGTAGCGCCGCACGACATCAAAAATCACAAAGACTCTGGCGTTGCCCACATGAAAGTAGTTGTACGCCGTGATGCCACACACATACATCCGCACTTTGCCGGGTTCGATCGGGTCAAACGGCTCCTTGCGACGAGTGAGCGTGTTGTAAAGGGATAATGGCATAGCAAAACGATTCTAGAGTGAATGAAAGCGGTTGAGAACGAGCGGCGATCGGTTTCATGAGGCACTGTACAACAACCTCTCCCAGATGGGTGATAATGGGAGACGTGAGCAGCTCTATCATTGTGTAGTGTGCTGTTCACTGCAAAGATCCCTTTCTTACCCCCTACATCCTGATCTCTCAGACATTTGCGCTATGCAATCAGCGGTCACTCCTACCTCTTCCACTGCGATCGATGCTCCTAAGCATGGCTTGCCTGTCACTATCATTACAGGGTTTTTAGGCAGCGGCAAAACAACTCTACTAAACCACATTCTGACCAATCAACATGGGGTCAAAACAGCCGTTTTGGTCAACGAGTTTGGTGAGATTGGGATCGACAACGAACTCATCGTTACCACTGGCGAAGACATGGTGGAGCTGAGCAACGGTTGCATCTGCTGCACCATCAATAACGATCTGGTCGAAGCCGTCTACAAAGTGTTGGAGCGACAAGACGCAGTAGATTACCTTGTGGTTGAAACTACAGGACTCGCCGATCCGCTGCCCGTTGCGCTGACCTTTCTGGGTACTGAACTGCGCGATTTGACGCGGCTCGATTCCATCATCACACTGGTGGATGCTGAGAATTTCAGCCTGGATTTGTTCAACAGCGAAGCGGCTTACAGCCAGATTAGCTACGGCGACATCATCCTGCTCAACAAAACCGATCTGGTAGACGAAGCTAACCTGGATGCGCTGGAAGTCAGAATCCGCGACATCAAAGAAGGTGCCAGAATTCTACGCACTGTGAAGGGTCAGGTGCCGCTGGCAATGCTGCTGAGTGTCGGGCTGTTTGAATCCGATAAGTATTTTGATCCTGCTGACAAGGCTCAGGATCACGACCATCATGACCACGAGCAGCATGAGCATCACGATCACGGGCACGACGACCACGCTGACCACGCTGATCACGCTGCCTGCGATCACGATCATGGTCATTGTGAGCATGATCACGCGCACGACCATCACTCTCACCACCTGGAGAACGATGGTTTTACGTCTGTTTCCTTCGCCAGCGACAAGCCCTTTGACATTCGCAAATTTCAGTTCTTCCTTGACAACCAGCTACCAACCAATGTGTTTCGTGCGAAGGGCATTCTGTGGTTCAGCGAAAGCCCCAAGCGCCACATTTTTCACCTCAGCGGCAAACGGTTTTCGTTGGATGACGACGACTGGAAAGGCGAACCCAAAAATCAGCTTGTGATGATTGGTCAAAACCTGGATCACGATGCACTGCGATCGCAAGTCGAAAACTGCCTTACCGCAGCCTCTGCCAGTCGGAGCAAAGGCTTTGGTAAGTAGGTTTGAGTTTTGAGTTTGCAGTGGCGCTCTGACTCAAAACTTATCACTTGTCACTTTTATGGATGCTACCCGTCAGATCCTCGTCTGCCAGTACACTAACTGCCTGAGAAATGGCTCTGCGGCTGTGCTGACAGCTTTCCAGAGCGCTTCTGTACCAGGTGCTATGGTGATTGGCTGTGGCTGCCAGGGACAGTGCAACATGGGAGCCACCGTGCGCATCCTGCCCGATGATAGCTGGTATTGTCGAGTCAAGGCTGGGGATGTGCGGGCGATCGTGGAGCAGCACCTCAAGCAAGGCAAACCTGTTGCAGCACTCCTTCATCCCCGCTTTCATCCTCACGTTTAGGATCGCCATGAGATGCTAGACCGCTTTGGACGGTTTCGGTTCGGTAATTCCTCCCTTTAAGCGACCATTTTCGGGAATCGCTTGCCAGAGCATTGGAGTATGCTAATATCAATGGCTGGAAAGGCTGCTTCGTCGTCACAGCATTCATCTACACGTTGCCGAGACTTCACCGAGAAGCGCCAAACAGAGTCTTTGCAAAATTCAATTACATCACCAAAATCGGTATGAGCCAGCAGGTTACCCATCCCATGGTTAAATTGCAGCGTCAAGTGCGATCGCTCGTCGATGGCAAGCTGCTAAAACCAACAGACAGCATTTGGAAAATTGCCTTGCTTTACGGAGACGACTGGTCTCACTGGAAGCAAGAGCTACTTTCGTTTGAATTTACTATGCAAGACCCAGTGAGCGAGTTGCTTGCTGTGGATAGCTGGGAAGAGGAAGACTGAGGCAATCTTAAAGGCTAAAGGCTGAAGGCTAAAGGATCTGATCCATTCAGCTCTCACCCTTTAGCCTTTCCTAGAGACAGTTTGACAATGCCTGACTCAACTCTTTTGCGGTTTGGTAGCGATCGCTGGCACGGGGTTCAGTCACGCGGTCAATGACCTGACGCAAGGGTGGCGCAATTTCTGGGTAGCCATCCAGCATGAAGCGGTAGCCCCGGCTAGACTTTTTGTAGAGGCGACTGGGATTTTCGCCCGTCATGATGAAGATCAGACTGGGACCGATCGCGTAAAGGTCAGATTGGGTGACGGGTCGCCCCTGCGCTTGTTCTGGAGCGGCGTAGCCTTCTGCACCGATACGAGTGCCAGAGGGTATCCCAACTGCTTTGACGGCTCCAAAGTCCAGCACTGTAATCTGGTTGCTGACGGCTTGCACTAGCAAATTACCAGGCTTAATATCACGATGGATGATGGGCGTTCTATGGTTATGGAGATAATCCAGAATGTCGCAGGTTTGCATCATCCAGGCGATCGCTTGCTGAGCGGGGACAGTGCCATGCTGGCGAATTCGCTTTTCTAAATCTTGACCGTGTAGCAATGCCATCACCAGGTATTTCTTCCCTGCCTCAACGAAGAAATCGTAGAACTTGGGTATACCTGGATGGTTAAGCGTTTTGAGGGTGCTTGCTTCCCGCTCAAACAGCTCTTGCGCTTTGGGTATCTTCGCCATGTCAGCATTCATTTCTTTGAGCACTCGCAGCGCATTTTGTGGCTGCTCAGAGAATGGTGAAGCCGTCGGATGCCAGACCAGGTAAGTCGTGCCCATGCCGCCCTTCCCTAGCACGCGCAACACCTGATACTGCCGGATGGTCTTTTCAACCTTGACAGGCAACCCGCAGTGGATGCAAAAAAGATTGGCAGGTGGGTTGCCGTTATGGGCACAGGGCTGGCTCTGGGGTTGCCTACTGGATGGCGCTTTGGGAAGGGTTGGCAGTTGGGGCGTTTTGGCGATCGGGGGCTGTTGTGTAGAGGTGGAACCAGTTGCGGCTAGAATTTGCAGCTTTAGCAGCGGTCCGCCCTGTGCCAATTGCAGCAAGGCATTCTCCGAGATCAACCCTTGCGACATCACGGCTCCATTCACATAGGTGCCATTAGTGCTGTGATTGACTAAATGCCAGGAGGCGTTTCTTGCAGAGGAGGCATTTGCCGCAGACACATCCACTGCGCGCAAATCCAAATGGTGCCGGGACACTAAAAGATCATCCAGGATGATGTGGTTGTCTGGTGCACGACCAATCCGAATGAGCGGTTCGCGTTGAAAGCACCACTGTTTGAGAGGCGTTCTGTGCTGGGGATGCAGGAGGGTCAGAATGACCATGTGGACGTTAGACGCTAGACGCTAGGTTGTCATTGTCTAGGTGCTGGGGTGAAGTAATCTGTTCGCCTGGTTGCTGTTTGCTAAAGCTATGCGGCTTAAGGGCTGCCGATTGGATGAACAACTGCGCACAGGACAACGTGCTAACGCAGATGATCCAGGTTGGGGCGTACTTTGGCGCGAATGGCGATCGCTGTAATATTGTCATGCCCGTTGAATTGGTTCGCTAGCTCAATCAGTTGTGAGACTCCCTGCTCTAAATTGGCTTGCGAACTGAGTAACGGTTCAATGTGAGTACGCCAGTGGGTTTCGAGTAAGTCATTATCAGTCAGACCGTCTGAGCACAGTAACAGCAACGTATCTTCGTTCAATTCGACGTACTGAATGTCTGGTTTAATGAAATGCTCATCGCGGGGTCCTAGTGCCTGAGTGAGCTGATACGCATCCGGTCTGGCGTAAGCAATGTCGGGATCAACCCCTCGCTGAATCTCGCGCTGACCGACTTCGTGATCGATCGTAATTTGCTCTAAACCTCGTTTGCGCGTGTAGCGATAGAGGCGGCTATCACCCACGTGAGCCACTGCCGCTTCTGTATCCTGGATTAGCAATACCACCAGCGTTGTGCCCATACGTCCGCTGCCAGAACGGGCATGTTGCTGATTCACGTCGTAAATCGCTTTGTTCGCAAGCTGTACGGCATCAATCAAAACATCGGGTCCAGGCAGTTTGTTGGCGCTGCTCTCTGAGAAGGGCGCGCTCTGCCACTTTTCTTTGAAATAGCGACGCAGGGTATCGACTGCCAGGGCACTAGCCACTTCACCGCCTGCATGTCCCCCCATCCCGTCACACAAGATGTAGAGGTTGCGGGCGTGAACTGTCTTACCAGATGGGCTTTCGAGCTTTGCGGTTTGGGTTTCAATGCCAAAATAATCTTCGTTGTGATCCCGTTGCCGACCAATATCAGTGCGTCCAGCATCTTCCAAGTTGAACAACTGCATGGGCAAAACGACGGTTGGCAGATCATCGTTATCACCGTCGCCGTCACCATCAGGCGGCAGGGTTGGCTCTGGAATAGGAATTTCTAAGCGGGTCGAAGCGTTGGATAGACTCAGGTCGGCTGCACTTGAGGTGGGGGATAGTTCTGAGTCGATCGCCGCATTGGACATAGACGCATCAGACGGTTCAAAGCTCTCAAGATCGGGCATCATCTCAGTTTCAGGTTGATTAGCCTGGAGTTCGTGGGCAATTTCCTCAATGCGCGATCGCAAATCGGCTACGGTTTCTAGCTTGCCAGCATCTAAATCTGCCAGCAGTACGTAGATTGCGCCAATTTGGGTTCGCTGCGACTGAGCGAACAAAGTCTGCCACAATTGCCCTAGATCTTGCAAGGTAAGCGGTGCCTCAGGCAGGTTAAAGTGCAGACGCTGTAGACAAATAGCTTGATCTTCGTCCACTCTCAAATTGTCAATTTCTAGCAGGCTCCGGCAAGCCTGCCACGCGTCTAATGTACTCCACAACTCAACCGTTTCGTAGAGCCAATGTAAAAGCTGTAGGGGTGGCAAGGCAAGTTCATCATCCAGCCACAAATCAATGAGCCGTGGTAAAAGCGCTCGATCTTCTAAGAGAATGATTTGCTGTCCGTCTTGCTGCCATGCGTCATGAATGACGGGTAAGGCTTGATGAAATTTGCTGCCCAGCGCCAAATAAGGTTGGGCGATCGTGGGCACCGCCATGACTTGTACTGAAGGCATCCGATCGCCTGGAAGTGCCGCAGACTCGCTACCACCCTCCAGTTCAGGTTGGCTTTCAACCTTGAGCTGTCCCAACGGCGTGTCTGACTCTTGCTTCGCCAGCGCTTCCAAGAGTGACATCTGAAACGGTTGACAATCCAAAACCCGCACGTGCATTTCTAGATTCTCTCCCTCAGGCGAGGGCAGCTTCTCTAACAGCCGATAACGTTGATGGCGATCGAGGTAGGTATGCGCTTGATCGCTTGGGCTAACGGCTACAGCATTTGGGTCAGCGGATGCTTCTACTGCCGTCGTAGCGGTGGCTAGGGGGAGTTCAGCCGCACGGCGAGATTCACCGACGACTAGCGCCCACCAGATCACACCGGCAATCTCGCCACATTCCTGACATTGCACCGCATCGAAAGGTACGAGGCTACTGCATTCCAGACAGGTATTTTGAGTCAGCGATGTGCCGCACTCCTGACAAAACTTATTAGTGTTGGGGTTCTCAAACTGGCATTGAGGGCAGACAAGCATGGTGGGACTTCCTTAATTCCCGGTTGGGAGGCTCAGGGTGGGGGGCATCAGCCGCAGAGACAAACCATTACCCATGACAGGGCTGGAAGCAAGTCACTGCCGTCAAAGCGATCGGGGTTGTCAGACAAGACTGTAGCTTATCTAAGCAGAATTCCCAAAACTGCTCCTCTATACACAGCTTATCTGAATGTTCGGCACTCAGCATCTTTGAGAGCAAACGGCGAGGGGTGAAAGTTTTGAGTTCTGAGTAGCGCTGGCTCTTTAAGAGCCACGTCGTGAGCGCGCCGCGTTGCTAGAGCCTTTTGAGTGTCGCCTTGCCTCCTCTTCCCTTACGCCCTCTGCCCCCTGTCTACAGACCTGAAACTGCCAGCTTCTTCAATCGATAGTCTGCCCCTCGTTTCGCAGCACAAAAACCCAAAGCAACCGATTGATTCGGCTCAATGACTCGTCCCCATTCCGGTGGCTCTACCGTATAGCGGGAACCTTGATGGGAAAAGGTGCCGTTCCAACTGTTGCGGATGCTTGCCTGGTTCATTTGAAACTTCAGTCGCCAGTTTCGACTGCTGCTGCTGCCATGATTGGTGACTTGAATCGCCGTACAAAAGCCGGTTTGCCAGTCTGATTGGATGGTTGCCTGTACCTGTAGCTGCTGATCAGAACTTGAGGGCGCGATCGCGGGAGGACGGGCTGACGGCAGGGTGCTTGGGAAGGCCGCCGGTAGTACTGCTTGACTGATCGATCGTGCATTCCCTACAAACCCAGATACCGACAAGAGCTGGTTCAGCAATTGCTGCTTTGCCTGATCCACCGTGCGCCAGTCAGCCTGTAAGATGCCGCCAGTATCGCTGCTGTCAGGGTTCCAGCTCCAGTAGGCAAAGTTCAGTTTCTTTTGCTGAATGAAACTGACTAGCTGGCGTTGCCAGATGCCCTCTTTGGAGCTGGCATCCACTTGCCGCCCGCCAAATTCACCGATCAAAATCGGCGCAATGTTTCGACTGGCGAGGTAGTGAAAGCCAACCTCCCACCGATTAAGCAAATTTTTTGGAAAGGCTGCTTCTGAGAACCAGGGCTGATTGTACACACCCGGTCCGTACTCATGAGGCGAATAGACGAGTTTGTGCGCCTTGTTCAAACGGACTGGGTAGCGTCCTGCGCCTTCCAGATTGCCTCCCTGCCAGTGTCGCGCTAGTTTCTGTCCGGGTACGTTCCTTTCTACGCCTTCAACGACGATCAGCCAATGGGGGGCGATCGCTAGCACGGCATTACCCGCTCGTTCGGCTGCCAGTCGCCAATCTGTTGCCCGATCGTTGGTGCCCCAACTAGCGCGACCGTGCGGCTCGTTTTTCAGATCGGCTCCAATCACGTTGGGCTGCTTTTGATAGCGAGTGGCGAGTAGTTTCCAGGTGTCAAGCCAATCTGCCTCGGTGAAACCATCGCCATACCAAAGCTCAGGAATCCGCTGATTGTTCAAGCGGTGGCTGTCGAGCAAGATCATCAGTCCCTGTCGCTGCGCCTCTTGAATGATCACATCCATCGCTTCTAGGGGCGTTTTACCTTGCAGATCGCGGTTGCTGCCAATGGTGAAATCAACCCCGCTAATGGTCGCAGCACGTAGGCTCTGCACGGCATAGGGAAGCCGGATGAGGTTGTAGCCCAGACCCTTAATTTGCGCCAGCATCTCCTTATAGTCACGAATCCAGAGTCCGTGAGGCACTTGTGTTTCGGTTTCAATCCCAAACCAGTTCACGCCCCGCAACAAAACCGTTTGTCCACTAGCATCAACAATTTGAGCACCTTTGGTCGAGAGCGGTAGCTGCATGTCGGCAGCCTCTGCGAGGTTGGGTCGATGCAGCAACAGACTCAAGGCGGCAGCAGCCAGGAAAAGACTAACCCAGAGCCAACGAGAACGCTTCCAGTTAGATTTAGGCTCAAGTTGCATCATAAGCTCCATCGCTTTGCAAAACCGTTGACTCGTTCCGATCGGATGCGCAAATGCTGTACACGCTGACGCATGTCACATGGAAAAGGTTTCTCATCAATATGGCTTGAAGTGCTGCCCAAGCGTTAGGCGGCTCTAAAAGTAAAAGCATTGTGCGTGGAGTGTTGGGCGGTATGCTTGGCACTCGACGACGGTAGAGCCTGTCACCGTTCAAAAAGAAACGGTTTAGCCACCACTGCCCTTTGCCTTGTAACCCAGCTTGATCAGAAGCTCAACGACTTTCTGTTTATGATCGCCCTGGATTTCCAGCTCATTCTCTTTTAACGCACCGCCAGCACCGCAGTGGGCTTTAAGCTTTTTGAGCAACTCTGCTAGCGTCTCTGAGTTTGCCTGAAACCCACGCACGATCGTGACTGTCTTCCCCTTCCGTCCAGCCCGAGATGCTTCTACTCTCAGGTTTTGCTGGTTGGGCGGCAGGTCGGGCACTGCCCGTTTGAGCGCCTCGGTATGGTCAGCGTTGCCAAACTCAGAGTAGACAACTCGTCCCTTGTCGGAGGTTACATGAGAGTCGCTGGTGGGCTTTTGCTTGGAAGACATGACGATCGCGCAGAATGACATTGCAGAGTACTGGCAATTACAATACTAGCGGCAACGGTGGCAATCGGCGTTGCCTACAGCTTTGATGCCGACGCTTTAGCCGTGTTGCGAATTTGTTTAATGCGATCGCGCACCCGCTCTTCTTCTTTGACGCGTCCACTTGCCCGATACAGATCAGCCGCCCGCAGCAAGGAAATCAAACCGCTTCGGGCTTCTCCTTTGGTAATCTGCTTGGTGGCGATCGCCTCATAGGTTTCAGGTGATTGTGGCGGCGGCGTTGCTATTGCCAGTGTGGTTTGACTTCTTGTGATCGCTGCACTGGCAGTTGGGGGAGCGTCCGCAATATACAAACGACTGGGGAAGGTTGTAAAGAGCTGTCCATCCCAACTCGCTACGCGCCCCACGAGACAGATTGGACCTTCATCTACTTGAATGCCCCAATCGCTGCTGTAGTTGTCAGTGCCCAACAGATAGCTCTGTCCCGGTTCGGCGTACCAATACTTAAAAATCCGCTTTGGCGCATCGGGATGATACAGCGAAACAATCGTCGCCGTTTCGGTATTATTCACCACTTTAATGGGTCCGACTCTGCCGTCAAACAAGCCAGCGTTGGTGCGCTGCTGGAGTGTTCCAGGCTCGTAGGACGATGCACATCCTTGTGCCCGTGCAGTCGCCGGGTATGCAGTGAAAACGAGCAGTGCTGCGATCGGTGAGAATGCAAACGTGAGAAGCTTCACGGCAGATTGATGTGGCGGCAGCGAGCAGCCTGCCTGAAGGGAATTCTTTTTGTAAATCATTGTGCACTCATGAAAGCGATCAACCGCGCAGCCTCTACAGGCTTGTCAAGAGCTAGCTGCTTTTAGAGGAGCCATCAACAAGCGTCTATTTCTGGCTGCCTTTCCTTTCTACAGAAAAAGCGATCGCCATCAGGATTTTGGCGCTCAACTTTAAGATAGTTTTGCGATCGACGAATATGGCTTGTTGATAACTTTGCCCGGTCTTTACTTAGTCCCCAACTTATTGAGTCACTAAGGAACAAGAATTTAATCACCTCGGCGTTTTCCGTAGGGGCGCACAGCCGTGCGCCCCTACCTACGAACAATTTGTCGGTTTTATTTAATCCACGATCCTAAGTATCGTGGATTAAATAAGGTGCAACGCTTTCTGTCGGGACGTTACATGTAACGTCCCGACAGAAGAGAGGTGGTTCAGGTGAATTAATCCACGATCCTAAGTAGACGGACGTAATGGCACCCGTTAGGCTGACTGCTTGTAACGTTCAGCGTATTCGTTGAGATGCCTCTAAGTAGGTAGGTGTGGAAAAGCTGAGTTGCCTAAAGTTGTATGAAGCATTATTCTTTCTTGAAGCGAAAGCGTTCAACGGTATGTCCTTGCACTTCGGCTCTTGCCTCTACTCCAGCCATCACGGCATAGGCTAAATCTAATTCATCCTCAAACATCCGTCCTGCAAGCTCATCCTTCTTAAGATGCTGCCACTCCAGTTCAATGGGATTCATCTCGGCACAATCTTTGGCAAAAAAGAAGAGATACAATCCTTGGGCTTCCCATTCGGACTGTTTCGCCTGTACCGCAGCACTGGTATGAATCGGACCGTTAGCTTGAGCAATGACTCGACTCCGTCCGGTTGCCTGCAAGACTTGAGCAGCCTGCCTGGCTTGTGCATCCATCATTTTGATGTCACTCCCACTGTCAAAACCGCCGATGCTCAAGCCGTAAGTAAAGCCTGCCATCGGTTGCCAAAGCCCTAGAATGCTGACACGCCTGCCCCGGCTTTTGGTTTGCTCCATCCGCTTTTGCTCTCCGACCAAGAAGTAGCTGTAGCCCGTGGCGCTCCACTGGCTAAACCCGGCTGCATCCAGATAAAACCGATCGATGTCTCTGCTGGCAGCAGCCAGTTCTAGCATATCGAGATCCGCTTGCTTCGTGGCTCTATGTTCAGGGTTTTGACGTGCACGATGATTCTGGCGCGTCCGCTTCCATCTCACCCTTTTTTTTCAGTACCCGCCTGAGTCGGTCTGGACTCAACTTGACTTGCCGTTCTCGTTCCAGTTTGTCTGCTAGCTGTGGGCTACTGTAAGTGCGGGGTTCCGTCCGCAAAAGACCCTCTAGATACTCCAGATCGGCTGCTGCCCAGCGACGTTTGCCGCCGGGATGGAGCGCATCCCACAAGCCCCATAAACCTTGCTTTTCCCACCGATGCAAGGCATTACGGACGGTGTCCACATGCCAGTCGAAGTGAACCGCAATTTTTTCCACATACCAACCCCTGAAATTTAGCCGTACCACTTCGGCTCGATCGTTCACGCGCTGCGGGATAGTAGTCGCACTTCTCAACTCCAAGAGTGTGCGATCTTCCTCAGCCGTTAAAAACACTCTCAAACGTGCACCCATATTGCCTCTAACCTGTTTCTACGAAAAGCTTTATATCCGTTTACATAACTTACGCTTTTCCCACCCATCTACTTAATTGAGCCAATCCCGACAGGAGCTCCCTTCATCAGCTCTTCGGAATCCCAGCTTAGACGAGATCTCTGGCAAGATCGGGATGGGGTGGCAGTTTTCTCTAAAATTGCTAAAAGCAATCCCCAGAATTTTATTGAGCACTACATTTCAAACCCTGGCGATGTCACAACCCTTCCTTGGGATGCGGCGGAGAAGATCACCAATAACTTTGGTTTTAATACAGTCAAACTTCAATTGATTTTGGCTGCTCACGCCATGAACCAGGAACAACCCTGGAGCGGTAGTTTTACCTTGTCTGGGGAGGATGTCATTAGGAACCTTGGCTGGAACAACCGTAAGGATATTCCCCTCAGCCAAAAACTGTCTGAATTAGCGAGTTGTGCCTTTGCTTTAGATTGCTTACTGGTTAAGGTTGAGTGGAAAGAAGGACAGATTAGTCGGCGCAGAACCCAGGTGACGGTGCAAACCTCCCGCATGTGGAACATCAGCATTAGTGCGACCGGGCAGAAAAGCTTACTGACTGGAAAAATCGAAAATTTGGAGAAGGTTGAGCTTCAAGTGCAACCGGGTCTTTGGACAAAAGGGTTTCTCAATCGAGGTGGTGCCAAAGCTAAGGAAGCGCTTCATCAATTTGGTTACCTGGCTCAAAGTGTTCTGCGGATTGATCCTTATCATAATGAGCTTGCTCTGCGCCTAGCCCTGAACCTCACGATGGAGAGCCGTATCCATACCTCTCGGGAGTAGAGGGTCAAAACGCTCCTTGGATCACTTTTAGTTGGCTACGATACCAAGCTAGAGCAAGCGCTTCAAGACCGCTACAAAGCCAGGGATCTGGTTGATCAATGGAATGAAGCTCTAAAAACCCTGATAAAACTAAGCTGGACTGTTGACTTTGATCCGAGCTACCCTGAATCGCTCAGACCCGATAGCCAGTCACGAAAGCCCAAAGGATACATCAACGTTTTGCTGGAAAGCAAACTCACAATTCGCCCTCCTGAACCGATCCCAGAGTTATTAGAGCGTAGAAAAGGTGGTAGGTTAAGCGATCGCCGCCAACCGAAACAACAGCTTACCGCTGTGCCAGCGATCCCCCTCTCTGCTGAGCAGATTCGTGACGCTCGCAAGAGTAAAGGTTGGAGCCAAGCAAAGCTCGCGGGTACTTTGGGGGTTTCCCAGCAGTTGATTTCTCATATTGAATCTGGTCGGCGAGAACCGACTTCGGAGGTAGAAGCCGCTCTGAGGTCAGTCTTAAAGCTGTGAATTGCTGTCCCGGATACGTGGACTCTGGTAACTTTCTAGCACAGTGTTTCTAAACCTTTTGGGTCGGATGTGAGTGTGTCGAAAAGTGCTCAGCCTTACTGCAACCTGAGTCTGCAGTAAAAATCTTCATTCTATGTTCGGCATAAGTGCTAAAAAATAAGGATTTCAAGCTTTTACAGAAAATCAACTGTATCTAGTAGTCTACGGCGTAAATTCAGCCCCCCTTTTTAGGCTGCCAAGGCCTTGCCCTTGTACGTCCACTTAAACGGCTTCGCCATTGTCCGGTTGAAATAATCAATAAACGCAAGGATCCGAGTTCTTAAGTCTGCTTGGCTGAGAACATTGCCG
>Ga0163155_10002431_pt1 | contig 20805 bp, 12 predicted proteins | sample OliLakLV19SP4G1_FD_148611 | JGI IMG/M metagenome (GOLD analysis project Ga0163155, IMG submission 148611) | Freshwater microbial mat bacterial communities from Lake Vanda, McMurdo Dry Valleys, Antarctica - Oligotrophic Lake LV.19.SP4.G1 | ecosystem: Environmental > Aquatic > Freshwater > Lake >... | reverse complement strand
TCTTCAACCAAACGGCCACGAACGCCGCCGGCATCGGCCGAAAGTCGCTGTCGTTGACGATTTCCACGCCGGCGGTCCCGCTGATCACGTCTTCCGCCACTGCCATCGCGGTCGTCGCCACGGCGTTCCGTTACGACATTACCGCGCTCAACCGTCCCACGTCCTACACCGCCGCGGTCACCGCGCCGGTGACCACGCTCCCGGCCATCGGCTTGGGCCTGCTCACCGCCAGCGGTTCGATCACCGACAATCCTCAGAAAAACACCTTCGCCTCCAGCGCCCTCATCGGCAGCAACCTTCCGCTGAGCGGCAATGCGCTGACCATGTTGACGGGCGCAACGACCGGACAGATCCGCATCGTCAGCGCCTTCGACAGCGCCTCCGGAACCCTCACGTTCAACTCTCCCTTGAACGGTTTGCCCGCGCTGAACGATTCCTTCTCCATCGCCACCGGGGTCATCGCCGGAACGCCCACCGTGGCCGGCACGTTCACGATCAGCCTCGGCGCATCGAACTCCAACCCCGCGTCACCCGGAACACGCACGTTGACGCTGACCATCAACAGCCGCCAGGCGCCCATCATCACCAGCCCCAACACCGCAAACGCCACGCAGCAGTTCTCCTTTATCTATCAGATCAAGGCGACCAACGATCCGACCTCGTTCACCGTCTCAGGACTCCCGGGCGGCTTCAATGTCATCTCGCCGATCCCCGCGCTACTGGGAACCGTGGCCGTTGGAAATTCGACCAATCAGTTCACCACGTCCAGCCTGACCGGCCTGTCGAACCCGCTGGGACTGGAAATAGTCATGACCAGCGGTCCGGCTTTGGGTAACGTTCGCACCATCGCCGCCTACGATACCGCGACCAATCCAGCCACCGTCCGCATCGACACACCGTTTCAAACCACGCTCGGCGCCTCGGCCACGCCCGCCGCTGGCAACACCTTTGAAATCCGCGGCCTGATCCAGGGCACGCCCACCGTCTCCGGCGCCTTCCCCGTCACGCTCGGCGCGGGCAATGGCGTGCTTCCGAATGCCAGCAAGATCCTGACGCTGACCATCCAGGGGCCCGTGGCTCCAACGATCATTCTTCCAACCGACGACACCACCCGCGCGCCGCTCATGCCCACCATTTACGGCAATGACGGCTCCACGTTCCCCTCGTTCTTCATCAGCGCCACCGGCACGCAGGACATCCAGTTCACCGTGACCAATCTGCCCAACGGACTGACGCTGGATACCGCCACCGACACCATCCAGGGCGTTCCGATTGAGAACGGCGAACGCATCGTCACCATCACGCCATACAACGTGGCCACCAACCCGTCCGCGCCGCCACCGTCCACGGCCGGAGGCACGAACATCGTCACCGCCGCAAGCCGCGCCAAGCAGCTGCGCATCATCATTTCCTCCACGCAGCCGACCATCAGAGACATCAACGCGACCAACATCATCACCGGCACCGTGGGTGTTCCGCTCAGCCTGCCGCTGGTGGTTCCGCCGAGCGTTCCCATCCGCATCGTGGGCACCACGCCGATCAATGCGACGGTGAATAATGCACTGCTCACACAGCTGGGCCTGACGGCCACGGTCACCTCCGACAACACCGGCGCGCTGGTCACCCTCACCGGCACACCCAACGCGGCGTCCGTGGGCCAGCTCATCAGGATCACCGTGTCAGCCACCAACGTCGCCACGGTCAACGGCCCCGTCACCAAAGACTTCTTCTTGAGCATTCTTCCGGCGCGGCCGATCATCACCAGTCCTCTGACCGCAACGGGAACCGACGGCGTTTTCTTCACCTACACGATCACCGCGACCGGCACGCCGCCCATTTCGCTGACCACCTCCACCCTGCCGGACGGCCTCGCGATCAGCGGCGCCACGATCTCCGGAACCCCGACCAGCGCCTCGATTGGATCGCACAACATCACCTTGAATGCGTCCAACGCCGGCGGCTCGCAGCAGGATTCCAAAGTCCTCGTGATCTCCATCTCGCCCGCCGGCGCCGCCATCTCCAGCGCGCTGACGGCAACCGGCGAAGAAGGCAAGCTCTTCGTTTACTCCATGGCCGCAAGCGGCACGCCGCCGTTCACGTTCAGCGCGTCGCCCATGCCGCCCGGACTCAGCGTGCAGGGCGCCAACATCATCGGCACACCCACACTGGCCGGCATCTACAACATCGTCGTCACCGCGAACAATTCCGTCGGCGGCGATTCTAAACTGCTGGTCCTCACCATCCGGCCTTCAGCCCCGGTCATCACCGGTTCGCTGACGCTGCAGGTGCTGGACGGAACACCGCTGACCTACACCATCCAAGCCTCCGGCTCGCAGCCGATGACGTTCTCAGCCGTCGGTCTGCCCGCGGGACTTTCCTTGTCCGGCAACGTCATTTCCGGCACGCCGGCCGCCGCGGGCGAATACAATATCCAGCTCAACGCGGTCAATTCGCAGGGCGGCGACAGCAAGATTCTGGTGATCACCGTCATCCCCTCGCTGCCCGTCATCACCAGCGTGCCGCCGTACATCGTGCGCGCCACGCCGGGCGTTCCGTTCACCTATCGCATCACCGCCACCGGCTCGCGCCCGATGACCTTTGACGCGAGGAACTTCCCGCTCGGCTCCAACTGGAAGATCTCCGGCGATACCATCACCGGCACGCCCAGCACCGTCAGCCAGACGGCGGTGACGCTCTTCGCCACTAACGCGCTGGGCCAGGATCAGGAGACGCTCGAGATCGATGTGCTCTTCTCACCGCCGACCATCCTGCGCCCGCCGCCAGACAGCGTGAACATCAGCGACGGCATCTTCTTCCAGTACCAGGTTGAAGCGGATGGAAGTCCGCCCATGACATTCAGCGCCACGGGACTGCCTCCGGGCGTCACCATCAGCGCGGCCACGGGACTCATCAGCGGCACGCCGCAGGTCACGGGCGCACTGTTCCCACAATCGTTCACCGCCACGATCACGGCCAGGAACAACGTCCCGCCCAACTCCGATTCGAAGCTGCTCGCCTTGATCGTGTCGGCCACCGCGCCGAGGATCACCGGGCCGCTGGCCGCCTCGGGGATTCAGGGTCAGGCGCTCACGCCGCCGATTCAAATCGTCGCCACCGGCACGCTGCCGATTACCTTCTCGGCCGCACCGCTGCCGCCGGGACTCACGCTCAATACTTCGACGGGCGTGATCAGTGGCACACCGACACAGACGGGCGCCACGGATGTCTTGATCACGGCCACCAATCAGGCCGGCACGGGACTTCAGACCATGACCCTCACCGTCACCGCCGTCGCGCCAGTGATCACAAGTCCGCTTTTGATCGCGGGCATCGTGGGCGTTCCGATCGCGTCCTACACCGTGACCGCCAGCAACCTGCCGACCAGCTTCACGGCGTCCAATGTGCCGCCGGGATTGACCTTCAACACAACGACCGGCGTCCTGAGCGGCACCCCGACGACGGCCGGTGAGTACGACGTTCCCATCCGCGCCTACAACGCCAGCCCCACGTTCGATGAAAAAACCCTGCACGTCTCCATCACCTCGGGTTCGCCCATCATCGTCAGCACGCTCTCGACGACAGGCCGCGTGGGCCAGCCGTTCAGCTACCAGATCGACGCCGTAGGTCTCCCCACCCTCGTCTATGCCGCCTCACCCCTGCCGCCCGGACTGTCCCTGAGCGGTAACATTATCTCCGGCACGCCGACTCAAGAAAATATCTACTCGGTAACGCTGAATGTCTCCAATACCATCGGGTCCGACACGAAAATCCTGAGCATTGTGATTGCCGCTCAGCCTGACGACACCGACGGCGACGGTTTCCCTGACGAACTGGAAATCGCTCTCGGCACCGATCCGAACAACGCGGCATCCACACCGTTTGGAAACGGACAGAAGGCGAACGCCCCGATCTCGATCAATGTAACGAGCCTGCAGATCAAGTTGAACTTCACCTCCAGGGGCGCCTTGAAAGACGCCCTCGCCGTGCGCGGTTCGCTGCCTCTGGGCGCGGGTGCCAGCGTCGCCGGTGAAGAAGTCACGATTGTGGTCGGCGGAATGCCGCGCAAGTTCACTCTCGATGGCCGCGGCTCGGGCCCCAAGAGCGGTGCGGATCGCTTCACCTTGAGCTCGGCCAAACTGGCTGAAGACGCTCCGTTCTCATTGAAGATGAGCAACCAGAATTTCAAGGTTCCGCTGGCCAAGATTGGCTTGACCAACTCCAATACGTTCAACCAGTCGCGGCAGGTGCGCGTCTTTGTGCTCTACAAGAACAAGCTGTATGAAAGCAAGAAGCTCTCGACGTACTCGTCCAAGCTGAACAAGACGGGCACCGCCAAGGCCACCAAAGTGGATTTCGCGCAGTAAACGTTCAGTATCTTCTTTCCATCTTGGAAGCCTCTCCCCATGGAGAGGCTTCTTTTTTTCGCCGTATACACCCCATGGCCCAATCATTGCACCTGCTCGAATCGGCATGTAGTGAAAGGGCCCATTATGATTAAAAATAAAGAATCCCACGACCGCGACGTGAAGGCCGCTCAGCAGGCGGCGATCCATCAATCCGAAGAACAGACGGCATCCGATTTTCCATCGCCGGGTGATGCCTCCGTCGAGCCAACGCCTGCGAATGCCCGAAGCGGCCCCCTCATCCCGGATGCACAAGCGCCAGCGGCTTCACCGCTTACGCCGGAAACGGGGCACAACGAAGCCGCCACGGAATATATCTCTCCGGATCACCCACTCGATGAGAATCCGGAGGGAAGGCAGAAATGGAAACGGCGGGCATTAAAGGGGCAGGCTCCGCAGCCGCAGCCCACGACAGAACCCCAAAAGAGTTAATTATTTCCGCGCGCACAGATGTCTTCAGGCAGGTCGCAAGCGGGACGATACCAAACGGGCCATTCTTCCTTGAGGAGATTATCCCGTGAAAATATCCGAATTTGCCGTTGCTACCGCGCCTTCCAGTCTGTATTCCCCTTCGCCTTCAAGCGCCGCGCGCCGGGACGTTTTCGCCGACGCGCAGCAGGCGCTTGAAAAAGAATTCGTCCGCCGCTGCCCGCAATCGGTCGCGCTCTACCAGCGCGCCGCAGCCTTGTTTCCTGGCGGCGTGACGCACGACAACCGGCGTCTGTCCGGCCCGAGCCTCTTTGTCCGCAACGCGCGCGGCGCGCGCAAAAACGATCACGACGGCCACTCCTACATCGATTACTGGGTCGGCCACGGCGCGCTGATCCTGGGTCACGCGCGCAAAGAAGTCATCGAAGCCATTCACTTGGCCGCGCAGGATCTGACTCATCCCGGCGCCTGCCACGAACGGGAAGTTCTCTGGGGCGAACAGATCCGGCAGCTCATGCCCAACGCCGAACGCATCCGCTTTACGGCCTCCGGCAGCGAGTCCTCCGCGCTCGCCGTGCGCCTCGCGCGCGCCATGACCGGCAAGAACATCCTGATCAAATTCGAAGGCCACTTTCACGGCTGGCTCGATCACGCCGTCGAAGGCGTCGACCTACCCTTTGACACGCCCTTCAGTGCCGGCATCCCCGGCATCGTGCGCTCCCAGACCCTCGTGCTGCCCGCGCGCGATCTGCAGATCGTGGCCGACGTGCTCGAAGAGCGCGACGACATCGCCGCCATCATTTTGGAACCCACCGGCGCCTCTGGCGGCTCGGTTCCCATCCGCCTGGATTTCCTGCGCGGCCTGCGTCAGCTCACCAGCCAGCACGGTGTCGCGCTGATTTTCGATGAAGTCATCACCGGTTTCCGCCTTGCTCCGGGCGGCGCGCAAGGCCGCTTCAACGTCACGCCCGATCTGACCTGCCTCGCCAAGATTGTCGCCGGCGGCATGCCTGGCGGCGCGGTGTGCGGTTCGCGCGATGCTTTCAAAGCCATGGAATTCAGCGGCGATGCCAGGAAAGATCGCATCAGGCGCGTCACGCACTATGGAACGTTCAACGCCAGTCCCGTCTGCGCCGCCGCTGGCACCGCGACGCTGCGTCTCATCGCCGATGGCGAAGCCTGCCGCAAAGCCGAATCCTACGCCACGCGTCTGCGCCAGGGATTGAACACACTCTTCCGCGGCGAAGCACTGCCGTGGGCCGCGTACGGCATGAGTTCCGTATTTCACATTCTCACCTCGGATGCCGCGTGCGGCCTGCCGATGCGCGATGGCACGCTCGATGCCGCCGACGTCGATCCGGCGATCCTGAAACAGAAAGGCGCCATCGATGCCTTGCTGCGCCGCGCGCTGCAACTGGAAGGCGTCGATCTTCCGCCCGGCCGTCAAGCCTGGATCAGCGCCACCCACGGCCCCGCCGAACTGGAACAAACTCTCGACGCCTTCTCGCGCGCCATTAATCGACTCCGTGCCCTGAAGTGCCTCTAGCTGGGAGCGCCGGCGCCCCGCCGGCCTTTCCATAGTCAGCACCGCATCACCGTCGCGCAGGCTTCCAGCCTGCGAGTTTTAATACCGTACCCATGCGTTCAAAACAAAAGCATGGCACAGTCAGTTGCACCTGGACCTATTACCGGTTTACGTTCATTGCAACAAACTAAATATGTGCCTAATCAATTGGAGCCAAACGATTTACTTGTCACCTTTAGAAGTGCTATTCCAACGGACTTGTATGGCAACGTTTTTAAACTACATTATAGATATGATAGAACAACAATCCGTGCGAAAGATCATGGCGTAATTAGCAACGATAATACAGCGAGACAAATGAAAAAGCTTTCTCATTTGCCTTCCCAAAAAATAGGATGGATCATGAAGAAACGCATTTTTATTGTTGTTTTTTTTATCCTTATGGCTTGGATAGCCATCGAACGTGGCTTATTTCAAGCTCAGAAGTTGGCATCGACTTCTCAAGATACTAAAGCGAGTGCAACGCGTTCGATTATCGAAACTGGCGGGGAAATCCGTATCGTACCTGTCAAGCCAAAGGGCTCTGAGGATGTCAATGAGAGTGTTGGCCCTCCCACAGGCGCGGGTTTTTCCGGCTCCGTGGGCAACTCAAATAAAAGCTGCTGCTCGGGAGCGTCTTTCAACTTCTCCGAGGACTGCCCGAACGCGCGGCGCGCCAGCAGTTCGTAGCGATGCTTGTAGAGTTCCGCGCGCTGGTGCTTTTGCAGCACCAGATCTTGCAGTGCTTCGATTTCGGTGGGGAGTGTTGTGCGATTCATCACATATAATGACGTCAGAACGGTGCGGCGCAGAGAGTGAAAATTCCGACTATTTTCAAGGCTCAAATATTACATTTTGCGCAGCGAATAACGCGGCTGTCTTTTCGCCCCGGCCAGATCGATGCCTTCCAGAATCAGCGTCAGTTCCGCAGCCCCGATCCGCGGCCCGCCATCGCAATCCCGCGGCGGACAAAACGAGCCCTCCTCCAAACGTTTGTAGTACAGGCAGAAACCGCTGCGATCCCAGAACAGAATCTTGACGCGGTCCCGCGGCCGATTGAAGAACACGAACAGATGGCCGCTCGTGGGATCCTGCGCCAGTATTGAGCGAGTCATCTCGGCCAGCTTGTCGAAACTGCGCCGCATGTCGGTGGCCTGAGCGCAGAGAAAAATCGTCACCGCCGGAGAAAGCATCAGCACGGCGCGCCGTCCTCCAGCGCCGCAGCCAGCGCAGCCACCCAGCGCGGATCGGCGCAGCGCTCGATCTGCAAACGCCGCCCGTTGCGCAGTTCCAGAGCGCAGGCGCCCGGCGTGTTTTCGGCCGTGATCCGCAGCGGCACGAACTGCGGAGGCTCCCGGAACCCGGCTGAGCCGGACTCGCCGCAGCCAGTCCATCCCGCCGCGCCAGCTCATGCTTCCACCATGAAAAGTCGGCCGGCGCCAGCGCCTGCTGCCGGCAGTAAGCCGCCTGACTCGACGCGCTCTGGCGCCACGCGCCAACGCGCTTTCGCCACAGCGCCTCCCGTTCCCGCTGCCCCAACTCCCACGTCTTCCGCCGTCCCGGTTCCTGCGTCCCCATGCCGCACCTCCTTGAAGGCACAGCCTCTCACATTCTCAACTTATTTTGCAGATGGGGTTGGTCGGACGGTTACTCATTATTTAGAAGGCACTGAGCGCGTCGGAGTCGTCGATATCATCCGTTCCGTTGGCGCGCAGCAACATGGCGCGTTCCGAAAATTCGCGGGCTTTGGCGTATTCGTGTTCGCTCTCCAGATGCCCGGCGATGTCATCCAGGATGTCGGGCTCTTTAAAAAATTTCGGCGGCACTTTGTCGAGGCATTCAAACGCGCGGCGATCTTTGCCCATCTCGCGGTACGTGCGGTACATCAGGTAGTAGGCCAGGTCTCGCGCTTCCGGCGACCCCTCTTTGACGACCGACTCCAGATTGTCTATGGCCAGATCGAAACGGCGCGTTTCCATGTAGACGCGGGCCAGTTCCAGTTTCGGGCCAGGCAGTTCGGGATCGAGTTGCTTGGCGTAGCTGAAATAATCCTGCGCATCCATGTACAGGCCCTGGATGAATTTGATTTCACCGAGGCAGATCAGCGCTTCGGTTTGATCTTCCGTGAGCGCTAGCGCGTGCTTAAAAAGTCTTTCGGCCTCCGCGTAGTCTTCCAGATGAGCACCCATAAAGCGGCCCAGCGAAATCAGCGCGTGGCCGTCTTGCGGGAAGCGGGCACAGATATCGGTGCAGAGTTTTCGAGCTTCGTCATTGCGTTTCATCACCAGTAAAACGTAAACCTGATTGACGAATGCGACGCTCGAGGCCGGTTCCAGTCGCGCGACTTCCCGGAAGAGGCGCAGCGATTCTTCCAGACGCCCGGCGGAGCATGCTGCGATCCCGTCCATCAGCATGCCAAGCGACCTGTCGAATGTTTCCTGGCGCTCCGCCCACTGTTCCCGCCAGTACGACGCGCGCGCGGGGCACTGCCGGCCTTTGTGTTCCAAAAGACGTTTTAGCAACAACGCCAGCGGTCCGGCGAGCTGGGCGCCGAACTGGCTCCACAACGCAAGGCTGTCTTCGATAAGTGCTCGTTTGCTTTGCCGCAGAATTTTGCCGCGCTGGCAGCAGCTCACGACTTCAGGCAGTTCGGCCATGGGAAAGCGCAGCACGCCCATTTCCGGCGCCATGTAGTAATGGCCTTCGCTGAAATAGCGCGGGATGTCGTTGCTCGTCATCCGCCAGAGCGGCAGCAGCGCCAGGAATCCGGCGGCGCGCCGGACGGTATCGGCTTCCGAGGATAGCAGCCCATCGCGGGAGAGCGCTGAGAGCAGCTTAGCCGCTTCGACAAAGAGTTCGCGTTCCAGCAGGCGCACGCCGACACTGAGGGCTCCACCGCCGCGAACCAGAACGGGACGGACGTCTTTCCACCACGCGGCGTAACGCTCGTGAGTATTCAAAATGAAGACGCGGCCTGTGGTAAACGCGAGCAGGTCTTCTGCTTCGGTGGAAAAGGGCTTCTCGCGGTCGTTCAGCGAATCGATGAGCAGGTCCACGAGGCCGATATAATCCTGCGCTATGGCATCAAGGTCCGCAGAAGTGGCTTCGGCCAGTTCGCGTTCCAGAGAAGGATGGCGCAGCGGAACGCGTTGGGCTCCGTAACTTAGAATGAGAGCCTGCAGTTGCGGAAAGCGGTGGTGGGAACTGAGGGGGCGCGGCGGCCGCTGTCGTTCCATCCAGCTGGCGCTCGCCAAGGCGGCCAAGCGGCGCTGCATCGTGAGCACTTCCGGGTCGGCGGATTTTACAGTCAGGTTTTCAAGAATATATAGCGCGCGCTCCTCCTGCCGCTGTTTGATCGCCAGCGCGGCGGCGGTGAGTCCATTGAGTTCGGAACCGGTGGATGGCATGACCGAACGGATGCGCGATTGCAGGCGCAGATGGGAGGCCACGCTTCGCAGCCAGCCTTCCCAGAACCAGAAGCAAGCTAACGCCAGCCAGCCGCCCCAATACAGGCCCGTGCCCCATGGCGATGCGTTGCGTACTCTGGCGACATGGGGCGGGAACAGGAAAAGTCCAATGGCAAGGAGAATCAGCAGAGCCAGATACTTCAGGCTGAGGCGGAGACCGCGCGAGGGAATGAATGGTGCCATAGGCCAGTCACAATCAGTGGAACTCAACTAGAAAAAACGTCACGCAGTAACTTAAGCAACCGCGTTCAATGCACTCCGCGGAACACGGTCCGATAGAGAAGGGTTGTGCATCACGGCTTTTCTCCAACGCAGGAACACGGAACGGTTTTACAGCCACAACAACCCGTACCATATTTCTGAAGCGCCTCCTGCATATCTACACCGGCGAGGTTCGCCAAAGTCATGAGCCACGCATAAACGTCGGCGAACTCACCTTTTTGTTCCTCCTTTGTTTCTTCACGCAAGGCGGTCGCCAGTTCGCCCACTTCCTCCATAAACCACATGAACGTGGCCGGCGTTCCCCTGGCACGGTCTTTTTCGAGGTAGGTCCTGGCCATGAGTTCCTGGAAGGCGCGTATGTCCATTGGTGAATTATCCTCCGGGCAAATGTTTTTCAAAAAAACTCGAAACGGATTTTAGGATCGCTTCTGATGATTTTCTGTTGGGCGGAAGATTCTTTGCCCATTGTCTACCAGGATGCAGAACGTCCCAAGCTGAACACTGTTGATTACCACGTCCACTTCCCGGTGCGTGATTTCCAAACCCATCAATTAATTTGTTCCAGACGGGCGAGAACGATTCTATGAGGAGTGACTCTCCTAATGGTATCCAAATGTCATCAACCACCAAATAACGACAGAAGAAGTCGCTCAACGTTAAATTACTAGATTGATCAATCGTGTTTGCATGCTCCGCCAATCGGCGGAACATGACTGTTCCAGGCGCAATATCCAATCCCAAACCGCCTTTTCTTGCCCCCGCTGGGACTGCCTTGCCAACGTAAATTGGAGATTGAACTTCGCCGTCAATGTTCAGTTTTACTATTCTGTCATAGGCAGGAAACGAACCTTTGTTAATTTTTAGGGAGTCGGTCATTTTGTCGCCCGCTCCAATTGCGTCTTGATACTCTTGGTAACGACTTCAGCGAGTGTAACAGGCACGGCATTTCCGAGTTGCCGCATGCTTTCCCCCCAAGTTCCAAAGAATTGAAATTCGTCTGGAAAGGATTGAAGCCGAGCGCTTTCTCTAACAGTAAAATACCTCAACTTTCCATTTGGATATCTAAGCATATTTTCTCCACCTGGAACACCATGGTCTCCAGCCTTCAATGTTTTAGCCGGCTCATCGAGTGGACTACCCGTATGCCCCGGATAAGACTTCGCCCCTGAAACGGCATTGTGATTTTTCACTGAATTAAATGGAAATTTTTTGGGGTCTGGAAGGTCGGAAATCGAATCTCTCACTGTTAACCAAGGCTTTTGTATAGGTTGAAAAAGCATCCTTTCAATTTTTTCGGGACGGCCAAGCCGATTTTGGGAACTTACTTTATGCCTATCCCAATAGTCGCCGGTTACCCATTTGTCTCGATACAGTGACTCGTCCGAATGCGTGGCGCGAGGAAAGGACCACTCAATCCCCAAGTCGTGGCGAAAACCAACGATGAAAACTCGCTCCCGTTTCTGCGGCACTCCAAAATCGACGGCATTGAGAACTCGCGCGACGACTCGATAAAACAGGCCATCATATTTCGTTCGCGTATAACAACGTTCCAATCGTGAAAGATGGGCAAGCCAATCTTCTTCCGCTTTTCGGATAATCTCTGGGAACCGGAGTTGCATCAGAATGTATTGAAAATAATTCGAGAAAGACTGTCTCGTCAATCCCCTTACATTTTCAAACATAAATGCTCTTGGTCTTAGTTCCCGCACGGCGCGGATTGCATCTGGAAACATATTGCGCTCATCCTTGGCGCCCTGATGCTTTCCACCCATCGAAAAAGGCTGGCAAGGGGGTCCGCCGGCGATGAGATCTATCGGAACTTTGATTGTATCAAAGTTAAAATTTCGAACATCGCTCTCGTGAAGCGGCCATCCGCGAAGTGGGGATACGCCAAGTTTCTGGTTTCCTCGAATCGTTGCGCAAGCATGCCGATTCCATTCGATCACGGCGGAGTGTTCAAAACCGCACTTGGCAACTCCCATGGCAAGTCCGCCAATACCCGCAAATAATTCAACCGAGTTCATACGGTGACCTCAATCAGAAAGCGTTCCATGCGCGACAGCACGGCGGAAGGTTTTTTGAGTTGGCATTCCCAGATAACCAGGACACGCCAACCCAATCTTCTCAGCTTTCTATGATTGGAAATATCTCTCGTTCGATTGCCGGTCAACTTAGGTTCCCAAAATTCCAACTTTGAACGTGGCATGCGGCAATTTTGACAACCCGGGGTGGCGGTGCCAAAAGCATTCGTGTACAAAGACGACGCATTTTAAGCCCTGAAAAACGAAGTCGGGAGAGCCCGGTAAGCGTCGGTCATGGGAAGTGAATTTTACGCCGACTTCACGCAATAACTTGCGAACGGCAATTTCGGGTTTTGTATTCTTGGCTTTTACCCTGCGCATTCGCTCACTGCGCGCCACTTTTGAAAGCGTGTCAATTCTAATTTTCATTAAGTCTCTTACAAAAATAGCGGCACCGCTAGCGCCGCTACTTTATTTGATGATGACGACTTGAACCACTTAAGTCAATGTCGACATAATTTCTTCGAGCGCTTTTCGAGGCGGGCGGATTTGATCGACGGGCAGAGTCGCCAGCGGAGCCTCCACTACATTTAACTGCTCACTGAACGGCCGGCGCGTTTTGTCCAGATAGAGCAGCCCGGTCAGGAAGAGCTGTTCGCGGCGGGATTTCTCGATGCTCATGACAGCGGCCTGGCGATCAGTGGGGTCGTAATCTTCGCCGATTTTGCGCAAACGCACGTGGGAACCATCGTGCAATTCTATGTCGCGGACTTCGCCGGCGGGGAGGTCAACGGGGGCTTGCGGTTCGAAGTGCTCGATGAAGTCGATATCGTGCAGTGCCAGTTCATGGTCCTTGGCGTACTTATAGGATTTTGTCGAACCTTCATGATTGTTGAACGTGACGCAGGGCGAGACGACGTCTAGGACAGCGGTTCCATTGTGGTGCATGGCCGCTTTCAGCAGAGCCAGAAGCTGCTTCATATCGGCCGAGAAAGACCGCGCCACGAACGTGCAACCCAGTTCGAGAGCCAACCCGCAGCAGTCGATCGGGATCATCTCATTGACGTCGCCTTTTTTGGATCCGGAACCCATGTCGGCGGTCGCTGAGAACTGGCCCTTGGTCAAGCCGTAAACCCCATTGTTTTCGATGATGTAAACAATCTTTGCGTTGCGCCGCACCATGTGCACGAACTGCCCCATGCCGATCGACGCCGTATCACCATCCCCCGACACACCGATGACGTTCAGCTTGTGATTGGCCAAATTGACACCGGTCGCCACAGCGGGCATGCGGCCGTGCACGGCATTGAAGCCATGCGCTTTGTTCAGGAAATAGGCCGGCGTTTTCGACGAGCAGCCAATGCCTGAAAGTTTGGCGACGGAGTGCGGTTGAATTCCCAGATCATAGCAGGCTTTGATGATCTGAGAAGTAATGGAATCGTGCCCGCACCCGGAACAGAGCGTGGACTCCGCGCCTTTGTAGGCGTCGATGGTCAGTCCGATGCGATTGGTCTTTTCGGGCCGCGGTGTTTGCGGCGGAGCGGGCGGAGGGCTAATGACGTCGGGCATCTCAACGGTCTCCTGTAATTCAGTCGTGCCTGTCCAGTGGCGGAGAGAAACTCTCCTGCAATTAAATTAGAGGCGCTCCTGCTTGACGATCTCGTCGATGATGGAACGCGCGTCGATCGGCAAGCCATTGTAGTGAAGAACGCTGCGCAATTTCGTGATCAGCTCCGGTGTGATATCCAGTTTCAAAAGCTGTAGCATCTGTGCATCGCGGTTCTGCTCGATGACGTAGATACGCTTCTTTTTCGCGATGAACTGTTCGATGGCTTCAGCGAACGGATAGGCGCGAATCCGCAGGTACTCCGTCTTGATCCCCAGCCCGGTCAACTGGTCGATGGCTTCCGGCATCGGCGAGTGCGTTGAACCGAACGCGATCAGGCCAATTTCGGCGGATTCATCACCGGTGACGAAGGGCTGCGGAACGTGCTTGCGCGCGGTCTCGAATTTTCGCGCCAGACGGTTGACGTTGTTGACGTAGTCATCCGGCTTTTCGCTGTACTGCGCTTTTTCGTTGTGGCCGCTGCCGCGCGTGAAATACGCCGCCATCGGGTGTTCGGTGCCGGGAAGCGTGCGGTAGGGAATGCCGTCGCCGTCCACGTCGCGGTAACGTTCGAACACTTTTCCGGCCTGCTTGAGCGTCTCCAACTGTTCGGCGTTGAGCACCTTGCCGCGCGAAATCGGTTTCTCGGGATAGCTGAACGGATCGGCCATCCAGTTGTTCATGCCGAGATCCAGATCGAGCATCACGAAGATAACGGTCTGGAATTGCTCCGAGAGTTCGAACGATTCAACGGACATTTCGTAGCATTCCTGAACCGAGCCGGGCAGCAGCATGATGTGCTTGGTGTCGCCATGGCTGGCAAAGGCGCACGAGAGCAGATCGCCCTGATACGTGCGGGTGGGTAGTCCGGTGGACGGCCCAACGCGCTGAACGTTCATGATCACCGCCGGAATTTCCGCATAGTACGACAGCCCGATGAACTCGTTCATCAAGCTGATTCCGGGCCCTGCCGTGGAGGTCATGGCGCGCGCGCCAGCCCATCCGGCGCCGAGGACGATGCCGAGACTGGCCAGTTCGTCTTCTGCCTGCACGATGGCGAAAGTGGCTTTGCCGGTCACTGGATCCATGCGGTATTTTCGGGCCAGCGGAATCAGAGACTCCACGAGGCTGGAGGAAGGCGTGATGGGGTACCAGCCGACAACGGTGCATCCGCCGAAAAGACAGCCGATGGCGGCAGCGGCGTTGCCTTCGATGATGATCTTGCCCGCTGTCTTATCCATGCGTTGGACGCGGAACTTTTCCAGCTTGGGAAGGTTCTCGCGGGCGTAATCCATGCCGGCTTTAGCTGCGAGCACATTGATGCCGACAGCCTTGGCCTTGCCCTTAAACTGTTTGGCGAGCGCTTTTTCGATCTCGGGGAATTCGATCTGGAGCAATTCGGCGAGAACGCCGACGTAGCACATATTCGCGAGAAGTTTGCGAATGCGCGCTTCCGTGTCGGGGATGGCGGCGGCCAACCGCGCGAATGGAATTTCGAAGAACATGACGTCGGTGCGCAGCTTATTCAAGCGCAGAGGCGCGTCATAAATGCAGACGGTGCCGGGATCGAGCGCCTTGACGTCATCGACCGCGGTCTCGGGATTCATGCACACGAGAATATCGATTTCTTTCTTTCGGCTGACGTAGCCGTCTTTGCTCGCGCGGATCGTGAACCAGGTAGGCAGTCCCTGAATATTGGAGGGAAACAGATTTTTGCCGCTGACGGGGATGCCCATCTGAAAGATGGATCGCATGAGAACATTGTTGGACGATTGACTGCCGGATCCGTTTGCCGTGGCAACTTGAATTGAGAAATCGTTGATGATTGGCAGAACAGCGGGTTTTTGCGCGGACTTGATCGGCTGAGCGGCCAGAGTACTACTCATGCTTGCACCCCCTTGAAAGATGCCCTGTAGGCAAGATCAAGTTTGAGCGGCTGCAAAGCGACCACTCCCCAACGCCTGACCTCGCAACAGAGTGAATGTTAGAGTGTTTCAAGATTGGTGCCACTTCTTTTTGAAGCGTGAATTCCGATTGAAGAATCGGTGAAACCGGCCACCGTCGGCGGAACGGGCGGGCGGCAGCATTCGGATTGCGGCTGAATGGCAAGGGCACCGCGACTCCACGGTAGGCCCGATCAGAGCAGAGTAGCCCGGCCGTGGGTGCCAGGATCACGACAGTGGACACTTCGTGATGCTCCAACGCAAGGCGACACGACTTGGATTTTAGCTCCGGTAAAATTGAACGAGCCTTGCCACCCGCCTTATAACCGTAATTAAAATTCGGGTGTCGCCGGCCGTACCGTTTCGTTATCAAGCCTGATGCTCTTTAACTCAAAGGGCACCCGGCGGTCAGTGATGTCTGCATACAATTCCAAGGCGATCTTGTAATCAGCCTTGACAGTCCCACGCATTAAAATTTCATACTTTATGCCATCGCGATCTGTTGACACTTCGTTAATATTTTCAATAGGAATCTCTTTGGACGATGAATCTATTACCTTAATAGATTTAATGAGCGCTCCTTTTTTGTTTCCGATATGTTGTAACACAATGGTTTTTTTACTTACCGCTAAAATATACAATTTCAGATCTTTTAATTCTGCAACGCTAACTTGTTTTCCCAGCCAATCTCTCGGACTTATCGAAACATTTTGGACTGCATTTGAGTCTCTTATTATCACGTATCCCTTTAATTTCTTGAGAGATCCGCAAGGTTGTGTTGGACTTCCAATTGGAAAACTAAGCGCACGCGAGACTTTATTGTCTGGAGTATTTTCGATCTTTTTATTCTTAGCCCAAGGCGCGATCGGCGCGCTAATCTGAATCCCCTTCTGCCAATCCGATTTTAGCACTTCACCACGATCCGTAATGACTTCTTCGACTACGAAACCACCATAAGACATCGCGGTGCTTTCCTTTGCGAAGATCAAATTAAGTGTCAGAATCAGATCATGAGCTTTTGGCTCTCCTTTGATAAAATCGTATCCTCTTCTTGAATCAAGAGAAAGAGGTTGAATTTCAACTAACGCCGGCGCTGTCAACGGATCAGGTTCTTGTAGAGCACTGATTTCGATATTGGTTACTTTCAATTCTTTGCACCATGCTTTAATATCTCTGCCATGGTCAAGACCTGATAATTTAGAAAGTGCATCTCCAACCAAGTCTGCCGCTTCAACGTCTCTCTTCGCAAGCGCCTCTTCCAGTAATTCGATGAATGATCGAGTCAGATTTTTAGCTTTATTTGTATTGCTTAAAGATAGTGCTGCTTGGGCACGAACCAATAATGTGTTTGCCTTATTATTAAAAATTTCTTGAATTTCAGCCGCGACCCCCGGCATATTAATTGATCGCTTCGATCCCATTAATTGCAACGCTAAATATCTTACATTTTTAGACGGACTTTTTTTGGCAACATCGAGCAGCAGCCGCTTCTGCGAGAAGGGAACAATGAAACTAGAATAGATACTCTTCATTGCATCGGCTCGAAAAATTTCATCTTCGTCCTCTGAATTTATAAGCTGCGCTAACATCAACAAAACTGTGGGAAGTTTCGCTTCTGATATAATATCAGGATGCAGCTGCTTCAGAGCAAATCGTCTTTCTTCGACTGCCTTGGTTTTGTCAGCAGCTATTGAAAGTGCAATATCAATCAGAGAGGGGTGTCTGGTGCTTTGCCATTTTTCCCACGCTTTAAAATGAGATTCTGGTTTAGAATGAGTGCATAGGTTGAGCAGTGAAGCTAATTGTTCAAGTTGGAGGGGCGGCAACGCATTCAGAAGTGGAATAAGTTCGTCGATATGCTCGTCTCTTAATGTTGCTGCTACATTTGTATTTATAATGGCGCGGATAACGGCGCTCCTTGTCTGAGTCGTGGTCGTCAAAAGTTTTGTTGTGAACGTCCGAGCTGCGTGGGAAGGTTGAAGGATGGCAAACAAATCTAAATATGCCGCAAGTGAAGTAGTTAACGAAATTAAAGGTAAGTCTGATGAACTATCAATCAAAGCAAAGGTTGAGGTTGCTAACTTTACTAAGTTTTGATCGTGCTCTTCGACATTCTTCGACGCGGGCAGCGCGGTACCCATCGCAAAATTAATCAAAACACTCGCTCGTTCTGGAGTGGCACTTCCATTCTTTACCAGCTGACAAAGTTCGTCCAACAACAGCGTCGAATACCCTTGGCGCATTAGGAGACCGCCGATTGGAGTTATTAATTCGGGATCAACGACGTTTAATTCTCTAGACAAGGCAACAGCGATATCTTTTGATAGTGTCACTTCGAATTGCGTGACAGCAAAGTTTTTGGCTTGGACCGATATATGCCGATCTTTTAATATTAATACGAGTCTACTACCGTCTATTTCTGCGCCCGAAGCCACAAACGCAAAAAAAATGAGGGAGCAAAGAAACCCGCGACTTACTTGAATTTTACCGTGTTTGTTTTGGCTTGAGACGAGCATCCGGTAGCTTCTCCCGTCGGAGTGAATCCAGCCACGGCAGTTAATACGACAGTATTACTGAATGGGCCGGGCTCTACACCAATAGCAAAATTGGTTTTAAACGAGTTGTTCTGTACAGGAATCGGCGGTCGTGGAGTTTGAGAAAGCATCGCCGCAGACGTAATAGCGACAGTTGCCGCGCCTGTGTCGGCATCGGACTTTGTAGATCCACCAATATCGACTATGACTGGTGTCCCTCCAGGAACAGGTGGTAAAAACTCGCCCTTTGCAATTTTTGCCTTAAACGAATTGATCCTTACTTCGCACTTGAAAAGTCTCACTGTCGGAATAGCAAAGTTTTGAGCGCATATTCCCGCTCCTGAATCAGGATAAGATCCCGTAGCAAACAACCGTACTTCTGATCGACGCTTTTTTATCGAAGTTGGCTCAAAACCGGCTGTACTAATCGTAAACGGTCCAGCTTCGCCTAAAACTAAAACTGGGGCAGATTCATGGACGACCTTGTTCGTGACGTTTCCCTCTTTATCAGTTTCGAATTGCCGCCCGAAAACAATCATAGCAAACGTTCCGGTAGCGACACAGTTACCGGTGGGGACATGCGTTAAGTTTCCGGTGATATTCTCACCAACTGGGACTCGAACTGCATCGACGCCTATGATGATTCCATCCATAGCAGCTTCGACAGGTGAAGAAAATAAAAACACAAGACCTAAAGTGAAAATCAAGTGTCGTGGCATTATTCCCCGTCTTTTACGATAATTAATATGGATTCGAAAGGCAATTTACTCGTCACCGATCCCTGGTCAAGAAAAATATTTTGCAAATCCTCTCGGCGTCTTCGGGGGGGCCGTGGGCAATCGGCTGTTTTATTACTCCTTGCTGAGGCGGCGTGCTCATTATAGTGTCGAAGGCAAGAGCAAGTAAGGCACCATGGTTTCGGGCGCTTGGCGGGTGGCATGGTCGATTCCACAATTAACTTCCCCAGCCGTGTCGCCCCCCGCCGTTGGGTGCCACGATCACGAAGTGTCGTGCCAAGCACGCGAAAGACGATTGCGCAAACATTTCTAAACGTCAAAATCACGGCATGGCGCGCACCGAGTTCATCTATAAACGTGTCAAGCGTCACGACATTGCCGGCCACGTCCACTTTATCACCTTTTCGTGTTACCGCCGGTTGCCGTTATTGAGCAATGACGTCTGGCGAAGCTGGCTTTGCGACAGCGCGCGCGGCCTGCGAGGAACGCCGCGTTGCGTTCTGGGCTTATGTGTTCATGCCAAAGCATATCCATTTGCTGGCGCGGTCGTGCCGCGAAAAATACCGCATCTCCGATTTTCTTTACGGTGTTAAAAAGCCTTTTGCGGAACGCGTGGTAAGCGCGTTTAAAGGAGAGTCAAGCGCCGCTTCTCGACAAACTGAAAGTTGTGGAAAGGGCGAACAGGCTACCGTTTCTGGCAGGCGGGCGGCGGACACGATCTCAATATCTGGACACTGAAAAAGGCAATTGAAAAGGCGCGGTATTGCCACTCCAACCCCGTTAAGCGGGGACTGGTTAAGTCGCCGGAACAATGGCGCTGTTCAAGTTTTCGCTGGCTGTAACTGGGGAAAACCGACGACGAACCGCTGGCGCTTGATGCGTGGGACGAGGCGCTCCGCGAATCGTGAGTCGCTCCGGCACGACACTTCGTGATCGTGGCACCCAACGGCAGGGGCGACACGGCTTGGGAAATCAACTGTGAAGGCGAGCGTTGCCACCCTGCACATCACCAAGATAAAACAAACGGGCTCGCCACTCCCGCGACGGCGGCGCCGGTTAGCGTGCAGCAGAGATTCACGGCGCCTTTGCCGACGCCGGGCCAGCGGTCCTCGATCGTTGCGCCGAGAAAACTGTCGAGCAGCGTTCCGGCCATTCCGGAGAAGAAAAGTATGGCGGCAAACAGCACCTCGGGCGAACGCGGCGGGCCGCTCAATGCAAAAAAGCCGCTCAGCCAAGCCACACCGGCGACGAGCAGGCTCGCCCCGGCGGCGGCGGCCAGTCCCAGTCTGCTGATGGCTCCGTTGGTGCCGTGAGGCACTTCCTTTCGGGTGGTGATCAGGACAGGGGGCGTGTCTGAAAGCGCGCCGATTTCGGAACTGGCGGTGTCGGCGAGCGCCGCGGCGAGGGCACCCGCGAAGGCCATCAGAAAAGCCGAATTTCCGCCCGATGCCGGATAAGCCAGACAGGCCAGCGCGGGAACCAGAAGATTCGCGGCCACGTTGCTGATGCCGCGTTTGCCTTCTCGCGGTTCGGCGGTTCCGATGGCTGTTTTTCTGGCGTAACCGACTTTGCTGAGGCCGCTGCCGACGGCGACGAAAATCAGGAATAATAAATAGCCGGGCCAGAGCGTGTAAAAGTAAACGAGAACGCCGAATGCCACGCCCAGCAGCGTGCCGGGAAGATCCGCCACGCGCAGCGCAAGCACGGTGAATCCCAGCGCGGCATTAAGAGCCAGTGCGTGCAGAAAGACCTCCGGCTGAACGTGCGTGCGCGCCGGCAGATCGCGTGTGGAAAAGCTCAAGAAACCAGCCGCCAGCCAGAGCAGGCACGCGACGCCGATCGGAACGCGCAGGTTGTCATCGAACGGGCCGTCCAGGCT
>Ga0163155_10002424_pt1 | contig 20848 bp, 20 predicted proteins | sample OliLakLV19SP4G1_FD_148611 | JGI IMG/M metagenome (GOLD analysis project Ga0163155, IMG submission 148611) | Freshwater microbial mat bacterial communities from Lake Vanda, McMurdo Dry Valleys, Antarctica - Oligotrophic Lake LV.19.SP4.G1 | ecosystem: Environmental > Aquatic > Freshwater > Lake >... | reverse complement strand
CGCCTAAATAAGCTGAGCGGCTGGCGCTCAAACCACCGTCGATACCTTGAGCGCGGCGCAAACCAAACTCTAGAACTTCTTTGCCCTGGGCAGCTAACTTTAGTCTGGCCGCTTTTGTGGCAATCAATGTCTGAAAATTGATGATATTAAGCAAAGCGGTTTCGAGCAATTGGCAGTGAATGATGGGGCCTCTAACGCGCACCAATGGCTCGTGGGCAAAAACAACTTCACCTTCGGCAACGGCATCGATATCGAGAGTCAATTTTAAATCGCGCAGATAATCAAGAAATTCCGCGCTGAAAAGCGGCTTGTGATCAGAGCCTTGAAGCTCAGCCAGAAATTGCAAATCTGCTTGTTCGAAACGAAAATGTTCAACAAAATCAATTAAGTCAGAAAGTCCGCCGGCCACAGCAAAGCCACCATTAAAGGGGTTCTTGCGAAATGACATATGAAAAACCGCTTCCTTGCTCATGGTGCCGGTGGCAAAATAACCGTAAGCCATGGTCAGTTGATAGAGATCAGTCAGAGTTGAAAGAGCGACCCGGTAGCGTGCGCTTGGCCGACCGGCCTGTTTGTCATTGAGGGCTGCGGAAGCTGGGGAAATAATTTCTGTCAAAATAGACGCCTTTTTTTAGACAATTTTTTGAACTAAATCAAAGTGGTAAACGTTTATATAAATGTTGGCTGTTTAAAAGTTTACTCCTACCATCGGCATGCTTGTGAAAATAGTCATCATTGTCGCTATTTGCGGCTTCGTTTCAATCTCTTCAGCTTATTTAGCTTCACCGGCAGCCTCAGCTGAGAACCTGGGGGCACCCCTGCTGTTTCAACCCAGCCAATATTCGGGCGCCGAGGCCAGTGGCCGCCATGTGACCTATAAATATGAGGGCAATCTGGTTTCGCGTAAGTTTCATCAGCCCAATTGTCCTTACACACTAATGATGTCGAGGTCCAGAAAGGTTTATTTACCCACGATCAAACTGGCGCGGGCGCAAGGCTATAAAGCCTGTCGTTTTTGCCTTCCGGCCGCCAGTCGCACGGTACACGCCTATTTGATCAAAGCCCCAGACGCCGGTGAGTACGAAAATAGCAATAGCGATATACACCATGACATTTCAAGATGAGAAGACCTTGGAGATATCCTCGCTTAGCAGTAAAAGGGCGCGCCGGTCTGTGGTATAACCGAATCTGAGGGACGGTTACTAACGAGCTATACCTATGACTTTTCAACTTCTGGAACAGGACATGGCCAATGCAATTGGTTTTGTCATGGACCGCACAGTAGATCCACCGAAATTCCTGGCCCAGGGTTTTCTGATATCTAAGAGCAGATTCGTCACCACCGCCGGTAACGTGTTTCATTACACTGACGCCCCATGGGCGCTGACAATTTATTTCCCCCATCCGGACATTACGATGGGTGTCAAAACTCTCAGTTTGCACAACGATTTTGACAAAGTGCAAGCACGGGCGCAGTATCTCGCCCAGACAAACTCTCCTGGCGAACTTTTGCCATTCCTGGCCAATGACATGGCCCTTATGGTGGTGGACGGCAATGTGCCCGAGCTCATGCCTGAGAAAGTAGCCGAACTCGGTCGTGCCCTTTCACTGCCATTCAAAAAAGATGGGGTAGAGTCGTCAGGCAACATCCGCGGTCAGGAATTCTTGCAAGTCCTCAACACTCTTTTAGAGCAAAAACGTTCCGGACTGCTCACCTTGATTGACGCTCGCAATATACCTGTTGCTCGACTGCAGTTGGCCAATGGTGCCATTCCTCTGGTTTATTATCGCCAGCCTGAATTATTGCCTGCTTACGCATTTTTTGAACTGGTTAGCAAGAAACCAGCCTTTGGATTTACTTTTGAACCTGAAGGCACTTTCCCTTGGCCCGATGTAGCGCCGATTAACGCCCCTGCCGAGCGCTTAGTCTGGGAAGGCATGCGCCGCGCCAATGAACTCGATAGTGTCTATGACCAACTGGGCGGCAGAGAAGCTCGCTACCAGCGAGTGGTACAGTCTTATGATCCTTCGACATCATCAGAAGAAATTCGCTGGATGGTCAGTCGTTTATGGGAAGCCATGGACGGATTTCTCACTCTGGAAAAATTAGCAGAGCGAGTAGGCTCTGATAGTTTCACCGTGCTTGTAGCGGTGCGTGAACTGGTTAACCGAGGTGTCGCCTCACAAATCAATAAGCGCACGCCTTTCCATTGCAACGGCACTGTGGGCCCGCCTTTGACTTCACACACCGATTTTGAAGTGCATAACTGGGACAACCTGCAGTGTTTTTATCTTGATCCGCTTTCGGGCAAACCAATCTGGTTGCAAGGCAACTATTTCGGCAGTGCCAGCGCCGCTCAGCCTAAAAATATGTTGCACACCGTGCCGGTTCCGCCAGATAATGCCGGCGCCTTGGTTTGCAAAGACTATAAGTTAATCGGCTTACATAGCGGCCCCCAGACAGTAAAATCTGGCATGCCTGCACCACCGGTGAAGTGCTACCAATTTATGTGGATGGGTGCGCTACTCGATATGAGCAGCAAAAAAATGCGCTCCACCACAGATATAGAAAATGATGATGGCCTGGGTGGCCTGCGCACCAAACTCGATGCTGACGTAGTAGCCGCCTCTCAGCCTGAAGGCGGCAGCGAGCGCATTGCTTGCCCGGTTTGCTTTACTCAAAATTTCGCTTACGGCCCTTGCACCAATTGCGGCAATATCATCGATGCGCCGCCTCCTGAGCCAGATACAAGCTCGGTTAAAGGCAAGGCCTCGGCTGCCGTTAAGGTAATGCAAAAGAAAACCGGCTTGACCAAAAAGCAACTAATCATTGCTGCTTCAGTGCTGGTGCCGCTTTTCCTTATTACGTTGCTGAATTTACCTAAGCCACCGGCGGTAGTGACTAAAGATCCTACTCAACCGGGCACCACCACCGGTACTTCTGTTCCGGGTCATCCCAATTCCGAAAAAGCAACCGAACTGGCTGTTAAATCGGCTGGTTTCAAAGTCAATCCAATTAACGACCACTGGTATGAAGACACCAGCGAAATTACCAAGCCTAATCCGAGCTTTGGTATCTACTCCAACCTGGCCAACCAGAAAATTATCTTGACCGAATTCGGCGACACATCGCCGGTGAATAATTTGGCTGCTTTTGTCGGCAAACCACCATATACAGATGTGAAATCTGCTGAAGGTCGCGAGCCGATTGTCCAGCAAGGGAAACAGGTGCTTGGTGAAGGCACTCTCAACTGGATTATCATGCACGGCCCCAACAAGGATGGCGATGACAAAAAAGTCTTACTGGCTTCCTTCTTATCGATCATTCCAGGCAAATCATTCCTGGTTGTCGGCCAGCCGCTCAGTTTAGAAAGCAGCATGAAGTCTTATGATCCAAAGGTTGCCATTGCCGTAATCGATCAGTTGGCTTCAGACCGAACCACTCTAGCTGCGCAAGACGATGATGCCGATGCAGACGAAGTCGATGAAGACGGCGCACCGGCTAAAGAGGCATCAGACGCTGAAATCACAGCTTTCTATGCGCAGGTTAAAGACGCTATTAAAGAAAAACTGGTTTTGCCTGAATTTGCTCAACAAGAGTTGAAGAAAGAAAAAGGCAAACGCAAGAAGTGGAAAATCAGACTTACTGTGGGCGTAGACGCTGACGGCAACGTTAAGCGACTGGAAAAACAAGCTCTAGTGGAAGAAGATCAAGAAAAAATCTCGAGCGCTCTGCAAAGAGCTGTAAACGCTGCAGCACCATTCAAAAAAGTGCCGCACACGAAAAAGCCTGAGTTGATTTTCCTGGTTAAACTATCTGCCGACAAAGTCAAGGTTGAAGTACCCGAGAGCGATACCGGTCTTTAGCCTAGCTATAAAACTTGAATCTCGGAGCCAGGAAAATAGTGGCTGAGAATCTGGCGATAGTTTTGGCCGGCCCGGGCAAAACCCTGGGCACCGGTTTGTTGCAGACCGACACCGTGACCAAAACCAAGGCCGAAGATAGTCAGATTATTTAGTAATCCCAGCTTGTCTTCACCCTGCTCAAAAAAAATGCGGGCACTACTCAGCCGGGCCAGTTTCACATCGGCATTGGCAAAAGCTTTGCGAATAACAAGCTCTTTGCTGACGTGCCAATCACCGCTGCTGGTCTTTATTTTTAAAGTGATGGCAACGCCCGAAACACCACGTTTTAAAACTTCAAAGCCTTGAATATGACCGAATTCGCGCGATTTTGGCGGCACCACATATGGTGCAGTATCGGCAGTGGCCGCTAACTTCTCCACCACATGATGCATGTGCGCTTCCAGAGCGTCGGCAGATAAGTGCACTTTCCAGTGAAATTTTGGTGTCCAGCTGTCGGCCGAAATCTGCTCGTGCTTGACGGCCACTGCATTATACAGGTAGCGCAAAAATGCTTCAGAACCGGCCGGCACTGCAAATTTACCTTCCGCCACGCCTTTTAAATATGGCAGTGGTGCCGGTGGGAAAGCACCGCTTTGCGGATCGGAAAAACAATTTTCATAATTTTCAGTATGGCCGCCGGCATTCGAACTAAAGAGAGCCAGCAGCGGCTCCCCATTGTAAGCGAGCACCTGACCGGCAGTGGCAACTACTGCATGCTCGATGCGTGGGTCGATGGCACCGAGTCCGGCAAAATACTGGCAGCAAAGAAACGAATCGCACACATTGGTTTGATCTAAATCGTGAGGCAATCTTGGTTTAAGAGCATAAGTGCGCGCCGCCAGAGCCTGGCACTTGAGCGCCTCAGGGTGATAACTGGCCGGCATTTCGGCTTCGAGTACACCACGCAGATATTGGTCAAGGCCAACTTGCAGTGATACTCGCAACTTGCCTTTCAAATTAGCAACGCGAATTTTGCCCAGGTAGCTTGGATGAGCGCTTTTACCACCGGCGCGTTTAATCGAAGCTACGGTAATGGCACTGCGGGCAGAAAAAATCAGCTGATTGTCTTTTGTTTGAAAACTGCCGCCGGGCCACGAAACTGCCAGGCCAGCACCTTGAAGCTTGAGCTTTAAAGGCAAGCTCGTCGGCACAAAGCCATGCCCTCCTGCAGAGCCGGAAGAATCTATGGCCAGAGCGGCAGCCTGAAGTTCAACTTCTCTGTGGTTCAGAGTAGTGAGATCTGAATTTGATAGCGCGACCCAGATTTGCATTGACTTACATTGACATCAAATCGGGTTTTAAAAGTGGCGGAGCAGGAGGGACTCGAACCCCCAACCCCTTTCGGGGCAGCCGCTTTCAAGGCGGTGTCTTCATCCAGCCAGGTCTACTCCACATATGACGGCTTAGCTGATAGTTGTTATTCTACAATATCCACGCCATTAAAATATCCAGGCGTTAAGGTAGTCAACGCTTCACGCCCACGGCTGCCAAGTGAAATTGAATAAAATGAAAAATCCGGCGGAACAACCTAAGAATAAAAATCAAGATCGCCTTGATCAAATTTTAGTAGGCCGCAATTTATTTCCTTCTCGAGAAAGCGCCCGCACTGCCATTATGGATGGTGGCATACTGGTCAACGGCGCGAAGCTAACAAAACCCGGTCAGGCAGTCAATATTGATGCCAATATAGAAGTGGTGGCAAGTTATGTGCGCTGCCTTTATGTCAGCCGTGGCGGTTTAAAATTAGAAAAAGCATTGCAGCATTTTGCCATCGCCGTAAGTGGGCGAACCTGCCTCGATGCCGGTGCTTCTACCGGTGGTTTTACTGATTGTTTACTAAAAGCCGGTGCCGCTTTTGTTTATGCTGTCGATGTTGGTTATGGACAGCTAGACTGGTCTTTGCGCAGTGATGAGCGGGTGCTCACTGTAGAGCGCACCAATATTCGCTTTCTTACAGCAGAAAAACTTTATGGCGACGCGCCGGGCAAAGTAAAAGCCACTCTTGCTGTAGCCGACGTCTCATTCATTTCAGTGACCAAAATTCTCGACTCAGTAATAAGTTTGCTCAGTGAGCAAGAGAAAGAATTGGTACTGCTCATAAAACCGCAGTTTGAAGCCGGTCGGGAAAAAGTAGGCAAAGGTGGCGTTGTGCGCGAGCCCGCTGTGCACGTTGAAGTTTTGCAAACAGTGATGGATTTTGGCAAAAGGCAAAATTTGAAAATTTGCGGTCTGACTTATTCACCTCTGAAAGGTCCATCAGGCAATATCGAATATTTGCTCTGGCTCAAAAACAACGGTGCCGAGCAACAGGTTTCGGCCCAGGCAACCGTTGCCGAAGCCTTTGCCACTTTATAAAATCACGGCGATTTCCTTGAAATCTTCCACCATGGTAAGAAAATCAGCCACGGTTTCTGCGGCGCCTGCGCCGCTATGGCTGCAGGCAAGAGCAATGAGCTCACCATAAGTGATGGCCGCATTAGCCATAATTACCTGCACTAAAATATAGGCAAGCTCGCTCAGATCAACGTAGCGCGCTTCGTGATCACCGCTGCGCAAAGCCAGAACCCAAGATGGTTGCACTTTTTGCCGGCGAGGCAGTTTTTCGTCGTGTTCAATTTTGCCGACGATTTCACCGATGGGATATTTGTAAGCGCGGGCGATTAGTGTGGGATTAAGCTGCGGCACAGAGCCGGCAAAAACCTGCAAGTCTGAAAGTAGATATTGGACATCTGCGGTAGAGGAGGCTGCCGCTACGTTGACTTCGCTATTTGATTCCATTGCTTCCAGTTCAATCCATTCGTAGTCGGCCAGTTCGGGCAGGAATGGATGCTTTAGCCTGTAAGCTTCAGTGGACTGATGTTCAGATAGAAATTGCGAAAACTGGCTCGCTGCCTGATTGAGATTAAAATGCGCCGGAGGCATGGTTTCCATATAATTGTGCACGGTGGCATTAAAATGCTTGCCCAAGATTTTTTTGCAATGAGGATAAATGGAAGCCATCAAATCGAGCCGTCCAAGCTCTATCAACGAAGCGTAGAGCTTCACCCCGCGCACATCAATGTGTTTAACCAGAGACGGATGAATACCATCCTGGACAGTTTCACCGGCAAGAAAATTTTCGCGCTTAGACCGGCGAGTCCAGAGCAATGTCAGAGCTAATTCGATATCACGTAAGCTTGGCGCTTCCACTGTTCACTTCTTTTTCTTCTTCTTTCTTTTACTTTAAGCGCAAGCGGCAATGCTGGGTCGCACTCGCATGACGATATCGCGAATTTGTGCCAGCTCAGCCAGTATTTCGCTGAACTGCGGATAATTCTGATCGCGCTCAAGCATGATTGCTTTTACGTCTGTGCGTTTGAGCACATATTCGAGCAGTTCGAAAACAGGTTCGATTACAGGTGCGCCGTGAGTATCGATTAACAACTCATCGCCATGACTGTGACCGGCCACGTGAATTTGCACCGTGCGCTCCAGGGGCAATCTGTCTAGATAACGATAGGGATCGAAATTGTGATTGACCGAATTGACATAGACATTGTTGACGTCGAGAAGCAAACCGCAGTCGGCTTTTTCAAGCACCTGAGCGAGAAAATCAACTTCTTCCATTTGATCGCCGGGCATTTCCATATAGTAGGAAATGTTCTCCAGTAGAAAAGGGCGACCGACAACATGCTGGGCTGTCTTGACTCTTTTGACCACATGCTTGAGAGCCTCGGCCGAGAGCGGCAGAGGCAGGAGATCGTGTAGATAGGAATTTTCAATGGAAGTAAAACAGAGGTGATCGCTCCACCAGGGAGCATCAATTTTATTGAGCAGGCGCGAGATGGAGCTCAAATAATCCTGGCTCAGCTCATCAGTGCTGCCTATGGAAAGGTTGACACCATGTGTCACCAGTGGAAACTTTTCAAGTGCGTCATCGAGACGCTGGCGGGTCTTGCCGCCCAGGTCCATATAATTTTCGGGTACTAGCTCGAGCCAATCGATGGCATCTTTATTGACCATAGTCTCAGCGGCTAACTCACGCCTTAAACCAAGCCCAACACCAAGGTTAGGCATTTGTTTTTTGGCGGTGAGAAAGCCGCTAGACATTTTTATGGTTCCTAAAAAAAATTCAGTCAGCAGGCCGGCCCGCTGACTAGTGAATCTTACTTAGTTTCTTTTGTTTCTTTTACTTCTTTAGTTTCTTTGGTCTCTTTGCTGGTTTTGCAAGATCCTTCTTTGCCTTTGCAAGAAGCATCTTTGCCTTTTTCTTTGCACTCTTTAGCGCAATCTCTGTCTTTCTTGGAGACTTTGATTTTCTTTTCAGTTTTTACAGTTTTTTCTGTTTTAACTGTGTCTTTGTCAGTGGTTGTTGGTTCGTCAGCAGCGCGAACTGCTCCGTTTACGGTAAGACCGAGAACTGCTACGAGAGCTGCTGCTAATTGAGTCTTCTGCATTTAGACCTCCAGAAGTGAATGTGTACATTGAAGACTTCCCAAAACACTGTCTGAGTAAGTACATCAACATGTGGGTCATGCTAGTACAAACTGATTAAAAGCAGTACTTGCGGAGGTTATGAGTATGTAAGAGACGGTATAGCTCGACTATAGCGAGGTTGCGGGGTGCAACGTATCTTAATGAACGGGCGACTTGTCAACAGCTCGAGCAAGTTTTAGCGTCAATCAGCGCTCAGGTAAGAATTATTATTTATCCTGTCTCTTATATCTAGTAAGCTTAGGAACGATTTCACTCACTTACTAAAACCATACTGATGACCCAGACAACGATTCACACCTATTTTCAGCAAATTTTTGAAGACTGGGTAGAGGCCGGACGTTTTCCCGAATCTACGGTAGAGGCCTGCACGCCTACTCTAGCCAGCAAACTGGGCATACCAGCAGAAAAGTTTTCTTTCGATTCTTTTGTGCACTCAAGCCAGACTCCTGAATGGACCTTGAAGCCACTGAATTTTGGCACCGAGTTGGAAGGCTCGCTCTTTATCTATCTGCCGGCCCATTGGTCTGGTTTTGAAAAACTCGATAATGCCATTCAAGTCTCCGATAGCGGTTTCGTTCGTCAGACTATCTATTTGCTCGACAAAAATTCCTGGCGTGAAACTTTACCTGACTTTTTCAAGCAAGGCGAAGTCAGTGCTTTTGTTTACTACTTGATACAACCACCGTCTTATCATCAGTGGATCTGTTGCGTCGAGCAAGACCAGCGCGTTTGGGTCTACGGATTTTATTCCACCGAAGACAAAGTGCTGGTTACCAAAGCTGATGCCTCGGACAAAGCCCTGCTGGAAGTTCAATTAATCTCGCTTATCAATTCAAATCCGTTTTACGGTTTTGTTAAAACACCCTGAGAAGTTGATCAATAACACTGTCCTGAATTTTCTCTATCTTCATGGTTTTGCTTCGTCGCCGGCTTCGCGCAAAGCAAAATTTTTCCAGGGGAAAATTGAAGGCGAGAGCTGGCGATATATTGCTCCCGATTTGAACGTGCCGACTTTTGAGCAACTCTCAATGGCCAGCCAAATTGAGTTGGCACAGGCCTCGGCCGGGCAGTTTGGGCCCGGTCCACTAATACTGGTAGGTTCCAGCATGGGTGGACTTTTAGCGGCTCTGCTGGAAGGCAAAATTGCCAATGTGGCGGCTTTGATATTGCTTGCTCCAGGTTTCGGTATCACTAGAAGGTGGCCTCAGATAATTGGTGGTGAGGGCATGGACGCCTGGCAAGAAACCGGGGCCAGACAATTTTTTCACTATGGTGCGAACGCTGAGAAGGCTTTGCATTTTACCTTTACTCACGAGCTGCAAAAGATTCAGACAGAAAACTTCCAGGTCAACACACCCACCATTGTCTTTCACGGCGTCAACGATGAAACTGTTCCGCTAGAGCATTCTAAAGTCTTCGCTGCAGCAAATGAAAAACTGGTTGAGCTGGTGCAATTGAATGATAACCATGAGCTTGCGCAGGCCCTCGATCAAATCTGGCACGACAGTATGACTTTCTTGCAAAAACACAATATTGCCCCTCGCACTGCCAGCGATACTAGCCATCGTTAAAGCCGTGCCTTAGATTACAGGCAATTTATCAGACTCGTTTCTATAGCAAAGAAAAAGGCCTCGGCGAACCGAGACCTTTTTTAACTGTTCAATTAACTACTGAGTCAATCGCTCAATTATTCGCCCATTCCACTGCTATCTTCGCCCATTACTGGGGTTGAAGCGGCTTTAGTGCGCTTAGCGCCTGCGCGTTTCGCTGGCTTCTTAGCGCCGGCTTTTTTAGCTGGAGCTTTTTTTGCGGCAGCTTTCTTAGGAGCTGCTTTTTTGGCTGTAGCTTTCTTAGGAGCTGCTTTTTTGGTTGCAGTCTTTTTGGCTGTAGCTTTTTTAGGAGCTGCTTTTTTAGCGGTAGCTTTCTTAGGAGCTGCTTTTTTGGCAACGGCTTTTTTAGGAGCAGCTTTCTTAGCTACAGCTTTTTTAGCAGTAGATTTTTTAGGAGCTGCTTTTTTAGCGGTAGCTTTTTTAGGAGCAGCCTTTTGGGTTGCTTTCTTAGCAGCAGCCTTTTTAGGCTTAGCTGCTGAACCGGTTGACTCTTCAGCCATAGCGGCAGCAGGAGAGATCTTTGCTCTCTTAGTGGACTTTTTCTTGGTTGGCTTGGTTGCCATGTATTTTTCCTCCCTTGGAAATCAATCAGGTGGGCAGGAACTTTCACAGACACAAGCCGGAAAATAGTTCCTAATTGAAGCGGGCGATCTAGGCGATATCTTATGAACTACTAAAGTGATTCAAGTTGAGGCTTTTAGTTATTGCTTCAATTGTTTCTCAGGTCGGTCATTCAAATTTATCGTTTCGGTCTCGCGCTTAGTACCACCTTTTTTTTTCGTAGAGCAATCACTTTTAAAAAGTGACACTCAATTACCTTTACACCACACGTGCCATAGATTACATTCGAATGGAATAAATTGCAATATATATATCTTCTCTTCTATGCCTATCGCTTAAGGCAGTGGTGACAGATCGCGGGCGAATTACCGGCGATACCACTTCCGAAAAACCGCATGATTAGCCGGTTTATATAGTGCCACTAGCAATAGTGGTACCACTTCAATCTGCTCTTTTGAGCGCAAAAAATATTTTTTTCAGTTCTGTCACAAAAAATGGTTCAAGAGGTTTTTCAGCTGTGAAATTGAAAATTTCAGATTGGAGGCGACATCTTGCATCGACTGAAATTTTGAATTTTCTGCGGCCGCGAATTATCAACAAAATCGATCATGAGATCGATCGATACCACTTCCGGTATCGATTAGTTATCAAGCGCGAGAGGCTTTTCACAAGCTCTGTGGCAGAGCTTTAGCGTGCTTCGATAGCAAATTTGCAAGGGCGACGAAATCATCGCCCAACTGTCGAGTCATCAGGCAGATTAGAGAATGCGTGTCGCGCCGACAAAACCAAAGGCCGATCTAAAAGCTTCGCCCTGGATTTCTTTCAGTTCATGAAAATCAATAACGTCGGCATCGATCAGACGTTCATACTCGCCAGGTAGAGTGCAGGGTGATGGATTTCTACCCGGATTGTCCGTGCACACCGCGATGGCCACGCCAGCCTCTCTACATCGCTGAAAAACTATCTTCAGCTCCGAGAAATCTTTCAGAACACCAGTTTGTTTGTAACTGGTCGGACACACTTCCAGAGTGATCTGACGCTTCGACAGTTCTTTGAGCATGCTCGGTTTTTGCAAAGGAATGTGAATGCCGTGACCGATTCGATCGAGGTGAGCGAAGTAGCGAGGATCGACATTATCAATTCCGGTCTCACCAAGGTGGCAAGTAGTCTTGAGACCAGAGGCTCGTGCTCGAGCCATCAGTCTGATCCACTCTTCGGTCTTCTCCGTATTTATTTCCGGACCGGCCAGATCGACTCCCACCACCGGACCAAGATTATCCATTGCTACTTTGAGAATGGCTTCATTGATCTTCAAAGGTAGTCTTCGATCAAAACAGAGAATCTGCTTGACGGTAATGGGATATTCGACCGGACGCAAGTTCATGGTAATTACTTCGACGATCAGATTCATCTGAGCCAGACGTTTTGCCGGCGTCAGTTTATGGTCAGTACGAAAATAAGGGTTGTAACGCAATTCAAGATATTGCAAATTTTCGAAAGTGTAAGCGCCGCGACAAAGACGTAAACAAAAATACGGCAAGTGTTCAAGACTTTGCAGTTCTTCCACCAGAGAGTGAATTTTGACGAACTCTTCCAGTGTGCGACATGGTCGCGTGAACCAGTTGTAAAAACCATCATAGTCGGGGAAATAACTGAGCACTGCATGATCAGTTCGCTGCAGAAACTTGTAAATGATCCGAGGATGCAGTGCTCCACCAAGGTGCCTGTGAAGATCCGCATATAGAGCCATGTATGAGCCGCCTTTGAAGTTTCCGCTAATAATTTTTGATTATCATCGAGCTGGGTAAATAGCTTTTGTAGGAGTTGTCGCAACAGCAACTACAATTATTTTCTATTCCATACCTTATATATAGAATTTCAAACTCCCCTGTCAAAAATCTCAATATTATCGATGAATCTATCTCCCACACAACTGAAAAAATTGTTTGTAGTTTTACTGACGACCATAGTGTCTTCAACCACAACATTATGCCCGGTGTGGGCTGACGGAGATCCTATCGTGGTGATGCAAACCACCAAAGGTCGCATTGTCATTCGAGTATTTCGCAATATGGTTCCCAACACTGCCAATAATTTTCTCGATCTGGTCTCACGCGGTTACTACAACGGCAAACTCTTTCACCGGGTGGAAGGTTGGGTTGTGCAGGGCGGCTGCCCTTTCGGCAATGGTACCGGTGATTACACCGAACCAGACACAGGACAGAAGCGCTACATTCGCCTTGAAATCAACCGCAATCTGAACCACAACGCCCCTGGTGTTGTCGCTATGGCTAGAGGTCAAAGTCGTGATTCGGCCAGCTGTCAGTTTTACATTTTAAAAAAATCAATGCCGCAATTGAACGGCCAGTACGCAGTTTTCGGAGGCGTCGTGGATGGCCTGGCCAACATTTACCGCATCGGCCCCGGTGACAGAATTATCTCGGCACAGATTGCGAACATGCAACGTCGCCAACCGGCAGCCTCTTCTGAATCGGATCAGTCGAGCTCAAGCTCTGGTTCGGGTTCTGCTTCTGGCTCAAGCGGATCCGGCACCGGCGCATCCACTGGCGAACCACCCAGCGGCGCTTCCGGTTTTTAACTGAACATACGGGCAATATAAGCAGCATTGCCTGCCTGGTCAGTAAGTCGACCGTCTTTCATAATGCTTATCGATTCTAACCAGGCTTCGAATTCAGGAGCCGGACGGAGATTATTGATTTCGCGCAGTGAAGCGATATCGTGGAAGCTTGTGGTCTGATAAGAGAGCATCACATCGTCGCCCATGGGCACGCCCATAAAATAATTGACGCCCGCAGCGGTAAGCAGAATCGTCAAATTTTCCAGATCATTTTGATCGGCGTTCATATGGTTTGTGTAGCAAGCATCAACACCCATAGGCAAACCGAGCAATTTTGCCATGAAATGATCTTCAAGACCGGCGCGAATCATTTGCCTGCCGTCAGCCAGATATTCCGGACCAATGAACCCAACCACGTCATTAACCAGAAACGGATTGAAACATCTGGCCAGGGCGTAACAGCGAGCCTCCATAGTGACTTGATCGGCTCCGTAGTGCGAGAGCGACGAAAGTTCAGAACCCTGACCGGTTTCGAAATACATGAAAGGCATGGTCCCTGAAATATTCTTTTTGCCGAGCACTATCGCTTCTCTCAGGGTCTCCAGGTTGATGCCAAAAGCAGTGTTGCCTTTTTCGCTGCCGGCGATGCTTTGAAAAATCAGTCCCGCCGGAGCTCCTCTTTCTATAGCTTTCATCTGTGTGGTGATGTGCGAGAGAATGCAATTTTGCGTGGGAATTTGTAGCCGATCAATAATCTTGGCGGTTTCGTGCAACAAACGGCCAACAGTATCAGCACTGTCATAAACTGGATTTATGCCAATAACCGCATCACCCACTCCATAAGACAAACCTTCAAAAATTGAAGCTTTGATTCCTTCAATAGAATCATTGGGATGATTAGGTTGCAGACGCGAAGCAAGCCTGCCACTCAACCCCAGAGTGGTCTTCGCTTTAACAATTACCTGGCATTTTTTGCCTGCCAGAATCAAATCCATATTAGACATCAACTTAGTGACCGCAGCCACCATTTCGCCGGTAAATCCCCAGCGGATCTCTTCAATGCTCTTGAGATCAGTTGTGCTTGCGAGCAAAAATTCTCGCAGATCGCTGACAGTCCAATTCTTTATTTTTTCAAAAGCAACAGCGTCGAGACTGTCATCAATCAGTCTTGTTACTTCATCGTCTTCATAAGCAACCACCGGAGCTTGCCGCAAAGCTTGCATGGTCAAGCCGCTAAGAACATACTTGGCGGCAACGCGCTCGAGTTCACTGCTGCTGCCGATTTGCGCCAGCCGATCACCTGATTTTTCTTCATTGGCACAGGCCAGAACAGTTTTGATTTCGGCAAACTGATAATGGCGACCATCAAGTCGGGTGTCGAGGGTGATCAATATTTTCGGCTCTGTGGAAATTCAATAGTGTACCCTATGACTCAAATCTCAAGGAGCAGCGCAAATTTCTAAACCTTCAGAAAAGCAGGCCCCAGACGGCCAACTGAATACGCAAATGCAAGCGCTCACACCGGCAAGAATTGGCGTTATGCGTGCAGGCGTGAGGCCGCTTACTGCTACCTGGCTCAAATTTAGAGCCGACCACGCCCTCGCCCGCGACGCCGTACATAGCGAACTGAGCGAAAAATTTTTGCACGATTTTGCCGCACTGAGAAATTTTCCTGTACTGCAAAGCATAGCGGCAGATCGCGGCGATTTCATTCTCTATCCGCCTAAAGGAAAAAGGGCAGCAGATAAAAGTGTTTCCGACCTGGAAAAAGAGTGTCCGTCAGGGGCTGATGTACAAATTGTAATTAGCGATGGCTTATCGGCGCTGGCTGTGGACGAAAATCTCACTGATCTTTTTGCCATGCTCGAATATGGCTTTGCCCAAAGCAAAATCAGCATTGGCCGCACAGTGATTGCCCGATATGGGCGAGTAGCCATTGCCGATCAAATCGGTTTTCAACTCAAAGCAAAAGTAGCACTGAATTTAATTGGCGAGAGACCTGGCCTGTCTTGTGCCAGCGGCTTGTCGGCCTACATTACTTATAATCCCGGCCCACATACAGTCAGCTCAGACCGCACGGTTGTCTCCAACATTCACCGCCGCGGTACTCCGGCTACGGAAGCCGGCGCCTTCATTGTCAAAACAGTAGAACGAATTCTTGATAAAAAAGTCTCTGGGGTCAAACTGCAACAGCTGGGTTGAGTGCAAAACATAATTGAGTAGCAGCAATAGCAGTAATAACAGCAATCAACTAATCAGTGTCGGCATTGATATCGGCACCACCACCACTCATTTGATTGTCAGTAAACTTTCTTTCGCCAATGTTTCGCTGGTCAATGCCGCTCCTAATCTTGCCATCAGCGGCCGCGAAATATTACACGAAAGCGCCATTTATGCCACGCCCTTAACCGACGATGGTGAAATCGAAGCTTCATTAGTGGCCCAAATAATTGCTGAAGCCTATAGTGCAGCAGGCTTAGAAAAAAGCACGATTCAAACCGGTGCACTAATTATTACCGGCCAATCGGCCAGGGCCCGCAACGCCGAGGCGGTCAGCGCAAGCCTGGCAGCCTTGGCCGGAGATTTTGTGATTGAGAGTGCCGGACCGCACTTAGAAAGTATTCTGGCCGCCAGAGGCTCTCTGGCTGTGGAGTATTCAGCGCAAAGCGATAAAACGGTTTTGAATATCGATATCGGCGGCGGTACCAGTAATTTTGCTTTGATTTGCCGAGGAAAAATCGTGGACAGCGCTTGCCTCAATATTGGCGGCCGCATGGTGCAATTTGATTTTCAGAGCGAAACAGGTACAAATAGAACAAATAGAACAATTAAAGCAATCAGCGAAAGCGGTCAATTGCTCGGACAAAACCAAATCAAAAAAGGCCAAAGCGCCGATCTTGATGTGCTTAAAACTCTTGCGCAACAAGGTGCTGCACTGATTTTGCAAGTAGCCCAGGGGGCAGAAATTTTATTGTCGCAAGTGATGCTGACAGAAAATCTCAGTCATGACTTAATCGGCCATGACTTAAGCGGCATTGATGAAATTTGGCTCAGTGGTGGCGTTGCCAGTGCCTTTACTGAAGAGAATTTGTTTCGTTATGATGATCTGGGTGTTCTGCTTGCTCGCGCATTAGAAGAGCTGCTGAGAGCACAGCAAATTACTTTTCAAATTTCGCCACGAGCCATTCGGGCCACCGTTATTGGCGCTGGTTTGCATACATTGCAATTGAGCGGCTCTACTATTGGTTTTGAGCAAAATTCGCGAGCAATGTTGCCTTTGCGCAATGTTAAAATCATCAAGTTGCCTCTACTATCTTCCGACAGTGCTACTGACCTTAGTTTCGAAGCTACCATCGGCCGTCAGCTCAAACAGCGGGAACACGATTGGAGCAAAGAGGCCGTTTGTCTGGTGCTCAGTGGTATTACAAGAGATATGCTTTCGTTCAAATTCCTCGACCATTTAGCACAGAAACTATCAGATTCTTTCCTTTCATATAAAGGTAGAGAGCCACTGGTAATTGTCAGTGATGCCGACCTGGCAATGGCATTACGCTTGCTTTTGCAAGGTCGGCTAACAGATAAGAGAATAATTACTGTAGATGGTATCAATGCTGAAGAAGGTGACTACATCGACATCGGCACACCGGTGTCCAGTTCTTCGGACCCCAACACACAGTCACTTCCAGTGGTGGTCAAAACACTGGTATTTTACAAATCCCCTGTATGATGTGAAAATATACAATGCAAAATGGCTCTCCGTCTTATCACCAGGGAAGTAAGAAAATGAAATCGAAAACTGCAATTTTAGTAGCTTGCTGTGTTGCTTTGTCAGCCACAATTGCTTCAAGCAACGCTGCCAACGCAGCTGATGACAACAAGCTCATGGCCGGCGCAAAAAAAGTCGGCAACGGCATTATGTGGGCACCGAAGAAAATCGGTCACGGCATTGGCGCCGGCTTCAAAGCAATGGGCAATGGCATGAAAAAAATGGTCGGCAAATAATCGACTTTCTAGTCGAACCGACAGTCCAATTCTAATGCTTCATTCAACCTGGCCAGGTATTCATCGCGGGAAATATTCCTGGCGTTGAAACTGGCCAGGTGTTTGTTCATATATTGAGTATCAAGCAAAATAAATCCTCTTTCTTGCATGCGTTGCACAAGAAAGATCAAAGCCACTTTAGAAGCATCAGTCATGCGCTGAAACATAGACTCACCCATGAAAGCACCGCCGATGCTGACACCATATAAACCACCTACCAGCTGACCTTCAAAGTAAGTTTCAACCGAATGGGCATAGTCATGCCTGTTCAGTTCACTGTAGACTCGCACAATGTCTTCGGTAATCCAGGTGTTTTCGCGATCGGCGCAAGCCCACATCACTTCTTCAAAGGCGTTATCGACTTTGAAACTGAAGCCCCCGTTCCGGTAGGTGCGCATCAGTCTTTTTGAAGCATGAAAAGTTTCAAAATCGAAAATGCAACGTGGATCAGGCGAATACCAGTTGATTGAGCCCACATGATTGTTATCGCCCATAGGGAAAATTCCCTGGCAGTAAGCGCGCAGCACCAGGTCTGCCGTGAATTCGATTTTTTTATCCTTCACACCTACCTCAAATCGCTACTGAGACTTCTGACGAAAACAATAATTTGTTTGAGATCGCCGTCGGACAATTTGCTCTGGGGAAACGGCGGCATGCCCATTTTTTCATTGCCGCGGCGAATCACAACGGTCAGCTCGTTGTCGGTCTTATATTTTCGCTTGAAGTTCGCACCTTTTAGCGGTTTGTCGCCGTTCATGGAATTTTCACCATGAGGATGGCAGCCCCAACAAGAGGCCTTAACAAAGATCATCTTACCTGCCTTGATTTGCTCCGCCTCAGAGCCGGTAGGTGGTGCTGCGGGCCCGTCAGCCTGGTCTTTTGCCGGTGTTTCGGCCTGGACCGGTCTATCGCCATCTTCATCTGAATCTGAATTAGAATCTGAATTAGAATTAGATCTGCTGATGCCACCACCTGTGGTATTGCTGTCAATTGGCCGGCAGCCCATGACAAAACTTGCGCCAAGAAGGCAGCACAGAGCTATTTTAGGTAAGTGTTCGTACCTCATTCAGCTAATAGATACTCAGGAAAATTATACTGGTAGACCTTAAAGCAAAAATCGACGTTGCTTTCTGTCTCTACTTCTGAGCAAGAAAGCAGCTGAAAAGTTTGCTTATATTCAGGCAAAAAAGTATCGCAATCGAACGCGGCTCTCACTTCAGTCAAATAGAGCAAACCGCAACCGGGATGCTGCATTGCCTGGCTGTAAATTTCGGCACCACCAATGACAAAGACCCGGTCTACCGGAGCGGGTATAAGCATCTCCAGCGCTTGATCAAATGAAGTCGCGACAAAATGCCCTTCAGGCATGGGGTAGTCGGCGTGATGGGAAAGCACAATATTTATGCGTCCTTTGAGAGGACGATGAGCCGGTGGAATGGACTCCCAGGTTTTCCTGCCCATGATTACGGCATTGAGTACTTCCGGCACGGGAGTGGCACTGGTGAGATCGCGAAAATATTTCAAATCTTTAGAGAGCCGCCAGGGCAGCGTACCATTTTTGCCGATGCCACGATTTAAATCACAAGCGACAATAATGTCGAATTTTTCGCGCACTTACACAGCCACTGGAAATTTGATGAATCCTTGATGCACATAATCGTGCAGCTCAAAATCTTCGAACCTGAGATCGAAGAATGGTTTTTTAGCAACAGTCACCCGTGGCAATTGTCCAGGAACGCGCTTGAGCTGTGCGTTAATGCCGTCCATATGATCAGAATAAATATGAGCGTCGCCAAATGTATGAGTGAAAATTCCAGGGGTCAGATTACACTCTTGCGCAACCATGATATTGAGCAAGGCATAGCTGGCAATATTAAAAGGAACGCCCACGGCGATATCAGCTGAACGTTGATAGAGCTGTAAATCGAGCCGGCCGTTGATGACATAGAACTGAAACATCATATGACAGGGAGGCAAAGCCATTTTGCTGATATCCGCCACATTCCAGGCGGTGACAACCAAGCGTCTGCTGTCCGGATTAGTTTTAATTTGCTCGATCACATTGCTTATCTGATCGATATGCCCCTGGCGGTACTCGCCGGTTTGCTCATCTAAATTATATGAAGGCCAACTGCGCCACTGATAACCGTAAATCGGTCCCAGTTCGCCGTCGCCATTGGCCCAGGCATCCCAGATGGCAGTGTGCTGGGTGAGATCGTCGTTAATATTGGTAGAGCCACGCAAAAACCAGAGCAACTCACGAACCACCGCGCCAAAGTTGACCTTTTTGGTGGTTAGCAGGGGAAAGCCCTCGCGCAAATCATATTTATTTTGTAGACCAAAGCAAGAAATGGTGCCCGTGCCGGTGCGATCTTTGCGCTGCTCGCCATTTTCCAGTACATGTTTAACTAAATCGAGGTATTGCTTCATCTTTTTTCTCCCGGTCTTAGTATAACCAAAACCCTAAATCAACTTTGATTTTGCGCTAATTCCGGCGGCAAGAATATATCCTGTATCTGTGACTAACACTTTCCTGGGACACCTGACATGAATGTAGAATTTCGCAACGAGCCCTTCACCGATTTCACCTTGCCGGCTAATCAAGAGGCGATGAAAGCGGCAATTACAAAAGTGCGCGGACAATTGGGAAAAAAATATCCTCTTGTCATTAACGGCGAAAAAATCGAAACCATGGACCTTCTGGTGTCAACCAATCCGGCCAAGCCTGAAGAAATTATCGGCAATTTTTCTAAAGCTAACACTGACCTGGCCGATCAAGCCATGCGCAGTGCTCTTGCGGCCTTCGAGAGCTGGAAAAAAACCTGCCCCAAAGAACGGGCGCGCATTCTTTTTAAAGCAGCGGCGATCATGCGCCGGCGCAAACACGAACTATCGGCCTGGATGATTTTAGAAATCGGCAAAAGCTGGGCTGAAGCAGACGGCGATGTGGCCGAAGCAATTGATTTCTGCGATTTTTATGCTCATGAAATGTTGCGCTTGAGCGGCCCTCAGCCCCTCACTTTAAATGCCGGCGAAGAAAACGAACTTTATTACATTCCACTGGGCGTCGGCCTCGTCATTCCACCATGGAATTTCCCCCTGGCCATTTGCGTCGGCATGGCCAGTGCCTCAATTGTTACCGGCAATACCGTCATTCTCAAACCATCGTCTGAAACACCGGCCATTGCTTATCAGTTTGTTGAAGTAATGGAAGAAGCGGGACTGCCAAAAGGCGTGCTCAATTTTCTACCAGGGCCTGGTGCCAGCGTCGGCGATTTCCTAGTCACCCATCCCAAAACCCGCTACATTGCCTTCACCGGTTCAAAAGAAGTCGGTCTGCGCATCAACGAACTGGCAGCTAAACCGCAAGCCGGACAGCTCTGGATTAAACGAGTGGTGGCGGAAATGGGCGGCAAAGATTCGATCATCGTCGACGAAGACTGCGACCTTGACATTGCTGCCGAGGGCATTGTGGCAGCCGCTTTCGGCTTCCAGGGCCAGAAATGCTCGGCTTGCTCACGTGCCATCATTCACGAAAATGTTTACAACGAAGTGGTGGCAAAAGTTGTCGAACGCACTCGCGCTTTAAAAATCGGCACACCAGAAGAACGCCTCAATAATTATGGACCGGTTAGCTCAAAGTCAGCATACGCAAGCATTCTCGAATATGTTGAAA